>Ga0209137_1001225_pt1 | contig 24903 bp, 14 predicted proteins | sample SaaInl5LU_22_DNA_FD_184642 | JGI IMG/M metagenome (GOLD analysis project Ga0209137, IMG submission 184642) | Marine microbial communities from expanding oxygen minimum zones in the Saanich Inlet - ESP_105LU_22_DNA (SPAdes) (version 2) | ecosystem: Environmental > Aquatic > Marine > Intertidal...
TATATTTTTTGTATACTATGTATAGTATACAAAATGATTGCGTCAATTGATAAAGTTCAACGAAGATTGAATGTATTGGAGGAAAACAATGTGGGGCAACAAGAGCTAGAACAATTTTTATTAAAATCAGACAAACGTAAAAAAGAATTAAATATCACCATACCATTACACGGCCATATTAATTTAGCCATATTAAATGAAAAGGGGTTTCGCAATGTTCAACATATTATATTTCATGAACAAGGAGACATTACTTCTATAGTCAATATTCCAGAAAAAGTCAAAATCCTCTCATGTCAACATAATTTACTAGAAGAATTGAAAGATTTACCAGAAGGTTTAGACGAATTGCATGTATCCAACAATATGATTCATACTTTAGATTTGTCTAGATGCAAACGTCTCAAAAAACTCTATTGTTCATACAATAAATTAACATCATTATCAGGTTTAGCAGAAACATTGAGAAACTTATACGTAGACCACAACCAATTGAAAACCCTGGATTTGGCACCTAATATACGTCTCAAAATCCTCCATTGTCAAAACAATCCGCATATGGTATTGCAAAATATCCCGTCCACAATAGTTGAAGGAATATATCCAGAAAAGATTGTACAAGAACATCATAAACCGGAAGAAGATACAACGGAAGGGCTAAATGAGACATTAAATAGATATTTCCGTATTAAATCAAAATACGAAGGGGAATTAATGGATATACGACGAGACAAAAAGAAGAATTTGCCTAAATGTCAAGGATGTGAGAAGACAGTGGGTATGGTATTTTCTCAAGATGCAAGTAAATATGATGTACGTTGTGGAGGGAATCCGCCATGTGAATGGAATATAGTGATTCATAAAGGAAAGTATCAAAATCGCGAAGAAGTAATCAATATGTATTTGGAAACGATTGATGAATTGAAAGAAGAGATTATACATCAAAAGATGGCAACATTGTTTCATCATATGGGAGAAAAGAAAGCGGCGGAACAATTTGAAGACAAAATGAAAGCATACAAGACGGCCAATGAATTTTATGAGAAACTAAAGACGAAACACGAAGAATTGCACTATAATGAAGAAAAGATGACGGAAATCAAAGAAAAACAAAAATTAATACACAATAATTTGAAAAAGATAAAAGAGTCATTGAGAGAAGGGGATGTGGAAGAAGCTGTCAAGACGCAATACAAATTGATTGCCCCATTGTCTCAATACATCCAAAAACTACAATACGAAATAATGGAATGTGAAAAAATATATAATGTGAATGGGAAATTAGAAAAGAATGTGATATATTTAGAACCATTTCATTATAGCAAACTGGAAGTGAATTTGGGAGAAACCCCGTCTGTAGTTTGATTGTATTGTTATTGATATAAGTATTGATATAATAGATTATTGTATCAATACGTGCGAGCGAAGCGAGCACATCTACTTGCATACTCTAATAAGTGCTCGCTGCGATCGCACACCACCAAACGCCCTAAGAAATAAACCATCTAATAAGTGCTCACTGTGGTCGCACACCACCAAACGCCCTAAGAAATAAACCATCTAAATGTGCTCGCTGCGCTCGCACACCACCAAACCCCCAAATAATAAACCATCTAAATGTGCTCGCTGCGCTCGCACACCACTAAACGCACACCACCAAACGCATACCACCAAACGCACACCCGAGGAGGGGGGTATGGGGGAACCTAGGTTCCCCCACCCATTAGCATTTATTATAATTGGACACGCCGTCCCATATTACACCATTGTCACTTGCCCATTTATGTTTCTCACATATTGTTGTACCAAACGAAACATCCGTGTATGTGCCAGTAACCGTTAAAGCACCTTGGTTTAAAGAATTCAATACACAACCGTCTCCATCAACTTCCCATCCATCTGGGCATTTGGCTTGCAGTTTGGGATATTCTTCATCTTCACTTTCTTTTTGTAACGCAATACCAACCACAATTAGACATAACAATAAAAATACAACCGCTACACCAACTACAATTGTATAAAAACTATCCATTCTATATATTTATTTTAGTATTTTATTCTTCAAGATAAATACGCCTAAAACAATATCTTATAGCACATTATAATGGAACCGTATAAAAATGGATGGAGCCCGATAAAAGAAGAAAAAGTCGGTGTTAGTTGGGATTCTAATTTAGGAGCAAATACACGCAATATAATAAATTACGAATCATATAATGGCCGTGTCCAATTATTAGACGATACAACCCCCGACGTTCGCTTTAAAATGGCGGAAAAGATTGCAATTAAAAATAAATCTACCGAATATCGCGACCCAATGGCCTATATGCAAGAAGACAGCCTTTTAGCAACAACTTATTTCTCAGAAGCAAATGTTCAAATATTACAAAATGGTTTGAGAGCCGGTGTGTATGACATGTCTAAAAAGCAAATGGTTATACCACCCCAAAACATTGACAACTTAAAAATCATCATGAGGTCTTTTTATTTACAATACGCAAAACACTCTAAAACCGAATCTATTCGAGACCAAATACAACAATTAAATCAATACGTATTGAACTATACAATTCCTAAAGTATATAATGAAGCACAAGGGTATTTGAACTATTTAAGAGACCAAAGCACATTAGTCATGCCTATGGAACGTCCTCAACAAGTAGACCGCGATTTCAAGCATTTAGAATGGGGCAAAGAAAACCCTGCCTCATTGATTCCACCGCCACCCCTTGGAGAAAGAATTGTCTAAATTACAAAAATATGATTTTCGTCAAAATATAGTATAAATAATTAATATTTATAGTATATTATCATGTCCTCTTCAACCGAACCAGTAGTAATTGAATTGCCCGAAAAGTTTTCGTCCATTATGATTGATTTCATAAAAGATTTAGATACTACATTCCCGGAGTACAAATCATCATGGTGGGTATATAGTGAAGAAACCTCCGAAGAAGGTTGGAAAGATTTATACAAATATTGCCTAAATATTTATCCCGAACGATTTTTTGATATATTGTACCAAAACGAAGAATTATTTAAAGAAACCAATATGGACAATACTATGTTTTTACCCCGTGTTGATTTCAAAAAGCTTTACTACGCCGAAGGCATCTCTAAAAGTACACAAGAATCTATATGGAAATATTTGCAATTGGTTTTATTTACCATTATAGGAAGTGTTAAAGACAAGACTGAATTCGGGAATGCAATGAATATGTTTGAAGGAGTAGATGAAACGGAATTGCAAGAAAAATTAACTGAAGCGATGTCGGGTTTAGGCGATTTTTTCCAAGATATGGAAAAGAATTTAAGTGGCAATATGGATGAAAATACGGACAACACGGAAAATGGTGAAAACATGATGGATGAAATGTTTGAACATTTAGAAAAAGCAAAAGAAGAATTTGAAAAACATATGGAAAACGAAGAACCGGCATCATCATCAGGAATGCCAAATTTTGGCGATATGCCAAATGCCGACGATTTGCATAGTCACTTGAAGGGATTGTTTGGCGGAAAGTTAGGTTCTTTAGCGAAAGAATTGATGGAGGAATTGACGGACGATATTCAAGAAACTTTAGGGATTGACCCCAATGATTTTAATGAAAAATCAAATCCAACCGATGTATTTAAAAAGTTAATGAGACAACCCGATAAATTTATGAAATTGGTACAAAAAATCCAAGGCAAATTTCAAGAAAAAATGAATTCCGGCGATTTGTCTCAAGAAGATTTGATGAAAGAAGCCTCTGATATGTTGCAAAAAATGAAAGAAATGGGCGGCAATTCCAAACAAATGCAAGAAATGTTCCAAAACATGGCGAAAAATATGGGCGGCATGGGCGGAATGGGCAAAAATATGAAAATGGATACTGCCAAACTAGACCGTATGTTTAAATCACAAGAAACCAAAGACCGTTTACGTGCGAAAGCACAAAAACATCGCGAAGACAAATTCAAATTAGAGCAAGACCAAGGTAAATTAGTGTATAGACCCAATGATGCGGAAAAACAAGAAAAGTCCTTGATGACCGACGAACAAATTGCAAAAATAGCGGAAGAAATCGGAGAGGTTGCTCCTATCCCTGCAACAAAACCAAAAGCCAAGAAAAATAAGAACAAAAAGAAGAAGTAAAAAAATATGTATGAATTATAATTTGATACATATTAACAGCGGGTTTATACATCGTCATCCTTATCATCATCGTCGTCCCATCCATCAAACAATCCCCCAGCCCCTAAATTCATTGCCATTTGAAGTCCATTCATATCTTCTTCATCAAAATACGCGTCTAAAATACATTTTGCAATAATCAATTTGTGTACATTTGGGGTTCTGGTATTGTTCAAATAATCAATAGTTTGTTTCATTTGAATGTGTTTTTGTATCGTTTCAATGGAAGGTTCACTATAGTTGGTACGTAAGTCACAAGCACGATTGATATTTACAACCGGAGACAATTCTTTATGAATGACCGGTAAAAGACGAACACTATAACGAGTCATTTTATTCATTTACATATACTCATATTATTTTTTTATATATTTATGAGAGCATATATTGAATTTATATCAATTCCATATATTCATCAAAATCCATATGATGGAATCCAGCTATTCTCTCAACCCGTTCCGGGTGAAATACATAAGCGGCTAAATCTTCGGCAAAATGCATGCATTTTTCTTTCATTGCTTTTGTGTCCAATACAAAAATAGACGGGTTTTGTGAGATTTCGTTCCAACAATCATCGTTCATTTTGTATAAATGTTTCTCAATAAGTGAAAGTGCGTTTGGGTTTTTACACAAATAACGCCAATTGATTTTGTGGACAAACTTTTCAATGACCGGTATGGCACACGGATTTTTAGCTAACCGAATCCAAACCCTAGAATCAAAGTCAATTTCAGAATCATAAAATCTATCAATATTGGCTTCTAATATATGAACGCCATTTGTATTGGCTGCAAGTAAATTCCAATCAATTTTATCCATATGTTTTTCCAATAAAGGTATTGCGTTTGGGTTTTGAGACAAACAAGACCAATCCGCTTTTTCTAAATGTTTTTCCAAAATAGGAATCGCATTCGGATTTCTAGACACATCGCGCCAATCCACTTTGTTTAAATGTTTTTCCAAAATAGGAATCGCATTCGGATTCTCACTTAAATTCCACCAACAATGAATGTCTAATTTATCAATATTATCGCGAATCAATTCTATAGCTTCTGGGTTTGTATTTGCACATAAACATTGCCAATTGATTTTATCTGAATTTTGCTTTAATATAGAAATTGCATTTGAATTTATGGACAGTGCGCCCCAACATCCCCAAAAACTATTATCTGTCGCAAGTATTTTATCCATATTTTGGATTACTAACGGGATTGCATTTGGGTTTTCGCACAACCGACACCAGCAATATACATCTAGTTTATCTATATGTTTCTCTATAATAGACAACGCGTTTGGATTCTCACATAAACGCCACCAGCACTCTTCGTCTAATTTATCTATATTGTTTTCAATCTCGGTAAACGACGTGGGATGTTCACACAATATTTGCCAATATCTACTTTCGTTATTTTGTTTCCATATCTGAAACTCTTTTATATTTGCGGGTAAAATACCATGAATTATTACACATTTTTCCCAGTTCAACTTATCTCGTGGAATCCAATCCAATAATTTGTACATAGGATGGAAGTTCATATTTGTAGCTATAATGAGTTTTATAGTTACAAAAAAATTATAATTGTTTCAATTTTTTACTGTCCTTCAATTTTTACTGTCCTTCAATTTTTACTGTCCTTCAATTTCTTTCTTCATTTTTCTCTTGTAATCTTTTCGTTTTAGATGCCATTTGTTTTTAATGTCGGGTTTTAAGACGGTTTGTGTATGTCGTTCGTATTGTTCTGGACTATCGTAAAATAACGAAAGCCCTGGTATCCCTTTTTCCAGTGTTAAATATTTCACTCTAAACACGTCGTGCTCTTGTGCCGAACCAACTACATATTTTATTTTATCTCCATCATCATAATATGGAATACCAGTAACCGCATTGATAATTTTTGCATTTGGTAATTCCGGTGTATTAAATAAACTGATTTTCTTCAATTTTCCATTTATAGTACGTTTTATTATATATTTCCCGTTTTTTAATGGTTTATCATACCCATTCTTTTTATTTGATACATCACTATGTTCTGTATATAAGCTGGGTTCATATTCCGAAAAAACGCTTGATATACATGTACTTGAATCATCCATTGTTTTCTAAACTCTATTGTCGCCTTGTAATAAGATAATATTATAAAGCGTTTGTCTTTATATTAATTTTAAAAACTAATATAAATTATACATATATAGAACTATAAATGAGCTTGTCAAAAGGCAATAGCCATAGTTTCAAAGAAAAAGCTTTGTCTATTATAAAATCCGCGGAACCACAATACGATTCAGACAATACAGACGATAGTTTAGACGTTGATATTGAATCCATAAGTATGGAAGAATCAAATGACGATGAATCCGAATCAAATGACGATTATGACGATGACGATGACGATGACGATGACGATGGAAGCACAGAAGAAGACGAAGAAGAAGACGATGATGAAGATGAAAGCACAGAATACGACGAAGATGATGAATCATCAAGTGACGACGAATACAATACCCAAACGATAAGACAAAAAGTAAATGAATCGTTGGAATACAGTAGCAGTGATGAAGATAATGGTTCTATTTCCAATTTCAATTGGAATCAAGAAGCCAAGATGGTTTATGTATTGGCGTCTCAAGAACCGTCCACTACACACATATTTAATGACAAACCCTATTATTATTTAACCGACTCTCAAAGTCAATTTATTCCAGAGTTTGATAGTGTAGAAAACGAGCCTATAAACTATTATTTGTATTTGTATATTGTATGTAATAATACCAACTATGACCCTTATTTGTCTTGTATGCTTCAATACGACGAACAAAGTAAAATGTATAATTTCCCCTCGTTTACGTATAAACCCATTGCCCTTGACGATGAACAAACACACGATACATACATTCTCAATATGTGTTATGACATTATTTACCCCCTTTTTAATATTGACGAGTCCAATGTTACAGAAGAATTCTTAGACTATAGCAAAGATTGTTTCAAAGGGTCTTATTATTATGAAAATATGTCTCATGGTTATATTGCATTTAATGTGGAAAAATTCATCGCCTATTTGAAAGGCCCATCCAAAACATTATCCGACCATTTTCATAAACAAGACAAAACGCCTAAATATAGTTGGGCCATTTTAGATGAAATCGTCAATCAAAAGAAAATACACAATATAGGAATCCATCCAGATGTACGAGACACGTTTGACAATTACGAATGGATAAAAGACATACGAAATGAAGAAAATGAAGTCACTGAAATCCCTAAAATGCTTTACAGTTGTATTGTTAAAAAAAACAAAATTGAGACAAAATTAACTGAAAAAGAAAGACAACGATTGTTACCTCCCAAAAGTAATATAAGTGGACTAGACAATGTGTATGCTTTTATTGAATCAATTGATGACTCTCAATATAGTGAAATTTTTAATGTACCTCGTTATGTTATCTTTTTAGGCAATATGAAAAAAATGGACAATGAGACAATTGATGAAAGTATTCTCAATTTACCCGTTCACAGTTTTCAAATGAAAGTAAAAGACCAAGAAATATATGTAGTGACAAATGGAGAAAGAATTTATAAGTTTTGATAACACTATAGTAAAAAACTATATGACAAAATCGTATAATTTTTTATTTATTTCTTTTTTGTTGTTCTTCTTTTTTTTCCTCCTTTTTTTGACTTTGATGAATTAGATTTTTCTTTCTTTGACTTTCTTGGCGAGTTTTTCTTCTTCTTTTTCTGATTTAATTTTAATTTTATCATTTCTTGGTCTGAATAGAAGTTACGAGGGTCAACACGAAACGACAATTGGTTTCTTAGATTTTCTCCGTCTTCTTGAATAATATCATCCACTACATTCATTTTATCAAGATAATCGTGATATGTTCCATTATGTTCATCCATCATTCTACGCTCTACATTCGCGTAATATGGGGCATGACGGCGTGAATATTTGCTTAGACGGTTGGGGTGCAAATAATATCGTTCTTCTTCCACTGACCCTATAGGAGAATTGCCAAAGATTTTTCCTAAAGACCTTGAACGAGAACGGGACGCAGAACGACCTCTTTTCATTATACAATACAATCCTATAATTATATTGTATTAATCAATTGTTACATCATCAGTTTTTTGGTTTACACTTTCTAAATACTTTATAATAATGTCTTTCCGCTGCAATTCATCTTGCATTTGTGTCAATAATTTTTGCTGATTGTATATAGTCTTTTCTTGTTCGACCGACTTTTGGTAATAATCCTCTGTATTCTCATTCAAATAAGCCAACCAGTTTTTGTGACGCTGTGACCTCCAATGAGAGACAAACGATTCCCGTTTTGTAAATACTTTCATGCAAAAACATGGACATGTAATTCCTTTAGATATATCTTGTACTAAATAATCACTATATGTCTTGGTATCGGAATTATATCGTGGTTTATAGTGCTTCGGATTTTCAATTAATTCTTCCATTTCTTACACCTATAACAGGAAAAAATATTTATATAAATTTTATTTAAATATTAAAAACTATAAAAATGACCTATTCACTTATAATTACTTATGCTTACTTTTTCTTATTTTTCACCGCTTTAGATTTTGTTATTATTGACGATTCCAATATCTTTTTCCTATAATCTTTATATTGCTTATATTCCGTTTCAAATGCATCCAGTTCACGCAACCACATGGTTGACAACGACGTTTGTTCCAATATTTCCAATTCACGTTTCAAATCATCACGCTCTTTCAGTAACTTTTGTACTCTTGCTTTATTCATAGTATTCATAGGCATATGTGTCAAATAATCATATTTATCATTCACTTTGTCGTATTGTTTTGTGGCTAAAGAGGCATCCATTTCTGCATCGTCCGCATATTTCCGTAAATCAATTGTATTGTTGACCACTTCTTGAATAAAACGTGCACGATTAGACAGCTCATTTACTTTCGCTTTCAAACTACGAACCATCGCGTGTTTGCGTTTCTCATATTTATCCATACGTACACTATAAAACGATTCAATGATTTCTTCTACCGATTTGTATTTATGAAGTTGTTTCTTTTCATTAAACATATTCATATTGGTCGTGCTTATAGTAGTTGTCAGTTTGAATAGTTTTTCCAGTCCATTTACGCCATACGCATCTACAACACTTTCCAAATCTTTTTTCTTACCTTTTTCTAAATTTATAGTAATGTGTACATGAATTTCCGTAGATAAATTTACGAAATCTTTTACTATAGAAGACGTCTTCTTTTTCTTATCGCCATCCATTAAATCTTCTAAATAAGTCAAATAATTCATTGTCCATGTTCCAATAGGCAACTCTTTAATAATGATTGTATTGTCATCCACTGTTTCATATAAACCTTTGATTAAATATTTTCCTTTTTCTTGTTCTTTTACAGTCCCTTTAAAACTTTCATAATAAGGTACAAATTTTTCTGTGTTTTCATTTTGTAATAATTTATTGCGTAAATAACTTACCACATCTAGCGGGTTGTACGAAGGAATATTGCATGAAAATCCAGTTCCTATACCCGAAATACCATTTAATAATGCAAATGGAAGAATTGGTACATAAAAGGTTGGTTCCACCAATTGACCATCATCGTCTATATAGTCCAATATTGCATCGTCCGCTTCTGGAAAGATGGTTCGCGTGATTGGATTTAAATAAGTGAAAATATATCTTTCCGATGCACTGTCTTCCCCACCTTTCAAACGCGTACCGAATTGACCATTTGGAACCAATAAATTTATATTATTGGAACCGACATAGTTTTGCGCCATATTGACAATTGCTCCATTCAAACTGGCTTCACCATGATGATAAGCACTATTTTCCGATACGTATCCTGAAAATTGGGCTACCTTTAGCTCATTGGTTAATCTTCGTTTAAAAGCACAATACAATATTTTACGTAAACTGGTTTTCAATCCGTCTACCATATTGGGTATAGAACGTTCGCAATCATATACGCTAAAATGGACCATTTCGCGATTGAAGAAACTATCATAATCCACTTTGGACTGATTGGTATCTAAATAGAGTTCTTTGTCGTATTGTTCTAACCATTGTTTACGGTCTTCTGCACGTTTTTTATTAAATACCATATCTACCATATTGTTACTGCTTTCGCCTTTGTGTTGGAAATCCACAATCTTTTTATTGGAGAAATATTCTTTGAATTCTATGGCAGTTGAAGTACCTAAACCTTTGAAATATTTCAATTTCCATCCTTTTGTATTTCCACCTAAACTTTCTTTCCATCTGGCATATTCTCCATCATTGTAAAATTGCAATTTTTGATTTCCTTTCGTAGCACGCAATATAGGAGTATTCATAAAACTCATAAACCCGTCTAGTTCCACTAAAGAAGGCCACATGGCATGAAACAAATTAATACACAACCCTTTAATATGTGAACCGTCTAAATCTTGGTCAGACATTATCATGATTTTACTATAGCGAAGTCCTTTGTGTACTTCATCTATATTATCATATTTTTGTCCAATACGAAGACCTAATATTTTGATTAAATCTGCCAATTCACGATTTTCCGTTAAATCGCGTGTGGCTCCACGAACATTTAGTACCTTCCCTTTCAATGGATAAATTCCAATATAATTCCGGTCTTCACTTTGCAAACCAGATACAATACCTGACATGGCTGATAATCCCTCGGCCAATATCAACACACAATATTTGGATTTATCAGTACCGGCAAAATTCGCATCTACGAAATTGGCAATACCACGTACGGAACGCGTTTTACTGCCATCCATTTTCTTTTTCGTTTTGCCCGCTTCTTTGGTTTCCGTCAATTGACATGCCATATCCATAACCCCCATTTTAGCCACTTTTTCCACAAATGCATCGGAAACGGTACATGTACTACCGAATTTGGCAGAAGGAGTATTCATAAAGTCTTTGGTTTGACTATCAAACGATGGATTTTCTATATCACATCTTAGAAAGAATAATAATTGTTCTTTTATAGTGGCTTGGTTTACAGTGATTTTTTTCTTTTTTTCAATATACGCACACAATTTACGCAACAATTGACCCAATATATAGTCCACATGTTTACCTCCTTTATTGGTGCAAATGCCATTGACAAACGACACTTGTACAAATTCTTGTTTCGGCGTTAATGCTACACCGTATTCCCAACGTTCATTGTGACTTTCATATACACGTTTGGTGTCTTCTTTGTTGCCAATATAAAAATCCAAATAAGAACTAAAATTCTTCACCGGCAACAACTGACCATTATGATGTACTTTTATTTTTTTACTATTGTGGTCAGTTACTGCACCAATGTCGTAAATACGTTTTATCATTAGATTCAACATATCTTTAGACAATCCTTCTAAGCCTAGACGTTTGTAATCGGGGATGAATGACACACGGGTATAGGGTTTGGTTGTTTTTTGTTTTGTGATTTTCGGAGGGTCAATCGTTTCTAAATTGTTGTGAAATGTTTGTGTATATTTTAGACCGCGGGTATGGTCCAATGTTTCAATTTCGCCCCATGTAGACCATATAAGGACTAATTTGAAACCGAAACCGTTTTTCCCGCCAACAATCTTTTTCTGTGTTTTGTCATAATTGGTGGATGTGCGCAAATGACCGAAAATCATTTCCGGAATCCAAATGTCTTCTTCTGGATGCTTGGCCACGTCAATGCCATTGCCATCATTGGTCAACGTAATTTTGCCAGTGGCCTCGTCAATGTCAATTTCAATATTGGTCACCAGTTTCTTGTTTGGAGCAGTGCTTTGTATCATGCGTATTACATGGTCTCTGCAATTCACCACTCCTTCATCAAAGAGTTTATACAACCCAGGAACGTATTCAATTGATTTTAGAACGATTTTGTCCGTTTCTTTATTATAAACCCATTGCTCGGAATCCACTTTTTCCACGGAACCAATATATGTATCGGGATTGTCCAATACATGTTGCTTATCGGTTTTGCGTTGGTATTGTGCAGCTAAGTCTGTCATTTTGATTGATTGATTGATAAAAACTATAAAAATAATAATGTGATGTATTTAAGTTTAAATCAAAATATTCAACTTTTTAAGGTTATAGTATCGTCTTTATTATATATATACGTCGTATAGTATGTCGTCGGAAATACCACAAAAAGACATTTGTAAAAAATGCGAAATAATACCGATAAATAAAAATATATCGTCGCTGGACAATGCCAATATGTCCACTTCGCATCGTATGTCTCAATACATCAAACGACAAACACCTACTACCATATATCAAGGACAACCTACTACTCTGAGTATTTATGGTGCCCGTTTCACAAGCGCCTACGTTACATTTAAATATATTGGTCACCCGTCGTATTATCAAATTATTGTCACCAGTGATGATGAAGGCAAATATTATGTAGTGGAACATTCCACATTTGTCGCAAATAATTATTTTATAGTCACAGGGCTTACCCCCAATACCTCGTATAATGTGAATGTAATTGCGACTTATATAAGTGGCGACGTTTTTTCTATAAACAATACCAAAAACTTTTCCACAACCGCAGCGGAAGGAACGGTGAAAAATGTGGAATATATATTTCCAACCAATACCACTTATCGTATAAATAGCATTCCGTTTTATACATCGTTGGACATTTCATTTGAACCATTATTCGACCAAGTGGATTATGTATTTACAGTGACCCAAGAAAGCAATCAAACTGTGGTATTTAATACAACCATTTCATATGAAAATGTAGCGAGCAATACATTTATTTCTCTCACTAACTTAGAATTTGACAACTCTTATAACATTGTAATCAATACAATATATGGAGACAACGAATTTACATACACACGTACAGACACTATAGTTACATTGGATGAGTTTTACTATAGTGATATATCGGTTTCCACCTTATACAATACCGCGGTTGATGTCTCGTATAGTGAAATTGACCATACAAATGTAGTGTATCAAATCTATATGAATGATGTATTGCAACAAAGTAAAGCGCAATACGATGGACTATTTTCACTTGCCAATTTGAATATTAATCAAGAATATGTATTAAACAGCGGCATTAAATACAACAATACACAAAACACTTATATATATGAATTGCAAGATGTCTCATTCACAACCTTAAATGAGAGTCCATCGGCGATAACGAATTATGCTTTATACGGCAGGTCTATTGACATTTCGTACAGTGACGCGTCTGGAAATGATGAAGTCTATAGTATTTTTGTAAATGATGCTTCATATGCCTCCATTACGACGGGTTATGATGGTGCGTTTACCATTACAGGTTTGACTCCCAATAATGATTACAACATATACGTGCGTACAGACTATAGTCACAATCATTATGTGTCTAATGAAATTGACGTTCGTACATTAAACGAATCGGAAGTCAATATGACAGTAACACGTGCTTATGGGAATCGGTTTGATATTTCATATGATGAAGCTATAGAATCCGTTGGCAAACAGGTGTATTATTATTTTTATTATAAACGTACATCGGATAGTTCTTATGTATTGTATGATTCCACTGATACATATGGACAGACATTTTCTTTTGACTCTCAAATTGAAAAAGATACGTCGTATAATTTATTAATGAGGGTTGGTTATAGTAGTGATATTGTATTGTTCCATTATTATGATACTATAGTTGAAACCCGTTCATTGAATGAAGGGTCGGAAATTGTAGTGGCCAACGTGGGAAATACTTTTATTGATTTGTGTTTTGGTGTGTTTGACAATCCTGATAGTTTTGATATTTATTTAAACGATTCGCTTTATGATTCGTCTAACAATAATGTGTATAGCATAACGGGACTCTCCATAAATACGAATTTTAGTTTGTATGTCAGTACGTTATATATTGATTATAGTTACATGTCTGATGTGGTCTATGTAAATACATTGAATGAAAATCAAGTGTCAAATGTGCAAGTAACAAATCGTAGGGATACCGAATTGAGTTTCACGTTTGACGAGTCGCCGATTTATAGTAATGATTATAACCTTGTATTGACAGAAGTGGATACAAATAATACAATAAATAATACAATAAATAATACAATTATTACATATAGTGGGTTGACCAAAAATGTGGAATATGAATTGCGTATTGTTTCCAGCTACAATAGTGGCAATAGTTATGAATTTGTAAATACATATTTTTCTAATATAGGTGGTTTTGTTGGAAACATTGTGGCCTCTGACATTTCTCTCCAAAGTGTCGTGATTACATTTGACCCATATGAAAATGACCATACTAATATTAGTGACTATCATGTAACGTTGACAGAAGATATTTCAAAAGTGGTCACCACAAACAGTGTTAGTTTTGATGAATTGACAAAAAATATGGAATATGGAATCACAATTACTGCGAATTATACAAATAATGATTCTTATACAATATCTACTGTGCTGAGAGTGACGGATAATGTGAACTATATGATTGACGACAATGACGGTCATATTGACATTTCTGAAAATTATCAAGGATATGATTTTAAAGATAAAATGTTTAATTATGTCTTGGTCGGTGCAGGCGGAAGTGGTGGAAGATATGGTACTGGCACATATTATGTAACATCGGGTGCCAATGGTGGCAATGTGGTAATTGGAGAGTTGTATGGCAGTAGCGGTGAGATTGCTATTACGATTGGGGATGGAAATACTGGTTCTCAAGATAATGTTGCGTTTTCACACAATAATTCAAACGAAGGTATACCTGGAGGAAATACAATAATATTGACAAATGGTTATGAAATAGTTGCGGAAGGTGGTAAAGGTGCATTTGGTTGTTCAAACCCAGCGAATGGTAATGACCAAGCGTTTCACCAACCTATAAATGATTGGTCTCATGGAATAGGAGGTGAGGTAGTAATAAAAGAAAATGACAATACTGTGTCTTTAAATGGTAATGACGGTTCCCACGGAAAAGATGTTATAATATCGGGGAAAACATATACATTTGCAGGTGGAGGAGGGAGCTCCAGTTTCAATGCCGGTACGACTGGTGGAAGTGGAGGAAATGGAGGGGGAGGGAAGGGTGCTGATTATGATATTAACGCGGTTGATATGGTTAGTTCGGCAGAAGGAAATGGAGAACCCAACACAGGTAGCGGAGCGGGAGGGATGGGCAGGTATGGTTATGATGCTGAAACGAAAGGCGGTTCTGGCGTGGCATATTTATGGTATCCTCTATTTAAAACTGCCGACCCAATCATCGTTACATTCCCATCTATTACTACATATACAGTTACAATGGCATGGGACTTAGTGGATTCAGATATAAGTGAAAACTATACAATTTCTCTAAATAATGTAGTCCAGGAAAGTGTCACTGAGAGAACTTATAGATTTACGGGATTATTACCCGATACAACGTACACAACCGAGATTTCATTGTTGTATAATTCGGGGGACATTGTTAACGTTGTAAGTAATGTTACCACGGAAAAACTAGAAATTCCCCCCTCGTATGACCGTGTCATTTTGAAATCAAATGAAATCCAATTATATTGGAGTGGGTTTGGTGATATCTCTGGATATGTTTTGGAATTTAATAACGCAATATATAATTTATCGGCAAACGATACCAGTTTCTCATTAGTTGATTTGTCTCGCAATACATCATATAATGCCACGTTAACTTCTGTTTATGAAACCGGAAATAGTTATGACTATAATGAAATTTTTACGACTCTAAATGAGACATCGTCCACAATAAATGCGGAGGTATTATTTCATCCCTTTAATGGAAATTCAGCCATAATAAATATGTCTTCTGTAAATTCGTCCGCTGTATCCCATTATGACCTGTCTCTCAATGATGTATTTTATATTACTATACAATCCCCATTTACCATTGAAAACATTATTCCGTATAATGATTATAACGGAACTGTCACCACATATTACAATGCACCCGTAAACTTTGGAATATACGAATTTGAGAGTCAAACGTACATTACTGATTTTTCATTTCATTCCGTCATGATAGACCCTTTTTACCGCGTGTCTCAAAACACTATTTCTTTGTATTGGAATGATATATCCAATGTGAGTATTGATACCTCATATACTATATTTGTAAATGACGACATTTCATATAGTCTAACCAATAGTGAGCGCACATTTGACATATCTGGATTGAATCTAAATACTGGTTATACTATAAAATTCGTTTATGAATCTCTCTCATTTGACACGATTGAGAGAATCCAAACGATTACTACATTGAATGAAGATGTGGCCGATGTATCTTTTGTATTGAATCCGGGGTTATATGGCAATTTGGTTGTATTGGATATTTCCAATGTGACTCCCGAAAATGTTTCTCAAAACATTGTTTATATTGACGATGTTTCATATAATTCTGCTACATCATTGTTTGATATTGATGTTAGTGTGAATTCGTCGTATAGTGGCAATATAGTAACAATATATAATGATTCACCTATAAGTGACATATATAATGTGGAATATATTGGTGGGTCGTATAGTGTGGATTTCAGTTTCAATGTATTGGACGATTGCCAAAGTGTCTCAATGATACAAAACGGAAACTTTGCTTCACCACCAAGTGTGACGTTTGATTCAAATGGTCTTTCGCGTACAATACCGGATGATTTTTATGGAGAATCCATTATAATGGCAGACAATTCAAACAATACGTTAAAAGGGCATAAATACTTAGACGATGATGCGATAGACAAACATGTAATTTTGTTTAAAAACAATTCATCTACTGAAACCGCCAATTTGTCTCAAACGTTTGATTACTTATTTAAAGATTATTATTTATTGGCGTATTATGTAGCCAATCATGCATTATCAGGGGAAGCATTTGGTAATAAAACCTCAAGTAGCACCATAAAATACCAAATCCGTTTGCTCACTCAAAGCGACGATGTAATATATGAGACTGCGCCAATAGTGAATACTGATGCGTCGTGGAATAAATATGAAATCAAGTTTTTCATCAATTCATCATACAAAGATGTGAAATTCTCCATACAACGAAATTTATTTGAATTGAATAATTTGTTTTTGTCTGATGTCTCAATGAGTACTTTTGGACTCGTATTTGAACCCATTCCATTTTACCAACCGACTACATATGAGAATGAATGGAGTTCTATAGTTGAAAATCAGTCACAATGGAAAGATATAATGCGTAATGACAATGTGTCCAATGGAAATGTGTTTGTATTGTCTACAAATTCTACGCTTGATTTTTGGCTATATGTGCATGATAATACAATAACTTCCAAACAAAATGTGTTTTCAATATCAAGTTATCCATCGGTGTACATCCAAGACGAATACATATATATTACACATCAAGACGATAACCAAGACACAATGACTCATAATATTAGGTTTGAGAGAAAAATACCGAATCATTTTGCCATTCAATTTGACCGTACATATATTAATATTTATAAAAATGGAGTATTGGAACGTAACGTCACCACGAACACGGATTTGAAAGAAGCCTACGCAGATGACAATGTTGTGGTGGGTTCAACTGGTTCTAATATTGTAGTATTGAGAGATGTAAAACTGTACGATTTTGTATTGCAAAACTCTCAAATGGAGAATTTATACGACTCTACTCAACAAGTGTATACATCTATTATGAACTATAGTTTACAAGCAAAATTAATTAGTTTGCAAGGTACGCATGCCTCTCGTGTAATTGTGTATGAATTACATAACGGAAATAGTTTACAAAAAACATTGTCATTTTATGAGGCGATAGATGATTATGAACCTAGCATGTCTGCATACACCATACCTTTTAGTATATCTCTCTATGTGTATGATTCAGATGGCACTATTGTTTCATTGAATGATTCCAACGATGTTGTACAATATAGTATTCAGACAGCATCTTATAATATAAATAATCAAACCAATATACATCATCTAACTATTGTTTTTACTGACATTGAGACAATAACATATTTGAATGGGTATTATTATAATAGTGGAGCGGTGCTTGCCGCGAGTACCATAAATAAAGTAAAAATTCACGAAAATGCAACACTATCAGATTTCATGTTTTATAATAAAGCATTGTCTCAAAGTGAAGTTTATTCATCGTATGTGAAAATGTATTATACGGAAACTACGTATGATTTATCCGGCTTTTTCCATATCCAAATCAATAAACCTTCCGGAAATACAGAAGACGAACTAAATTATACGTTTATTGGAAATAATTTCGCATTAAATACGAGTCAACCTACTATTTTATTAGACTCATCACCGGTGTTGGATATTTCTATGGACCCATTTGATTTAAATGAATTTAATAAAAATAATGATTCATTTGTATTGCGGTTGTATGATTACAACATTGAGACAGTAGTGCAAGCGTCCAATAATCCACATATTGTTATAACATCCACGGACGTAGACGTAACTGAAGATAGTTTATTGTCTATATCACTATATAATGGGTTGGATGATGTTTCGTATAGTTATGTTATAAGCGGGGTTGATTTAACAGACCTTAGCGGTGAAACGTCTCTCGTAAATGTAATTACAACAAACAGTGATGTCCAAATTCAATTGAGAGAAGATTACAAAACGGAAGGCGCCGAAAGTTTTATATTTTCAATCCCTTCGTTGAATTTATCCACTAAAGTTGATATTAGTGATACAACTATAAATATGCTTTTCTTAAATGAAGCATCTGTCAATGACGGTGAAGAATTTAAAGTAACATTGATTATACCAGCCGGTAAATTGCAAGACGTTTTAGAGTTCCCATTTATTATTACACCAAATGATAGTGTAGAAGAAACCACGCGTGTGTTTTCAAGGATAGACAATACGATTCTCGAAATGGATATTTCTTTTAACATTGTACCCAATGCATCTGACAATTATCAAAGCCAGACATTGACTATTTTATTAACCGATTACGAATCATCAACCAGTCTCATATTAAATGATTTAGATGGCCCATCGTTAAGTATTTCATCCAATTCGGGAGAAGTAGGATTCGTTAACGAAGGAGACACTATAACGGTAATATTGATAACACCTAAAGCATGGCCCGATGGTACGATTGTTCCATACGACATTAGCGGTATTAGTGCATCAGACCTAAGTGGCACAACAGACCCAAATTATAGTGATTTATCAGGCAGTTTTATTATTTACGATTCAAGAGGCACTATTGATTTTATTGTGGATGACTCATTTGAAACAGAAGGAAACGAAGTATTTGCGTTGTCATTGGGATATGTTGAGTTTACGGATGAAAGATTATTGCCACAGGATTACAGTTATGTATCCGCCCAAATTATAATCAACGATACCAGCCAGAGACCCATATATGCATTGTCAATCACAAATACAAACGGAGAGGCAATTTCTGAAATTAATGAAGGGGAAACCTTTATTGTATCATTGGAGGTCGCTTATTTGGACACTGATGCAGTAATACCATACGAAATAACTGGTATTGAATATTCGGATTTGGTTGGTGAAACGTCAACCAATCTCAATAGTTCATTTATAGTAGGAAATACGATGAGCCGAACATTTGTGTTGCGGGACGACCAAACGAATGACGGAGACAAAACAATGGCGTTTACTATCCCACTAGACGATTCAATTGGAGATGATGTAGTAGAAACTTTGGTTATAAAGGACACTAGCCAAAGCCCTATTATTAAATTAGGGGCAAGTAAAAATGGGGTTCCGATAGGGAATGACACAACCAAGAACGACTTTGATATTACAATTACAATTGAGAATTTCACTATGTTAACGTCATTGCAAAAAGCACAACAATATAGATTTAGTATTTCGGGAGTAGACAATGCAGATATTTCCAATGCATCTAGACTAGGATTTATTAGGTTGAGTAATGCAATAGAGGATGGTGGTAACTACACAATAACGAAATCATATACATGCGGAACAGATGAGACGAAAATATTCACATTTACTCTAAATACAGTAGGCAGTGTAAGTGTTGAATTTAATTAATCGTTATAAATATAAAGTCATTTTTTGTATACTATAAAAAATGACATCCACTGTATTTGTATTGGTCTCCGATGAAGCGTATTTGTATCGCGCAAAAAAAACAATTATAGATTTGCGGTCCACTGGAAATTATAAAGGACCTATTGTGTTAATCAACGTAAATATGCGAACTATAAATCAAAACTTTTTGGATTTCTATAACATAATTGAAAAGAAATTCATACCTATTGAACAGAAAACGGACTTGGTGCGAAAACTTAATTATTCTCCATTTATAGATACGATTGACGGACGCGAAATATCTAAAACAAATCAATGGGAAAAACTACACGTGATGGACACTTATTTTAAGCAATGGGACCGCGTTGTATTTTTAGATGCGGGGTTGCGTATATTGACAGACGTAAATGATTCGCTATTGTCATTGGACTATAAAAACAAATTCCTCGCTCCAGACGACGGTGGAAACTATATAAAACCTAACCCAGGTAAATTATTTGAGACACAAGTCAGTCATGCAAACCCATCGTATATGGCATTATTGAAACAAGAATTTCCTAAATTAAATGATTTAAAAGAACCTTATTTTTTAAATTGTGTATGGATTTACGATACGGCAATACTAGATATTGTCTCAAAAGAGGAAATGATGGAAGGTATGCTAAAATACCCAATATGCAAAACCAATGAAATGGCATTAATGAATTTGTACATTCATTTCAAATACGGTTTGTGGACACCTTTCCCTAAATATTCAAAAAACAATAAAATATTATTTGATTGGTGTGAATTAAATAGTCCACATAAAACATCATGGAGAGATTATTGTGTATTGAAATATCCAGTTTCAATTACGTTGGAAGATACGTAAATCATTCATGTATTAATTATATAGTAATACATGAGTCTAGAAGACATTGATGATGTAGTAATACGTCCGCTGAATAAACAAAAAATCCAACATGAAGGATATAATTTATCTTTTATAGTACATCCTGACAATCCCGCACAATATTTAGCAATAATTCAAAACAAAATGAACGTTTTCGGTTATGATTATACAATTACTGAGCACGTTACACATTTACTACGTATGGACCATATGTTTCAAATTATTGAATCTACACGCATGAATGAAACTACCGGACGAAAAACATTCAACGACGAATGTTCTGGTATAGAAGATTGTAGTCTCATATCAGAAGACTATATGACCGCAATATTGATGGACAATAATGAGAAACTCAAGCCGACGATGGCATTGTGTCACTTTGATATTAGCAATGGTCATATTCACAATATAGTGGAATTGAAAAATACATTTAAAAAAAAAGAAAAACGGGGGAAAAAATGGTTGTTAATGCAAAAAACGGGAGATGTATTGTTTATGATTCATTCATATGACCCATTGCGTATTATATCGGCAAATATTGAAAACGGTACTACTAATTTAGTCCATTTTCAAAAAATATTCAATTTGAAAAAATGTGAAATAGAAGGAGGTGCATGTATTTATTGCGATACATACAACAAATATTTAATCAATGTACGTATTGTAAATGAAGGACAATATGTATATTCTTTATGGTTGTTGTTGACAGACACATACAAATTATGCGGAATGTCTAAACCTTTTGTATTTTCTTTTAATGATGAAAACAAAAATGCGGAAAAATGTACTTGTTTATTGATAAAAAATGATGTATTATATGCATCCGTTACCCTAAATGATGAAGACGTTTTTATTTATGAATATTTATTGCAAGATGTGTATAATAAAACAACAATAGACAATATGAAATCGCATTAATCACGGCAAAATAATTGATTCATATTTACGGCTTCTAAATTGTCTTGTGCACGGAATAAATTGTGTATCATATTGTCGTCTCTGAAACGGACACTGTAATCTTGTTGATGTTTATTGCGACCAATACGTCCCATGGCTTGTAATGTTTTTTGAGGTGTCATGTATTGTAAATCTTTTCCAATGAATCCATGGCAAAATTGATAATTGGTTCCATAAATATAATCCGATGAGGTCAATATAAGGAATAACTTTTGTTCTTCTGCCAATGTTTTCACCATTTCTTCGTATTCTTTGATTTCTTGCTTGATTAATACGCCGATTCCCATTAATATGAGTACTTTATAGCTGGTTGAAATATCCATTTTCATGATTTGTTTGACATGATTTTCGCCTAAATCCGAGGTAAAAGCATTTGGATGGAGTTTTTTATCAGGAGTCCATTTTTCTTGATGTGTATTTTTATTGGGGATATAGGCGGGATGTAGTGTAATATGAAACAATTGCGACCTCAAGTTTTGAATATTGTCTTTCAACACTTGGGTATTTTCTTCTAAACCTTCTTTTTCTTGTATAGGTTTTTTCTCTTTTTGGTCATCGGTTTTTACATTGTCTTTGACCCGTAATTTCAGTTCTAATTCTTGTTCCATTGTTTGAATATTTTTAAATAAATCATCATTCCGCTGGATACGATGCAATAATTGTTGCAATAACATATCGGGAATTTTACTTTGTTTTACGTAAAATTTTGCTAAATTCATTATATTGTCGGCCAAATAAATGGTTGGACCATCGGTCAATGTATATGCATCTTTGGTTGTTAGAAATACACCTTCTAGCGCGGCTTCCATTTGTGCTCTAGGTGTTTCATTTATTGTAGTATCACTCTGATTGCGTACTATAGTCTGATTATCTCTATCGTTTGCAGTGGGTTGTACGCTTTGAGTTCTTTCTAAAGGGTTTCCGTTCTGACCATTTATATGATATTTCTTCTTTTGATTCAATAATAAATGATATTTCGCGTATTTCCACTGCATTTCATCTATGGATTCCAATAGATTTAAGTAATACAATTTCAAATTATTCATATTGACTTCTTTGATGGATTCAAAATGCGCATCCATATGTAAATGATTTTCCAAGCCGTTGCAATGGTTATGAATAAATAAAATGAAACTGATAATTTCTTCTAAATCAAAATATCGCAACAATGTTTTGTTTCCTTTGCAAAACGAAGCATATTCGTGTAATTGTGTAATAGTATTGCAATACAAATGAGGTACAAAACTGAATCCTTTGGAATTTAAGATGGGGATTGATTTTTTGCAATCGTATGAAGTAATTGTATTGATTTCGGCATTTTCAAAATGGGTTCTAAAATCTTGTAAACAATACATTAATTCTTCTTCTTTAGGCAAAGTTGCGCAAGACAATACAATATTGGGTATGCGATTATTGTTCCATATGTCTTTGATTTTCGCATGTAATTCGTGCGTTTCATAATCCAATGTCATTGTCGGTTCATCCCAATACGTAATAATATTGGACGCTTCATTAAATGCACACATATAGTTCATGGCGTGTAAATACGAATGTACGTCGCAAATCATTATTTCCACCATAGACCCATTGCTATTATCCACTCTCCAAATGCCACCGGATTTGCGATTAACTTCATAATCAACGGCTGCAAAATAATGCAACCGAATATCGGAAACCGTTTCACAACCAAACGCGAATGCTACTTTTTTTTCAATGCTTATTGCCGATTTTGCTAGTGCTAGACCAACATGACGAGCAACACAAACGAATATGATTTTGTAGCCATTACACAACCCTATAGGGGATAATGTCTTTCCAGTACCGGTAGGTGCTGTATATAAAATCATTTTCGGGTTTTTCGTGGTTTTGCACAAAGAGAATAATTCTTTTTGATGGCTATGAAGATATAAATTATCATATTTGTATAGTTTAGCGTTTTTCTCAATCAAATGAAAAGATTCTTGAACCACAGATTCAATGCTAGAATTGTTAACCCCATATTTAATCACTATACTCATTAGTTTCAACACATGAGGGTTAGAGTGTTCAATCTTGGCTTTTTCCCATTGAGTGAGAGTGTATAGTTCTAATAAATACGATTGTTTTTTGTACATTTTTTTAAATATAATTCTGCATAAATCCATGACATCATATTCGTAAATGTCTTTTATGTTGACACTTATGGATTTGTCCACATTTTGAATCCGAATTAAATCCGCGCTTTTCATTTTTTTCAATGTTTTGTCGTCGTCGGAAAACGATTCTAAAAGAGGGTCATTTTTTTTCACTTTTTCAAAGGAATCATAAATAATAGGTTTAAAGTATTTTTGAAATAAATACGAGTGTATTTCGGAGGACGGTGATAATTTTGTATATTGTATCATATTGAGATTATTATTAACAATAAGATTGATATTATTGTAGCCTTGATGTATCATTTTTAATATTTCTTTTTCGCTGGAAGGCACTGGTATTTCAATAGAATCCCATTCAGAGCGAGTCAATTTAACTTGATTTAGAATATCCATGTTTGAAAAAGCGTTGTAATTTATAGTATTGTATATGAAATATATTTATACAGTTTTCCATTCAACTTTATATATGGATTTCTTTTTATTTAAAAAGAGAGAGCCACTATACATAAACTTTGACACAATGTTATATGCATGTAAAAATCCGGATAAATGCATTGTAATTAATGTGTTGGAGTTGCATGAACAAGATTGTCTCATTATAGGAACTATAGACGCAAATAGTGAAGAACATTTATTAAACAATATGATACGCTCCATATCAACACCCGATAAGAAAATCATTATATATGGAAAACATTGCA
>Ga0209137_1001226_pt1 | contig 24893 bp, 23 predicted proteins | sample SaaInl5LU_22_DNA_FD_184642 | JGI IMG/M metagenome (GOLD analysis project Ga0209137, IMG submission 184642) | Marine microbial communities from expanding oxygen minimum zones in the Saanich Inlet - ESP_105LU_22_DNA (SPAdes) (version 2) | ecosystem: Environmental > Aquatic > Marine > Intertidal...
CTTTAACACTTTAACACTTTAACACTTTAACACTTTAACACTTTAACACTTTAACACTTTAACACTTTAACTAATTAATAAAATTAAGAACAAAACAAATGAAAAGATTATTTTCTATCCTAGCCATAGTATTTTTAATGGCATTTGGCACAGCTAATGCAACTACAAACGCAGCAACAGTTGCTACTACAGTTGCTACAACTCAAGATGCAGCAACAACAGATGATGCAGCAGAAGAAGAACTTACATTTCACCAAGAGCTAAAAAAGCGTTTTATTGAAGGTGGACCAGGTTTTATGGGAATTGTATTATTATGTTTAATTCTTGGATTAGCAATTGCTATAGAGAGAATTATCTTTTTAAATTTATCTTCTACAAACACAAAAAAATTAACTCAAAATGTTGAAGATGCACTACAATCAGGTGGTATTGAAGCAGCAAAAGAAGTTTGTAGAAACACAAAAGGTCCTGTTGCATCTATTTTCTACCAAGGTTTAGATAGAGCAGACGATAGCTTAGAGTCTGCCGAGAAAGCTGTTGTAGCTTATGGAGGTGTACAAATGGGACAATTAGAGAAAAACGTATCTTGGATTTCATTATTTATCGCATTAGCTCCAATGCTTGGGTTCATGGGAACAGTAATAGGTATGATTCAAGCCTTCGATAAAATTCAATCTGCAGGTGGAATGGATGCAACGTTAGTAGCAGGTGGTATTAAAGTTGCCTTATTAACTACTGTATTTGGTCTTATTGTTGCGATTATATTACAAGTTTTCTACAACTATATTGTAGCAAAAATTGATAGCATTGTAAATGATATGGAAGATTCTTCTATCACTTTAATGGATATGTTATCGAAGCACAAAAAATAAGCTATTAACTAATTTAAAAATACATTAAAAATTATGCATAAAGTATTAAAAATATTAGTAGCTGTTTTAAGCTTAATAGGAATTATTGGTCTGGTACGTATTATCATGACTGGTGAAGAAGAAGCTAAAGCTATAATAGGTTCTGGTGAAGGCATTTTATTTGAAACCATGTCTTCTATAGCATATATAATATTAATTCTAGCAATAGTGATAGTTGTTATATTTATATTCAAAAATCTATTTACAGGAGGCGGAAACATTAAAAACACTTTAATAGGTATTGGTGCTTTTGTTGCAGTATTACTTATTGGATATTTAATGTCTGGTGGTGATACAAAAGAATATTTCTATAACGACATAATAGCAACAGATAGCGAATCTCAATTAGTGGGTGGAGGATTAATAGCATTTTATATATTGAGTGTTGTTGCTATATTAGCAATGTTATTCTCAGGAGTTAAAAAAATAATTAAATAATTATGGCAAAAAGATCAGCACCAGAAGTTAATGCAGGCTCTATGGCTGACATTGCCTTCTTATTACTTATATTCTTTCTAGTAACAACAGATATTGCAACAGATTCTGGTTTAAGTAGAAAGTTACCACCTTGGGAACCTGATACTGAACAAGAAAAAGTACAGATTAAGGAAAAAAATATTTTTGCCTTGACTTTAAATAGTAACAATCAAATACTTTTAACCTCTGCAGGAGATTCTGAAGTTATAGCCATTAAAGATTTAAGAGCACGTGCTTTCGAATTTTTAGATAATGGTGGTGGGCAAGGAGAAGATGCTTGTAAAAGATGTAAAGGAAATAGAGATCCTAAGTCATCTGATAATCTAAAAAAAGCTGTTATATCACTTGCTAACGATAGATTAACAGATTATAAAACCTACATAACGGTTCAAAACGAAATTATTGCAGCTTATAATGATATTAGAAATCGTGAGTTTAAAAAGGATTATCCTAAACTAGAGATGAATTTTGTTGAAGCTACAGAAATGTATCAAGATCCTGTTACAGATGTTAAGGTTAAAGAAAGCTTAAAAGAGAAATTAGAAGCAATTAAAGAAGTTGTTCCTCAACTTTTCTCTGAAGCTGAAGCAAAAAGAGATTAACAAGATAACATAAACACTATGTCTAAATTTAAAAAGAAAAAAGATGGAGGTTTACCTCCAATTTCAACAGCATCTTTACCAGATATTGTATTTATGCTTCTGTTTTTCTTTATGGTTGCTACAGTAATTAAAGAGGATAACTTAAAAATCCAGAACCAATTACCAAAAGCAAATCAAATTGAGAAATTAGATAAAAAGAAACCTATAAGCTATATTTATATTGGAAAGCCAAGTGCTAATTATATAGATACTTATGGTACAGAGGATAGAATACAATTAAACGATAAGTTGCAAAGCGTAGAGCAAGTTCAAGCATTTATTGCTGCCGAACGTGCTGCACTAGCAGAAGAGTTAGTACCAACACTTACAGTGTCTCTTAAAGTAGATAGAGATGCTAAAATGGGTGTGCTAACAGATGTTAAACAAGAATTGCGCAAAACAAATGCACTTAAAATTAACTACACCACTAAAAAAGGTGATGCAGTTTCAAATTAATATTACATACTCTTAATTTTATAAAAGGCGTTTTGAAATTTCAAAACGCCTTTTATTTGTTTTAAAACTTATTATCTTGTAAGTATGAAAAATTGTATCGTATTTTTAAGTCTCGTTTTTTTTAGCAACATGCTTTCAGCGCAAGAAGAATTGCTTATAGAAACTAAACCTATTGATTCTTTATATAAAGAAGATCAATTTTATTTTGGAATTACTTATAATCTTATTGGTAAAAAGCCAAGTAGCATGTCTCAAAGTGGTTTTTCTGGTGGTTTTCACTTTGGTTATACTAAAGATATGCCAATTAATAAAAGAAGGAATAAAGCCATTGGTATAGGTTTAGGCTTGTCTCTAAATTCTTTTAATCAAAACATTCAAATTGCTGAAGATTCTAATGGCACACAAAGCTTTCAATTAATAAATCAAGACGAAATCACATTTACAAAAAATAAGTTCTCAACCTATATGGTAGAACTACCAATAGAATATAGATGGCGAACGTCTACACCAGAAAATTATAAGTTTTGGCGAATTTATACAGGCTTTAAAATAGGTTATGTTTTTGCAAGCAATTCTAAATTTGAAGGCACTCCAGAAAATGTTAAAATAAAAACTATAGATGCTATTAATAACTTACAATATGGTTTAACATTTGGAGCAGGATATAATACCTGGAATTTTTATTTGTATTATGCGCTTAATCCAATTTTTAACAATTCGGCAAAAATAGGAGATAAAGTAATTGAAGCTAATGCTATTAAAATTGGGCTCATGTTTTATATTTTATAACCAATACGGTAGTAATGTTAATTGCGGAAATAACCCTATACAAAAGCCAAAAATAAGTTCTACGTTAGTATGCGCTTTTAAATGTAACCTTGATGTAGCTATGGCTCCTGCAATTATAGAAAACAAAGCCAAAGAACCATTTAAGTTTTTACCAAAATGAACAGAAATGCCAATAGCAAACATAAACACACCAGCAATAGCAATCATATGTATACTTGCTTTAAAATTCAGTAAAGCTAATACAAGGCAAACTATAGTTGAGATTAATACGCCTAGAAAGAAATAATATAACTCTATTATTTGATTATCTGGAAATACACGAACTATAATTAAAACACAGATAATTACATTTAATACTAATGGAATAATCCGTTCTTTAGTTGTTTTAAGATAAATAGAGTCTGTTTTGCCGATTGTTTTTAATAAAAAATAAAGTAATATGGGAAGTATAATGGTAAGTATGCTAAGCGAAATAATTTTTGCACTTATAACTTCTTGAGCTATAAACCGAGGTGACTTAGAGAAATAGAAAATAACACCTAATAATGGCATTATTATAGGATGAAAGATGAAGGAAATACTTTTAATTATCCAATGCATTAGCCTTGTTGTTTTTTGATGTTAAATATAAAGAATTTACAAACATATCCAGAAAACACGTAGTTACACGTATTTTTTTAAAGAATATTTAATTTAACTTTGAATTTAAAATGATTGCGATTTAAAAACCTATTTAAAATTTTCCTAGTCATTTAATAGCATTGCTTACTCATTATTCTTTTTAAAAGCTAAAACATACTATAGCTTTTAATTATTAATCAATTAATACAAACGTAACATGAAAAACCACTTTAAAAATTATTTAAAATTAGGGATCTTACTTTTCTTAATATCTTTTGTCTTTACAAACTGTGAAAAGGATGACGATTTTACGACACAAGAGCCTTCACCAAAACAAACCTTAAAGTATAATTCAAGGATTGTACAAAAAACTGCTTTTAATAAAAATGAAACTTTAAATTTTACATTAAATAAACTTAGAGCCTTAGATAAAACCAATAGAACTAATAATAACACCTCCAGATTAGTAACTAACGACTCTTTAAACATTGCTATAGAAGATAGTTCTGCAAAATATTTAGAAAGCATAGACGGTACTTACCACTCTTATACTTTTGTGGCTTTCGACTATAATAAAGAAAACGGTATGCAAAACATTGTATTAAGTTTACAACAAGATGGCACTTATAAAGAATTTTTAATACATTACAACTTAACCGATGAGGAAATAGAACGCTATAGAAACAATGAATTTGTAGACTTACCAGGTAAAGTTACAATTATGGAATTAGAAGGCAGTAGTTTAGAGGGCAATTCGTATTCTAAATTAATAGTAGATGAAAATTGCTTGGTTTGGGATATTACAGAGGGATCAAATTGTACGCATCCTGGTGGCGGAGGCTGTACCTGGGAAGACGGTGCATCATGTAATGGATGGGGAACAGATACTACAGCTACACCAACAATTAATAATGGAATAGTAGGTATAGATTGGGCTTGTGTTGATGCAACTGGAGGGAGTTATATTCCTCCAACCAATTCTAATAGCCCATCTAGTGGGCCATTAGGAGGAGCAGGACAAACAAGCACACAGCAAGATGTTACCTCTGGTTTAGCACCAACACCTAAGCAAGAAAGAATAAAAGGTTTCATTAAATTTTTTAGGAAGCTCTGATAGCGACGATTGTTACAATAATACTTTAACCGAAGACCAACAAGATCAAATTAATAACTTTTTAGAAGGAACGCTTAGTGTAAATATTAATGGAGAAATTTTAACAACCAATCCAACAAGTTACAACCAATCCGATATGGATTTTGCGGTTGAGGCTGCGCAGGCTTTGTGTGGTGATAGCAATTTAGAATTTGAGGATTTAGAGAAGTTTATTAATGGAATGGATAAAAGATGCCAAGCATTAGCAGTATTTAGATCCATTTTTAAAATAGACTCTCCATTTACTAACAACATTAAAAACTATTTTTTGCTTTCAAACACAAATAATCTCAATCTTCAAAATTGGGCGACAGGCCAGGCCACTGATGATATCATAGCAATGCCTGCAAACATAGGTGCTCGAGTTTTATATGCACCATCAGATGATGGCACTATAATTTTGCAATTTAATAACGACCATTTAGATACTGCAACCACATTAGGTTTTATTAATACCTTTTACCATGAGTTAGTGCATGCTTATATGTTACGTTTATATTATAGTGGTGAATTATTAAACGAATATCCAGCATATACAGATTTAAAAACAGCTATAGATAATTTTTTAAATGATGTTACCAATACTACTTTAGCTAATATTTTTGACAAAGAAACGCATGACATCTATGTGGATTTTATTGACCAAATAGCAGAAAGCATTGTAGCATATTGTAATTATAATAATATAGATGGTGTAAACTTCGTATATGCTAAAAAATTAGTTTGGGGCGGACTAAATGGTTATGATGTATTTTCAGATAATTTAACACTAGCTCAACGTAACGAAGCACAAACACTCTTAGCTTATGAAAACTCAAACATTACAACAAATGCAAAAGGGACAAAAACATGTAATTAAATTAATTTTTATAGTATTGCTTATAAATTCTTGTACAGCGCAAGAAAAGAAGGATGATTATTATTTTTTAAATAAAATTATAGAATTTACTAAACAACCAAACGATAGTGTTTATCTTTTAACTAGAAGAAATGAAACAAGAGGGACTTTAGAAAATTACTATAAGTTTAGATTTAATGGCAGACCTTTCTATACAACAATGGTGTATGATAGCATTACAGATAAAGTAGGTTATGATACACTTCAATTACAACAAAACCAAGTTAGATGGAAAGCTATGTATAAGGTTTTAGACAGTGCCTTCACAAAAGAAGATTTAGATAGAATTATTGCTAGAAAAAGAGATACTACAAAATGGGATAGTACAAATATTGGTTTTAATAAAAGAAAACTCCCATTAATTAAATGGACTAATAGTCATTATTCTAAAAACTTTATTTCTAAACCTTATTATAACGAGAAAAAAACGCATGCTTTTATTGTATCTAGTCATACTATAAAAAGAGCTAGAACAACAAGAATTTATGTATTTAAAAAAGAGAATGAAGATTGGAATATCATAAGTGAAATATATAATGTAGGTTGGTAATCATAATTACAATTCCTTCCTTAATCGTGCCACAGAAATATCTAACTGTTCACGATATTTAGCAACGGTTCTTCTAGCAATAGGATAGCCTTTTTCTTTTAAAATTTTAGCTAAAGCTTCATCGGTTAAAGGTTTCTTTTTGTTTTCTTCTTCTATAACCGTTTCTAGAATTTTTTTAATTTCTCTGGTCGAGACTTCTTCACCTTGATCGTTAGTCATAGACTCAGAAAAGAACTCTTTTATTAATTTTGTACCATAAGGCGTATCTACATATTTACTATTAGCAACACGAGATACTGTTGACACATCCATTTCAATTTCGTCTGCAATATCTTTTAAAATCATAGGTTTTAAATTACGCTCGTCGCCAGTTAAAAAGTATTCTTTCTGGTAGTGCATAATAGAACTCATAGTAATAAACAAGGTTTGTTGACGTTGTTTTATAGCTTCTATAAACCATTTTGCTGCATCCAGTTTTTGTTTAATAAACATAACAGCATCTTTTTGTGCTTTAGATTTTTCCTTAGATTCTTTATAGCCTTTAAGCATGTTATTATACTCACGAGAGACATGCAATTCTGGAGCATTTCTACCATTTAAAGTCAGTTCTAATTCGCCATCTACAATTTTAATTGCAAAATCGGGTACTACATGTTCAATCATTCTAGTATTTCCAGAATAACTACCACCAGGTTTTGGGTTTAAACGTTCTATTTCATGAATAGCATCTTTAAGCTGCATTTCACTAATGTTAAACTTTGCCATTAGTTTTTTGTAGTGCTTTTTAGTGAATTGATCAAAAGCTTTATTAATAATATCTGAGGCCAAAGCAACATCTGGAGCTTGCTCTTTTCTGGCTAATTGAATACTTAAACACTCTTGAAGGTTTCTTGCGCCAACACCAGCAGGATCTAGTTGGTGAACTATTTTAAGTACTTTCTCAATTTTATCTTCATCTGTATAAACGTTTTGTGTGAACGCTAAATCGTCCATAATGTCGCTTAATTCTCTACGTATGTATCCACTTTCGTCTACACTTCCTACTAGAAACTCAGCAATATCTCGCTCTTCATCACTTAAGCGATAGGTGTTTAATTGTGTTTTTAAATGTTGCGTAAACGAAGTACCTGAGGCATATGGTATGCTTTTCTCATCATCGTCTGCACTGTAATTATTAACACTAGTTCTATAATCTGGAATTTCATCGTCGCTTAAATAATCGTCTACATTAATTTCAGCCTCAATGGTTTCATTGTCATTATAGTCGTCTTGAGAATTATCCATATCCTCGTATTCATCTTCCTTTTGTTCTTTTCCAGTATCAAGTGCAGGATTTTCTTCTAATTCTTGCTTTAAACGCTGCTCAAAAGCTTGTGTTGGCAACTGTATCAATTTCATTAATTGAATTTGTTGCGGAGACAATTTCTGCGATAATTTGAACTGTAAATATTGTTTAAGCATAATTTAATTTAAGATGATTACTAAAATAAAAAAAACAATCTACAATATGGTTTTTAGTAGATTGTTTTATGACAATATTAATTGTATTACTTCTTACATTATAAATCAAGATATCATTTTTGAAAGAGAGAAACGAACAGAAGAACCTTTATTAAGTTACTTGTTCTTGAAATGTTTTGTTTTACTCAGAATAACAACGATAAATAAGTTTTTATTAAAACTCAGCATTTTGAGGTGTTCTTGGATAAGGTATAACATCTCTTATATTACCCATTCCTGTTGTAAACATTACCAAACGTTCGAAACCTAAACCAAATCCAGAGTGCACTGCTGTACCATACTTACGTAGGTCTAAGTACCACCATAATTCTTCTTCAGGAATATCTAAAACAGCCATTTTTTCTTTTAGCACCTCTAAACGTTCTTCACGTTGGCTACCTCCAACCATTTCTCCAATAACTGGAAACAAAATATCCATTGCGCGTACTGTTTTTCCGTCTTCGTTTAAGCGCATATAAAAGGCTTTAATATTTGCTGGATAATCGAATAATATTACGGGACATTTAAAGTGTTTTTCTACTAAAAAACGTTCATGTTCAGACTGTAAGTCGGCTCCCCATTCTTCAATAATATAATTGAATTTCTTCTTTTTGTTTGGCTTAGAGTTTTTAAGAATATCTATAGCTTCAGTATAGCTTACGCGTTTAAAGTTGTTTTCGGTTACGAATTTTAACTTTTCAATTAAGCGCATTTCGCTACGCTCTGCTTGAGGTTTTGTTTTTTCTTCATCAAATAAACGTTGATCTAAAAACTCTAAATCCTCAGCATGATGATCTAAAACATAGGTAAGCACAGACTTTAAAAAGTCTTCAGCTAAATCCATATTTCCTGCTAAATCCATAAAGGCCACTTCTGGCTCAATCATCCAAAATTCTGATAAATGTCGAGACGTATTGGAGTTTTCTGCTCTAAATGTTGGTCCAAAAGTATATACTTTTCCTAAAGACATGGCATATGTTTCGGCCTCTAATTGTCCAGAAACCGTAAGGTTTGTATCTTTTCCAAAAAAGTTTTTAGAGTGGTCTATTGCGCCTTCTTCTGTTAATGGCGGATTTTTTTGATCTAAAGTACTTACTCTAAACATTTCACCAGCACCTTCTGCATCACTACCTGTAATTATTGGTGTATGCATATTAAAGAACCCATTGTCTGTAAAATATTTGTGCACAGCAAAAGATAATGCAGAACGTAAACGCATAACAGCACTAAAAGTGTTTGTTCTTGTACGTAAATGTGCATTTTCTCTTAAAAACTCGAACGAGTGTTTTTTTGGCTGAATAGGATATGTTTCTGGATCACTATCACCTAAAATTTCAATAGAAGAGACTACAATTTCAACGTTTTGTCCTTTACCTTGGCTTTCTATTAATTCTCCTTTTATGGATACAGCAGCACCAGTAGTAATACGCTTTAAGGTTTCTTCGGCTGTATTTTCGAAATCAACAACACATTGTATATTATTAAGAGTAGAACCATCATTTAGCGCAATAAATCTATTGGCTCTAAAGGTGCGAACCCAACCTTTAACTTCTACTTCCTGTAGTGTTGTTTCTTTTAATAATTTTGAAATTGTCATTTTTGTATTTATTAGATGGCAAATATAATTTTTTACTTCCTTTTTTTATTCTGATTCCTCTGAAATTTCATCTGCTTCATTTTCAATAGGAATAATATTAATTGAAGGTTTTTTAAGAATTTCTTTTCTAGCAATACTGCGTTCTAGAGAAAGTAATAATGAAGGCAATAGCAATAAGTTAGATAACATAGCAAATAATAATGTTACCGAAACCAAAGCACCAAGTGCGACTGTTCCTCCAAAACTAGAAATGGTAAATACCGAGAAACCAAAGAATAAAACAACAGAAGTGTAAAACATGCTTACGCCAGTTTCTCTTAAAGCTGCAAAAACCGATTTTTTAATTCTCCAGTTGTTTGCTATTAATTCTTGTCTATATTTTGCTAAAAAATGAATAGTATCATCTACAGATATTCCAAAGGCTATACTAAACACCAAAATAGTAGATGGTTTTATAGGTACACCAAGATATCCCATTAATCCTGCGGTTACTACCAATGGTAATAAATTAGGAATTAGAGAGACAATAATCATTCTAAAGGAACGAAACATGTAAGCCATAAATAATGAAATAAGTAAAATGGCAAGTGATAGTGATAAAGCTAAATTATTAACCAAATACTTTGTGCCTTTTTGAAATACTAAAGCTTTTCCTGTTATGGATACATTGTATTTTTCCTTTGGGAAAACTTTATTTATTTTGGAGATTAAATTCTCTTCAATACGTTCCATTTTATCGGTACCAATATCTTTCATGAACGTAGTAATGCGTGCATATTGTCCTGTGGAATCTACAAAGTTATTTAAAAGGTTTCCTTCTCCAGAGGTTGAGTTTTTTGCATAAGGTAATATAAAAGCTTCTTCTTGTTTTGTTGGAAGTTGGTAGTATTTAGGATTACCATTATAAAACGCCTGCTTAGAGTATTTAACCAAACTTACTACAGAGATTGGTCTTGATAGTTCTGGTGTTTCGATAATTAATTCTTCAAGCGTATTTATGCGCTTAAGTGTAGAAGATTTCATGACGCCTTTTTTGCGTTTGGTGTCTACCATAATTTCCATTGGCATGATACCATTAAATTCTTCTTCAAAAAACTTAATATCGCTAAAAAATTCTGCGCGCTTTGGCATGTCTTCTATTAAGCTTCCTGAAATTTTAATTTTATAAATTCCAATAATACACACAATTAATAAACCTATAGAAGTAATATAAATAGCAATACGTTTCTCTTTTACCATTCTTACAGTCCAATCTACAAAACCACCAATCCAACGTTTATTTAAGTGTTCTAAATGGCGATCTTTAGGATAAGGCAAAAAGGTGTATATAATTGGAATAATTAATAAACAGAGTATAAATATGGCTAGAATACTAAGCGATGCTACTACACCAAATTCTTTTAATAATTTGCTTTCTGTAATTATAAAAGTTGCAAAACCAGAGGCTGTTGTAACATTGGTCATTAATGTAGCATTACCAACTTTTGTAATAACACGTTGTAGTGATTTTACCTTATTGCCATGCAATTTAACTTCGTGTTGATACTTGTTGATTAAGAATATACAATTTGGAATTCCTATAACTATTATTAAAGGCGGAATTAAAGCCGTTAGTACAGTAATTTCATATTTTAAAAGACCTAAAATACCTAAAGTCCACATTACACCAACACAAACTACTATTAGGGAAATAAAAGTGGCACGAAACGATCTGAAAAATAAAAAGAAAATAAGAGAAGTAATAAGTAATGCTGCACCTACAAATAGACCAATTTCATCTACAATATTTTGTGCGTTTAAGGTTCTTATGTATGGCATTCCAGATACACGTACATTTATGTTGTAGGTGTCTTCAAAAACTTTAACCTTCTTCATTAAAGTTTCAATTACAAAGTCTTTTCTTGCTGGTGTATTTACTAGTTCTTTTTTAAGATAAATGGCTGTTCTAACTGTTTTTGTTTCTTTATTAAAAAGAAAATTATCGTAAAAAGGAAATTGATTAAAAAGTTGATCTTGAAGTATTTTTATTTCTTCAGGAGATTTAACAGAGTCTTTTATAAAAGGTATGAGATCGAACTTTTGCTCTGTTTCATTTTTTACAAGTTTCTGTAAGTCTTTTATTGAAACTACAGATTCTACTTCGTTTGAAGCTCTAAAACTATTTGAGAGTGCATTCCAAGCGTTTAGTTTTTCAACTGTAAAGAGTGTTGTGTCTTTAACACCTAAAACAATTAAATTACCTTCTTCACCAAAGATGTCAAGAAAGTTATTGTACTCAATATTGATCTCGTGATCATCTGGAAGTAAATTAGCTTCGGTATAGGTAAAACGCATGTATTTCCATTGCGTACTGAAGAGTATGGTAATAATTATAATGCCTAAAAGTATACCAATTTTATTGCGTAAAATTAGCCTAGCCACTATATCCCAAAACTTAGATTTTTTTTGTTTCGCCATGTTGCTTTAAAAGGAGCTTCAAAGGTATGGAAAACCTAAAGATTTTACGAAATAAAACAGCATTATAATGTAATGTTGAAAGTGAATTTAAGTGCAATATTGTCTTCTTCTCTTGGAAGGTGATAAGCGCCATAACGATACGTGAAACTCAAGCCAAAACCCAATAATAATTTATTGATTTCGAAACCAGATTCTGTATAACCATGTTTTAAGGTCTCAAAACTAACATTTTGATGTCTTGAGATATTATTCATATTACCATAGGCATAGCGCGACACCAATACTAACTGTGGATTAAAGTATTTAGAAATATGAAACGGTTTAACGTAATGTTTAACTACTAGTGTTGCAAATCTGTCTGAGAAGAACTCATTAAAATACATGGTTTCAAAACTATTAATTCCTGCTACACTAAAACGTTGTAAAATAGTTTCTTTAGTAATATTGTTTGGGTACGCATGGTATAAATGTGTTAATGGTGTGTCTCCATGTGCTAAACCAGCCGAAAAGGTACCAATAGTGTAGGATTCTTTATTATAATTAATTTTGTGTATGGTTCTAAAATCTAATTTAGAAAAGTTAAAATCTGCATTAAGGACATTTCTAAAACTCTTACTGTACTGTAATGTAAACTTTGGATAGCCATCTACGATGTTTTTGGTTTCTCCATCTACTATTTCATAGGTGCTAAATGGATTCCATTGTAAAGAAACTTTGGCTGTTGTGGTTTCAAAAGCACCATATGCAGTGTTGTCTAAAATATAATCGTAATCATAGGTTGGCCTAATATTACTTACAGCAATTTCTGTTTCTGTTATTAACTTTGGGTTTATTTCATGTTCTACTGAAATAGCAGACGTGATGTGTTTATGAAATAAATCGATATTTAATAATCGAGGCTCAAAAAAAGAGAAGAACCTACCATCTGTTAAAAAATTTGAACTTCCTGTTTCCATTAAATCGTCTACATACGAGACATTAATCCAAGTATTTGTTTCTGGATTTAAACGAAAACCTCCACCAATTTTATATTTAAATCTATGGTCTTTAAAACCGTAAACACCATAAGAGTCTATTCTAAATGTTTTAGAAAAGCCATCGTTGGTAACACCACCTAAGCCAGTTCTAAACCCTTCATATTGATTGAATTTTACTAAGTAGCGTAAATCGAAATTCCAAACTTTTGTAGGAAAGAAACCATTGCCAATTTGCTTTAAAAGGACACTTGACTCTAAAGAATCTTTAGGTTTTTCAATGTCTTTTTCTGGTGTTTGAGCTGTTATTGCAGTAACACAAAAAAAGAATAGAATATAAAACCAGTGTTTGTACATAAATTATTTTAATAATGGCTTAATAGTATTAGAAAGTACAGTTTTAATATTGGTTCTATAACCTATTTCTTTAAGTACTATTTCACCTTTTTTATTAATTACAATACTTGTTGGGTAACTTTGTACACCATACGTGTTTATAACATTATTTGCATTTGCAGCTATGGTGTAGTTAAACTCTGTATCGTAAAGAAAATTTTCTACTACACCTTTTTTATTAAAGGTTAATGCTAAAAATACAACATCTTGGTCTTTATATTCTTTAACAAGTGCATTTAAGGTAGGTATTTCTAGAACACAAGGACCACATTTTGTAAACCAAAAATTTAAAACAACAACTTTGCCTTTTAACTCAGATAGTTTAATGGTTTTACCATTTAGGTCTGTTACAATAAAATCTAAAGCTTTTTCTCCAACAGTATAATGGGCTTCAGGATTTTTTTCAATTAAAACAGGATGATTACTCTTTTTTTTAAACACAACAGATTTAATTTGTCCTTTACTGTTTGCGTAAAATAAAGGTTGGTAATCTGGATTAGTCATGAGCTCCATTTGCGATACTGGTAGAATTTCACCTTGTTCGTTAAAAAGCATGATATCTGGTGTAATTGTAATAGGCATTGATTTTAACTGTTCACTAGTTAATAAATGTTGTTTTTTTGGAATGAATTTATAGGTGTTTTGCCCAAAAGTTATTAAGGAAAAACACATAGCAATATTAAAAAAAAGAGATTTCATAAATCGTGACATTTATAGAACGTGAAGTTAATTTTTAAATCATAAAAAAAGCGACTATTAAGTCGCTTTTAACTAATTACACAGTCATTATTTCTTTATCCTTATTTACCAACAGCTCATCTATTCGTTTAACAGAATTATCTGTAAGTGTTTGAACATCTGCTTCAGCATTTTTCTGAAGATCTTCAGAGGCATCCTCTAATTTTTTAATGTCGTTATTAGCATCTTTTCTTGCATTTCTTACACCAATTTTAGCATCTTCTGCTTCTGCTTTGGCTTGTTTTGCAAGTTCACGTCTGCGTTCCTCTGTTAGAGGTGGAACGTTAATAATAAGTTGTTCTCCATTATTCATTGGGTTAAACCCTAAATTTGCAATTTGAATGGCTTTTTCAATAGGTTGAATCATTCCTTTTTCCCAAGGTTGAATAGTAATAGTTCTACCATCTGGAGTATTTACATTGGCTACTTGCGCTAATGGTGTTTGAGAACCATAATAGTCTACCATTACATTTCCTAACATTGCAGGACTAGCTTTACCAGCACGTATGTTTAGAAATTGTTTTTTTAAATGATCTATAGCACTGTCCATAGATTCTTTCGCGCTATCTATTATAAATTGAATGTCTTCGTTCATTGTTAAATTTTTTATTACTGATGGACTTAAAACAATAATTAAGCCAAATTGATTATTTGTTATTACACCATGATTTTTATTGCTTAATGCAGTTAAAGTATTGATGTCTATTTTTAATTAATACTAATGTAGTTAATTTTAGAAATTGCTACAAATTTTGATAAAATTCCTGTTTAATAGTAATTGCTTATAAACTTACTTGAGTTCCTATATTTTCTCCACAAACAACTTTCATTAGGTTTCCTCTTGTATTCATATCGAAAACAATAATTGGTAAATCGTTTTCCTGACTTAATGTAAAAGCTGTGGTATCCATTACCTTTAGTCCTTTTCGTAATACATCGTCAAAAGTAATATGGTCAAATTTTATTGCAGTACTATCCTTTTCTGGATCTGTATTATAAATGCCATCTACACGAGTGCCTTTTAAAATTACATCAGCCTCTATTTCTATAGCTCTTAAAACTGCAGCAGAATCTGTAGTAAAATATGGATTTCCAGTACCTCCTCCAAAAATAACAACACGTCCTTTGTCTAAGTGACTCATGGCTTTACGTCTAATAAAAGGCTCTGCAACTTCATTAATTTTAATAGCTGTTTGTAAGCGTGTTTTTACATCTGCATCTTCAAGTGCTTGTTGTAATGCTAAACCATTAATTACTGTGGCTAGCATTCCCATATGGTCGCCTTGAACACGATCCATACCATTCATAGCTCCTGCAACACCTCTAAAAATATTACCACCACCAATTACTATGGCAACTTCTACACCTTTTTCTGTTACTGCTTTAATGTCTTGCGCATATTCTGCCAAACGTTCAGGATCAATACCATATTGACGTTTTCCCATTAAGGCTTCACCAGATAATTTTAGTAGGATTCTTTTGTATTTCATATGAGTATGGTTGTGTTTAGATTTTCACTTGCATGAAAATAAAGGTTTAGCAAAGCTAAACGTTTTTAAGCATAAAAAAAACCACTAGCTCTAAAAATAGAGTAGTGGTTTTGATGTTTTACATTTTCTTGTTGAGATTCTTCGCTTCGCTCTGAATGACAAAAGATTTGGTTATCCTAAAGACACACGTTTAAAAGCAGTAACTTCAATACCATTAGAGGCTACATAAGCTTCAACAGTTTGCTTATCGTCTTTAATAAATCTCTGGTCTAATAGACATTGTTCTTGATCTAAAGTGGTATTGTCGCTAATAAAACGTTCCATTTTACCTGGTAAAATTTTATCCCAAATTTGTTCTGGCTTACCTTCAGCAGCTAATTCAGCCTTTGCATCTGCTTCAGCTTGAGCCATAACTTCTGGAGTTAATTGTGCCATAGAAATGTATTTTGGTACATTTTTTAAGGTTTTTCCTAAACGGCCTAATTCGATATTATCTTTTTCAATAACTGCAATTCTTGCTTCAGTTTCACTGACTACAAAAGCAGGATCAAAATCTTTGTAAGATAAAGACGTTGCTCCCATAGAAGCGACTTGCATTGCTACATCTTTACCAACAGTTTCGTTAGCTTCTGTTAAACCAACTAATGCTCCAATTTTGTTAATGTGAACATAAGAACCAACATAAGGTGCTTCTAATTTCTCGAAAGCATTGATTTCTAATTTTTCACCAACAACACCAGTTTGCTCAACTAATTTTTCGGCAACTGTCATGCCTCCAAAATCTGCAGCTAAGAATTCTTCTTTTGTATTATGGTTTATTGCGATATCTGCAAATTGAGCTGCTAATGCTAAAAACGATTCGTTTTTACCTACGAAATCTGTTTCACATCCTAATACTATGGCAACACCAACAGTATTAGTATCGTTTATTTTTATTGCAGCAGCACCTTCAGAAGAATCTCTGTCAGCTCTTTTTTCTGCTACTTTTTGACCTTTTTTGCGTAATACATCGATTGCTGCATCAAAATCACCACCAGCTTCCACTAAGGCTTTTTTACAATCCATCATACCTGCACCAGTTGCTTTTCTTAATTTATTTACTTCTGCTGCTGAAATTTTTACTTCACTCATGATAAGTATATTTTAAAAAAGTCGCTTAATTATTTTCGGTTAAGAAAGCATTAAACGACTTTAATTTGTAATAATTTTATTGTTTTATTCTTCCTCTTCGTTTGCTGCTTTAGCTTTTTTAGCTGGAGCCGCTTTTTTCTCAGCTTTACCTTCTGCCTTATCAGCTTTTTCAGCTTTACGCTCGTTTAATCCACCTGTTATAGCTTCAGTAACATGCGTTAAAATTTTATCGATTGATTTAGAAGCATCATCGTTTGCTGGTATTACGTAATCTACTTGACGAGGATCAGAGTTAGTATCTACCATTGCAAAAATTGGAATGTTTAATTTCTGTGCTTCTTTAATCGCGATGTGCTCACGTTTAATATCTACAACAAACAAAGCGCCTGGAAGACGTGTCATGTCTACAATAGAACCTAAATTCTTTTCTAACTTAGCTCTCAAACGATCTACTTGTAGACGTTCTTTTTTAGATAAAGTTAAAAATGTTCCATCTTTCTTCATTCTATCAATAGTAGCCATCTTTTTGATTGCTTTTCTAATAGTAATAAAGTTAGTTAACATTCCACCTGGCCATCTTTCTGTAATGTAAGGCATATTAATACCTCCTGCTTTTTCAGCAACGATGTCTTTGGCTTGTTTTTTTGTAGCTACAAATAAGATTTTACGACCAGAGGCTGCGATTTTTGCTAACGCATCTCCAGCTTCTTCCATCTTAGCTGCTGTTTTGTATAAATTGATAATATGGATACCGTTACGCTCCATATATACGTAAGGTGCCATATTAGGATCCCACTTACGTGTTAGGTGACCGAAGTGTACACCTGCTTCAAGTAATTCTTTTACTTCTACTGCCATTTTGTAATAGTTTACGTTCTGTTGAATTAGCAATAATTAAGTGGTCATTTATAAAAAATCGCCTTAACTATTTAGATGCTAGACTAAATCCTGTGCTTTTATTTTTAAAGCTACTAGGACAACAATAACTGTGTTAAATTTTGTTTTGTGTTGAAAATAAATTCAACAAGAATATTAACGTTTTGAGAATTGGAATTTTTTACGCGCTTTCTTCTGTCCGAATTTTTTACGCTCAACCATTCTTGGGTCTCTTGTTAATAATCCTTCAGGTTTAAGAATCCCTCTGTTTTCATCATTTAACTCGCACATAGCACGAGAAATTGCTAAACGGATAGCTTCTGCTTGACCTGTAATACCTCCTCCAAATACGTTAACGTTGATATCGAAAGTGTCTTCATTGTTAGTTAAAACTAACGGTTGGTTTACTTTGTACTGTAACGTTGCTGTATCGAAGTAGTCTTTAATGTCTTTTTTGTTAATCGTGATGTTTCCTTTACCTTCTTTTAGGTAAACACGAGCAACAGCCGTTTTACGACGACCAATTTTGTGTAATACTTCCATTACTTGAATTCGTTTAAGTTAATTGTTTTAGGCTTTTGCGCTTCGTGAGCATGCTTAGTTCCTGTAACAACAGTTAAATTTCTGAAAAGTGCTGCTCCTAATTTGTTTTTAGGCAACATTCCTTTTACAGATTTCTCTACTAATCTTGACGGATCTTTTCCGAACAATTCAGTAGCAGTTAGACTTCTTTGACCACCTGGATAACCTGTGTGACGAATGTACGTTTTGTCATTCCACTTGTTCCCTGTTAAGTTGATTTTTTCTGCATTGATAACAATTACGTTATCGCCACAATCAACGTGTGGTGTGAAGCTTGGCTTGTGCTTTCCTCTTAAAAGTCTTGCGACTTGAGAGCACATACGCCCTAAAGTTTGACCATCAGCATCCACTAAAACCCACTGCTTATCTGCAGTAGCTTTATTTGCTGAAATGGTTTTGTAGCTTAGTGTATCCACAATTTTTAAATTTTATAATTAAACATTCCTCTCTCAAAAAGAGTTTGCAAATTTACGACAATCTTATTGATTACCAAATAGTATGCGGTATTTTATTTGATAACTTTGTTGATATGTTTCTACACTTTGTTAATTAACAGCTTAATTTATAAAACATGCAGTTTATAAAGTCTGTTTTTTGTTCATTTCTTTATAAAAAAAATAATAAACAGTTAATTTAGGTGTATTTTCTCATTGTAATCTGTGTAATTTGTAATGGTTATACTTTATTTTTTTAGGACAATTCACAAACAATACATTCTGTTTTATATTATAAATGGTACTATTTAAAAATATTATTAAAAATGAAATGCTAAAGCGATTCTTACATACTGTATAAGAATCATTTTTTAACTATTTTTGCAACGCTATGAAACAACTACAACTTTCAGATTGGTTACCTACCACAAACAAAGAGGTTAAAATACGCGGTTGGGAAGCGTTAGACGTTATCCTATTTAGTGGAGATGCTTATGTAGATCACCCTTCGTTTGGTCCAGCAGTAATTGGTCGTATTTTAGAAAGTTATGGCTTGCGTGTAGCCATTGTGCCACAACCTAATGTAAAGGATAATCTTCAGGATTTTGTAAAAATGGGTAAACCAAAATTGTTTTTTGGTGTTACAGGTGGCTGTATGGATCCAATGCTTAGCAATTATAATGCGAACAAAAAGCGTCGCGATAAAGATGCTTATACACCAAATGGAGATATAGGTTTTAGACCAGATTATGCGACTACTGTTTACTCTAATATTTTAAAAGAAAAATGGCCAGATACACCTATTTTAATTGGTGGTATTGAAGCTTCGTTACGTCGTGTAACGCATTACGATTATTGGAGCGACAAGCTTATGCCTACTATTTTAGAAACGTCTAAAGCAGATATGTTGGTGTATGGAATGGGAGAGCAACCGCTTCGTGAAGTGGTACGCTTATTACAAAAAGGTGTTCCTTTTTCTAGTATAACTACCGTTTTACAAACGGCTATTTTGGTAGATAAAAATGCACAGATTCCTAAAAATAGTAACTGGGAAGATGTAGAGATTGCATCGCATGAGGAATGTTTAAAGGATAAGAAAAAATACGCGTCTAACTTTAAGGTGATTGAACAAGAGTCTAATAAGTTGGCAGCAAGACGCATTTTTCAGAAAGTTGGAGACAGGACTTTAATGATTAATCCGCCTTGTCCAACCATGACGGAAGCCGAAATTGATGCCTCTTTTGAGTTGCCTTATACTAGAATGCCACACCCAAAATATAATAAGCGTGGACCAATTCCTGCTTACGAAATGATTAAGTTTTCCATAAACATACATCGTGGTTGTTTTGGTGGTTGTAGTTTTTGTACCATTTCGGCACATCAAGGTAAATTTATTGCCTCTCGTAGTCAAGAATCTGTATTACGTGAAGTCGATACGGTTGCTAATATGCCAGATTTTAAAGGTTATTTAAGCGATATTGGAGGTCCAAGTGCTAACATGTATAAAATGAAAGGGAAGGTACAGTCTATATGTGATAAGTGTGTTGCTCCATCTTGTATTTCGCCAGTAATCTGCAGTAATTTAGACACATCGCATAAACCGTTAACCGAATTATACCAAGCGGTTGATAGTCATCCAAAAGTAAAAAAATCGTTTATAGGTTCTGGTATACGTCATGATATGTTAGTACCAGAATTTAATAAAAATGCAGACCCAAAAGAGTTAGATGCTTATACAGAAGAAGTGATGACCAATCACGTGTCTGGAAGACTAAAAGTAGCTCCAGAACATACTAGTGATCCTGTGTTAAAATTAATGCGTAAGCCTTCGTTTACATACTTCCATAAGTTTAAAGAGCGTTTCGATAAGATTAATGTTGCCAAAAAATTAAAACTTCAACTTATACCTTATTTTATCTCTAATCATCCAGCTTGCGAAGTCGAAGATATGGCAAATCTTGCTGCCGAAACTAAGGATATGGGTTTTCAGTTAGAGCAAGTACAAGGTTTTACACCTACACCAATGACAGTTGCGACTGTTATTTATTACAGTGGTTACCATCCTTACACACTTAAAAAAGTAAAGACACCAATTACTAGAAAGGAAAAAGACGAGCAACACCGTTTTTTCTTTTGGTATAAAGACGAAAACAAAGCGTGGATTAAAAAAACCTTAAATAAATTGGGTCGTCAAGATTTGCTAAAAGTGTTATTGCCAGAGAAAACCGAAAAATGGCGTAAAAACAAGCCAACAGGAGAAACTAAAAACACTTATGATGATGCCATTCCTTTTAACCAAAGAAAGCAAAAGGCGAAGTTTAAGAAGAAGAGACGTTAATTATTTACCCAATCGATAATTTTGCAGCATCTTTCCACAAGTAATGTGGCATTGGCTCATTTAGTTTCCAGTTTATACTCATTGGTTTTGAATTATTATATATCTTTTTTCTAAATAATTAACTTCTTCTGTTGTCATTTTTTTTAATGCGCTTCCAACCAATTCAAACCAGTATCGACTTCAACATCCAAAGGCACTTCCATTTTAAAAGCTTGTTCCATTTCGGTTTTAATAAGTGTTTTCATCTCATCAAGTTCTGGTTTATAAACATCAAATACCAATTCATCATGTACTTGCAGTAGCATTTTGGTTTTATAATTACCAGCTTCTAGTTTGTTGTAAATATTAATCATGGCAATTTTAATAATATCTGCTGCACTACCTTGTATTGGTGCATTTACAGCATTACGTTCTGCAGCACCACGAACCACAGCGTTTCTAGAATTAATGTCTTTTAAATAACGACGTCTGTCTAAAACGGTTTTAACGTAACCATTATCTCTAGCAAAATCTACTTGCTCACTCATGTAAGCACGCAATTTTGGATAGGTTTCGTAATAGGTATCAATAAGCTCTTTGGCTTCGCCACGAGATAAATCGGTTTGGTTGCTTAATCCAAAAGCAGATACACCATAAATAATCCCAAAGTTTACGGTTTTAGCATTGCTACGTTGCTCTCTGGTCACTTCTGTAATGGGTACGTTAAATACTTTTGAAGCTGTAGAGGCATGAATATCTTCACCATTTTTAAAGGCTTCAATCATGGTTTCCTCTTGACTTAAAGCAGCAATGATTCGTAATTCTATTTGGCTATAATCGGCAGCTAGTAAAGTATATTCTTCATTTCTTGGTATAAATGCTTTACGTACTTGACGACCACGTTCTGTTCGAATAGGAATATTCTGTAAGTTAGGATTGTTACTACTTAAACGTCCTGTTGCTGCAACAGTTTGCATATAATCTGTGTGTACACGACCTGTTGCTTCTTCCACTTGTAAAGGTAACGCATCCACATACGTGCTTTTTAGTTTTGTTAAACCACGATATTCTAAAATATTGCGGATAATTTCGTGGTCTTTTGCTAGGTAAGATAAAATATCTTCGCTTGTTTTATATTGTCCAGTTTTGGTTTTTTTAGGCTTGTCCACAAGCTTTAATTTTTCGAACAGAATAATTCCCATTTGCTTTGGCGAGGCAATATTAAATGCTTCGCCAGCAACCTCATAAATTTTAGCTTCTAAAGTTGCTATGTCTTTTTCTAAGGCTTCAGATAAACCATTCAAGAAGGTTCCATCTAGATTTATACCTTCTAATTCCATAGCAGCTAAAACTCTAAGTAAAGGCACTTCGATATCATCGAATAATTTTTGAGTATTGGCTTCGCTTAATTCTTTTTGAAAATGTTCTTTTAATTGTAAGGTAATATCTGCATCTTCTACTGCATATTCTGTTTGTTTGTCTAACGGAACGTCTCGCATAGACAATTGGTTTTTTCCTTTTTTACCAATGAGTTCTGTAATAGAAACAGGTGTGTAATTTAAGTAGGTTTCTGCCAACACATCCATATTGTGACGCATATCTGGATTAATTAAATAATGCGCTAACATGGTATCAAACAACTTGCCTTTTACTGTGACATTGTATTTGGCTAAAACTTTAATGTCATACTTTAAATTCTGACCAATTTTCTCAATCGTTTCACTTTCAAAAAACGGTCTCAGTTCTTCAATAATAGCCTGTGCTTCTTGTCTATCTTCTGGAAATGGTAAGTAAAAGCCTTTGCCAACTTCCCAAGAAAAGGCAATACCAACAAGTTCTGCCGTTAGAGGATTTAAGCCTGTGGTTTCCGTATCAAAACACACACTGGTTTGGTTCATTAGGTTTTTAACAAATAGCTTGGTTGCCATTCCAGGAGCTACACTTTGGTAAAAATGCGAAGTGGTTTCAAGAGTTTGTCTTGTGTATTCCGAAGTAGTCTCAGTAGTAGAAGGTTCTGCTCCACCAAATAGCGAAAATTGTCCAGCGCCTGCGCTTTCGGCTTCTTTAGGTGTTACTTTAGGTTGATTTTCTGTAATCTTTGTGTTAGACGATGCTTGCGATGTGGCCTCGTCACCAGACGTAAAGGTTTTTGTAAAATTATCTATAAGACGTCTAAACTCTAATTCCTGAAAAATTTCAGTGACTTTAGGAATATCTGGAGCATCTAATTCAAAATCTTTAGCATTAAACGTTACTGGAACATCTAGCATAATAGTCGCTAGTTTTTTAGACAGCATTCCAAGTGCTTTGGCGCCTTCTATTTTTTCTTTCATTTTACCTTTTAGCTCATGTGTATTAGCCAAAAGATTTTCCATATTACCATATTGAGCTAAGAACTTTTTTGCTGTTTTCTCGCCAACGCCTGGTAATCCAGGAATATTATCTGATGAGTCTCCCATCATCCCTAAAAAATCGATGACTTGCAAAGGATCTGTAACTTCAAATTTCTTTAGTACTTCTGGGATTCCCCAAGTTTCGTAACCACCACCAAACATTGGTCTGTACATAAAAATGTTTTTGCTTACCAATTGGGCAAAGTCTTTATCTGGAGTAACCATAAAGGTTTGGTAACCCTCTTTTTCGGCTTGTTTTGCTAAAGTTCCAATAACATCATCGGCTTCGTAACCTTCCTTTACCATGATAGGAATGTGCATGGCTTTTAAAATCTCTTGAATAATGGGTACAGCTATTTTTATGGCTTCGGGAGTTTCGTCTCTATTGGCTTTGTAAGCTTCGAATAGTTCGACTCTGTCTGCACTTCCGCCTTTATCAAAACAAACCGCTAAATGGTCTGGCCGTTCACGTTTAATAACGTCTAAAAGTGAATTCATAAAACCCATTATGGCTGAGGTATCCAAACCTTTAGAGTTTATTCTTGGGTTTTTTATAAAGGCATAGTAGCCACGAAAAATTAATGCGAATGCATCAACTAAAAAGACACGTTTGTTATCTGACATTGGTATAAATTTGATAGAACTCAAATCTACAAAAACTTATGCGTTTTACTATAAATAATTGAATTGCAATTTGTAATTTTCGGCACTAAATATTTTTAAATGAAGAATTTTTCAATTGCCATTCACGGTGGAGCAGGAACTTTAGTAAAAGGGATGATGACTCCAGAGCTTGAAGCACAATACAAAGCAGCTTTACAATCAGCTTTAAATAGAGGTTACGCTATACTTGAAAAAGGTGGTTCAGCTATTGAAGCTGTAGAAAAAGCAGTGGTGATTTTAGAAGATTCACCATTATTTAATGCAGGAAAAGGAAGCGTGTTTACTGCTACTGAAAGTCATGAAATGGACGCCTCGATAATGGATGGAAAAACACTAAATGCTGGAGCAGTTAGTTTAATTATAGGGATTAAAAATCCAGTAAGTTTAGCGCGTGATGTTATGGAAAAAAGCGAACATGTTTTTCTTGCAGGCGAAGGCGCTATGCAATTTGCTAAAGAGTTAGATTATAGCATAGAAAAACCATCGTATTTTTACGATGAATTCAGACACAATCAGTGGTTAGAAATTAAAGACACAGATAGTTTTCAGTTAGATCACGCCAAAAAGAAGGATTCTAAATTTGGAACTGTAGGTGCAGTGGCTTGTGATAAAGCTGGTAATATTGCTGCAGCAACGTCTACAGGAGGCATGACCAATAAAAAATGGGGACGTGTAGGCGATTCTCCAATGATTGGTGCTGGAAATTATGCTAATAATAAAACGTGTGCCATAAGTTGTACAGGAAGTGGTGAATTTTTTATTAGAGGTGTAGTTGCTTATGATGTGGCTTGTTTAATAGAACATAAAGGCATGAGTTTAGAAGCGGCCGCAAACGAAGTTATAAATAAA
>Ga0209137_1001230_pt1 | contig 24853 bp, 26 predicted proteins | sample SaaInl5LU_22_DNA_FD_184642 | JGI IMG/M metagenome (GOLD analysis project Ga0209137, IMG submission 184642) | Marine microbial communities from expanding oxygen minimum zones in the Saanich Inlet - ESP_105LU_22_DNA (SPAdes) (version 2) | ecosystem: Environmental > Aquatic > Marine > Intertidal...
CAGCATGGAATGGGCCACGACCGCGTAGAAGGGCGCTAGATGGGCGGGGTACGCGATCGGCGTGACCGGTTCACGCCCGAAGCGGCGGTCACGCAGGAGGGTGTTGACCGCAGCATGTGTAGTGGCCATGGGCAGGCCATATTCCTCCCACCAGACCAGATGCCCCGCGGCCCGTGCCCGGGCGTAGAAAGGGTAGGGGTCTTGGACGAAGCCGGGGTCTGTCGGGGATTGGGAAAGCCGCTGCATAGCTGCCAGCATGGCAGGCGATCACACGCTTTGCCAGCGGCTTGCCTGCGTTATTTCGGGAAGACGATGTGTTGATTGCGCGCCGCCCGGCGCGGTAGCAGGGCGGCACGCTATTGCTGGCTGTCAGTCGGCGCCGCGCACCGGAATGGCAGCAGTCTCGCGTGGCTTGAACAGCCGCTGGACGAGGTAGAGGCCCACCGCCGCCCCAAGGCCCAGCAGATCGGTCACAACACCACCCTCGATCATGAACAGCGCCGCGATGACCAAGCCCAGCCGGATGAACCAGACCGAGCGCCCGCCCATGAACCAGCCTTGCACCCCGGCCGAAAGCAAGAAGACCCCGAAGGTTGCGGTGATGGCGGCGCGGATGATCTCGACCGCCGTGCCATCCATCAAGAGGGCGGAGTTGTAGAAGAACATGAAGGGCACGATGAAAGCCGCGATCCCGATCCGGAAGGAGGCGACGGAAGTCTCCATCGGGTTGGCACCCGATATCCCCGCCGCCGCGTAACTGGCCAACGCCACGGGCGGCGTGATGGCCGAGACGACGGCGAAGTAGAAGACGAAGAAATGCGCCGTCAGCTGTGGGATGCCAAGCTGCACCAGACCCGGCGCCACGACCGAGGCCGCGACCGCATAGGCCGCCGTGGTGGGCATGCCCATGCCCAGCAGGATCGCGATGCACATGGCGAAGAACAGCGCCAAAAGCTGGCTGACACCCGCCAGATCGAGCAGCACATTCGAGAAGCGCGCGCCGACACCCGTGAGCGAAATGACACCCACGATGATACCCGCACAGGCACAGACCGCGATGATCTGGATCGACATGACACCCGCAAGCTCGAAGGCTTTCAGGATGGCGCGTGGTCCCATCGCATGCGGCGTGAGCCAGCTGATCATCGCCGCCGCCACCGTGGCCAAGGTACCGGCCCGGATGACCGAGTAGCCCATGAAAAGCGCCACGATCAGGATGATGATCGGCATGAAAAGATAGACCTGTTTGATCAGGCGTTTGAGCTTGGGCAGCTCATCCTCGCGCATGCCGCGCATGCCGAGCTTGGCGGCCTCGAAATCGACCATGAAATAGATCGAAGTGAAATAAAGGATTGCAGGGATGATCGCGGCGATCGCGATCTCTTGGTAGGGGATGCCCGTGACCTCGGCCATGATGAAGGCGCCAGCCCCCATGATCGGCGGCATGATCTGCCCACCGGTGGAGGCTGCGGCCTCGACCGCGCCGGCGGTCTTGCGGTGATAGCCGACCTTTTTCATCAGCGGGATGGTGAGCGAGCCTGTGGCCACCACATTGCCCGCCGATGTGCCGTTGATCATGCCCATCAGGCCGCTGGCGAAGATCGCCACCTTGGCCGGTCCACCGCGTGCGCGCCCGGCCATTGCAAAGGCGAAATTGACGAAGTAATCGCCCACTTTCGACGCCTGCAAGAAGGCCGCGAAGATGATGAAGAGGATGATATAGGTCGACGACACCGCCGTGGTTGGGCCGAGGATGCCCGCATCCGAATAGACATGGCCGAAGAAACGCTGCCAGCTATAGGCGCGGTCGACCGCCAGAAGGCCGGGCAAAAGATGCGCAGTGAAGGTGTAGAGCAGGAAGATGCCCGTGATCACCACCAGCGCCAGACCCGCGACGCGGCGCGTGAGTTCCAAGATCAAGGCCGAGCCTGCAGTCGCGGCAAAGGCCACGCCGATGGGCACGAAGGTGGTGCCGACCGAATTGCGCGCCGCCGTGCCGTAGATGGCAATCAGGTAGATAGCCACCACGATGCCGCAGGCGGCCAGCACGATGTCAGAGGCGGCAAAGCTGTCGCGCGCGCGGCGCTCGAACCAGCCGGTGATGATTGCGCCAAAGGTCGCGATCAACAGCGGGATGCCGAACCAATTGACTTCGGCGGCGTAGATCTCGGTGCCGGGAAAAGCGGCCCATGTGGTCAGCCCGCCCATTTGCGGCAAGCTGCCTGATGCGATCTGTGCGGTAAAGCCGATTGCGGTGGCGCCTGCGATCAGCGCGGGGATGCCAAAAGCTGCTGCCAAGATCGACAAGAGCCGCGTTTGCTTGGTCGCGGCGGGATCATCGGCAAAGCTGTGCGAGGCGAAAATCAAAAAGCCAAGTGCAAGCGCACCGGCGATATGCATGATGCGGAAATTCCATGTCTCAAGCGGGAATTGCGGCAAAAAGGGCAGGTCGATCCCTGTCCAGCTGGACAGCGACACGCCGTTGAGCGCCAGCATGTGCACAAGTGCGTAGAGGATCGAGACAAGCGCCACAGCCATATAGCCCGGGCCGGTGAAGAGGCGGCGATTGCCTTCGACCGGGTCCTCGTCCACGCCCTCGGCCAAGATCGGTCCATCGACCTGATCGCCGCGCGGGTCATCATTGCGCATCTGTTCCGTGGTCATCGCTTACTCTCCCCCTTGGATCGTCCCGTACCATGCGCTTGGGCAAGGTCGGTTCGGAAAGGGCCGCGCCCGACAAGCAGGCGCGGCCCCAGATCACGTCACATGTGACGATTACATGCCGTGGATCTTATCGGCGGGGATGGTTGCACCGGCATTCTCGGTGAACCAGCGGGCCGCGCCGGGGTGCCACATCATCGCGGTGTTCTTATCCCAATGCATCGGCAGGGTTTCACGCGCTGCCGAATGGACGCCAACCATACGCTCGTTGTCCGACATCACGACATCGACGATGGCGTAGACTAAGGTCTCGGGCAAATCGCAATTGGCCACCGAGAAGTTCCACATCGCAACGGCAGGGGCCGGTGCGGTCAACGTGGTGTAGGTGTCGGCGGGAATGTCGAAGCGCGACACGGGGAAGGCACCGGTGATGGTGGTCAGTTCTGCATCGGTGAAGCCGACGATGTTGATGTCGGTCTGCACTTCAAGCTGCGACACGGCCGGGATCGGAACGCCAGCGGCGAATGCGATCACGTCCAGCAGGCCGTCCTGAAGCTGGCTGCCCAGGTCGGACCAGCCGCCGTTGCGACGGTCGAATTCCACACCCAGCGTTTCCAGCATAGCGGGGAAGTAGGTGTCCGAGGTGGAGCCTGCAGGGCCAAAGCCGATGCGTGCGCCAGCCGGGATATCGGCGATCGAGGTGATGCCCGAGGAGGCCAGAGCGGTCACCGAGAAGGGTGTCTGGTACATCGGGAACATCGCGCAGGCGCCGGTCATCTGAAGGCCGGGTGCGATCGGGTTGGTGCCTGCCAGCGATTCAGCGGCCGGGCCCATGGTGGTCATGCCGAAGGGCAATTCGCCGGTGTGGACCAGCGCCATGTTCTGCATCGGACCGCCGGTCACTTCGGCGCCGCCCGACAGGCCAAGCTGCTCGGCAGCAAGACCGGCCCAGCCGGAACCATAGCCGAAATAGGTGCCGCCCTGCGAACCGGTGCCGACGGTGAAGCTCTCGGGCCAGCCGGTGCGGTCGATATGGCCACCTGCAAAGGCGGCAGTTGCGGTGAGTGCAGTCGTTGCCGCGAAGGCGGCCAGACGGGTAAACGTCATGTTTGTCTCCCTTGTGAACAGATCAAGCGCCCAGATCCCCACCGGGCAGCTCGTGGGGGCGGTGTGGCCTGTGCAGCGGCGCTATGCAAGCGATGCATGTCCGGCTTGCAGAAAAGAGGGAGGTTCTTAGCCAATGATGGGTCGAATACGACCCTTATCGCGCAAACTGATGTTACGTTTTCGACACATCCGGGGCTGAAACGCTGGCCTCGGCCCCATCATCGCGAAATTGCTCACGGCTCAATCCATGGCGCTGCATCTTTTCATAGAGCGCCTTTCGGCTCAGCCTGAGCGCGGTATAGGTCGCCTTGATGCTGCCGCCATTGGCGGCAAGGGCGGCCGCGATCAGGCGGCGTTCATGGGCTGCGACCTGTCCGGCCAAGCTATCGTCGGCGGCGATATCGGCTTGGGCGAAATCGGGGTCGAGGCCGAGGGCCATCCGTTCGGCGGCATTGCGCAGCTCGCGCACATTGCCGGGCCAATCGCGCATGGTCAGCGCCGACAGCACCGCGCCGGGCACATCAGGCGGGCTGCGCAATGCGCGGGTGGCGGCCGTGGCCAGCAAGGCGGAGAACACCATCGGGATATCCTCGCGCCGTTCGGCCAAGGGCGGCAGGCGGAGTGTCACGACATTGAGCCGATACAGCAGATCGCCGCGAAATTGCCCCCTGCGCACCGCCTCGACCAGATCACCCTTGCTCGACGCCAAGATCCGCAGATCCAGCGCGATCGGGTCATTCGAGCCGATCCGCGTGACCACGCGATGCTCGATGGCGTGCAAAAGCTTGCCTTGGACCGACAGCGGCAGGCTATCGACCTCGTCCAGAAACAAGGTGCCGCCACGGGCATGTTCGAACTTGCCGTAGCGCGGGCGTGTGGCACCGGGAAAGGCGCCAGCCTCATGGCCGAAAAGCTCATTTTCGATCAGCGCAGTGGGCAGGGCGGCACAATTGACGCCGACAAAGGGGCGGGTGGCGCGCGCGCTGATATCATGGAGGGTCTGTGCCATGACGGTCTTGCCGGTGCCGGTGGCCCCCTCGATCAGCACATCGGCCTCGGTCGCGGCCACGGCGCGCAGGCTGGCGCGCAGCCGCGTCATCACCGCCGAGCGCCCCAAAAGCCGCGTGGCTACCGGATCGGCGGCAAGATCAGGCCCCGCCACCGCCCGCAGCCGACGGTTTTCCAAGGTCAGGCGCCGCTTTTCCAAGGCGCGCATCGCCGCTTGGACAAGCCGCGCTGGCGCGTAGGGTTTTTCGAGGAAATCATAAGCCCCGTCGCGCATCGACTGCACCGCCAGATCGACATCGCCATGCCCGGTGACCAAGATCACGGGTAGTTCGGCGTCGATCTTCAATGCCTCGGCCATCAAGCTCAGCCCATCCATGCCGGGCATGCGGATATCGGTGACCAGAACCCCGGGAAAATCGCGCTCAAGCTGGGCCAGCGCGGTTGCGGCATCCGGGCAGGCGATCACTTGGAGATCGGCCAGCATCAAGGCTTGGGCGGCGGCGTGGCGCAGGGGCGCTTCGTCATCGACGAAAAGGATGGGGGCGGTGTTGGTCATTGTGCAGCGATCTCGTCGGGGGCGGCACTCAGGTCAAGCTCGACCGTGAAGAGCGCGCCACCCGCGGAATGGTTGGCAGCCGTCAGCCGCCCGTTGAAATCGCGCACGATGTTGTAGGAGATCGACAGCCCAAGGCCCAAGCCTTGACCGGGCGCCTTAGTGGTAAAAAACGGGTCGAAGGCTTGCGCCAAGGCCGCCTCGCTCAAGCCCGGGCCGATGTCGCGCACCATCAGCTTGCAGCGCCCATCCTCGACGGCCAGCGAGATGGTGATCTTGGGGTGCGTCAGCCCTTCCATCGCGTCGAGTGCATTGCCGATGAGGTTGACGATCACCTGTTGCAGCCGCACCCGCCCGCCGATCACCCAGAGATCCTCGGTGGGCAAGCTGTTGGTCAACACCGCCTGCGCCCCGGCCAATCGCGGCCCCATCACGGCCAGCGCATCATCCACGACTGCGCCGATGGGAACCGGGCCTGTCTTGTCTTGTGGGCGGCGCGCGAAATTGCGCAGATGCTTGGAGATCGCGGCCATCCGGTCCGTCATGGCCGAGATCAGGCGGATATTCTCGCGTGCCTCACCCTCGCGGCCGCGGTCGAGAAAGGTGGCCGCATTCTCGGCATAGGCTTTCACGGCGGCCAGCGGCTGATTGAATTCATGGCTGAGCGCGGCCGACATCTGGCCCAAGGCCGCAAGCTTGCCTGCCTGCACCAATTCGGCTTGTGTGCGGCGCAGTTGCGCCTCGGCGCGGATACGCTCTTCGACCTGTTCACGCAAAAGCGTATTGGTCTCGTCAAGCTCGGCGGTGCGTTCGCGCACCCGTGCCTCGAGCCGGGCGCGCGCATCTTCGCGCGCGGCGAGCCGATCTTCGAGCTGGATACGGCGCTGCCAGATCACGGCGGCGATCAGCAAGATGAACAGCGCCACCAAGAGCGCGATGGCCAGCGTATTGGCGGCCTGCAACTGCGCAGGCGCAAGCGGCGACAAGATCGACACCCGCCAACCAGCCGCCGCGATCAGCCCTGTTTGCATGATGTAGGAATTGCCACCATCGGCCAAATCGAAGGTGACGGTTTCATAGCCCGCATTGCCCAAGGCCGCGCGGCGCGCAGGCAAGCCGCGCAAGGCCGCGACGGGGTATTGGCGCGTGGTCACGATGCTTTCCAATGCCGCCTCGGCCATCGGGCCAAAGGTGCGGAAATGCCAATCTTGCCTGTCCGACAGAAAGATCACATTGGCCATATCCTGCACGATCACTGTCGTGGCGCTTTCGTCCCATGTGGCTTCGAAATCATCGAGCGTGATCTTGACTGCGACAACCCCTGTGGTCTCGGTCCCGTCGATCACGGGGGCGGCAAAGAAATAGCCCCGTTCCCCCGATGTGGTGCCAAGCGCGTGGAACCGCCCGATCCCACCTTCGATCGCATCGGTAAAATAGGGGCGATAGGCAAAGTTGCGCCCAACAAAGGACCGATCGGTCCGGTAGGATGAGGCCGCGATCGTGAGCCCGGTGGCATCCATCACATAGACATCGGAGACATCGAGCGACAAGGCCGTCTGGCGTAGCTGTTCGTTCACGAAGGGCAAAAGCCCGCTATTGTTGGGGTCGCGCAACAGCCGCGCGATGCTGGCGCGCTCGGCCAAAAGCGGTGGCAGCACCTCGGCCTTGTCGAGCGCACCGCGCAGGTTCTGGATCGTCAATTCCAGCGTGGCGCTGTCGCGTGCGCCGATGGCGATGGCATAGGCCCGTTCCAACCTTGGATAGGCGAGGAGTGCGGCCAGACACATCAGCGCCAGCGCGCCGCCGATCAACGGGGTCAGGCGACGGTCGCGGACCCGCGCGGGCCCGGCGGCTTTCATCGTGTCGCGCGCGGTGTGATCCATGCTCATGCGCGCAAGTATATGCGACGATGCAGCGCCGCTGACCAGAGGGTGAGGGTGTCTTGGGCCGACGCGTGATCGGATTTCATCTTTCGTGGGCGCTCCGCTGCGGTTAGCGTGGCCCGTGACGGGCGGCATCGCCCTTGTGTATTTTGGGAGTTTGCCATGTGCCTGCGTCGTTCTGCCTTTGCCGTGATCGCGATCTCATCTTTGGGGTGGGCGGCACCCGTCTGGGCGCAAAGCGGGCTTTGCGCGGGGGTCGGGGATGGCGGCCAATGGATGGGGCCGGGGCAGGCGGGCGCGGATATCGCCAATGCGGCGACGGCCCTTGATCTGGCGGTGGCCTCGCAAGCAGGGGCGCGCGCGGTCGGGCTGTTTTCACTGAGCGCCACGACGCCTGTCCGCATCGAGGCCGCGCCGGCGGCACCGGATGGCGACACGATCATCGAGCTTTTCGATGCCGATGGGCGGCTTTTGGTCATCGATGATGACAGCGGCGGCGGCGTGTCGAGCCGCGCCGAGCTTGCGCTGGAGCCGGGGGTCTATTGCTTGGCCGTGATGGGCTTTGGTGGTGAAGCGGTGCGCGCCGATCTGCGTGTCAGCCGCCTTGAGATGCAAACGCTGACAGCCGGGTTGGCCGGTGGTTTCGGCGATTGGCAGGGTGGCGCCCCCTTTGTGGGGATCGACCCATGCTTGCCCGATACCCCGGCGATCACCTTGGGCACAGGGCCGATCGATGCGGACTTGGGCAAAGGCGTGACAATGGCCAATAGCGTCGATGCGGTGCCCTATTACCGCTTCAGCCTTGCTGCGCCGCAACTGCTGTCGATCAGCGCCACAAATGAGCAGGCCGATCCTTATATTTATCTCTTCGATGCATCGGGTGTGCTGCTGGCCGAGAATGACGATGCCGATAACCTCAACAGCCGGATCGACTATTTTCAGCCCTTGACGGCGGGGAATTACTGCATCGGCATGCGGGCCTTGTCGGACCCGAGTTTGCCTGTTCGGGTGACGATTTCGGCCCGCGGCCTGCAAGATGTTGCCGCGGCAAGCTATGCCAACGCCGAGAATGCACCGCCGCTTGATGGATCATGGCCGGTCGAAGATCTGGGGGTTTTGACCACGACCGCCGTGCGGGAATGGCAAGTGCCCGGCGATCAGGCGCAATGGTTCGTTTTCGAAAGCCGCGCGGAGGGGTTGGTGCTGATCAGCGCCGATACAATCGACGATGGCGATCCGATCTTGGATATCTTCGCCGCTGACGGCACATGGCTTGGCGGGAATGACGACGCCAATGGCAGCGTGAATGCGCAGCATGCCTTGCCGGTGCAGGCCGGGCGTTACCTCGTGGCGATGCGCCAGTTCGAGGAGGAATATCAAGGGCTTATCCGCTTGACGCTGACCCGCTACGTGCTTGCCACACCCTAGGCGTTGGCAAGTGCCGCGATGATCGGCGAAAATGCAGCTGCGCTCAGCGATGCACCGCCGACCAAGGCCCCATCGACATTGGCGATGGCAAAGATCGCGGCGGCGTTCTCGGGTTTGACCGAGCCGCCGTAAAGGATCGCCACCTCCGCACCTGCGGTGCCGAATGCGCGCAGTAAGATCTCGCGGATCGTGGCATGCACGGCGGCGATTTCGTGGTCTTGCGGTACTAGCCCCGTACCGATCGCCCAGACCGGCTCATAAGCGATGGTGATGCGCGCGGGCATGTCGGTTTGGGGCAGGGCTTGGGCCAGTTGATCCGACACGATATCTTGCGTGATCCCGGCTTTGTACTGGGCCTCGGTCTCGCCCACGCAGAGAATGACATTGAGCCCGGCCGCCAGCGCGGTCTCGACCTGTGCGCGGATCATCGCATCGCTTTCGCCGTGATCCGCGCGGCGTTCGGAATGGCCCAAGATGACATGGGTTGCGCCCGCCTCGACCAGCATGGAGGCGGCGATGTCGCCGGTATGCGCGCCCTTTGCGGCAGCGTGGCAGGATTGACCGCCCACCGCGATCGGACGCGCGCCGATATGGCCGGCCATGCGATGGATCAGCGTGGCAGGCGGGCAGATGACAATATCGACGCCGGGGGCAGGGTGGGCGTCGAGCAGCGCGTCAATCTCGGCCAAGCTTGCGCCATCGCCATGCATCTTCCAATTTCCGGCGGCGATCTTGCGGGGCATGGGCAGTATCCTGTTCAACAAAGCAACATGCTAGGGGTGGCAGGCTGCGCCTTGCGGGTCAAGCCGACAGCGCGACCTTACAGATGCGCCAAAACCCGCCGCGCCCAATCACAGGCGGTATCGGGGTCGTCATAAGCGGCATCGGGCAAGGTCCAATAGGGCATATGGCTGGGCGCAGCGCGGCCCGCGCGTTGGTATTGCCATTGGCTACAGCCCTCGGCCTCGAGGGTTGCGATCATATCGCCGGAAGCTTTGAGGAAAATCCCGCCATCGCCCATCACGATCGCGAAGATGGTGCCACGATGGTAAAGGCAAAGCCCGCCCATCATGCGCCTTGTTGTGATGTCACCCAGACCCGAAAACAGGTCGCGTGCCGCCGCGATCTGTTCGGCGCTCAGGCTCACCCTTGGGCTTTGACCTGTGTGCCCGCAAGCTCGGCCACATCCTTGAACTTGATCGACTCGCCGCAACCACAGGCATCGGCCACATTGGGATTGCGGAATTTGAAACCCGCCTCAAGCAGGCTGGTCTCGTAATCGATCTCGGTGCCGAAGAGGAACATCTGGGCTGTTGGCGCGATCATCACCCGCGCGCCGTCTTGCTCGACGATCTCGTCATGCGGGTTGATATCGCTGACGTAATCCATCGTGTATTCCATGCCCGCACAGCCACCTTTCTTGATGCCGATGCGCAGGCCTTGGTGGCCCTCGCGCGCCATCAGGCGCTGGATCTGCGCCGCCGCTGCGGGTGTGATGGAGATCGCTTGTTTGCCGGGGATGCCGAACATGGCGTCAGCTCCTTGTCGCTGCTGCGATAGGGGAAAGATAGGCGGTGTCGCGCTGTGGCTCAAGGGGGCGCGCGCGATGGGCCATCACATAAAGCCCAGTTCCAGCCGCGCCTCGTCAGACATCATATCCATGCCCCAAGGCGGATCCCATGTCAGTTCCACATCGACATGCTTGACCCCTTCGAGCGGCTCGACCGCATCGGCGACCCAACCGGGCATCTCGCCTGCCACGGGGCAGCCGGGTGCGGTCAGCGTCATGGTCACGCGCACCTCGTTCTCGGGGTTGATATCGATGGTATAGACCAGCCCGAGATCGAAGATATTCACCGGAATTTCAGGGTCATAGACACTGCGGCACGCTTCGACCACGCGGTCGTAGAGCGGGTGGTCGGTGCTGGATGGCTTGATAAGCGGTGTGCCCTCAAGCTGCGGGTCATGCTCTGACATGGGTTCGTGCCTTCCGCGGAATTCCTGAGTGAAGATATAAGGAAAGGGACGCGGGGCGTAAAGGGTGGCTTTGGCCAAAAAAAAACCCCCGCGCGGGTGGGCGCGGGGGGTGTGATGTTGGGATCAGAACCGGAAGCCGATGCGGATGCCCAGACCGATCACGCTGTTGTCGTTAAAGCTGACCTGACCGCCCGGTGCGCGGGGGTTCAAGACGATCTGATCCCCGGGGACACCGTAGGTCAGGCCGCCTGAGATAGTCATCGCGTCTTGGGTGTACTGACCAGCCAAGGCCAAGCTATCGAGGCCGGTCGTTGGAGCAAGCGATGTGTCGCTTGGCGTCGTTCCCGCAGTTCGGTGCGTGTAAGAGACGGAAGCAGACCAATTTTCATTGATACGACGCCCTACGCCAATATTGTAAGTCGTTGAATCCTAGGAAAAGTTTACGTAGCGCGCGTTCGTTTGACCAATCACCACAGAGTTTGGAACCGTCAAGTTGAAGCCATCCCACATCTGGTAGCGTACTGAGCCGAATACGAGCGTATCGGCGGCCACACCCGACTGGAACTCAAGATTGTAGGATTCCGGAAACTCGAGTTCGAATGGCCGACTTGCCGGCGCGGCAATGCTTTGTTCTGTCGCCGCGAAAGAGAGCGAGATAGGGCTATGATAAGTCAATGCTACACGCAACGCGATTTCGGGCACTTCATAGGCTGCACCGATGAGGTAACCATATCCTGTATCACTGCTAGCTGTCAGGTTGGCGGGAAAAGCGGGCGCTACGCCTAGGGGGATGACAGCACCGTCGTTCGCAAAGAAGGTGTTGATTGTACCTTCTCCACGCAAAGCACGAACGCCGACATGAGCACTGACATTCTCGTTAAAAGAGTATCGACCGATCAAGGTAAGCGCATCGGTTTCAACATTGGCACCGCCGCCATTGAAGATCCCGGGTGCAGGTGCGTAGCGTACCGCGGCTCCATAGGGCGTGTCATAAATTAGCCCGACAGACAAAGAGTCGCTATATCGGTGCAAGAAACCAAAGCCTGGCAACTGATAGCCCAGTAAAGGGTTTTCTATACCCGTCGCGCCCGCTTTAGGACGCACACTACCGAAAGAAAGCTCTGCGTAGTTTCCAGACGGCCCTACGTTTTCGAACATCAGGCGCATGGATTGATCTGTGCGGCTAATGTCGGCCTGTGCGACTGCAGTCGATGCCAAGAGTGCCGCGGAGGCGGCTGCGATGCGGTTCATGTCTCTCTCCCCAAGACGTAAATTGTCTTCCTCAAGCCAGTATCCGTGCAATTATTGACAACGGTCAATTCTGCCCCAACGTCATCTACCGCGCGCGCCCGTTTGACGCCAGTGATTGTGACGGTTTTGCTACACAGGCTATTCAGGCCGTTTTGCGCTGGCTGGTCAGGATATTGATGTAGTTTGCCGCGAAAATCATCGCTGCTCCGAACAAGACGCCCCATTCCAGCGGCTCGGCGTAAAGCACGATGCCCACCACCGCGATCACGGGAAGCCGGGCGAAATCCATCGGCATCACCACCGAGGCAGGCGCGATCGACAGCGCGGTGGTCAGGCAATAATGCGCGGTCAGCCCGCCCAAGCCGATCACCGCGATCCAAGGCAGCATCGCGGCCGAGGGCAGCGCCATATCGCCATCCCACAAACAGGCGATCAGCCCGATGACCAGCTGCATCGTGGTCAGCCAGAACAAGATGCAGGTGATCGTCTCGGTCCGCGTCAGCCGCTTGGTCAAGATCGCGGTGCCTGCGAAAAACACCGCGCCGATGGCCGCCGTGATCATGCCCCCCGAGATCGGTTGCACACCGGGTTGCACCACGGCCAGCACGCCCAAAAAGCCCACAAGCCCTGCGATCACCTTCCACGAGGTCAGCCGCTCACCCAGAAACAGCGCGGCAAAGGCCATGGTCCAAAGCGGCGAGGTGAACTCCAACGCGAAGACCAAGGCCAAGGGGGCGACCGTAATCGCGTAAAACCACAGGTTTTGACCCGTGAAGTGAAACAGGTTGCGCGCAAGGTGCAGGCCCATATGGCGGCGCGTGACCTGGCCCAACGTGCCCGCGACACGCGCCACCACCAGCACGATCACCACCCCGATCATCGAGCGGTAGGTCATCATCTCGAAGGTGTCGAGTTCAAGCGCGGCTGCGCGCCCAGCCACGGCCATCGCCGAGAACGCCACGATGGCCCCGATCATCCAGACCGCCGCGCGCAGCGGTTGATGGGTCGGCTCAGGGGCGGCTATGGGCGCGGTTTGGGTCATCTGGCTTGGGTCCTTTGGGCGTGATCACGCCATGCAAGCTTTCATGGGCAAGGGCAAGCGCACTAAAGCCCGGCCCGCTTGGCGCTGTCCCACAGCGCGTCCATTTCGGCCAGATCACTCTCGTCTGAGCGCTTGCCCTGCTTGGCCAATTCGGCCTCGATAAAGGCGAAGCGGCGGGTGAATTTCGTATTGGCGCGCCTCAGCGCATCTTCGGGATCGACCTTGAGGTGGCGGGCGAGATTGGCCATGACGAACAGCAGATCGCCCATTTCCTCGGCGATCTTGTCTTGCGGCAAGGTTGCGCGCGCCTCGGCCAATTCGCGCGCCTCTTCGGCGATCTTGTCGATGACCATGGCAATGTCGGGCCAGTCGAAGCCCACGCGCGCGGCCCGTTTTTGCAGCTTTTCGGCACGCATCAAGGCAGGTAGGCCCAAGGCCACATCATCCAAGACGCCGCCCTTGGCCTTGGCGGCGCGCTCGGCCGCCTTGACGCTTTCCCAATCGGCGACTTGCTGATCGGCGGATTTGGCGTTGCTCTCATCGCCGAAAACATGGGGGTGGCGTGCGATCATCTTGTCGGCGATGGCGGTCGCCACATCGTCGAGATCGAACAGCCCCGCTTCTTCGGCCATGCGGGCGTGAAAGACGGATTGAAACAGCAGATCGCCCAATTCGCCCTTCAACTCATCCCAAGCTTGGCGCTCGATCGCATCGGCGACCTCATAGGCCTCTTCGATGGTATAGGGGGCGATGGTGGCGAAATCCTGTGCGACATCCCAAGGGCAGCCCGTCACAGGGTCACGCAGCCGCGCCATGATGGCGCGCAGTCGCTCGAGTGGGGGAAGGCGGGAAAGCGCGTCCATTGCGAAACCATGGCGATTGGGTCAGCTCTGGGTTAGACCCAAACCGAACCAAGGAGTCCAGCCATGCCTATCATCAATCGTATTGCAGGGCTCGCGCCCGAGATGACCGCATGGCGCCGGCATCTTCATGCCCATCCCGAGTTGGCCTTTGATTGCCATGAAACGGCGGCTTTCGTGGCCGCGCGGCTTGCGGAAATCGGGGTGGATGAGATCCACACGGGCATCGCGCAAAGCGGGATCGTGGCGATCATCAATGGCCAAGGCGCGGGGCCGGTCGTGGGATTGCGCGCCGATATGGACGCGCTGCCGATCCTCGAGGAAACAGGGGTCGATTATGCCTCGCAAACGCCGGGCAAGATGCATGCTTGCGGCCATGATGGGCATACGGCGATGCTTTTGGGTGCGGCGAAATACCTGGCCGAGACGCGCGGCTTTCGTGGCCGGGTTGCGCTGATCTTTCAGCCCGCCGAGGAGGATGGGGGCGGTGCGGGGGTGATGGTCGAGGAAGGGATCATGGACCGTTTCGACATTGCCGAGGTCTATGCGCTGCACAATGCGCCGGGCCAAGTGGCGGGGCGCATCTTCACCACCCCCGGCCCGATCATGGCGGCGGTCGATGAATTCACGATCCAGATCACGGGGCGCGGCGGCCATGGCGCGATGCCCCATGAGACCATCGACCCGATCCCCGCGGCCATCAGTATGGTGCAGGCGATCCAGACCATCGTGTCGCGCAATCATCACGCGCTGAAGGATTTGGTCGTCTCGGTCACGCAGATCCATGCAGGCACGACTGATAACGTCATTCCCGGCGGCGCGATGATCAACGGCACCGTCCGCAGTTTCGAAGCCGAGGTGCAGGCCATGGTCATGGCGCGGATGGACGAGATCGTGGCGGGTCAAGCGGCCAGTTTCGGGGTCCGGGCCAGCTTGGATTACGCCATCGGTTACCCGGCCACGATCAATGACCCCGCGCGCACGGAATTTGCAGCCGAGGTTGCAGCCGAGCTGGTCGGTGACGCGCATGTCGATGCAGCGGCAGGCCGCGAGATGGGGGCGGAGGATTTTTCTTACATGCTGCAAGCGCGACCCGGTGCGTATCTGTTCTTGGGTGCAGGTGAGGGGCCGGGGCTGCATCACGCGGGCTATGATTTCAACGACGAGATCTTGCCCATCGGTGCCAGCCTTTTGGCGCGTCTGGCCGAGCGCGCCTTGCCGCTTACGGGGTAGGGCGCGCATTTCGGACGAAAATTCACATCAAGGCCGCGCGCCTTGCGCGCGACGTTTTTTGTGGGGGGGCGCTGCCCCCGCCCGTGCCGGGCGCCCCCGGAGTATTTGTGAAGCAAAGATGGGCCTTAATGGGCCACGGCGCGCAGATAGCGGCGCATGCCATAAAGCAGCGGTTCCCCATCAGGAGCCACATGCACAGCCTTGACCGCGCCGATGCAGATGTGATGGGTGCCGATCCGTTCGGCCGATAGGAGTTTGCAATCGAAGCTGACGAGGGCTTGCGTCAAGCAAGGCGCACCGGTGGCGTCGGTGAAAATCTCCACGGCGGTAAATTTGTCGCCACCCGGCGCGGGGCTGCGCGAGGAGAAGATATCGGAGATGGCGGTTTGCGCGCTTTGCAGCACGTTGATGCAAAAACAGCCGTTCTCCAACACCAAGGGCAGCACCGAGGAGGCCGCGTTGAGACAGGTCAGCATGGTCGGCTCTTCGCCATCGGCCGAGACCGAGGTCATGGCCGAGACAGTCACGCCCGCGCGGCCCGCGGGGCCGTCGGTTGTGACCACGGTCACGGAGCTGGCCGCCCGGCTCATGCCGTCGAGAAAGGCTTTGCGCAGGGCCTCACCCTGTTGGGTCGTCTCGCTCATGGCCATTCTCCTTGGGGTGATCGCGCGGGGGTGTAACTGCCCCATGGCGGAGCTAGGGGCAAGGGCGCAAAAGTCACGTGGGCGCTTGCGTTTTGGCGCAACTCAGGGCAGGCGAGGCAGCAACGAGATGGAGGGTGAGCCATGGCATTAGAAGATGCAAAGCGTGATGTCGATGGCGCTTTCACGCGCGCGGGTTTCAAAGGCCTGGCCTTTGAGAATGCCTTTGGCGGTGCGCCCAGTTTCTTGCGGCGCCGCTACAGCAAGGATCTGCGCGGTGTCGATCTGGCGATCACGGGGATCGGTTTCGATCAAGCGGTGACCAATCGGCCCGGCGCGCGATTGGGGCCGCGCGCGATCCGGGCGGCCTCGAGCTTGCAGCCCTATGATCCGCCTTATGGATGGGACGGGTTCTCGCCTTTGGAGGCATTCGCCATCGCCGATTACGGCGATATGGCCTTTGATTATGCCAAAAGCGCCGATGTGCCGGGGTTGATCACCGCCCATGTGGCGGAGATCTTGGCTGCGGGTGCGGCCTGCATCACTCTGGGCGGTGATCATGCGATCACGCTGCCGATCTTGCGCGCGCATGTCGCCAAATACGGGCCGGTGGCCTTGATCCAATGCGACGCGCATACCGATACTTGGCCGGATGATGATGCCAGCCGCATCGATCACGGCACATTTTGCTACAAGGCGGTGCAAGAGGGGCTGATCGATGTCGCGGCCTCGGCGCATGTGGGTATTCGCACGGTGGTGGCCGATAATCTGGGCATCAAGATCCATGACGCGCGCGAGCTGCATCTGCGCGGGGCCGATGCGGTGGCGGCCGATCTGCGCGCGCGCGTGGGCGGACGGCCTGTTTATCTGAGCTTCGATATCGATGCGCTTGACCCGGCCTTTGCGCCCGGCACGGGCACGCCTGTCTGGGGTGGCTTGTCGAGTGCGCAGGCCGCAGGGCTTTTGCGCGGTTTGGCGGGGATCAACCTTGTCGGTGGCGATGTGGTCGAGGTCTGCCCGCCTTATGATCATGCCGAAATCACCGCCGTGGCCGCCGCCCATGTTGCCATGGAATTGATTTGTCTTTGGGGCTGGACGCGCCGCTGAGTGCTGGACCGACTCGGGCAGAACAGGCTAGATCGTGCCAGGACATTGAAAAGGGCCATTCCCGCCATGCCGCGTCTTTCGAAAAACGACCCGCGCCGTGCCGTGGCGCGCGAGATTTCCTACGCCTCATCTGCGGCCTCGCGCGGGGGGCGCGCGATGATCCGGGTGATGGAAAACGCGACCGGACGGCTGGCGCTGATCAAGCGGGCCGATGGCTATGATGACGAGGTGCGGCTGGGGCGCGATTTCTGGCAGGTGATGGTGGAACGCTATGGGCTCGACCTGCGGGTGGTGGGTGGCTCGCTCGACCTGATCCCGCGCGAGGGGCCGCTGATCTTGATCGCCAATCATCCCTACGGCATTCTCGATGGGCTGATGATGGGCCATATCCTGAGCCTTGTACGCGGCGATTTTCGGATCATGGCGCATCGTGTATTTCGCAAGGCCGAAGATATCGAGCGGGTGATCCTGCCCATTTCTTTCGACGATACGAAAGAGGCGCTGGCGCTCAACATCGCCACGCGCAAGACCGCGCTGTCTTATCTCGGCCAAGGTGGCGCGATCGGGATTTTCCCCGGTGGTACCGTCTCGACCGCGGCCAAGCCCTTTGGGCAACCGATGGATCCGGGCTGGCGCAGTTTCACCGCGCGGATGATCGCGAAATCGGATGCGACCGTGGTGCCGGTGTTCTTCGACGGGCATAATTCGCGGCTGTTCCAGTTGATGAGCCATCTGCATTCGACATTGCGCATGGGTCTTTTGATCAATGAATTCCGCGCAAGGGTGAATAGCCCGGTCGATGTGGTGGTGGGCCAGCCGATCCCGCGTGCGGCGCTGGATGGCTATGCGGGGGACGCGCGCGCGATGATGGCGTTTTTGCGCGAGACCACCTATGGGCTGAGCCCGCGCCCCTTGGACCCATCGGCGCGGGGTTTCGAGTTCGAACAGCGCCATCGCTCGCCTGAAGAGAACGAGGGGCGCAAGCGCAAGATCTTGGGGGATCGCTACTGATGGCTGTGGGCATTTTCGATAGTGGCCTTGGCGGGTTGACCGTGCTTGATGCGGTGGCCGCGCGCCTGCCTGATGTGCCGCTTGTCTACTTCGGCGACAATGCCCATGCGCCTTACGGGGTGCGTGATGCCGCTGACATCTACGATCTGACCACGCGGGGGGTGCAGGCGCTTTTCGATGAAGGCTGCGATCTGGTGATCTTGGCCTGCAATACCGCCTCGGCCGCGGCACTGCGCCGGATGCAAGAGGGCTGGGTGCCTCAGGATAAGCGGGTGTTGGGCGTTTTCGTGCCGCTGATCGAGGCGCTGACCGAGCGCAAATGGGGCGATAATTCACCGCCCCGGCCCGTGGCGGTGCAGACTGTCGCGCTGTTCGCGACGCCCGCCACCGTGTCGAGCCGCGCCTTTCAGCGCGAATTGGCGTTTCGTGCCATCGGTGTGGATGTCGAAGCGCAACCCTGCGCCGGTGTCGTGGACGCGATCGAGATGGGCGACATGATCTTGGCCGACGCGCTGGTGCGCAGCCATGTGGAATCGCTGTTGCGCCGCATGCCGCGCCCGCAGGCCGCGATACTTGGATGCACCCATTACCCGCTGGTCGAAGAGGTGTTTCGCGATGCCCTTGGGTCGGATGTGGCGGTGTATTCCCAGCCCAATCTGGTGGCCGAGGCCTTGGCCGATTACCTCGCGCGTCATCCGGGCAAGATTGGCGCGGGGCAGGGGGCGAAATTCCTGACCACGGGTGATCCGAAATCAGTGTCGAACAAGGCCACGCAATTCCTGCGCCGCCGGATCGAGTTTGAAAGCGCGCCTGTGGCGTGATGCGGGCGTTGCGGCCCAAATTGCCGCGCCCCCTTCACAAGCGAGACATTCGCGCACAGATTGTGCGCAACCGCGCTTGTGCGTGAACCGTTATGAGGGAGGCCGCCGATGCGGGGGTTGAAGAAACAACGTCGTATTCAGATCGTCATGCTGGCGACCTTGGCGCTTGTGCTATCGGCCTCGCTGATTGGCTACGCGATGCGCGACGGGATCAACTTTTTTCGCCCTCCGTCGGAAGTGGCAGAAAACCCGCCGTCGCCTGATGAGGTTTTCCGTATCGGTGGCTTGGTCGCCGAGGATAGCCTTGTGCGCGACGCAGGCGAGACGATCCATTTCATGGTCACCGATGGCGGTGCTGAAATTCCCGTGACCTACACCGGGATCTTGCCCGATCTTTTCGGCGAGGGGCAGGGGATGGTCGGCACCGGGCGGCTGGTCAATGGCGTGTTCGAGGCGACCGAGATCTTGGCCCGCCACGACGAGGAATACATGCCCGCCGAGGTGATCGACGCGCTCGAGGCGCAAGGCGTCTATCGCGAAAGCGCGCCGGGAACCTGATTGCGCGGCGCAATGATGCTTTCGCGTGTCGCCTTCGCACTGGTGGCGCGTGTCATGCCGCGATAGCCTCCCGCTTGTTGGCGCAAGGGAGGATGCGATGCGGCTCAGCGATATCGAGATTTTCACAGTGGCCCCGCCACCGCCCGGTTGGGGTGGGCGCTACTGGCTGATCGTGCGCCTCACCACGGCTTGCGGTATCACGGGCTTGGGCGAGGTCTATGCCGCCGCCGTTGGCCCCAAGGCCATGCATGGTGTGATCGAAGATGTCTTTGCCCGCCATATGGCAGGCGAGAACCCCGAGAATATCGAGTTGATGTCGCGCCGCGTCTGGTCGTCGGGCTTTACCCAACGGCCCGATCCTACAGCATTCGGTGCCTTTGCCGGGCTTGAGATGGCCTGTTGGGATATCTTGGGCAAAGCGCGCGAGCGGCCTGTTTGGGCGCTTTTGGGTGGGCAGATGAACGCGCGGGTGCGGGCCTATACCTATCTTTACCCCGCCCCGGGCCGCGAAAGCCCCAGCTTTTGGGTCGACGGCCCCGCACAGGCCGAAGCCGCCGCTGCGCGTGTGGCTGAAGGTTGGACAGCCGTCAAATTCGACCCCGCAGGCCCCTATACGATCCGGGGTGGGCATGCGCCCGCCATGTCCGATATCACGCGGTCTGCCGAGTTTTGCGGCTTGATCCGGCAAGCGGTGGGCGACCGGGCCGATCTTTTGTTTGGCACCCATGGCCAGTTCACGCCGGGCCATGCGATCCGGCTTGCCCGCGCGCTCGAGGTGCATGATCCCTTGTGGTATGAAGAACCCATCCCCCCGGATGATATCGCAGGGCTGACCGAGGTGGCGCGCGCGACATCCATTCCCGTCGCGGTGGGCGAACGGCTTTGCGGCAAGATGGAATTCATGGCCGCATTGCGCGCAGGCGTGCGGATCGTGCAGCCCGCCTTGGGCCGCGCGGGCGGTATCTGGGAGGGGCGCAAGATCGCCCTTCTGGCCGAGGCGCATGGCGCGCAAATCGCGCCGCATCTTTACGCCGGACCTGTCGAATGGGCGGCCAATGTGCATCTGGGCGTGGCCTGTCCGAACCTGTTGATGGTCGAGGCGATCGAAACACCGTTCCACGAGGCGCTGGTGACGGGTCGGCCCAAGGTCGAGGGTGGCTTTGTCGATGCGCCGAGTGCGCCGGGCTTGGGGATCGAGCTGAATGATGCAGTGGCGCGCGCCAATTCTTACACCGGCAATGGCCTGCATCTGGAGATGCAGGAGGCGCCTTGCGATTGGAAAAACGGCAACGCCTTTGCAGGTGGTGCCGCCGATTGATCAAAGGGCGGGGTTTGCATGCCCCGCCGCTTGACGCGGTGTCATGTATCCGACAGAATTCAGCTGTATCCGCAAGGATTTGCGCCTGCCCGGCGGTCGGCTGGCGCCCTGCTGACTGGCCGTCTTGCCTTTGCGGGCAATCTTGATGGATGATTGATCTTGTCCCCTGACACATCTGCGGTGCCAAGCACCGATGCGCCGTCGCGTGCCCTGACGCAGCGCGGCATCACGCGAAAGGGGCTGTTTCGCTGTTTCCTGATCGTGGGCGTCACCGGCTTCGGCGGTGTTTTGCCCGTGTTCGTCCATGAGGTGGTGCGCAAGCGCGCATGGCTCGATCAAGAGGAATTCACCGAACTTCTGGCCGTGTGCCAAGTGCTGCCCGGCCCCAATATCGTGAATATGTCGATGGTCTTGGGCATGCGCACCTGTGGGCTATCGGGGGCCTTTGTCTCGGTTCTGGGGCTTTTGTTGTTGCCGGTGATCTTGGTGCTGGCTTTGGGCACGCTTTATGCCGGTTTCTCGCATCTTCCCGCCGTCGAGGGGGCGGTGCGTGCCATTGCGGCGGCGGCGGCAGGGCTTTTGATCGCGATTACCGCGCGGCTTTTCTGGCCGCAGCGCGCCAATCCGGTGGCCATCGGGATCGGGTTATTGGTCTTGATCGGCATCGCGTGGTTCCGCATGCCCTTGATCTGGGTGTTGGGCGTGCTTGGCCCGGTTTCCATCGCGCTGACATGGTGGCGGAGGCGCGCGCATGGATGACGCGATCCTCAGCCTATTTGGGCATCTCTTGCTGCAATCGCTGATGGCGATCGGCGGGATCTATGTCGTGGTGGCCGAATTGCAGCGGGTCGTCGTGGTCGAGAACGGCTGGATCGGCGCCGAGGAATTCGCCGCACTTTTCGCGCTTGCGCAGGCCGCGCCGGGGCCGAACACCATCTTCGTGGCGCTGGTGGGCTGGCGCATGTCGGGGCTTTGGGTCGGGGCCTTGGCGATTTGCATCTTCGTTTTGCCCTCCTTCATCTTGTCGGTGCTATTGGCGCGCGGTTGGTCACGCTGGGCGGATGAGCGGTGGTTCGATCTGCTGCGCAAGGGCTTGGTGCCGGTGACGGTGGGGCTGCTCGCCTCGAGTGCGGCCTTGTTGACGCAAACCTCGGCGGTAAGCCCGATGGCGCTTGGCGTCACGGGGGGTGCGGCGGCACTCTCGCTGCGCACGCGCTTGCCGCCGCTTGCGATCTTGTCCTTGGCCGCGATCTTGGGGGCGCTGGGGTTGGTCTAGCTGCTTGCGGCGTGCAGGCCTATGACCCAAGCCTTGGCCGCGCCTGAAAGAAAGGCCACATCCGTCTGTGTGGTCAAGAACCGCGCACGCTCATGCCCAAGACGGCGGTCCCTGATGCCAGCTTGGCCTTGCGCGGTTTTGATCGCTTGCGGCTGACATGATGGCTCTTTCGGCGCGGCGGTGGCTCGACAATCCTACATGCAGGTGTATTCATCCGTGTCCAACAGGGTAAGATGCGCAGGGGCAGCGATGACCGAAACATTGATACTGACCCGCGCCGCGGCCGAGGGGTTCGCCATCCCCTTTCTCCTTGATGCAGGCCTGCCAGAGGCGGATGCCGCCATCGCGGCGCGCTGTCTGGTGCGTGCCGATCTGCGCGGTGTCGATACCCATGGCATGGTGCGCCTGCCGGGATATCTGGACCGCATCGCCAAGGGGCTGGTCGATCCCGCGCCAAGCCTCGACTTCGAGGCTGTGGCCCCCAATGCCGCAAGGCTCGACGGTAAGAATGGTCTGGGTTTCGTCGTGGCGACACGCGCGGTAGATCACGGGATCAAAATGGCGCGCGAGATGGGTCTGGGCCTGATCGGGGTGCGCAATTCCACCCACTACGGCATGGCCGCAACCTATCTGTTGCAGGCGATCGAGGCGGGCTTTGCTGCGATGGTCTATACCAATGCCTCGCCCGCGCTGCCGCCTTGGGGTGGGCGGGGCGAGATGTTCGGCACGTCGCCCTTCGCGGTTGGCGTGCCTGCGCCCGGATCGGTGCCTTTCGTGCTGGATATGGCGCCCACGGTCGTGGCGCGCGGCAAGATCCGCAAGGCCGCCCGCGACGGGCAGCCAATTCCCAAGGGTTGGGCGCTCGATGCCGAAGGGCGGGATACGACCGATGCCAGCGCCGCGATGGCGGGGGGCGTGCTTTTGCCCATCGGCGGGCCCAAGGGGGCGGGTCTGTCGATGATGCTTGATATCTTGTGCGGTGTGCTGACCGGCGCGCGCTATGGCGGCGAGGTGGGCGATCAATACAAGCGCTTCGACCGGCCGCAAGGTGTGGGCCATTTCATCTTGGTCATGCGCCCCGACCTGTTCCTCTCCGCCGGGGAGGTGGCCGCGCGGATGGGTGATCTGGTCGCGCGGGTCAAGGCCAACCCCAAGGCCGCAGGTGTCGAAGAAATCTACATGCCCGGCGAGATCGAAGCCCGCCGCGAGGCCGCGCGGCTGATCGACGGCATCCCCTACGCCCGCGCCGATCTTGCCCCGTTGTTGGATTTGGCGCGCGCCAAGGGCTTTGCCCTGCCTTTGGGGCTATGACCGCTCAATACTGAAACATCATCCCAAGCCGGGTGTCGCGGGCATGGCGGATATGGCTGCGCGCGTGATCTTCGGCGGCGTCCGGGTCGCGGCGCTCGATGGCATCCAGAATGGCCAGATGCTCGCCCACCGCGTCGCCCTGCCGCCCGCCTACCGCAAAGGTGGTCGAGGGCAAAAGCATAAGCGTGTCATGCATCCCGTCAAGGATGGTGAGCAGGAACTTGTTATGTGCCGCCTCGTAGATCGCGGCGTGAAAGGCGCGGTTGAGCTGCGCCACGCGCGCGGGCTCATCGGCGGGTGTGGCGACGAAGGCCTCGGCGATCTGGCGCATGGTGAACAGATCCGAGGGTGAGGCATGCTGGGCGGCGAACCGCGCCGCTGACCCCTCCATCAGTTCGCGCACGGCGTAAAGCTCCAGCACGGCGGTACGGTCAAGCTGTGTGACCGCAAGACCCGTGGCCGTCATCTGCAACAGCCCGCGTTCTTGCAACCGCGACAGCGCCTCGCGCACGGGGGTGCGAGAGACATCGAAGGATTTGGCCACATCCTCGGCCCGGATGCGATCACCGGGCAGGTAGGTGCCGGTGCGCAAGCCATCGATGAATCCCGCGTAGACGGTTTGCGTAATCGACATGGTGCAAGTCTTTCCATCTGGCCCGATCAGACAGGCCCGATTGGCCCGCCCGTTTTGCCCGACCGCTATAGCGCCGCATGGCCCATGGGGTAAAGCGGCTTGGCATTTTGGCGGTGGAATCGGGTCGGGCTTTCGATATTTTGTGGAATTGGGGGCGACCATGCAAAACCAGAATGCGATGTTATACTGTAATTTCGCGATATTAGACGCCACATGTGTCCAATAAAAATTACAGTTGAAGTTGTAAACTTGACATGACCCTCTGTCTTTAGGGGACTGCGCATTCCCAAGCGCGGGCTCATGAGCGGCGAGGCATCCCGCCCGCCTTTGACAAGAAGAGAAAGGAGGGGCGTAGGATGTCCAACGATCCCGATAAGGTATGGCCAACCGGCCTGACCCTGAAAGAAGCAGAAGAGGTGCATAGCTACCTCATCGACGGCACACGTGTCTTCGGCGCGATCGCGCTTTTGGCACATGTGCTGGTGGCCGTGTCCACACCGTGGCTTGGCTGAGGGAGGCACATCATGAATAACGCAAAGATGTGGCTCGTGGTAAAGCCCACCGTGGGCGTGCCGCTTTTCCTTGGTGCTGTGGCCGTGGGGTCTTTCGCCGTCCATGTGGCGGTGTTGAGCAACACGACATGGGTTGCCGATTTCCTCTCTGGCGCATCTGCTGCAAGCGGCAGCGCGGCGTTGCAGACCGAGCAGGCAATTTTGCCCGCAACGGCCGATGCGGCGACCTCGCTTCCCATGTATCTGGAAGCACAGGCCGATGGCACCCAATCCATGCGGGTGATCTTGCCCGATGGGCGCACCGCGACACTGGTAGTTGACGATCTGACCCAAGCCGCCTTGCGGTAAAGGGCCTGTCCGATGCTGAACGACCGTAACATACGGGTCGGAGGCCGCGACTGATCGCGCACCCCCGACCCGACCCCGGCCCGCCCCCGGTCAATGGGTGGAACGAAGGCGGATATGATGGCCAGTTTACGCGATACCGCGCTGCGCAAGATCCAGACGATCGGCCCGCGATTTCTGCCCTTTGCGGATGTCGCGACCGAGGCGGTGCCGCTGTCACGGCTATTGCGGCTCTCGCTGTTTCAAGTGACCGTCGGCATGGCGCTGGTGCTGCTGGTCGGCACACTGAACCGCGTGATGATCGTCGAGCTGGGTG
>Ga0209137_1001231_pt1 | contig 24852 bp, 15 predicted proteins | sample SaaInl5LU_22_DNA_FD_184642 | JGI IMG/M metagenome (GOLD analysis project Ga0209137, IMG submission 184642) | Marine microbial communities from expanding oxygen minimum zones in the Saanich Inlet - ESP_105LU_22_DNA (SPAdes) (version 2) | ecosystem: Environmental > Aquatic > Marine > Intertidal...
GCATAGTGGCAAGACCAATACAGAAAGCCACCGGCACACCCATGACCAGCATCACAAAGAACGCAATAATTAGTATTAACTCGGTCATTAGCGCGGCGCCTCACCAGTTGAGTCCAAAGCGATGGCGCGCTCGGCAACGAATCTTAAGCAGGCAAACAGTAATAGCAAAGCACCACTCAAGGGGACTACTGAATACACAACCGCCATTGGCAGCCCCAACGCCGGGGAGATTTGATTGAGCTGCCAGGTGATCATCACCAACCGCCCACCACCAAACATCATGACTGCTGCGGCAAACACGCCCACAAGAGAAGCATTCACCGCCTCGAGCCCTGCACCTCTGCGGCCACCTAGCTTACGGGGCAGCAGATCAATAGCGAGATGCACGCGCGCGCGATAGGCGTAACTGGCACCCAAAACACCGATCCATATCAGCAAAAAGCGCGCGAGCTCTTCGGTCCAAACGCTCGGCGCTGACAACGCATACCGGGAGATCACCTGCCAAGACACCGCCAAGACGAGGGTGCCCATTAGTGCAGCCAGCAGTCCGCGCAACGCGAGCTCTAATTTAGTCACCATCGGCAACCGCCTCAATTCGCTGAATCAATTCATCCAAGGTCGTCCCCTTGTAGCTCGCTTGCAAATCGACAACACGCTGTTTAAACGCGGTTTTATCCGGACGAATAACCTCAACGCCCGCCGCGGCTACCGCCGCCAATGCCGCGTCGCTGTCTCGAGCCCAAAGTTGGCGCTGAAAACGCACTGAGTCAGCCACCGCCTGGCGCAGCCATGCCTGCTGCTGGGGCGTTAGCGCATCCCAGGCAAAGGTGCCTATTAACAATAAGTCGGGTACCGACGTGTGCTCGTCGAGTGTGTAGTACTTGCAGATTTCGTAATGACCCGACAAGTAAAAACTGGGCGGGTTATTCTCGGCGCCATCGACAACACCCTGCTGCAGCGCGGTGTAGAGCTCGCCCCAAGCGATTGGTGTCGGCGCACCGCCGAGGGCGCTAACCATTTGCAGCGCAGTGGGGCTCTCTTGAACACGAATTTTCAACCCGGCGAGATCCGCAGGGGTGTTTACAGGCCGATCAACCGAATAAAAAGAACGGGCGCCCGCGTCATAAAATCCTAAACCGCGTAACAAGACTGCCGTGGGTGCATCTAAAATTTCTCGACCAACATCACCATCCAACACCGCATGGTAGTGGTCCTGATTGCGAAACACGTAGGGGATGTTGAATACCTTCATGACCGGCACAAACCCTTCGAGCGGACTTGCCGACACCTTAGTCATCGCAAGGCTGCCAATCTGTAGCAGTTCGATGAGCTCCCGCTCGTTGCCGAGCTGGCCACCCGGATAAATATCGATGCGCATCGTTCCCGCACTCAGCTCGCGCAAGCGCTGATCCATCACCAACATCGCCCTGTGTACTGGATGGCCAATATCCAGCGCATGTGCCAGCCGAAGCACAGTGACCGACTCTCGTTGCATACAGCCCGACACGGACAACGCCACAAGCATCAGCAGGGTCCAACGCAGAAACATCGGCATGACTAAAGGGCCGCCTGCTTAACCCGTGTCAGCGCATGTACCACGCCCCGCAACTCCGCCAAGCCTTTCATACGGCCCGCATAGGAATAGCCCGGCTGTAGCCGCGGGTCGTCTTGCTCCGACGCCATGGTATGCCCGTGATCTGGACGCATTGCAATTTGCCGCCCCTCAGCACCCGCCGCGAGCTCGAGATCTAAAAGCGCAGAGACCAAGCCGACGATATCGTTATCGCCATCGAGATGTGCAGACTCATAAAACGAGCCATCGGCCTCTCTGCGAATATTGCGCAAATGAACAAAGTGAATGTGCTCGCCAAACTCGCGCACCATGCCGACCAAGTCGTTGTCACCGCGCGCACCAAAGGAACCTGCGCACAAAGTCAGACCGTTGCTCGGGCTTGCCACCGCGGCACGCAGCTTGCGTACATCCTCTGCGGTAGACACCACCCGAGGTAAGCCGAACAACGAAAACGGTGGGTCGTCGGGATGAATCACCATCCGCACGCCTGCCGACTCCGCAGCGGGCGTAATCGCCTTTAAAAACGCAATTAAGTTGGCTCGGTAGGTGTCATTATCGAACTGGTTAAAATGATCGATGGCCGCACGAATGCCCGCGCGATCATAGGCGCCTTCCCCACCGGGCAGGCCGGCGATAATATTGCGCTCAAGTGCATCGATAGCCGCCTGATCTAGCGACTGATAATAGGCCTCAGCACGAGCAACAATTTCGCTGGGGTAATCGTGCTCGGCACCCGAACGTGCGAGAACGTAGATATCGTAGGCGGCAAAATCGGCAATATCAAAACGCAGTGCCTCGCTGCGATCCGGCAACGTATAGCGGAGGTTGGTACGGGTCCAATCAACCACCGGCATAAAGTTGTAACACACCGTGTGAATTCCCTGCTCACCCAAATTCAGCAGCGTTTGCTGATAGTTGGCAATCATGCGTTCAAAATCACCGCTGCGGGTCTTAATGTCGTTGTGCAGCGGCACTGACTCCACAACCGACCACACTAGGCCTGCCGCCTCGATTAGCTGTTTGCGCGCTGCGATGTCATCGCGCCCCCAAACTTCGCCAGTCGCAATATGGTTTAACGCACTGACAATACCGGTGGCACCGGCCTGTCGAATTTGCTCTAAAGTGATGGGGTCTTGTGGACCAAACCAACGCCATGTTTCCTGCATTTCAATATGCCTTTGATAATTGTAGTGTCAGTGGGTAACGATTAACGCGAGGACGATCGATCGCCCAAACGATATGCCTCGGTGACCAAATCATTGGTCAGCACGCCAATAAGGTGCATAGCCTCTGACTCGGATAGTCGCCCGTCTGATACCCACTCAGCCAAGAATCGACAATCCATTCTTCGTGCCATGTCATGACGAGCGGGAATCGACAGCAGCGCGCGGGTATCGTCGTTAAAGCCCGCCGTATTGTAGAAGCCCGCGGTCTCTGTCACCGCATGACGAAAACGCAAAATACCCTCCGGGCTGTCGTGGAACCACCATGGCGGACCTAGGCGCAGCGCTGGGTAATGGCCTGCCAGCGGGGCCAGCTCGCGAGCATAGTTCGACTCATCAAGAGTAAAGACGATCAGTTCAAGTCGGGGATCGTTACCTACCGCATTGAGTAGCGGGCGCAACGCCTCACAGTAGTCTACTCGCCGCGGGATATCGGCCCCTTTGTCGAAACCAAACAATGCAAAAAGTGGTTGGTTATGATTTCGACAAGACCCGGGATGCAACTGCATGACCATGCCATCCTCGATGCTCATGCGCGCCATTTCGGTCAGCATGTGTCCACGAAACAGTGTTCGTTCATCGGCCGATGCGGTGCCTGCACAGCAGCGTTGATACAACCGCCTTGCGTCATTAACATCGAGATCGGCGGTAAATGGCGTCGCAGGCCCATGATCTGTCGCCGTAGCACCCATCGAGCGGAAAAAGGCACGGCGGGCGCGTAATGCCGCCAAGTACCCAGAAAACGAGGCAACATCCTCACCCGTCAGCTCGCCCAAACGCTCGATATTGGCGGCGAAGTTGTGAAAATCAGGGTCGAGTACATCATCGGGACGGAAAGTCGTGGTTATCCGCCTCGACAAGCCATCAGCGACCAACTTTTTATGGTGAGTCAGCGGGTCTAAAGCGTGCTCGGTGGTGGCAATGTAGGCGACATTAAAACGGTCAAGCAACGCCCGAGGCCGAAATGTCGGCTGCTGTAGGCACTCATTAATGTGGTCAAAATAATGATCCGCAGAATCCGCAGTCAATTGAATGTCGAGCCCAAAGACCCTCTGAAACGTGGTGTCTAGCCAAAGCCGCGAAGGCGTACCGGCAAACAAATAGTAATTTTCGGCAAATCGGCGCCAGCCTTCTCGCGGTGTCACCCGCACCCGTCCCTCTCGATCGGGCACTCCCAAGTCCTCAAACGCCACACCACGACTGTAGAGCATGCGCAACACATAATGGTCAGGCACAACTAACAACGATAGGGCGTTATCAAAGGCCATATCGTCGGCAAACCACGCCGGGTCAGTATGACCGTGAGGCGAAATAATGGGTGCCGACTTCACCTCAGCATAGAGTTGATTGCAAAGTCGGCGTAAGCCAGGATCAGCCGGAAATAATCGATCCGGACTGACCTGCAAGGCGGAATAAACGCTCACTCAATACCCCTTAGTGACCCGCGGCCCATGGCCCAGCATAAAAATCGCGCAGCACATAAAACGCCTGCTTACGCCGACCATTCTCATCGATTAACCCCTTGCGATTACGATAATCCTGAATCCCTGGGAGGGTTCGCAACATCGCACGGAAGTCCTTCAAAATCCAAGGCGTCATACCCTGAACCTGCGGACTATTGGCGAGCATCGCTGTTTGTGCGCGGTAAACCTCGGCCTGATAGTCCTCGGTCCACACCCCCTCGCCCCGCTTGCCGGACTTGGCGCCAGCACCAAATTCTGAAATGTGCATGGGCTTATCAAAGGCGGCACTCAAGGTAATGTGGTGCATAAACTCAAACATCAACTGGCGCACGGTTTTTTCACTAACACCCAGCGCAGGGGCCAGACCTCGGGCGTAATACCAGCCAAAGTATTCGTTGTAGCTGACAATATCGACCAGCTCACCTAGCGGGTCATCAATGACGAGTTTAAATCCAGAACCGACCGCAGGCGCCTTGTCCCCCGCTTGGTCAAGCATGGCCTGGAAAATGGCGCGCTCGGCTGGGTCTATATCTTCACGGGCGACACCGTATGCCGCCAAATACATCGCCACATCTCGCAACTCGCGGCGGGTGTCCCCGAGCAGTGCGGCGCTGACAAGTCGTGTATCGTCCATACCGCGAACGTCATTAATCAGCTTCTCAAGAAACACCATGCGGGGCTTGGAATAAGGCGTTTCATTGGCAATCGACCAAATGACAACACTGGCACGGTTCCAATCTCGCTCGACTAAACGCGCGATCTGATCGCGGGCAATCGCGAGTGTCTCTGGGTTCTCCCAAGCAATGTTCCAATAGATCGGCACTTCTTCCCAGAGCAGGAGTCCCATTTCGTCAGCGACCTGTGCCGCATAGCGCGAGTAGGGATAATGGGCTGCACGCACAAAGTTGGCACCCAGCGCCTTGGCCTCCGCGAACAGGCCCTCGATATCGGCGCGACTATACGCCGCACCATCGCGACCGATGGGCTCCTCATGGGTCGAGATTCCCTTAAAGCGAATCGGCTCGCCGTTTAACAGAATAGTTGTACCTTGGGTTTCGATGGTTCGAAATCCAACCCGGTCGGTCAATCGATCAGCACCCGCCTCAACAACAAAGTCATACAGCTTGGGGTTTTCGGGGCGCCACAATACTGGCGTCACATCTGCCGCCCAACGGGCCATGCCGTCAGCATCCACATTAGCGCTCACATTAACGCCCAGCTCCGGTAGGGTGATACGCACCTCGCCGCCTTTGGGCATAGGGCTCACCTGCAGCGTACCGCTGATACGCTGGCGGTTATTTGCAAGCGCAATTTTAGCGTTAACGATGTAAGTCTCAGGCGTGGTCACCAGCTGAACATCACGGGTCAAACCGCCGTAGGGCCACCAATCGGTCCGAGCAGTCGGCACCGAGTCCGCATCGAGACGGTTGTTAACGTTCACTACTAGATCGTTGGCGCCCGACTTCAGATGGTCAGTGATGTCGACCGAAAAGGGCACATAACCGCCAACTTGACGCGCGACCGGCTCGCCATTAAGAAATACGGTAGTGGTGTAGTTCGCACCACCGAACCAGAGGTGATAACGCTTTCCCTGCGCCGGCTCAACGTCAAAGAACCGCTGATACCAGACGCCGTCTCGATAGAAAAATAAATCCTCAAACTGGGTATTAAAATCCCCGGGGACACGCACCTGCCGTGCCGAGGGAAAATCATATTCGAGTAACTGCCATGCGTTTTCGGGAACACGCGAACTCGCCCACCCGCCAAAGAAACCACCGGGCTGACCAACACCCATGGGGTCGACTACCAGGTTCCACGTGCCATTCAATGAAACGCGCTCGCGTGAGTCGATCATGCCCATGACCGATTTATCGGGCGCGGGCACCTTGAGTTCAACCGCCTTAAAAGGTGTTGATTCTTCTTCGTCATTGCCGGCCGCCGTAGCGAGCGACGGGGCGAGTAACGCGGCCGTCAGTGCGGCCGCCATCGGCCAGCGGATGCCGCCTAGTGATGCAAACATGGACTCATTCCTCATGGGTTCTTATGGTTGATTTGTCGGCATCATATAAATATGAGACACCGGTGTCTATAGTGTCGAGGTACTACTAGACAGACCACCCTCAGCATAGGAGGATGCACATCCTTGTGCACACTGACCACCCGGGAGCGACGATGCCGAAGACCAATCCGACGATCAACGAGATCGCCAAGCTCGCCGGCGTCTCCAAAAAATCCGTCTCGCGAGTACTTAACGACGAGCGCGGCGTGTCGGAGAAAACCCGGGCACACATCCAGCAAATCATGCGCGACGTCGGCTACGAACCCGACCGTCGCGCCCGTGCGCTCGCCAGCGCTCGTTCGCTATTGCTTGGCCTGGCTTACAACAACAGAAACCCCAGCTATGTTTTAGAGCTGCTCAATGGTTCCCAAATCGCCGCCAACGCGCTCGGCTATGAAATCGTGATGCACTGCGTTACCGACGAAACCGACGCTGCCGAACATTTAATCCGCTTTATGCGCCGCTCGGGTTGCGACGGGCTTATCCTGACCCCGCCCCTATCAGAGTCCGCTACCTTAATCGCCGCGCTGGCAGAGCAGAACTGGCCAACCGTGCGAATTGCCGGCGACAATGCCGACTTCCCAGTGCCGCAAATACGCTATAACGACCGGACCGCAGCACTTTCGCTCACCCATAAGTTGATCTCACTGGGGCACTCGAAAATTGGCTTTATCGGCGGGCCCAAGCAAGCGGGGCCAACACGCCGCAGGTTATCAGGGGTTCAAGACGCGTTAACGCTAGCGGGTATCCCCCTTGATAACGGGCTTTTACAGTTCGGTGACTTTACCTTTGAGTCCGGCCAGCAGGCCGCAACTGCGCTGCTGTCTATGGCAGAGCGTCCAACCGCCATCATTTGCGCCAACGATGAAATGGCGGCCGGCGTATTCCAAATCGCCGCCGCCCGCAACATCAAAATACCCGAAGACTTATCGGTAACGGGCTTTGATAACTCCCCTATAGCCACACACCTCTGGCCACCACTGACGTCGGTTCGGCAGCCAGTCCGCGATATGACTACCCTAGCAGTGTCATTGCTGGTGAACCCCGAAATCCATATCGCCGATGCAGTGCAGCAATTTGAGGCGGAGGTTTTAATTCGAGAGTCCATCGCGGCACCCCGTCAGGCCTGAGCTATTACCACCCTAATAAAAAAAACTTGCACAACAAAATAGACACCGGTTACCCTCTAGCCAAATCATAACAATCTCATCGAGGAGAACCGCCATGAACCCATCACCGTTAACCCGCTTCAGCCGAAGCAGGCTGTCACTCACCGTACTTGCCGCGCTGACCAGCAGTGCAGTCACTTCACATGCCTACGCCCAAGATCAGCAGGAAAGGCTGACACTCGAAGTGGTCAATGTCGTGGCCCAAAAGCGCGAGCAAACTGTTTTTGAAGTGCCCGCAGCCGTCTCGGCAATCTCCGCCGAGATGCTAGCTAGCGCTGGCGTTAACGATTTCAGCGGCCTCACCGCAGTGGCGCCCTCACTGACGATCAAAGAGGGTGAGAACACAGGGAACGCCAGTATCAATTTACGCGGTATCGGTACCTACGCTTTTTCTATCGGTGTAGAACCCAGCGTGTCGGTCATCGTTGACGATGTGCCGGTGGTTCAGCAGGCACAAGCATTCAACAGCCTCGCCGATATCGAACGCATTGAAGTTTTGCGCGGGCCACAGGGCACGTTGTTCGGCAAGAACTCATCCGCGGGTGTTATCAATATCGTCACCGCTGGGCCAACAGAAGAATTTGAAGGCTACGTCGAAGGTACTTTTACCGACGACAATGAAATGCGCGTCAATGCGTCTTTCTCAGGCCCAATTGGCAATAACGCAGGATACCGGTTAAGCGCCTATACCCACGAGCGAGACGGCCACATCGACAACCTGACCAACGGTGATGACCTCAACGGCGACGAGGGCTTTGGGGTCCGCGGCAAGTTGTTAATCGACGCCTCAGAGCAGCTAAGCTTGCAGTTTGTCGCGGATTACAGCGAGCGTAATATCAAAGGCAATGCTTTTACTTACTTGGATATTCCAGCCGGTGCAAAGCTGTTCGGTGCGGTGCCCACAGAAGCCTTTACCGATGGCATCACTCCCGGAAAGGACAATTTCAATACTCGCCTCGATTACACGCCGCGATCAGACAATGAGCAGCTTACCGCCTCATTCAAATTTAGCTACGCACTGGGCGAATACAACTTAGTGGGCGTCACTAGCTATCAAGACTGGAGCTATGTCTTCGAACAAGATGTCGATGGCACAGAATTCAACATCGCCGGTGCATTTACCGGTGGCGCGCTCAACGGCGGTATTAATCAAGTGGGTCCGTTCTCAGCGGATCAAATCACTCAGGAACTCAGGCTCGAGTCACCAGTCAACGACAATTATGACTACATAGTCGGGCTGTGGTATTCAAGCGCGGATACCGAACGCACATTTAATCGCAGCCCTTTATTCATAGCCGATTGGGAAGCGGCAACTGGCAACACCAACACCGCTGTGTTCGGCCAGCTTAACTGGCATCTCACTGATTCGCTGAATTTAAGTGTGGGCGGCCGTTATGGACGCGAGGAAATCGAGGTGTATTTCCAAGACTACGCGGCTAATGCGACTTATCGAGGTGACGATTCAGAGTCCTTCACTGTGGGCAAAGCCTCGCTGCAATACTTTGTGCGCGACGACCTGAGCATCTTTGCTAGCGTATCTACAGGTTACAAAGGCCAAGGCTACGATGTCAGCTCAGGTTTCAACCAGAACCGCGCTGACAATCCAGTCGCTTCCGAGAGTGCCGTGTCTTATGAGGCAGGTGTTAAAGGCGCCATTATGGAGGGGCGCGCGCAATTCAGTGTCGTGGCTTTCCTCACCGACTACGATGACTTCCAAGCACAAAGTGGCGAAGTGACAACTGAGGGGTTGGTTTTCTCACTCAATAATGTAGGCAAACTGACCACACAGGGCATCGAGGCTGATTTCGCGGCGCAATTGTCATCTTCATGGCGCTTAGACGCTGGCCTTGCCATCATCGATGCCAGCATAGATGAGTTTCCTTTGGCTAACTGCTACCCCGGGCAAACCGCTGCGCAGGGCTGTGTTGCGGGTGCGCAAAATCTTGCGGGCAAGCCGCTCGCCAATGCGCCGGAGTTCAAATATAACGTTGGCCTGACCTATGAGACAGCGCTGTCGGGCATGCCATTCATGTTATTTGCCAACGGTAATTACACCTACCAAGACGACGTTAACTTCGACCTATTCAACAACCCACGAACAGTGCAAGCGGGCTACGGCATTGCCAACCTCAGTGTGGGTATTGAAGATAACGAGGGGCGCTATCGTATTACAGCGTTCGCCAATAACCTGTTTGATGAACAATACGCGGGTTTTATCTCCGACAACTCCGGTTTCTACGGCGGCGTACCGGTTATGACCCAGCTAGTGTCTCGTTCCGCGCAACAATTCTTGGGTGTTAAGGCTCGCTGGTCGTTCTAAGCAGCGCTCGCAGTGGCGTGGCGAGGCAACTCGCTCACGCCGTCACCGATAGGGCTGCTTCGTGCAGCCCTTATTTTTAATCATGGATTACGATGCTAAGACTGTCCGAAGATGCACTGCGAACAAGACCGCTCAACGCCAATATTAAGATCGGCAGTTATCCCAGGGTCGCGGCCCCCAAAGTTGTCCATATTGGCGTTGGCGCATTTCATCGCGCGCACCAAGCCGCCTATTTTGACGACTTAAATCGCCAGTGTCCCGACACCCCCTGGCTAATTCAGGGCGCCTCCTTACGCAGCAGCACCGCTGCTGATCAGTTGAACCCACAAAATGGCCTGTATTTACACATTGCCCAGAGCGCCCAAGACGCAAAGATCCGAGTAATACGCTCACTGGTTGGTGTGCTCAACGGTTTTGACAATCCGCAATCGCTCATAGCCAGTATTGCCTCACCCGCCACCCAGTTAATCACACTGACGATCACCGAAAAGGGTTACTGCATCGACACCGTCAGCAATGCGCTCGACTTAGAAAATCCAGATGTTCAAGCTGATTGCAAAGATCTACAAACACCGCGTACGGCCATCGGTTATTTAGTAGCGGGGCTTAGGCTGCGCCGAGAGAATAACGGCCCACCGATTACGGTACTCTCCTGCGATAACCTGTCGCACAACGGCCGGCTGACCGCTCAAGCGGTGCACACTTTAGCCGCCATACATAGCAAGGCACTTGCCGACTGGATAACACAGAACGTGTCATTCCCCGCCTCGATGGTCGATCGCATTGCACCGGCAATTACTCATGAAGACTATACCTCCGGCCAGCACCTCCTGAATTTAGAAGACCAAGCCTTAGCAATGACTGAGCAATTCAGCCAGTGGGTAATTGAAGATAACTTTGCCGGTGAGCGCCCGCCACTCGAATGTACCGGGGTCGAGTTCGTTGCATCCGTTGACGCGTGGGAGCAACGAAAACTCCGTCTACTGAATGCCGCGCACAGTGGGCTCGCCTATTTAGGCGGCCTCATGGATATTCAATACGTACACGAGGCGGTTGCCATGCCGGCGTTGCGCACAATGCTAGAGGCACTCTGGCAGGAGGCGCTTTACACCCTAGCGCCCGATGACGCCTTCGATGCCATGGGCTATTGTGATGCGCTGCTCCGACGTTTCGCCAACCCACACCTAAACCACCGCCTCTACCAAATAGCGACAGACGGCAGCCAAAAGCTCCCGCAGCGGGTTATCAGACCGCTAACCGAGCGCCTAGAACACGGCCTGTCCTCACCTACTATGACGCAAATTCTAGCCGCGTGGCTGCTGTGGCAGTGGGGAACAACCTTTTCCGGGCGGCGATTTACCGTCAACGATCCGCTGGCAATACACTTTAGCCAGGCCACAGCCGGTAGCGCGCGAGACGATCTCGTGGCAATAGACAAGCTAGTTGCCGCTTATGCGCCGCTGAAAGCGCTCTGTGGGCAATCAGCACGGCTTCGTGAAGATTTACGCGCCGCCTACGAGGCGCTAGCAAAGCGGTTCACCCCATAAACGCTGCGCGCTCTGATACCGCCACACAAACTCAGAAAATCGGGCGCGTGCTGGGCGGAGTCAAACTGATCAACAGGACCCATAGCCGATCACCTCAGAGGGACTTGGCCGGTCACCGGCAACGACAAGCTGTCGTGCGCACTTTGACTGACGCACAGCCAATTTTAGTCTCGCTGCGCTTTTGTCATACCGCGTTTTTGGTAGTAATCTGCGCCGCGATTAAGCACTTAAATATCCTTGAGCCAAAAGCTGCCGACCACTTAAATTTTGTTCCCACCGCCACTTACAGGCAGGACACTTAGGCGCCGCTTGTTTTTGGACCCTCAATATCAGCACTGTAACTACGCGAGAAACTGCCATGAGTAAACTGACGGACACCCTATCACCCATCGATAACTCCGTGTATGTCACTCGGCAATTGGCCGATGCGGCCGATGTTGAGCGCGCCGTAGCCAGTGCACTTCAGGCGCAAGTTGCTTGGAAGCAAACCGCACTTGCTGAGCGACAGGCCATTTGCCGCCGCTTTGTTACGCGCTTTGTCGAGAAGAAAGAGGCGATCGCCGAAGAGATTTGCTGGCAGATGGGGCGCCCTATTCGCTACGCGGCGGGCGAAGTTGCGGGGCTTGCCGAGCGCGCAAGCTACATGATTGATATCGCTGACGAGGCGCTTGCGCCGATTGTCATTCCCGAAAAGCCGGGCTTTGAACGTTATATATCCCGCGAGCCTCTGGGCATTGCATTCGTAGTAGCACCCTGGAATTACCCCTACTTAACGGCCATCAACGCCATTATGCCCGCCATCCTCGCGGGCAATACAGTCATTTTAAAGCACTCGGCTCAGGTACCGCTTTGCGCCGAACGCTTTGACGAAGTATTCAAGGCCGCAGGACTGCCCGAAGGTGTATTTCAGTACCTGCATCTGAGCCACCAAGAGACTGAAAATTTAATCGCCAACCCGCATATCGATTACGTCGCCTTTACCGGTTCAGTACCCGGCGGCGAGATGGTGGAGCGCGCGGCGGCGGGCAAGTTTTTTGGCGTCGGCTTAGAGCTGGGCGGAAAAGACCCAGCGTATGTCCGAGCCGATGCAGATTTGGATTACGCGGTAGAGACCACCATCGATGGCGCATTCTTCAACTCAGGACAGTCATGCTGCGGTATCGAACGTATCTATGTGCACGAAGCGATATTTGATGCCTTTGTTACCAAAGCCGTCGCCTTGGTCAGACAATACAAACTCGGACGATCAGACGACCCGGAGACAACACTCGGACCGCTGGTCAAAGCCTCCGCCGCAGACTTCGTGCGCGGCCAAATTGCCGACGCCATCGCCCAGGGCGCAGTGGCCCATATTGACCCAGCAGAGTTCCCCTTAGACAACGCGGGAACACCCTACCTGGCGCCACAGGTGCTCACTAACGTGAACCATACGATGCGCGTCATGACCGAAGAATCATTTGGGCCGGTCGTGGGTATTCAATGCGTTAAGGATGACGACGAGGCTGTCGCATTGATGAACGACAGCGAATTCGGACTCACCGCCTCGATATTCACCCGCGACACAGCGGCGGGCAAGGCACTCGGCGAGCGCGTTGCCACGGGCACACTGTTTGTAAACCGCTGCGACTATTTGGATCCTGCGCTCGCCTGGACGGGTATCAAAAACTCGGGGCGCGGCTGCACGCTGTCTAAACTGGGCTATGAATCGCTGACGCGGCCAAAGTCGTACCACATAAAGACAATCTAAGCGGAAGCACAGTTAATCGACCGGCGCCGGGCTATTTTGGATTACCGCGCTAGGACGCGCGATATACAAAAGGGTTCGTCATTTTTTATGCAACGAGCGAAGCAACCGAGATCGAAGGGTATTTCGGTATTGCTGCAAAATCGGCACGATTAGTTAAGAGGACAGCTAAGTCTGGCTAGCTTTAAGCAAGAAAGCGTCTCTTTGACGCGAGATCGCCTTCCCCATGAAATCTAAGAGACCATCAACTTATTACCCAAGACCGCCACGCTTGAGACAACTAAAAATTGAATTTCGTCAGGCCGCTCATAACTATGCTCGAGCACGACTTATCGCTGGCAGAAATCCCAAAACACTGGTCGCGCTCTTCACCTACCAAGGGTATTTTACTGCTTAGCTCGAGCGGGCAACCTGACACCAAAAGTCTTCATTTGTTTTCCGGGGCGCTCTAGCAAGCTAGTGTTACCAACACACATCATGTTAGCTGCGTTTTCGGAACAAAAATGCGATCTACTACTCCTCGAAAATATCCACAAAAACCACTATAAAAAAGGCGTTGACGGCCTCGGGAAAAGCTCTGGTGCGCTGCTCAACAACTTGGGGGAAATAGCGTCAAGTCTAACCCCCTATAAAAATATCTATACATCCAATAAAAGTTCCGAAGGCCTCCCTGCAATAATCTACGAGCCAATCTGCCAATATCCATGCGTTACAGTTGATAGTGACTGTCTCGAACAACAACCACTTTTTTAAAAATAAGTCGCAAACTGTCAGACTACATGGAACCTGACATCCACGTACGCGTCAGCGGCGGCAATACAACAGACGTCAACGCCGCCTTACAGCTAAAAAATCGTGTAATAACATCAAAATCCATCAAAATGTAAAATATGACGACCACAACCTTTTGTATGAATTGCACTTAAACGGCGAATTGGGGTTCTGGGTAAAAACCCTTCTGTGTCAAGATGTATAGTGGGCGCACACGAGTAATAATTGACCGATTCTGAATTTATATTGCACACCCCAAAATAATACTTGGTACTCAGAACTGCCAAAGGTATGTAGACAAACTAAATCAGCGGAAACAACTTAGCCTAGTGCCTACGGTTAGTTGATCCTTACAATTCGCGGATCGCGTTCCACCCTGCAACACAGCCCCCTGGACCACAATGACTTGGGAATGACTAAATGCTGCTACTCAGTTAAACTAGCCGAAATTTTCTGATTAATGCTGATGACCCTGCCAAACATTAAACTCAAGCGCTTACACGGCACCAAGCCTCCACCAAAAGATGGCCTGCCACTGATCTGCGTGGCGAAAAACGAGTCTTACTTTTGGCCTTTTTTCCTAACACATTATAGATCTTTGGGCGTGGAGCACTTTGTAATACTCGATGATCAATCGACAGACAAATCACTGGAATTTTTGTCAGCACAGCCAGACGTGACCGTACTGCGTGCAAATATGAACTTTTCCGACATGTACGGAAAGCTTAGATTTGGCATCGCGATTAGGGGCTTATTATCAAAGCACTTCTTTCCCGACCGATGGACCCTGGTCGCGGATGCAGATGAATTTTGGATCACGCCAACGGGTTTCAATTCTTTTCCAGACCTAATTACTAGCCTTGAAGCCAATGGCCATACCCTCTGCAGGGGTATAATGATAGACTTATTTCCGAGACAATTAAATCACATTGACCCATTGCAGACTGAAACACCCCCGTGGATTTTATCGCCTTGGTATGACGACATAAGGCCAATAAACTGGCCTGCGCAATCTTTTACGCCGACCCAAGTAAATCCTGAGCGCCAAGTGAGAAATCGAATGGCCCTCCGTTTGCTCTCCTGCGGACACATCAATCGAGCTGATTTAGTGGCACGCGGGCTTCCCTCAATTCATAAAAGCCCTTTAGTGAAATGGGCCCGGCAGACAAGCTTGTTGGGCGCGCATCGCATCTCTAATCGCTACCATGATTCGAATCAGCTAGCATGCGCTCATTTTAAATTCTTCCCACAGTGGCCGTCAAAAGTTAAAAAAGCCATTGAAAGCCAAGCTTATTATAAGGAATCAATTGAGTATAAGATGCTGAAGATGTCGATAGAGCATCTAAGTGACTTCGACCTCTGCGGCCCATCGTCAGAGAAATTTGCATCTTTTGAAGATCTAAAAAAATTCACTATCTAGAAATAACATTAAATGCTTAATCTTTTTTCTCATCAGACTGCGCCCGCGTGGAGAGCATAATGTAATGAAAATATTCAAATTCCCGTCTTTCCGAACTCCATACGAGGTAACGATCAGGGACCGAGCAAGAGCCTCAAGCCTTACATCAGTGAGGTTTTATGGGCATGACAAATTGGTAGTATGCGACTTTAATGACAAGGCTACCTACTTAGTTAGAATGTCTTCACATGGAGGCCTCGACCTATTGGACCATACAAATACTGTTATAAGAGGCGGCGTACCCGTCCAAACTGATTTGATGGATATCAATAAAAATATTTTTGCGGTGACTAATTTCTTCCAAGGCTCAATCTCTATATACAAGATAGATGCTTTCAGGATTAATTTCGTTAAGGAAATAAAGCTAAACTCATTTATTTATGTTCATGGTGTCAGATTCATCCCCGGTTACGATAACTTAATCTGGGTCTCATACTGCGGCGCCAACAATAAGTGCGTTCAGATTATTGATTACTTAAAAGAAAAAGTTGTCCACACAATCCCAATGAAAGAACAAGCTCAAGACTGCGCTTTTTTACAACAGGGTGGGCGATCGTATGCCATGCAGTTTGCTAGAACACCACACATCTCTGAAGGCAGACTGCCAGCTGGCGCCCCGCTGAAGGAAATGTACGCAACAGTTTATTTACTCGAACTCCCAGAGAATATCAATTCAGCAGCGCCAAGAATGGTCAGTGAGGCACGTTTCGACGGACATTTAGACGCTGCCAAGGAATACAACGGCGCAGTATATTCTGCAAATCAATATATGGACTGCATCGATGTATTTACGCTGAACGGCACTGATATTTTAAAAACCGGAAATATTCCTGGGTTCAACTTTCCACATGGCGTAGACATTAGAAGTGACGGCGTCATTGCAGTTACCAACTATGGAGATAACTCCCTACGAATCGGGCGTCTAAACGTTAATAACTCAGCGTGAAGAAAAACGTCACGGACGTCGCAGAAAGGCAACGTTTTCGGCTGTTCAGATATCAACGCTATCGATAATCACGCTGCCTTATTTTGACCTTTCCTCCTTAAGACTTGTCCACTACATAGGCAAGGGATCGCAGCCCAAGCTCTAGTAAAGATTCATGCCCGTAAAATTTACACGACGTAGACTGACCACATCGTCGACGTCTTCAATCCAGAAACTTACGTGAGCGCCCTATAAAGGCCCGTTAATAAGCCCTCAAATCGCTTCGATACATTCGTTTGTTCATGCGCAGCGCGCCAACTATCGTACCCAGGTGCCAGCAATGTCTCGCCTTCATGCCAACGGTTAATTAGGTCAGCAATTCCATCTGCTAAGTCTTCGGGCGTAACTCCAGAAAGGACATTAACCGCAGGAAGTACGTCTTCGAAAATCGCAAGCGGGGTCACACATACAGGAACACCGCTGGCTATGCCGTGCCTCACGGCTGCGCTAGACGACTCTCCTGTATTTTGGTATGGAAATACTATTAGGTCAGCAGCGCTGATTCTCGAGAATACTTCAGCGTCATCCAAAAATGCACTGTCAAAGCATACTGATTCATGCAACTCGAATGCGCTAATTGCCCGCTCTATTTCGCGCGCAACTAACGCTGAAAGCGGTGCAGAATGGAGCGCATTCATCATGTGCAGTTCAACATCATAGCCCTTGTCGATTAAGATCCTTATGGCACTAATAAGCTCAACTAAACCCTTGTGTGGGAGGCAGAAACCGAAGCTAGTAACTACGAATGTCCTCGTCGACCTAATCGACTGCGAGTTAATTCGCGCCGGCTGGTTGATCACTCCGTGGGGAAATAGTGTTACATTTTCAACGACGTCAATATCTTTAAGCCGATTCATATCGTGGATCGAGTGAACAATCACGCGGTCACATAAACGCAATGCATCCTTGAGCAGGGCCAACGATTTGCTTGGATCATCAGGAGGATTCACAGTGGAATGAAGCGTGATGACAACTTTACGGCCGAGTTGTTTTGATCTACAAATAATATGTGCCAGCGCAGTAAATTCGAAAAAATAAAAATTGAATTGAATGACTACTACATCCATCTCGCTCCGCTCTAAGGCCTCAGATAGATGGCTCAACCTCTCATTAACGTCATTGCTCATCCAACACCGCGTCACATTCTCATCATCGAGAATGATCTGCTCTCCGTTGGCCACGATCTCGCCAAATAGTTTTACGCTAAGTGACATATCTTTAACGAGGAATCGAGAGTAACCAGCAATTCCACAGCGCGTATTCCAACTGCTCACCCAGCCGACTATAGGATAAGTCGCATGTCGTCCCTGACCAATATAGGAAACTAAACTCTGTGTTCGTTCAGCCGCGTACTTCCACTGGAATTTTGCCCTAAGCCAATCCGCCGCAATAGCGACCTCTTGCCTGCGATGCTCCTCACCTGCATCCAACGATTCACGGAGTGCTGATACTAAGTCGGGCAGTGAGGCAGATGCCCAAACCGACGAGTGCTGCTTGAAATGGGTGTCAGCAAATTCGAAACGAAAGTCCAACGATCGAATTGCGCCGCAGTCAATAAAATCCATTTGCCCCCCCCAGCGCGTCATGATGACGGGCAACCCAGTGAGAATTGCCTCAACCGCGGGAAGACAAAAACCTTCCGCACGCGCAGGTAAGACCATCACATCGCACTGTGCCATAAGCGCCTTTAGCTCGGCATCAGTTAGATCATGATTAACAACTGAAATAGGCGCGAGGTTAGAGACAGTGCTTGTTAAGTGATGAACTTGTACCGCCAAGGAATTATGTTCATTGGGAAAGGTCTTTATAACGAGCTCTACATCGTCATTGATCGTGAATGCCTTAGCCCATGCTTCGAGTAAAAGATCGACACCTTTACGCGGAAAACCGGAACTAATGTGGATGAATTTGATACCTGATTGCAGCTTGAAAGGTGCCACATAATCACTAGAGGGAACCACTCGATCCCAGTGATCAGTTCCCAAGCCGCAAATAATCGTAGGAACACTCACACCGCTGTCTATTAGCACTTTTTGGACATGCGTGGACATTACGCTCAAACCATCGAGAGAATTGTTAATATCCGAAGCCCAGTTAAAGGGAAACTGCGACTCTTCCCACCCATATGCGTGAAGCAAATTGAATGTCCCGCGCATATCCGTACATCTTGGCGGGTACATGTTCCGGCTATGGATGCTTGGCTTCAAATCGCTCCGACCCACCTCGTTCACGACCGATTCCACGAGATCCGGGCACCTATCTGCAAACGTGCTGTCAAGAGGAATGGCCCCAGGGCCATCTGCGCTCAATATGGAGACCGAATTTAAGCTTGCCAATGACGCCCGAGCAAACTCTCTATTAACTAGAGCCAGACTATAGCTGTCATTAATAGGCCCCTCCAAAAACCAAGTTGCGTCACCCAGCTCGGAAAATCTCTGTAACTGCAGTTCGTTCTTAGCGATTGCGTCCGCACACTGTATTAACAGCGATGGGTCCTGCGCATGTAGCGCCAGCTCAGACAACGACGTCATCAATCGCGGGTAAACCGTCTGTTGATAGTAGTTAATTAATCCCATAATGGGTGTTTTGTCGGCTCTCTCAGCCAATAACGATTCCCACGCGTCAAAGGCTGATCGGGCGGTTGCATCCCACGTAAACCGACGCGCGTTCACCATTGAATTGGCCAGCAGGGCCTCGCGGAAACCTTGATCAGCTAACGCCTGATGAAGCTTTTCGTAGATCGCACTTACTGTAAAAGGGTCGAAGAGCGCATTAGGATCACTGACGACCTCTGGCAAACTGGAGCAGTTCGCAGCGATTACTGGCGTACCGCTAATCAACGCCTCTAGTGCTGGCAAACCAAAGCCCTCGTGCCACGATGGAAAAACGAGTAACGTCGCAAGACGATAAAGACTCGCAAGCTCCTTATCTGAAATAAAGTTAGTGAATATCACATGATTGCTGACCGAAGCAGATCTTGCTATCGCTACTATTCGCGCCGCCTCGTCATCTGATATATGCCCGGCGATTACCAACGGGTATTCAATGCGTAAATCAATATCCAGCTTTGCATAGGCCTGTATCAATCGAGGTATGTTTTTCCGATGATCGGTGCCGCCGACGTACAAAATAAACCACTGTGGTAGGCTCAGGCGAGCGAGGTGCTGTCTATCATAAGATTCTGAATGAGCGCTAAGAAAAACATCATCAATACCTAGTGGCGTGTGACATATTCGGTCTTTGTCCACAGACAGGTAATTCTCAAACTCATTTGCAGCTGACTCGGAAATAGCAAATACCGCATTGGCTACAGTGAAATATTCAATCTTCTCTCGATAATGCCTCGCATATAAGTCGTCGTATTTCAGATAATCGTCAGCGAAAATTAGAGGGATCAGGTCGTAGCCCGTCACCGTAACCAACGTCTGAGTATCAAGACGCGCTATGCTGGTTACTGCATCATCCGAACTCCCCTCAACAACGCTACATATGTGAATGATGTCAAACTGAAACGCTTCAAATAGGGCTTCACGTATCAGCTCGGCGGCTTGACGCCTGTAGCCGTTTCCAGGATTACCGTCTGCAACCGGAGTTGGTGTTGTAAAATACAAAAACCGACTCTCACTAAGCCAAGGCGAGAGTCGGATTTTTATAGCGTTTATTGATTCTGGAAAATTCTGATTTAACGCTATATAGACCTCATGTCGCCCTGCACTTTTAACTACATGCTCTGCAAACGATAACGAATACCTTCCAATACCTCTAAATCGGCTTGCAGTCTGAGCACCCTGAAGATCAAGTAAAATGCGCATAGTAAAACTCTTTATTTACCGCCATCAATGACGCTATTTAGATCAGCTAGTACTCTTCTCGATCTCGGCGTTAGTTCTGCGGTTGGGATCCCCATTGCAGGTTGATTAGCTGCCACCTGCGGACGAATTGCTCGAGAGATTGCGGTAATCAAGCGACGACCACGACGAGTACTGTATAGGTATTTCACCGCTCTGCTTTGCCTTAAATAGACGATTGCGGACCACAGCGCCCGAGAAGGTGCTGATTTGGCCCAATAAAAAACCACCACGATTGCTCTTTTTGAAAAGCTAGGGGCTGAATAAATCAAAGTCGCTATAAGGCGTAACGGCCACGTGATGCGCCAAGACATAGAAGATCGTAAGGCATTAGCCGTTGCCTCGAAGTCCTTCCTGGAATGCTCTAGCTCCGTATGACGCCTGCAGAGCTGATCGTAGTTGACGCGTTGCGCCGCTAACGAAACCTGCAAGTCCGACATCTGATGCTCAACAGCCGCAAGCTTACGGCGTAACACCGCAGTCTGTTCATTTGACGCCGCTAGATGCCCATTTTGGATCTCATATAAATGCTTAATACGGCCTACTTCTTCAGACCAGCGCTCAGAGACAGCGGCATTGTAATCTAACAATTCCAGAGCCGTACGTTTGAAGTTAGACGCCCCAGCTCGCTCGCCGCTACAGCATGGGGGTAGTACGTCAGGCACGATTTTGCGTCTTGGTAGCCGATCCAGCTGGCTTTGGTCCCAGCCCTCAGCAATTAGGAGCTCGTGAACTTTGCTTTCCAGTTCTGTAAAAAAATCGATGTCATGCGCATCATAGTTTCTGATCGGAACGGCGGCATCACTAAGGTCGATTTCAATACCGCACTCTCCATTGATGAATCCTGCAATCTCCTCTCTATACGAGATGTCTGTAGATACTTTGTCAATTGAGACGCGAAGATCAGAATTCTCAAATGATAGGTCAAACGATAAACACCAAATGAGATAAAAGCATAGGTAACTATTCTCTGCCGATAATGGGCGATCTTTATAGAAAGCCATGGCAGCCTCGACATTAGCCGAGCTATATTCTACGACTCCAATCGTCGAGAGCAGTTGTTTTATTATATTTGGTGGCGACTTCGCTTGCATTATTAACTGGAGAGCGCAGTCAAAATAGCTGTCCACTTTGTAGGACCACCATTGATCCCAGGGGTTCCTATATAAGTAAATGTGCATCCCCGGAAACGCTTTATACAGCATCGGCATTCGGCCCGTAGATCTGCACTCCTGAATGACAATATTCCGATCGACACTACCTATAATTGACTGCCAGTATTCAAATCCCGACGCTCGATCATTCCGATCATTGGTAAAGAAGCCGGCATAAATAGCTTCCTCTGCTATTGCATCCGACCAGCTTGGCCAACAGTCGAAAAGTGACTGAAAATAGGCGTCCGTCGACTTGGGATGGCGAAGATATTCGCGCTTTTTTGTTGTGTCTAAAGCAAGCAAATGATCGGGTTCGCCTCGCGAGAACCATGCTACTTCATGCATAGGTTCCTGAAAACATTCGAAAGCATCAGCTTTCTGAAAGGCACTCAATAAATACGTGCTGCCCGACCTGAACAGAGAATGTATAAAGACTGTTTTATGTATCACTACCTTTTACCGCCGCTTAATTTCGCCTACCTGTCGCTTGTAGCCCATATTGATCTACAGTCGATTTTGGAAATTGCCTCAATATTTTTCTGATTCATGCGCTTTAGAAGTAATCCGCCACTATTCCCATAACTTCATTCTCTGTTCTCTATAGCTCAAATTAATCGGGTTTTATCTGGCGTCTATTTTCAGGGTGTGGCGTTGTGTTTCCTTGAAGTATAAAGCTCCCAGACATCATATTAATGTCGTCACAATGGCGTTTCCGTTTCCGTCTTCGTTAAATACCTTAATCAAGGACACAATAATTCACCTCGATTAAACGCGCTCACCAATCTTAAACCTCGCCACGGGTACCTGCTGCTTTTTGCATTCATCGGCAAGGTATTGCAAGAGTTCCGTTTCAGATTCCGGTGCATTTCGTGTATTTAGTAATGCTGTCCAAAGTGACCCACAACTACTAGAGCCCGCCAACGCGAACCCTTGCGCGCCGGCGATGGTCCAGGAATATATCGATATCCCCTTAGGTGGCGAAGATGCTACCGACTTTCTAATCGCCGCATCCACTGTTTGATTACAGTGTACTTCGTCGATCAAGTGAACTATGAAGGTCGCACGACGCTGGTGAAACGCCATGAGAGCAAAAAGCGCAAGGGAGAATAGTAGTGATCCGCCGGGTGGTAACACCAGCGTTCTCGCGTTTTCGCGAAGTTGATTAATATTAACTCGTGTTCTAGCGCAAAAAACCTCGGTAAATGGGTAATCAACCGATATCTCACTCGAGAATGAAGCCGCCAGAACCAACCCGCCGAGTAGAGCGTCGTTGTCCAAACTCGGCAGTGGCTGACTAGGCACCGCGAGCCATTTCTTGTCCATTTCATATTGGCCAATAACACTAAAGAAACTTGGCGCATGAAAATGAGTGGCCGCACGACGATTTGGACGGCGGGCCGTTACCGGCACAGGCAGCCCCGCCAATTGGTAGTGGATGGGCCATTCGGAGGTATACAAAACGGTCTGTTTAGTAGTTCTCGCAATTTCCCCCGGGTAGCTATTTAGCAAGGCGCTAAATATTCGGTCTTCCCCTGTACCAAAGTCGCTCGGCCAGAAGGCCCACGCAACAAGAAGGTCCTTAGCCGCCGAAGACAGTGTCAAACAATTGGTATCTATATGCTCCCCAAGGTGCTCGGCACGTTCCCGTGGAGTTTCTTGCCCGGTATCACCTAAGAACACTCTTCGCTCAGTAACAATGGCCTTCGCAGATGGATGGGCCGCGGCAATGATCAGCTCAATGTGGTCGGGGGTGATTGCGTTATCCGCGTCAAGAAAACTCACCAAGTCGCAGTCGTTCGCAAATGCCCATGCAGCGCCTATTGCACGCGGCGCCGCGCCAGAATTGTTGGTTCGGTAGGGCAGTGAGAGGGTGGCCAACTCGTGTCCGCTTTCCTGATATCGTCGATGCAACGAGGGATGGAACGTTTTTTGAACACCGTCGCTTACAATGACGTGCAGACAGGGGCTTTTTTGCGCAAGCACGGAGGAAATCATCCGAGTAAGCGTTTGCTCGGACTCACGAAAACACGGGGTTACTATGGCGATCTTTGTATTCATAAGTCCCTTTAGTCTTTTCGCACAACAGCAACGGCCGCCGCTAGCTGCGATGGCGTGCTTTTTATGTCGATAAAGTCTGCAATCTCGGTCACTTGTTTGATGGGATTGGAAATAAGGTCGCTATATTTAAACCACTTTGCAGGCGCTGCAGTTTCGGATATCGCGTTGATCAGGCTTAGGTATATTTTGTGTGCGCCTTGCTGGCCAAACTGGGCTGCCCAGTTGCGCCGAGCCCTAGTTCGCTCTATCGCTGCGAAATCACGCATGACTGCTAAGATCTTTATGTCAAAGACCTCGGAGAGTTCGTCAATAAAAAGCGCCGACAGCGGATGTTTCAACATAATCGGTCCCGAGGTACCGTCAAGGTGTTCGGCTTCGAATTGCCGGATTTGCTCCAGCGCTTGGTGTTTACTAGCGTGACGAGTGACACTCGACTCGGTAGCCATTGAAAGCAGCAAATCTCGGAAGGCCATCATTTCATTGGCCTCCGTTCGCGGGTCGGCCGTCTGAAACATAGGCCCAGGGGTTTCTGCCCCGAGTGCTGCGACTACTTGGGCCGTCACCGAAGTGCCACTACTCCATGATCCTGACACCAAAATCACAGTGCGCTTTCCCTTCCGTGTTGGTCTAACGTTATTCACTGTGGCTTTATGTGACAGTGCGGGGTGAGGTACGAAATCTTCGTTTTTTCGCGTCCATATGGGTTGCGAACCGTAACCATCATCCGCCTTCATGACCGTCATCGGTAAAGGGCGCATAATTTCTGGTTGGGTAGCGGCCGGATAGCGCACAGAGATGTTCGCCGGGGCTTGGCCTGCTTCCCAGCGCTGGTACGCAGTGGTGAACAGGGCCTCAAGTTGTCTGGTCCTATTTTGGGCGTCGTAACAGGTGGTTGCGCGTGCATTAGCGAGCTTTGTTTTGAGGGTCCGAAGCAGCTCGGGGTTGCGAGCGAGGTGAAGCGCCTTAGCGACATAATCACGTGGATCACGAGCAACCAGCGACGGCAAACCCGCCGCCCGTAACAACCCGGCGCTAACCCGACCCGGAAAGTTCTTCCCGTTAATGGTTAGAACAGGTACGCCGGCATAGAGGGCGTCGGCGGTTGAAGTGTGCCCTCCATAAGGCCATGGATCCAGCATGAGGTCCATCGCGGCGATTCTATTCAGATGCATCGAATTCGTCATAGCGCGAGCGCCTATTATACGTTTCACATCCACCCCAGCTGCCACTGCTGACTGCCCCAGTCGTCGTCGGGCCGCATCACCCGGGTCCAATAGACTTAGTACTGAATTCGGTACGGCCTTCAAGATATCCATCCATACTGACCACACATCGCCTTGAATTTTATTGATTGCGTTGTAAACACCGAAGACGATGCCATCCTTAGGAAGTCCCAAATCAGCGCGCGATACGGGGCTGACTGGCGGGTATGAGCGATGGTCGTTAATTTGATAGGTGGGATCCATCCTTAACACGGAC
>Ga0209137_1001234_pt1 | contig 24811 bp, 29 predicted proteins | sample SaaInl5LU_22_DNA_FD_184642 | JGI IMG/M metagenome (GOLD analysis project Ga0209137, IMG submission 184642) | Marine microbial communities from expanding oxygen minimum zones in the Saanich Inlet - ESP_105LU_22_DNA (SPAdes) (version 2) | ecosystem: Environmental > Aquatic > Marine > Intertidal...
GACTTGACACCATCTCTTCTTTCAAATTAAAAATCGACATTATTCTTTCTTTTTCACTTTATTTTTTTAACAAAAGCTTTTCAATTTTTTTTTTACCAATTCACTATTTTTACACCTTTAAAAGGTGTAACCAAAATTTTATAATTATATTATAAACCAATTATAAACGTATAATATTAGTAATTTATTTATAATATATTTATAAATGGCATCAATAAACTATAACAAAGAGTTCTATATATATTCTACACATAAAACTGCTACACAAACTTTAAAAAAAAGTTTTAATACCAATCATATTCACGAACTAGAAAATATAAACTATAAACCGGAACAGTTTATAACTGATGTTAAAAAATATTTAGTAAAAAATAAAAGAAAAATTAAAATAATTACAGTTTTAAGAAAACCTAGCAAAAGAGTAATTTCATCTTATTTTCAATTAAAACATGATAAAGAAATACGTATAGATAAAATTAATAAAAATGAGACTACAATAATGAAAAATGATATTGATTATTTAATATCAGATATTACCAATTTTATTTTAAACGAACAATATCCAAAAGAATCATTACATGAAATTATTAAGATATTTGAGTTTTCAATTGATGATATTAATAATCATACAAAATATGGTCATTATGAAGATGATCTTATAGAGTTATATGTATTAGATTTTGATATTATTACAGGTCCTTCAAAAATGGAATATTTAAACAGTATATTTGGTAATAAAGTAAATAACTGTAATACTAATATGTCCGATAATAAAATATATTATAAAAAATATCAATCAATCAAAGAAATTATTGGTAATAAATTTAATGAAATAATTGATAATAAATTTAGTGATATTATATCACTTAAAAACAAAATTAATCAGTCAAAATAACCTCATTTATTATATTTTATATAAAAACTTATTAATATTGTTTTATAAATTAATTATAATTCATTAAAAAATTGAATGAATATTTTATAACTATAACTATTTATAAAATAAGTATTATGGCGTTAAGTAACAACAATAAAATTTATATTTATACAGGTAAATATGGAAGACAATACTATCGTATTAAAAATAAAAAAACATATTATGATATAAATTTTCCATTAACCCTAGCATTAGAATTACAAAATAGTGTCGATGGACCAGAAAGGTGTTTGAATTGTTTAGAGTATGCATCGTTTAATGGTGTACAATTATATCTTTGTGGAAATTGTAATCAACATAGTATAAATAAGTATTACGATTGTAGTTGTATACGAGGAGGTTCTTTACAAGAAATTATAGACAAAGAACTAGATTGTTATTTCACAGACGGTTTTATGAATTTTGGATGCAGTTCTATGTGTATTCTAAATAACTATTATAAAGATATATGTTTTGATCAAATATGCTTATCAGATAAGCATAATAAAAAAAGAAAACAAAACATACGTAATATATATAAACGATATATTTCAAATTATGACAAACTTCAAGAACTTATCCAACTAAATAAAAAAAAAGAACATTTTCAATTAAAAGGTCATACACCGTGTAATAAGCATATTTATTTCGACGAAGATGGATCTATACTTTATACAAGTAACGATTTATGATTAAGATTTAAATTATACCTCCTATAAACCATATATAAATATTAAAAAATGATATAAATATTTTTTTAATATTTATATATTATCATGCAATCCGACCAAAACAAATCAAACGCACCAAACAAAACATCTAATTCTACTTCACATGAAGAAAAAGCAAAAAAAATGACGGATCAAATTATTGATGCGAATTATACTCATATGGACGATTTTAATAAAAAAGCAGCAAAAGTATTACAAAATGATGGTATAGATGCAGCTATCAAACATATGTTTACAGATCAAGAAACGGGTAGACAATTATCATATGCTGAAATGAGATCAAGATATGGATAGTTATGAATATCGTTTTAACGTCTATAAAGCTCGTCAAAATCTAGTGTTTTGGGTTCTTTTATAATTTGTTGTTTATAGTCATATATATCTAATATATGCTTTGTAATTTGACTTCTTTGAATATCTTCGTTAATTAACTCAACTATTTTTATAATATCTACCAAATTATTAGATGTATTATATTTATTAAATAAATTTATTTTTTGTATTATTTCTGAAAAGCCGTTATTATTTTGTAAATCTGATTGTTTGATATCTCCAGTAACAACCATTTTACAGTTTTCTCCCAGCCGTGTAGTTATCATTTTCATTTGATTAGGACTACTATTTTGCATTTCATCTGCAATTATAAATGTATTTTTAAATGTACGCCCACGCATGAATGCTAATGGACATATTTCAATTATATTATTATGTATCATAGTTTCTAATTCTTTTACCGAATAAAATTCTAAAAAAATATCAAATATCGGTTTGGTCCATGGATCCATTTTTTTTATAATACTACCTGGTAAAAACCCAATTTCTTCTTCTACCGTTACTAATGGTCTAGTTATAACTATTTTATCTATTTTATTTAATTTTAAATGATTTATAGATTTTAAACAAGCAAAAAAGGTTTTACCTGTACCTGCCGGCCCATTTACTAATAATAACTTAGTACTATCATCTTCCAACGAGGATATATATTTTGCTTGATTTGGTGTTTTATAAGTAATAGAAAACATATGCTCTATATTTTGACTTTCTGTATTTTGATTTTTTATATTTGTCCGTTTCATTTTCATAGAGAGTTGAAGTTTGCCTTCCGAAAATATAATCATACTAAATAAAACTATTGTAAAAAACATATAATAAATCATACTAAATAAAACTATTGTAAAAAACATATAATAAATAATATATGTTTTTTCTTTTTAAATGATTATTCGTTTGTTATTTTGGATATCATAAAAAATCGTTTATACCTTTTTATTTTATTTGAGGTGTATCCATCTGCTTTACGAATAGGTATAAGTTTATATTTATATATAGATAATATTTGTCTAATCAAATTAAGAAGTGGCCATTTTTGATTATCATTTGCGTTTTTATGTAAAGAAGTAAGCACCGATGAAGAAAAATTTTTTTTTAATTCAGGTAAAAGTTTTTGAACTTCTTGATATTTATGAACAGATAAAAAAATATCTCGTTCAATCATCATACCATCCATTTCTATTTCACTATTGAACACTATACCAGATTGTGCTAAAATTGTTTTACATAAAGGATCCATATTATATTTTATATATTAAAATCAGGAATTGAATATATATCATTTTCTTTTATATATTTTGCAATAATTTTTGGGTTTTCTTTATTAGAAACAATTTCTTCTGTTTGATAAACATTTCCATTTTTATCTATATAATAAATAATACCTTTTATATCTTGTGCCCACACATCTACTTTTTGTTTTGTAACTGTAACAGTATTATTATCAAATATACCATGAGGAGTTCCTTTCATATGTGTTCCGCAATAATTATAACCATCTTTTTTCCTCCTAGTACACTGTTCATCGCTTGCTCTTTTAGCACAACATCTTTCGTAAACAGGAACAAAATTTTTTACTCTTCTTCTTTTTTGTAAATCTTCTTTGGTAATCTTTATTATTTCATAATCATAAATATACTGACATAATTTGTTTGTATTAAAACCATTTTCATGTGTGTTTATTTGAATATAAGATTTTATATTGTTCTTAAATTCAAGCATATATCCCTCTACTAGTTTATTTATTTTCTTTTCCATATCCTTATATTAATAAATCTATGTTTAGTTATTTAGTTCAATTTTTTATTTAATTTATAAAACTACTTAAATAGTTATGGTGATGGGGTAGTTTTTGGTAAAACAAAATAACAAAGTAAAATTAACAGTAGAAATAAAACATAAGGACCATAGGTTGATTTTTGAACATTAAAAAAATCTAATATTTTCACTAAGCTATATATAAAGATTAAAGACATTCCTAGAAGGGTAATAAAGTTCATATATTTTATCTTAATATTTTTAATTATCATTATAGATATATATCTTGGTAATTTAACATATTATCATCGTTCCGTGTGAATTTATTATTATCATTTCCTTTATTTAATAAATTATCAATATCTATTTGAATATATCGATAATCGGGAAAAGCTATACTACCGTTTTCAAAAATAAATAAACCATTCATAACTGTTTCATTATTTCTCCAGACGATTGGTTGTGATTTTATAAACTTTCCTAAATAAATTTTATTTTTAGTATTAGTATAAATAATAGATTCTGTTTTTCTTACACCCATATCTGTTAATATGTTTAAATATGAACCATTAAATATATAGGTTTCACTAGCGTGAGATAATAACATAATATATTAGTTATTATTTATTGTTTAACTATATTTTGTAAATATATAATGAAAGCTTAACGATAATTGCTGCGCGTAATCTTTAACTATAAAACAAATGTCATTAAATTTACTTATATGTAAACTGTCAAAATGATCACTCCATCCAACCATATTATTACTATTTTCTATATTATCTTTATTTTGGTTAACAAATTTACATTTTTTCATGAAAAGTGCAAACCTTATAACCCCATATTTTGTATTTTCTGATTTTTTATACGTTATAAATAAATCGTTTATGTTTTCAAATTCTTTCAATTGTTGTATTATATTATCGTAACTATGAAAATAATAACATTCACCTAATTCACTATATAATTCTTGACGTTCCTTGCCGAAAGTAAAACAAAATTGTGTTTTTTCAATAGGCTTTAAACAATAACCAATAGTTGGTATTTCCATTTCGTTCTCTTTCATATCGGTCAAAACTAAAAAATCTGGATTATTTAAAAAAAAGTTTACAACAAAAATATTTACATATTTATCATATACTTTTTTTTCGTTTATAATTTCATGAGGAGTTGTCATAAATATTGTATCAGTATGCATAAAAATATCATTCGCATTAATTTTTAATTTTGTCAAGTCCATAAATAAAAATAATTGTTCATCATATTCAAAAAATCCATTTATTTCTATAAGCTGTAAATATTCTTCTTGTACGAAGCTACCAATTGTATTCAGAATAAATATCTTAGAATAATTCATTAAACTATCTATGTTCAAATAGTTATCGTTATAAAATCCATCATTCATCTCTATTATAGGAAAATCCAGAGACTGTAACAAATTATTTTTAATCAACATGAATTCTAAAAATACATTTTCATTATGTGAAACCATTTGATAAGGTAAAACAAAAAGAGGTTTAATAGTATTCGATTTTCGATAACTTATATCACGAGTTACCCTTTTTAAACTATTATAAATTACTTCCATTTTATTTATATAAAATAATTCTTTTAAATTATTAATTTTTATCAACTTTATGTTTAATCACCTCTTTGATAGTAGTTTCTCTATTATCCATTATATATTTTGTCATTTCTTGAGCTAACGTTTCATTATTTTCGGGATAATATTTTTTTAATACATTCAATAGTAATTTCCCGCTTATTGGTTTTTTTGTTACATTTTTTTTATATTGTAATGATCCGCCAGTAATATCAAAGCAATCAATTTCATTTGATTTCATAGTTAACAATAATTTTTCAGAAATATGTTTTTTTTCTTCAGTCTTTTCTTTAATTTTTCGTTTTAGTAAGTCAATTTCTTTAGTAATTTTAATCCAATCTTTTATACTAACTATTAGATCTTCTTTAGTTTCCATTCATTAATTTTATAATAAACTTTATATCTATTTTATAATTCTTTAAATAAAAATTGATTTTATTTTATTATATTTTTAACACTCTAAACTACAAAAATGGGCGCATCATCAAGTGTTATTAATCAATACCATATCCATATTTCAATTTCTACAAAATTTATAGACGATAATAATATTTTATCAGAAATTATTTCAGCACTACGTCAACGTGGATATAAAATAACTACTACAGATCTTTCATATAGTGCATCAGAAATATGCAACATTATTAGAAATTCAGATATACTGATATATTGTGTATGTCAAACCTATTCTGTATGTGCGGCTCAAGCAATTGAATATAGTTATTTATCTGAAAATCCAAAAAAAATATATAACATTATTATTGATAAATATAAAGACAAAACATACTTAAAACACATAAAAGAATTATTTGATAAAAATACAACAGTAATATCATCAAAAGATGATATACATAATGTTATACGAGAAATTACTTATCATGATAAATAGATATTACAAACTATTATAATAACATATATGTTCATTAATGTGTATGATTAAAAAATTGAATTAAAAAATAACTTTCATATTATACATAAATACAATATGAAAACTAACCCATTTGTAAAAGGCTATAATTTTGAATATAATATAAACGATGAAAATATTTATAAAGTACTCGTATTTGACGATGGTAACCATAGTGTTGATGAAACGTATAATTATTGGAAAAAAATAGGATATGATAAAAATCATCCAGATAAAATTGCCTTATCCAATACAAAAGTAGAGCACTTTATAAATTCTATTTCAGAATGGAAAATATATAAAATTGACTAATTAAGGTATGAAATGTCTCTTACATAAATCATTCTTGTATAATTTATTTTTGCAAAAAAGTCCTTTATTTTTTCCTTTCAATAGAATATGACTACATATGTTGGTTTCTGTATTTATAGATTTGTCGTTTGTGTCAATATTTAACTTAGGGTGTATTATCATTTCCGGCTGTTTTAATGCGTGTTCTTTACACGATTTACAGTAGATTTTTACATCTTTTGAATGAATATTTTCTATTACATAAGAGCCTATATTAGCACAAGGAACGCCTATCATTTCGTCATCACTACAGAATGATGTGTTCAAACTATCATCTAATTTAATATATTTTAATCCTCCACATGTTCGGTCATATGTTGACACTTTTCTTAGATCTATATAATTCACACCGTGTCTTTTCTCGGGTCTTATATTTTTTTTATAAGGTAATAACTTATTTTGCACAGTTCGACAATAAGGGCACATTATTTGATAAAATTTTAATATATATTTACGATACTCCAATAAATTGAATTTTGTTTTTTGATTCAAAACATATTTAAAAATCGCATCATAATTAAATGAATGACTACAATCTAACTTGATAGATTCTTCTAATGGTTCATGTGTAATTAAACAATAATTATTATCATCATTCGACTCTGTATTATCGTTTGACAAAAGTTGTTTATAAAAATAATCAGAACAATCATTTAACTCCATGTATTATTTTAGTTATCTATCTTTAAATATTATAATTTATTATAATATATAATATGCCTAGTTCTGAAGTATGGGGACCTTCTGTTTGGACTTTTTTTCATACACTTGCAGAAAAAATAAACGAAAAATATTTTTTTAAATTAAGATCTAATATATTTAATATTATAAAATTAACATGTCGAAATTTACCATGTCCAAAATGCGCAAGCGAAGCAAGTATTTTTTTAGAAAAAACAAATATTAATAAAATCAATAATAAACAAGAATTTATAAATTTTATATATATGTTTCATAATTATGTCAATAAAAAAAAAAATAAACCTCTATTCTCTAGTACTAAATTGAATATATATAAAAATATACATTTATCGAGTGCATTTTTGAACTTTATAAAGGTGTTTCATACTCGGGGAAATATGCAGTTACTTACAGAATCGTTTCAAAGAGATTTAGCAATAAAAGAAATAATTAAATGGATGAAAGCATATGGAAAAGCCTTTATAAATTAACTAGATGTTGTTGTTCCTGCAACAAGTTCACCATTCTTATAAACAGAACATTTAAATGTCTGTTTGCTTGGCATAGAACACTGACTATTATCACTTGACGTAGAATTATAAAATAAATATTTAGAAGACCCTCCGGCGGTCATCGCCGAGACAATTGCTCCGGCACATCCTGCTCCCGATAAGACATTTAAAATTAAATCTGTCATCTTTATAATACATTTTTTTGATAACTTCATTATAATATCTATTATAAAATAGATTATTAAGCCTGCAAATACCCAGTAATTTACATTACTATTAGTAAACATGGGTATAGCTAGATATGTAATTGTAAATGCGAAAACAAAAGCACTAAATGAAGGATTACCATATTTACTATATTGTACAGAAGTACAAATATTATCTGCGTCTTTTAACGGCTCGTCACCAGTTTGTGAATAAAAGAAATTACGTAAAACACTAAATCCTAATAAATATCCAAAGAACACAAACCCTTTTGCATTTTGATAAGCAAACGATAATCCTATCATACAAATAGCAATAATAACAGGTGAATAAAAAGATAAAAAAACTAAAATATTCATTGGTTCATATATTAAAAGTGGCGAATTAGGATTTCCGATGATATTAGATGTATTATTCATATAATAATATAAATATTTTATTATAAAAATTATTTTTCTAAAATCATATCAAAAACCTCTGAAATAGTATCGAGCGGATAAAACCGAATCCCATCAAACAAATTATTATTTTTATATTTCTCCATAATTTTATCAAAATCTTCTTGATTCTCTCTAGGAAATATAAAATCTGTTATTCCTGCGGATATAGAGAAAACAATTTTTTCTCTCAGTCCTCCTATTTCTGTTAATTTGTAATCAAAACTTGTTTCGCCTGTTATACCAAAATTATTTTTAATTTTTATATTATTAAATAAACTATAAATAATTACAGTAAATGCGGTAGTAGCAGACGGACCATCCTTTTTTGTACTAATACATGGACAGTGTATATGTAATCCATATACACTTTTTTCTTTTGGATTATTATATTTTTCTATTAGTTTTTTTTGCACAGATTCATCACATAAGTTCCAAGCAGTTGTAAGACTTACATTTATTGATTCTTTCATAACATCACCTAAAGACCCCGTTAATTTCAAATTTAAAAAGGTATTACAAGGATAAAAACTAATCTGTAAAGGCAGTATACCTCCCTGTCCCATATCATTTGCCCATAATGCGTTTATAAGACCAATAGTTGGTTTGGTGTGAATTTTAGTTATTTTTATTTCTCTCTTATCTTTGAAATATTTAGTCTTTATCATTTCTTCAGTAACAGTTATGGGTATTTCTATTTGTCTAAAATCTGTATATAGATTTAAATTTATTTCACCAATTATTTCAAATAATTTTTCTTTTAATTTTCTCACACCAGGTTCTAATGTATATTCTGATATAATAAATTTTAAAACATCATCTGGTATTTTGATACAATCAATTAAATTAAATTTTTTATATAAATCCGGTAAAAGATATCTATTACAAATAATTATTTTATCTTCGTTTGTCAAACTATCAAATTTAATACGATGAACTCTGTCCAACATTATTGGGTCTATACTATATGGATCATTATAAGAAAGAATAAATAAAACTTTGGATAAATCAATATCTATCCCTGAAAAATATTTATCTTGAAAATGTTTATTTTGTGATGGGTCTAATAAATGAGTCAGAACGCCAATAATTTCTCTCCCATGTTCTGTTTTTGATATTTTATCTACTTCATCAATTAATATGATTGGATTTAAACATTTGTTATCCATTAAAATTTGTAGAATTTGTCCCCATGTACTACCTACATATGTATAAGAATGACCTATTAAACTACTAGCATTTGAATCGCCTCCCATAGCGATAATAGAAAACGGTCGCGATTCTCCATTTTCATCTATTAAACATTCAGATAACCCCTTGGCTAAAGTTGTTTTACCAATTCCCGGGTTTCCTTCAAACCCTAAAACTTGACAGTCATAACTGTTACCATTATTATTTATCCATTGACCTATAATTCGTTGTACTTGCCTTTTTGCATTTTCGTGACTATGAACAGATTTATCTAATGTTATCTTTGTTTTTTTAGAAAAATCCTTCAAAATATTTATTTTAGATATTAATTTATTTACATCATTTATAAGTTGTTTTTCATCATTAAACAATAAAAAATATATACTTATAAAAATATTTACATCATGTAATAATATCTTATTTAATACATGTTTCAAATTATTCAATATATCTTGTTTTTTTTTTAATTTTGAATCAATTATTATATCATTTTCTAGTTTATTATTTTTCAAAATATCATTTATATTAAATGATAATACTAGAAGGGATTTCTTATCATAAGAGCTAATTTTATTAATTATATTAATTAATCTTTTTTTATTTATTTCTGTATTTTCTATTAGTTTTTTATAATATTTATTATAAAAATTAAATATATCTATGGTGTTTTTAATTTCACCGTCTTGAAATTCATCTAATTCTTTATACTTAGTTAATAAATAATTTATTTCAGAGGTTGAGTCTTTTACTATATTTAGTATTGGTTCTTTTTTAAATATATTAAATGGTATTTTCAATAACCCTTCAATAAATTGTCGAGCCTTTATACCAGAATCTTCGGATTTATTTTTTACCTCTTTTAATTTGGTTAATGCTTTTTCTTTAACCTTGGCATCTGTATTTAATAAACAGATTTGTTGTTCCAATGGTATTTTATTTGTATCAAAATTTGTCAAATCATTTGTGTATTGTATCGTTTTTTTCATAGCTGATTTAAAATTATTTTTAATTACCGATGGTAAACTATCAAATAAAATAATTTGATCATGATTATCTATCGCACCATTTGTATCATTGGATAAAATATCATACAGTAAGTAAGCTAAATAATCATGTTCTAAATAATTATCATTCAATAATAACATTATTATTGTATTTCTTTTACCGTATAAATCGTCTTTACAAAAGTCTTTAACTATATTTGTTATATGTTGTTGTTTAATATTATCGTTAAAACTTACATAACCATAATACTTTGTAAAAATATCTAAATTCGACTTACATAATAAATAATCTTTTAATGTAAGTGATTTTAAAAAATCTTTAAATGCAAAACTTTGAAAATCAGGTTGGTCTGGGATATTATTTAAAGCATATTTTTTAATATCGGTTATAAGAGATAAATCTAATAACTCAATTAAAATATCATCTAATAATCCAAAAATGATCATACTTTTATTTTCGGTGTAATTAAATACTAACTTAATACCGTGTACTTTTATATAAAAGGACTTAAATTCAGAACTAATATCATCGCAGCTGTAGTTATTAATTACTTCATCAAAATACTTTTCTATAGGTTTATTCTTATTTTTAAAACTTATATCAGTTTTATTGGTTATAATTTTATAACTTATAGGATGAAAGTAATTGGTTAATAGCCATATTTTATCACTATTCATATTACATTTTGAAAGAGTTTGATCCTCTATACATATATTTAAAAAATCATCAAAATTCATAGTTCCATATTCTTTGAATATACCTGCTAAGTCGTTATTAATTTTCTGGAGGGTTTTTAATATACTATTTTTCGTAGAATTACATATCAACGAATTATCTAACTCTACAATTATGTGTGTTATACTATTTAATTTATTCATACATAATGTATATTCGCTTATTCCTAAAATATCATTTTGCTTATTTTTATGAATATGAAGAAATGTATTTTGAATTGCTTTCCTATAAAAAACTGTTTTTTTTTTAACAAAATTTATTAAACTCTCAGAATCAATTTTCATAATATATCAAAATATATTATTTAATATATTTAACAATATTAAACATATAATTGTCTTTATATGATATGGGTATTCCTGCTTACTTTTCGTACATAGTAAAAAATCATCTAGATATAATCCAAAAATTTACACAAGACACCAAAATTTCTAATTTTTATTTAGATTCAAATTCTATAATATATGATTCGATACACGAAATTGATTTTGATAATTTAAAATCAAATGAGTTAAATCATATATTACAATTGATTGTATCAAAAATTTCTGCTTTAATACAAATTATATCACCTAGTAAAAATATATTAATAGCATTCGACGGAGTTGCACCATTAGCAAAATTAGAACAACAACGATCGCGTAGATATAAGTCACATTATCAGTCTAAAATATCAAAAGCAATTTTTAAAACCAAAAATGATCCTTGGAATACAGCTGCTATAACACCCGGGACTATATTTATGGAGAAATTAAATATATTTATGAAAAAATATTTCAAAAATAAATATCCTAATAATAATATTATTTTATCTTTAACAGACGAATATGGAGAAGGAGAACATAAGATTTTTGAATATATTCGTAAAAATAACGAAATACATATGAATGATAAAACGGTAATTTACGGGCTAGACGCCGATCTCATAATGCTTTGTATTAACCACTTACCTATATGTAAAAATATTTTTCTGTTTAGAGAAACTCCGTCGTTTATTCAAAGTATTAGTAAAGACTTGGAACCAAACGAATCCTATATACTGGATATACCTGCACTAACTAAAGAAATATTGAATGAAATGAACCCAGAATATAATGATATTTTTCCATTTGAAAAAGTATATGACTATATTTTCATATGTTTTTTTCTAGGAAATGATTTTTTACCTCATTTTCCCGCGTTAAACATAAGAACCGGAGGTATTAATAAATTATTGAATGCGTATAAAGAGACTATAAAACCAAATGAATTTCTTTATACCGGAGAAAAAATTATATGGAAAAATGTTCGTAAATTGGTCTCCTTTTTAGCTGAACATGAATATGAATATATTAAAAAGGAAACCCTCATTAGGAAACGAGTTACAAGTAATAGATTTTCTACTAAAACTCCTCAAGAAATATGGAATAAATTTGATAACACTCCGTCATATGAAAGACAAATAGAAACATATATAAATATACAAAAAGATGGATGGAAAGAACGATATTATGAAACATTATTTGATTTAACGATCGATAATACAAGAAAAAAACAAATCGCGGTTAACTATTTAGAAGGACTAGAATGGACTATGAAATATTATACACAAGGTTGTCCTGACTGGAGATGGAGATATAATTATGATTATCCTCCGTTACTAGTCGATTTAATAGAATATATTCCCTATTTTGATAATGACTTTATAACTACAAATATAGCTAATCCGGTACATCCAATGGTTCAATTATGTTATGTTTTACCAAAAGAAAGTTTATATTTTTTACCCAAACAACTATACCAATTTATTATAAAAGAACGTATTCACTGGTATCAGTCCAACTGTGAATTTCGTTGGGCATATTGTAAATATTTTTGGGAATCACATGTGTTATTACCCGAAATTAATATACATGATCTAGAAAGTATCGTAAGAAAATATGTATCCGGGTAAATAATTATATTACGGTATTTCGTTTAATATATATCATCAAAAAATTGGAAGTTTTCGCAGAATTATCGATTTTTTAATATTTTTAAAAAGTATAAAGTGTTTCTATATCTCAAAAATGGACAAAAAAAATGTCCAATTTTCAATTCTCCAAAAAACTTTCCAGAAAAAAAATCTTAAAAATCGAAATTTGGGTATTTTATAAGTTATTACCAGTTATGCTAACAAAAAATAAAAGTTCCAAAAATCATAAAAAAAAAATCGAAGAAAATTTATGATTTTTTTGGGAAAAAAGATTTAGATGTTTTTCTGTTATCATATAAATGATAATAAATGATAACAAAAAAACATCAAAAAACATCCAAAAATTTTACTGCGAAATATGTGACTTCTCGTGCAGTAAAAAAGGAGATTTTATGCGACATATTAAGACGATAAAACATAATGATAACCAAAATGGTAATAATGGTAACGAAAAAACATCAAAAAACATCTGTGACCTATGTGGACGGTATTATAAATATTTAAGCGGATTAAGCAGACATAAACAGTCTTGTTTTATCCAATCAGATCAATCAAATAATAATATTTCAAGTAATTCATCAAATGATCACAAAATTGATAAGGATTTAGTATTAAGTATATTGAAACAAAATAGTGAATTAATCAAAGAAAATAATGATTTCAAACATATGATGATGGATGTTATAAAATCTGGTACTCATACTACAAATAATAATAACTGTAATAATAAGAACTTTAACTTGAATTTTTTCTTGAATGAAACGTGCAAGGGAGCTATGAATATAATGGATTTTGTTAACTCCTTAAAATTACAATTGAGTGATTTAGAAAAAATGGGTGATATTGGATATATAAACGGTATGTCTAATATAATCATTAAAAATTTAAAGGATATGGATATTACTGAACGTCCTGTTCACTGTACGGATGTTAAGAGGGAAGTATTATATGTAAAAGATGAAGATAAATGGGATAAGGAAGTATCTGAAAAACCAAAAATCCGCAAAGCAATTAAATATGTTGCTCGTAAGAATGCGAGATTATTACAAGAGTTCAAAGAAAAACATCCAGATTGTATCAAATCTGAGTCCAAGTATTCTGATACTTATAATAAACTAATGATAGAAGCGATGGGGGGGAAAGGATGTGATGATACCGATAAAGAAACTAAAATCATTAAACGACTTGCAAAAGAAGTAATAATAGATAGTAAATTGGATAATAAATCGGATAATAAATTGGATAAAACAATTGATAATTGATAATTAATCTTTTTATTTAGAAATATAATTTTAATAAAAATATTATAATTTTGTATATATGTCAAAACAAGTAATCAGTGAAATAGAAAATCGTGACGCATTTCTTCATTTACTACAAAATAATACTGGATTAATTATTCTTAAATTGGGAGCGGAATGGTGTGGGCCTTGTAAAAAAATTAAACCAGTTGTAGATGGGTTTTTCGCTACTTCGCCTCCAGATGTTATATGCGGAGATATAGATGTAGATCAATCATATGATTTTTATTCGTTTTTAAAAAGTAAAAAAATGGTAAATGGAATTCCGGTGATATTATGCTATAAAAAAGGAAATCATTCGTTTATACCTGATGACATGATTACTGGTGCAAATCCAAATGAACTACATAAATTTTTTATAAAATGCGGTAATCATTTAAACGATGTAAGAAAGTTATATCCACCATCTCAGGTAAAAACACAACAAAAACAAAATAACGTTTACTCTGTTTAATAATAAATAATAAATAATAAATGATTTTTAGTTATTATTTATCTATCTAGTTTTATTTTTGGATTTACTAATATACATTTTTTAGTTATATCCCCACTTAATCCAGTTTGTAATGGACCGTCTAAAGTATTCGGCACCGAGTCATATGTTTTAGTTAACGTAATCTGTGAATTCATTATATTTCGTTGGTTATTTTTGATATATGTAATAGTAATTACTGTGCCTTGGGGATAATAAAGTAATACACCTGGTGTGCGTTGATGATCTGTTCCTCCAAATTCAATTACTTCGCCTGTGCTATTAATACTACAACTTAATAGTAAATCTCCTGGTGAAAGTTTACTAACAAAAGGGGAATAACTTCTATTTACAGAATTTATATACACACCTTTTACATCAAATATCGGAGAATTATAAAACGCACGCATTACAAATGGGCTTGGAATAGTCCAATATAATCCTAAAAAAAGTTTGCTCTTATTATTTTGTCCAGTTTTCAAAACAGATAATGTAGATTTCAAGACATCAATATTAGATCCACCACCAAAGCATTCGTATCCTCCTCCTAAACCAAAGGTATAAATTGCTATTACTTTGCCATAAGGATTTAATATTGGACCGCCCGAGTTTCCACCCATTCCAGGTGCAGAAACATGAATACTATCTGTAATCTGATAGCCACTAGTTTCAGTATAATGTGAGTCGCGTATACATCCAGAGCTAATAGAATCTTCATTTAGTCCTCCTGGATTACCTACTACATAACACTGGGTTCCAGCTTCCGGCATTTTATCTGCTAATTGTAAACAATAGTTCGGATAATTTGTAAAATCAATATTAGTTTGTATTAAAGCAACGTCTGCTATACCATCTATATATATATTATTTACATTTATACTAGTCCACTTATTTGTGATCGGATTTTGAATATAAGCAAATGTAGTTTTCAAATAGTTATTATTCAGAATTTCCATTACACAGTGTGCTGCTGTAATATAATACCCTTTTACTAAATCTTCGGTATTTTCTGCGAAAAACCATCCAGATCCAATATAACTACCTCCGTTTAGTATGAATGCAATTTGACTAACACATTTTTTAATATTTGAAAAAACTATACTAGAATTATCTGTTGAACTATTTTTAGAATTTTGTAAAAAAATAATATCATTCGTGTTAGATTGAACGGTAGTTTCTAACGCAGTAATTTTATCGGTATTTGCTACAGGAAGTAGTTCTAACGCAGTAATTTTATCGGTGTTAGATTGAACGGTAGTTTCTAACGCAGTAATTTTATCGGTATTTGCTACAGGAAGTAGTTCTAACGCAGTAATTTTATCGGTATTAGATTGAACGGTAGTTTCTAACGCAGTAATTTTATCGGTATTTGCTACAGGAAGTAGTTCTAACGCAGTAATTTTATCGGTATTAGATTGAACGGTAGTTTCTAACGCAGTAATTTTATCGGTGTTTTTATTCATCATTAAACTATTATAATCTGTTAAACTTTGATTCGCATTAGTTCTACTTAATGCGGTTTCAGCTAATAATTTATTTCCGGTTATTTGTATTTCATGACTATCCAGTCGTGTTTCATGATTAGTTAAAATATTCGCCATATTATAATATTGTTTTATAATTATTTTTACATAAATAATAAACTATCATAAACTAAATATAAAGATAATATTTATAGTATAAATTATAATGAAGATTCACATACAAGAGGAGAGTTGTTTACCAACTTTATATTTATATATCAATAGTGAAAATAATGATGTCATAGAATGGTATAGAATGCAAACTATAAAACATAATCAGGATATTAATCAAAATCCTTTTCCAAACGCTGGATTTGATTTGTCAGTTCCCTACGAGATAAATATTCAATCTGTTAAAAGTACTCTTGTAGACTTACAAATAAAAGCAAAAATGGTAGAAAATGATACAGCAATTGGTTATTATATGTATCCTCGTTCTTCAATAAGTAAAACACCTCTATTATTAGCAAATCATACAGGTATAATTGATTGTGGATATCGTGGTAATTTAATGGGAGCATTTCGTAATTTAGATACAGAACCATATGTGATACATCAATTTGATCGATTATTACAAATATGTCACCCGTCTCTTAAACCATTTAGAATAACAATTTTGGAAAACGAAGAGGAAATGGGTACTACCATACGCGGTACAGGTGGGTTTGGATCTACTGGTAAATAATATTTTTTACACCTTTGAATATTTAAAATGCCGACTTAATCCAAATATTTTTTAGATTTTCTTTTCCTTGTTGATGGACGTTTGGCATAAAAATAATTATATATATATATATATGAATAATTATAGTTTTGATTTTAATCCAAAAAATTGTAATAAAATATATTTTAATGAATTATCATTATTATTAAATAATATTAATCCTAAAAAAGAAAAATTTGAAAGAATTAAATCTAAAAAAATTAAAGAATTAAATATTAAATGTGAAAATGATTTTAATTCTTGTAACCCTGATGAATTTTTCTTTGAAAATAAAAAACAAATCATTTTAGGTAGATTTTTTGATACAATTGGTTGTTTTTATAAATGTAAAGGACATTTTTTTTCTATGGCTATGGAACCTTATTCATTATTTAAAAATGATGTTTTTATTCGTTACATAATAGATAAACCGGAATTATATATAAATAATTCAAAAAAAATAAAATTGGAAAAAGTATTTCCAATTAGAATAGTTTTAAGTGATAAACATAATATTCCAACATATGCTAGTACAAAATTAAAAAATATGAAAGAATATACTTTTGATGATATAAAAAAAACATTTGCTGTATCAAATGAAAATTTAAAAATAATAAATAATCTACCTGATACATCAATATTTAAAAAAATTATAACAGAAAAATTTCCAATAAATCATATTATATCAAGAGAATTATGTATATTATATTACATGAAATTATATTTTTATGTAGTTGAAAATAAAGATAAAACTGTTAAACCGTTTATTTTAGTAAGTAAATATAATTTAAAACAAATTAAAGAACTATATAAAAAGTATAATAAAAAATTTCCTAATATACAACATTTATTTGATAGAAAAACAAAAACAATTAAAAAAAAATGGAAACTCTCCTTAACAAGGACAAGAAAATCTAAAAAATATTTGGATTAAGTCGGCATTTTAAATGTTCAAAGGTGTAAATATATTTAAAATTATTTTATAAAATAAATAATGGGTAATCGTTGTATTAATAGTAATGATAATGATGAAGATGAATATGAAGATGAGTTACGTATAAGATTTATTAGTGAATCAAACTTAAATTATTGTGAGCGTATTGATTTATGGTGTTTTCATCATTCAACTCCGACAGGTAAATTGAGCTACGGTGGTTATACTGAGAATATTTATTGTTCTTGTTTAAATTGTTGTCCAGGTAATTTAGAGTTGAAATATAATAAATATGGGTGTAAAAAGGATAAAGTATGTTTAATAGGATGTTGTGCATTATATTTTATTTAAAAATATTTGAAATAAAATATAAGTTTATAATATATGAAAAAAGGAACATTAAACTTATTTATACTTTTTTTTATTCTTATTGTAGTAGGTATATTATATAAACGTTATGAGTCAAAATTATCTAGTATTGATTCTCAAGAGGATAAACAATTAATTCAAGACTATTTATTGGAAAATGTAACTTTAGAAAAGTCACAAAAACCAATTTTATGGATATATGTACCACATGAATATAATTCTAGAAATTGGTTAAGTTTTGGGTCACGTAGCAGTTTTGACGTTAATCAGCCTTATTTATATTTAACGGTTAAAAGTATTATTAGAAAATGTAGCGGTTCTTTTACAATTTGCATTATAGACGATAACTCTTTTGAAAAATTATTAAATAACTGGGATTTAAATTTATCTAGGATTCCTGATCCGGTTCGTGAAAACGTTATTAAATTAGGTTTGATGAAATTACTATTTAAATACGGAGGATTATTATGTCCAATTTCGTTTTTATGTATGAGGGATTTAATATCCTTATATGATCAAGGTGTTTCCGGAAATAGAATGTTTTTATGTGAAACCTTAGACGAAAATATAACATCAACGTCTGATACTTTTTTTCCGAATATGATGTTTTCAGGATCTCCAAAAGAGAATACTACGTTGGATAACTTTATAAATTATTTGGAAAGAACTATATCAAGTGATTACACGGCAGAAAGTAAATTTCTAGGAAGTTATGATAGGTGGTGTGAATCAAAAATTCGCGAAGGTAAAATTAATTTAATAGATGGTAGGTTGATTGGTATAAAATCAACCAATAATAATCCTATAAGAATAGAAGATTTAATGGGAAACACTTATTTAAAATTAAGTAATGACACGTATGGAATATTAATTCCAGCAAAACAATTATTAAGTAGACGTAAGTATGAATGGTTTACACGAATGTCTGAACAACAAGTAATGGAGTCTGATATCATTATTGGTAATTATTTATTATTATCGGCAGCACCAGAAGAACAACAAGGATTATTAGAACCATTTAAACAAAAAACAAATTGGGTCGGCTTTTGGAAAACTCCATTATACGATGGATTATATGGATTAAAACCTAATTTTTTAGGAGATAATTTAATAAAAGTTAAATATCCAGGACGTTAAATTAGTTTAATTAGCGTTAAATTAGTAAAAAGAAAATATATAATGAATCAATCAAATTTAGGTATAGTTGTTTTATCAACATTATGTCTTGGATTGACCGGAGCAGGTATTGTATTGTATTCAAATATGAATCCTTCAGATGAAACAGATGAAACAGATGAAACAGATGAAACAGATGAAACTAAATTATTAGTAACTAATGAAAATAATAGTATTACCGATACAAATTCAGAAAATATAACACTAACTATTGATGAAAATGATTCGGTAACAAAACAAGTAAACGTAAAAAAAAAGAAAGAAAAAACAAAACGGAATAAAACAAAGAATGGAAATACAAAACGACGATATAAGTAAATATAATATAAATTTTTATTCAAAAATAATTTATATTATTATCAAAAATAAATAAAATATTGTATTTCATAGCACGATCTATCATATTTAATTTTAGATACAAAAGATATTTTATTATATTTACAAATTTGTCTTAATACTGTAGTAAACATGTTATAGGTTAGTTTTTTTTCTAAATATGATTGTTTTGACTTATGGTAAAATGGCTTGCATTTGTCTAAGAAATTTGCAATTCGATTATCTATTAATCCCTTTTTATAAGCAATAGTATTAAAAAAATAATAATTATTGTTTTTTATACAAATAACATCTAATATATCAAATAATAATGAAGATGGAATTTCATATTTAAATATTTGGCTCATGCTTATATTAATATATGATAATATTTTTTGAACGCGATTAATAATGAGTAATAAATAATGATATTAAATTATTTGTGAAAAACGATAATTCAATTTCGTCTTCATGTACGCTATAAAAAAAAGTAATATATTTACATATTATCGGAATAATTTGATATTTTAATTTTTCTTTTAAAATAGGAGTGGTTTTAACATAAATAAAATAAGTGTCTAAAATATCCATTACAGAGTATCCTGTATCATATATTTTATAAATAATATCTAAAGCAAGTATTAAATCGTTATTAATCAAAGCTTCGGTATATTCATTTAATAATAAAAAATTTATATTACAACACAAATTATTGGCAATAATTAAGTCAATTGGTTTATTATAGAGTTTGAATTTTTGCATATATGTAATCAATAATTTGATATTATTATTACACAGATTTATGATGAATTTTTCAGCTGGTAAGTCAATAACTATATTTTCATTTGTTTTAATCTTTTGAAAAATATCAGATATTATTTCCTTGTTAATATTTGGTAATTTTGTAATAAAAAACCGCGATTGAAGACTTTCAATTACCTTTTGAATATTTAAACACGATGCTAAAAATAATATATTTTCGCTGTATTTATCCATTAAGTTTCGAAAAACTTGCTGGCTTTGTTCATTTAATAAATCGATATCATCAAGAATAATTATTTTTTTCTTATTAGGGATAAAAGTTGATGTTTGACAAAAGGTTTTTACATCATTACGATAATAATTTATCCCTTGGTCTTTTAAATTATTGATATATAAGCAATTTGAATGTATCTGTTTTTTATCGATGTCTCCATAATATTCCAAAATTAATGTTTCAAGAAAAGAGGTTTTTCCTGAACTACTAAACCCAATTAATAATAAATGTATACTTTCAGTTAGCATTAAATCTTTAAACAGTGCATACTTATTTATAGACTGTTTGTCGAAAGAATAATCAGATACTTTTATTGGTTTATATTTATATAATAGTAATTTTTCATTCATAATATAATAGATTACGTAATTATTTATTTAAGTATATCTCATTTTAATTAAATAATGTCTGATGATTTTTATCATATTTTAGGAATTGATAAACGGGCAAATAAAGAAGAGATTAAAAAAGCCTACCGTAAATTGTCTATGAAATGGCATCCTGATAGAAATAAAACTCCTGAGGCAGTTTCAACATTTCAAAAAATAGGCGAAGCATATGAAACGTTAAGTGATGATAATAAGCGTAAACAGTATGATATGTTTGAAAATAATCCATTTATGAATATGAGTGGGAATGCGATGGAAGTACCAATAGATGAAATTTTCAATAGTTTATTTGGAGGGATGCCTCATATGGGTATGGGTATACCGCCGGGCAAGATATTTGGAAATAACCCCAAAGTTCATATGTTTCATGGCAATTTTCCTATGAATATGCACCAAGCATTAGAAAAACCAACTCCTATTATCAAACATATTACTATTTCAATTGAAAAAATATTGAATACTTCTTCTGTACCAGTAGAAATTGAAAGGTGGATTATGGATAATGGAACTAAAATATTTGAAAAGGAAACTATTTACGCAACAATTCCTCAAGGAGCAGACGATGATGAAATTATTATATTGAGAGAAAAGGGAAATATTATAAATGATAATTTAAAAGGAGATATAAAATTATTTATTAAAATTGAAAATAATACACTTTTCAAACGGTCTGGTTTAGACTTAATACTTATAAAGAATATTTCATTAAAAGAAGCACTATGTGGCTTTTCATTTGAAATTACTTTTTTAAATGGTAAATCTTATACTCTGAATAATACAAAAGGTAATATTATTCCACCAGATTATAAAAAGGTTATCCCGAATATGGGAATATTACGAGGCGATCATAAAGGCAATTTAATTATTCATTTTCAAACAGAGTATCCTAATAAGTTAACAACTGAACAAATAGATGAAATAGACAAAATATTATAATTGAAGCAGTAATATTCAACAAATCAAATATCAAAGATACTTAAAAACTAGACCATATCATTATTCACTAATGGGAGATAATAATGATATTAAGCATACAAATAAGTGGTTTTCTAGAGGGTTTCCTTCAAATAAATCGTGGGGATGGAATAAAGCGGACCCTAAAAAGTCACTATATAAAATTGGTATGGATCGTACTGCCAATAGTTTAATGTTAAATTTCGTCGAGTTTATACACTGGGCACCAATTATTCCAGCATTTCTAATGGCACAATCAATACTTAATAATAGTGATAAATGGACGATTTATTTTGATAACGATAAACAAAGAACTCTTTTATTTCTTCTCTCGCCAATAGTTGCATTTTTTGGAGGACTTCCGGGAATCATGATGCATACATATGAAGGTTGGCAAGTAGCTCCATTTGATAGCCCATTAAGAGGAGAACTACAAAATACAAATGTTATTGTTTCTGATAAAAATAATCAGTGGCTTAGAATTGTCGCTTATTTTTTCATTTTCAATATGCAATATATTGGATTACAAGCTTTCTCATATGCTGTATTGGGTCCCAGTTATTTTTATGGTTGCTTAAAATTTTTATCTATACTGGGATTCTTTATTGGATATATGGGTAATCAAGAATATAAAGCTACATTTAATTTTAGATGGTTCAATACCGTAGGTGGGTCGACATTTCCATTAGCTTGGACAACACTAGTACCATTTATAATGGCTGCTTCATTAAATCTTTATGCATTTTCTGATTTAGGCAGATTAGTATTCCCTGGGTATTTTAGTATAATCAATTCGTTAGCTCCTCCAACTCTAATAGCATTAGGAGGGGCGATTGAAGGTTTATTTGCAGAAACAATATTCGATCAAAAAATACACGCATTTGCGGTAATTCTTTTTAATATGGGATTTTGGCTTCAGTTAAATATGATTATAAAAGGTGGTAATATCCTTTCTGACGATTATAATAGATATTGATTACTTATTGGTATATGATTGTATATTATTAAAAAGAATAATAATATATAGTATGAGTAATTATAATCCTACAGTACCAAGAGCATGGAGTCGTGTACAATCTTTATGTACCGATCCGTTGATTCCACCGGGTAATTATACTGTTTATATTCCACTTATCAAAAAAAATTTACCACCTGTTTCAGCAGACCTACAAAACCAGATGTTATTAAAAGGAAATATATTACAATTCAAAAAAAATAGTAGTAACTTAACCAAAAATCAAAAATATGCTCAATTAGCCAAAGGAGCTGGTCCATCAAGAAAAAAATCATATGCAACACAAGGTATTCAATATAGTAATCCAAATACAAGTAGTTATCAAAGAATAAATTCAACAACATATATTTATCCAAATGGTATTCCTGGTGCGCCAAATAATCCGGCGGGTCCATTTCAAGCACCTGTTAAAAATCCATATGGATGTACTTCTACCTCTATAGAAGAAGGTGGTTCGCTTATTTGTAATAAAATTGTAAACCCATGTAGTAATGTAGTTATAAAAGAAGCGCCTGAAAGTACCAGATGTTATCCAATTACTGCTTCAGATGTACCCGGGTTCAGTAATAAGTCAGTTGTTAAAAATTTATGCTGGTATCCGAATATACAAACGTGGTATCCGCGTCAACGACGTACCATGTCTAATAGTGGTAATAAATGGCCTACCAATTATAAAAGTTTTGTACCTGCTTGTTTACCAAGTAATATTTCGAATGAAAATTTAGTTGATGTATTGGATAGTATTATTGCTGATAATGATTCTGTCGATAGAAACACATTATATTTTGATTTGACAAATACTGTTCAATTTAAGGAGATATTAAAATTACTTGATAGTAGTCAAAAATTAGTAGAAAATGGAAATATTGTCACCGTAGACGATTTTGTAAATGAACTAACTCCTTTAGTAGATTCGTTATCAAATTATGTTATCAATTTAGAGCCACGAACTACCACTCAAGAATCTTCTGTTACTCCAGTTAGTTTGAATAATCAAGTATCTTCTGTTACTCCAGTTAGTTTGAATAATCAAGAATCTTCTGTTACTCCAGTTAGTTTGAATAATCAAGAATCTTCTGTTACTCCAGTTAGTTTGAATAATCAATCAAACACGATGATTTCCTATTCTAGCGGATCAACTGAATTAAACCAATTGAATAGTCAATTAATGAATCAATTGAATGGTTTTATAAAAAATGACACAATACGAGGCACTAATACTAATATTTTTACTCAAACGAATGAGATATATACATTTCGAGATATAATTAATACACTAAATTCTGATATAATAAGCAAAAGTCTAGAA
>Ga0209137_1001239_pt1 | contig 24744 bp, 26 predicted proteins | sample SaaInl5LU_22_DNA_FD_184642 | JGI IMG/M metagenome (GOLD analysis project Ga0209137, IMG submission 184642) | Marine microbial communities from expanding oxygen minimum zones in the Saanich Inlet - ESP_105LU_22_DNA (SPAdes) (version 2) | ecosystem: Environmental > Aquatic > Marine > Intertidal...
TCACAAGAACTGGGAAATTTCTTTCAGACGGCATTGCTTCCGATTTGTTTTTAGTTTAATTAATTTCATTAAATTTACGTAAAGCATAATTTTTTTATGAAAGCAATTATTCAAGCCAACAGCCGAGCCTATACCATTTATATCGATCAACCTTTGGACATTTCAATTCCATTTCGTGCTTCAAAAGAGAATGTAAATGCTTGGTATTTGCCACCACCCAAGATATATCCAGCCAAAGTAAAAGGATGGACTGGAAGTGTCAAAGAAGGCGCTGCAGTTAATTTTAACACCATCGAATTTAATCCGCATGCGCATGGAACGCACACCGAATGTGTGGGTCATATCACTGAAGAACTTCACACAATCAATAGTTGTTTGACCCAATTTTTATTTGTTGCGGAAGTTATTACCGTGGTTCCAGAATTCTTAGATGGCGATTTTATTATTTCCGATAAACAATTGCGCTATGCGATAGGCAACAAAAAAAGAGAGGCAGTGGTCATCCGAACACTTCCCAATACAAGAGACAAATTGAGTCGACAATACCCACATACAAATCCTCCTTACCTTACAGAAGCTGCAGCGATATATCTTCGTGAAAAGGGAGTCAAACATTTATTAATTGACACTCCAAGTGTGGACAAAGAAAAAGATGACGGACAACTTTTGGCTCATAAAGCCTTTTGGAATGTTGAAGGTGAAATGCGCATGGATGCTACGATCACAGAACTGATTTATGTGCCGAATTCAGTGTTGGATGGAAAGTATATTTTAAATATTTTGATTGCACCTTTTGAAAATGATGCTTCGCCGAGCAAGCCAATCCTGTATAAATTATACGACAAAGAAACTCCAAAACCCTCATGATACCTATTGACGCCATTCAATCTTTTTGTTTAAAAAAAGAACAAACCACTGAAGAGTTTCCTTTTGATGAAAGCACTTTAGTCTATAAGGTTTTAGGAAAAATATTTGCACTCTGCCCATTGGAAGCGTGGGAACAAGGCAAGCCCTCCATTACCTTGAAATGCGACCCCGACTATGCCGACGAACTCCGCAATGACAATGATTGCATTCACTCTGGATTTCACACCAATAAAAGACATTGGAACACCATCTATTTGAGCAACTGCGGTTTCTCCCCTGAATTTCTTTTTGAACTGATTGACCATAGCTATGCGATGGTGGTTAAAAATATGCCTAAAAAATTAAGCAGTCAGCTAAAATCAACTTCTTAAAGTCTGAAGGACTCAGCGTTGTGATGGTTTTGAATTGCTTATTTAAATTGGATATGTTTTTAAATCCACACAAATAGGCAATGTCAAAAATTCTTAGGACCATGAACCGGGAAACTAGTTTCTGAACGGATCCTCAACAAAAAACTATCCTTAGTTATACATTTCTACCATTCCAATGGGGGATTTTAAATCCCTAAAAATCATTGTTTTATTAAAATTTATGTAATTTTGGAGAAACCATATCCCGAACGCTATGAAACAATTATTTGTATTTTTAAGTCTCAGTTTTTCTGTCATGAGCTCACTTTCAGCTCAAACAAAATTAGATATTATTAATGCGGTCAATTTAGATTCTCTAAGCCTAACGCTTAAGGAATTTACCGGGGAAGTCGCAACGAATGTTGGAGGTAATGCTGTTACCATATTGAATAGAGAGGAAGCCAATAATGAGCTTGCTGGAGATTATCTGGTTGAAAAATTCAATGCGATGAATAACCTCACAGTAAACGATCAGGCTTTTAATACGAATGGACGCAACATTGTTGCGACTCAGTTAGGGAAAACCAATCCAAACGATATTTATATTATTTGTGCGCATTACGATTCAGTAGCAGATTATTGTGCAGATGACAATACAACTGGAACAGCTACCGTTTTAGAAATTGCACGAATTTTATCGACCCAATGTTTGGATAATACGATCATTTATGCGTTGTGGGATGAAGAAGAAATAGGGCTTAAAGGAGCCGGTTTTTATGCCGCACAAGCGAGTAGTAATGGGGATAATATATTGGGTGTTTTAAATATTGATATGATGGGGTATGATGGCGATAATGACGATGATTTTGATATTGATGTGCGTCCAATTGCAAATTCAATAGCAATGAAAGATGACCTCATAAACTTATTATCCACCTATAATTTTAATTTAAACGTTAATGTGGTGAATCCAGGATCCCCAGCGAGTGATCATGCACGTTTTTGGGATCAAGGATTTTCTGCAGTCTTGGTTGGGGAGTCTTGGGAAAACAACGATCAAACGCCTTATTATCATTCTTCTTCCGATCGATACAGTACGTTGGATTTGCCGTATTTTCATGAAATTGCAAAATTGATTATGTCTTATATGGTGACCAAAGGGGGTTTGGTTTCAGTTGATAATTCACTCACAGTAAGCTCTACTGCTTTGACCTCAAATATGGCTAATGCCAGTTACCAATGGATTAATTGTAATACTAATCTCCCAATATCCTCCGAAACAAATCAATCATTTTCACCTTCAGCGAGTGGAAGCTACGCTGTTGCGGTGACTGTAGGTTCTTGTACGGAATTAAGTTCTTGTGTTGATTTTACACCCTTAGATTCGGAGACTATTAAATTAAATATGATTAAAGTTTTTTCGAATCCTGTTTTATCTACCCTTAATATTGAACATCCCTTTAATGAGGATTTAAGCTTTGAGTTGTCCTCGATAGAGGGGAAGAAAATTTTCGAACAAGTTTTAACTAAAAAACGTTCAGAGTTAAATGTGAGTCAGTTCTCTCCAGGGCCGTATTTTGTACGTATCTCAGAAGGCGAAAGAGTGTTTTCTCAAAAAATAGTTATTGGTAAGTAGTAAATTACAAGCTGTTTAAAATTTAAGACTGAAGCTCGGTAAAATATTTATAAAACAACGGAATTGTTTCGATTCCTTTAAAGTAATTGAAAAGTCCAAAATGTTCGTTAGGCGAGTGGATGGCATCACTGTCCAAGCCAAATCCCATCAAAATTGTTTTGCTCTTTAATTCTTTTTCAAATAAGGCCACAATAGGAATACTTCCCCCTCCACGTTGTGGAATAGGTGCAGTTCCAAAAGTCTCTTTATAGGCCATTGCCGCCGCTTTATACCCAATCGTATCAATAGGAGTAACGTAGCCTTGACCTCCGTGATGGGGAGTCACTTTTACGGATACACTTGGTGGAGCAATGCTTTCAAAATGAGCTTTAAACAGCTCTGTGATTTCTTCACAATCTTGATTGGGTACTAAGCGCATCGAGATTTTTGCATAAGCTTTGCTCGCAATGACAGTTTTGGCACCTTCGCCTGTGTAACCACCCCAAATTCCGTTCACGTCTAGTGTGGGACGAATGGAGTTACGTTCGTTAGTTGAATAGCCTTTTTCGCCATAGACGGCGTTGATTTTCAAAGAATCTTTATAATCTTCTAATGAAAACGGTGCCTTTGCCATTTCTGTGCGTTCTTCGTCAGATAAATCTTCAACCTTATCATAAAAACCTGGAATGGTAATATGGTTGTTTTCGTCATGTAAAGAGGCGATCATTTTAGCTAGAATATTGATTGGATTTGCAACTGCTCCTCCATAAATTCCGGAATGTAAATCTCTATTTGGACCGGTCACTTCAACTTCTACATAGCTCAAACCTCGCAGTCCTGTTGTGATGGAAGGCGTGTCTTTCGCAATCATTCCGGTGTCCGAAATTAAGATGACATCATTTTTTAGCTTGGTGGTATTGCTTTTTACAAAATCAGCAAGGTTTTCACTGCCAACTTCTTCTTCGCCTTCAATCATAAATTTGACATTACAGGGCAATTGATTTGTTGAGGTCATAAATTCAAGTGCTTTGACGTGCATATACATTTGTCCTTTGTCGTCGCAAGCACCTCGTGCAAAGATGGCACCCTCGGGATGGAGTTCGGTTTTTTTAATGATGGGTTCAAAGGCTGGAGCGTCCCAGAGTTCAATAGGATCTGCGGGTTGCACATCATAATGACCATAGACCAAAATAGTTGGGAGCTTGGGGTCTATCATTTTTTCACCGTAAACAATTGGAAACCCTTTGGTTTGACAAATTTCTATGGCATCACATCCTGCTTTTTTCAGGCTGTTAGCCACAAAATCGGCTGCCTTGAACACATCTTTAGAGTAGGCAGAATCAGCACTAACCGATGGAATTTTAAGTAGTTCAAATAGCTCTTGAACGAAACGATCTTTATTTGAGTCGAGATAAGATTGTAGTGAATTCATAGTCTGGAAGTTTATGAGTGTAAATCTACAAAAATCCTCTTAAATAAATATTTCTATCTACTATTTGTATTTATAAACTATTGTTTATATTTGCGTCCCTATTATTAGGGATGTTTAGCGGGCGTGGTGGAATTGGTAGACACGCTAGACTTAGGATCTAGTGCCGCGAGGTGTGGGAGTTCGAGTCTCCCCGCCCGCACTAAACAACAAAAAGCTTCTCATTTTGAGAAGCTTTTTTGTTTAAGGTCTTCAATTCTTAGTTTTTCATTAAGCTGTTCTAATGAAAACACATTTTGTAAAATGTTTCGATTGTTCTTATTTGTAAATAACTTGATTATTTCATGATCACTTTTAATATTATTGAGCAAAGATTCCAAGTTGACAAAGTCATTGTTTTTATACAATTCTAAATAGATAATTAACTTCAGTTCTTTATTATTAACCAGATATCTGACGCCTGCTAGATAAGTAGGCTCTAGTTTTATCTCTCTTACTAATCAACTCAAAGCTTCTCATTTAAAGCAATTTGTTATACTTTTACAACGTGAATAATTACGATGTTTTAATTGTAGGTGGAGGTGCAGCGGGTTTTTTTGCTGCCATTAACACTGCGATTCAAAATCCAAAACTAAAAATAGCTATTTTAGAACGCGGTTCCAATGTACTTTCTAAAGTTAAAATTTCTGGAGGTGGCCGCTGCAATGTCACCCATGCTGAGTTTATTCCAAATGAACTGGTCTTAAATTACCCAAGAGGTGAAAAAGAATTAAGAGGCCCCTTTCATAACTATATGACGGGCGATACCATGCAATGGTTTGAAGACCGTGGTGTCCCTTTGAAAATCGAAGATGACGGACGTGTTTTTCCTGTGTCCAATTCGTCACAAACCATTATAGATTGTTTTTTAGAAGAAATTAAAAAACATCAAATTGATGTATTATTAAATCACTCTGTGCAGGGAATTAAGTATGAAAACGATACTTGGAAATTAGAGACAACTAAAGAGTTTTTTAGAACTCCTAAACTATTAATTGCAACGGGAAGTAACCCCAAAATCTGGAAGCTTTTGGAATCGCTTGGTCATCAAGTTATTGCCCCAGTTCCTTCATTGTTTACCTTCAATATTATTGATACACGTCTAAAAACCATCCCTGGCGTTGTTGCTACAGACGTCCATATTTCTGTTGTGAATAGCACTTTAGAATCCGAAGGCCCCTTACTCGTAACCCATTCAGGGCTAAGTGCTCCCTCTATCTTAAAGCTATCTGCCTATGGTGCTTTGGAATTGGCAGAAAGACAGTATAAGTTTCAAATAAAAGTTAATTTTATCAAACTCGATTTTTCAGAATGTTTGGAGCGCTTATTGGAAATTAAAACAGCATTTCCTAGAAAAACAATTTTAAAATCCTCACAATTTGAGCTTCCGAAACGCTTGTGGGAACAATTAGTAATGGCTTCCAAAATACCCATGCATCTTCGCTGGGCTGAGGTTAATAAACTACAGTTGCAAGCATTAGCCAGCCAACTAACAGAAGCCGTTTTTTCTGTTGATGGAAAAAGCACCTTTAAAGAGGAGTTTGTGACTGCTGGAGGGGTTGAGCTTAAAGAAGTTAATTTTAAAACGTTTGAAAGTAAACATTTTAAAAACTTGTATTTTGCAGGAGAAGTTTTAAATATTGATGCAGTGACAGGAGGTTTTAATTTTCAAAATGCGTGGACCAGTGCTTTTATCGCGGCACAACACTTATCCAAATAACAAATAAATAAAGGGAAGTTAGTATCTTTGTCCTTCATGCCAATTTTATGATTGTAAACGAATTCATTCCAAAACCATATAAACAACTTTTAGAGAACGGTGCCGCTGCTTACAGCGCTCCGAGTAATATTGCTTTGGTAAAGTACTGGGGAAAAAAAGCACATCAAATTCCTGCCAATCCCTCTGTCAGTTTTACCTTAGATCACTGCAAAACGACAACCACTCTTAAGTTTGAAAAAAAGACATCTGAAGGGTTTTCATTCGATGTGTTTCTGGAAGGGGTTTTAGAAGAGGATTTTAAACCAAAAATTGAACAATTTTTTAAACGGATAGAAATATATCTGCCTTTTTTAAGTGCGTATCATTTTGTAATTGAAACTTCAAATACTTTTCCTCATAGTTCAGGAATTGCCTCTTCTGCTTCTGGTATGAGTGCTTTAGCATTGTGTTTAATGCAGATTGAACAGCAATTAAATCCAAATATTTCAAAAGAATTTTTCAATAAAAAAGCATCCTTTCTAGCACGTTTAGGTTCGGGAAGTGCGTGTCGAAGTATCGAGGGCGATTTAATTGTATGGGGTACCCATGCTAATATTGAGGGGAGTTCAGATTTAGTAGGGGTTAAATATCCGTATGAAGTCCATCAGAATTTCAAAAACTACCGAGATACCATTCTTTTGGTCGATAAAGGTGAGAAGCAAGTAAGCAGTACAGTTGGTCACAATTTGATGCATAACCATCCTTTTGCCGAACAGCGTTTTCAACAAGCACATTCCAATATGGATGCCTTAATTTTGATTTTTAAATCGGGCGATTTAGATGCATTTATAAGTATTGTAGAACGGGAAGCACTCACACTTCATTCTATGATGATGAGCAGTGATCCATATTTTATATTAATGAAACCCAATACCTTAGAAATCATAAATAAAATCTGGACCTTCAGAGCCCAAACAGGACTCCATGTATGTTTTACCTTAGATGCTGGAGCCAATGTTCATGTATTATTTCCGCAGTCTGAAGCCATAGAAATTCAAGAATTTATAAAAACCGAGTTGGCGGTACACTGTCAAAATGGTCATTTTATTGAAGACAAGTTGGGTCTAGGTGCGCAACCAATAAAAATTTAATGTATATTTGGAGTATCATTATTCTGTGAGCATTCTCAGTCTTAATCAACACAATGAAAGGACCACTTTTTTACTCTAAAATTTTACTCTTCGGAGAGTATGGGATCATTAAAGATTCTAAAGGACTATCTATTCCTTATAATTTTTACAATGGCGCTCTTAAAATGGATGAAAATTCAACTCTATCAGCGGTTGAATCTAACCTAAATTTAAAGAAATTTCTGGACTATTTATCAGATATTGACGCCAATTTGGTGGTGTTTGATTTAGTTCAGCTCGAACAAGATATCCATGCAGGAATGTATTTCGATTCATCTATACCACAAGGGTATGGGGTAGGGAGTAGTGGTGCACTAGTAGCTGCCTTGTATGATAAATATGCTCAAGAGAAAATCACAGTTCTAGAAAACCTCACCCGTGAAAAGTTATTAAAACTAAAAGCCATTTTTTCGGAAATGGAATCTTTTTTCCACGGAAAGTCATCGGGTTTAGATCCGTTAAACAGTTATTTAAGCATTCCTATTCTCATCAACTCTAAAGACAATATTGAAGCTACGGGTATTCCTTCTCAAAACACAAATGGGAAAGGAGCGGTCTTTCTTTTAGACAGCGGTATCATTGGTGAAACTGCGCCGATGGTTGGTATTTTTATGGAGAAAATGAAACAAGAAGGTTTCAGGACCATGCTTAAAAACCAATTTATTAAACATACAGATGCTTGTGTGGATGATTTTTTGAAAGGAGATATCAACTCGCTTTTCAAAAATACCAAACAACTCTCTAAGGTTGTTTTAAGTCACTTCAAGCCTATGATTCCGAAGCAATTCCATACAATATGGAAAGCGGGTATTGAGTCTAACGCCTATTATTTGAAACTCTGTGGTTCTGGTGGAGGGGGCTATATTTTAGGTTTTACTGAAGATTTTCAGGCAGCCCAAAAGGCTCTTATAGATCATAAGTTAGAGGTCGTTTATAACTTCTAAATCTCTACTATGTTTAGCTCTGCCCAAAAACAAATGATGCTAAAATTGTTTAGCATGTTTGTGGTCGTAAGGGGACTCAATTTGACACTCATTGTTATTGCACAATACATTACGGCTGTTTTTATCATGGCGCCGTCTTCTCAATCGCTATCGGATGTTTTACTAGATCGCTCCCTGTTTGCATTGATTTTAGCAACAGTCGGAGCCATTGCTTCTGGTTACATCATCAATAATTTTTATGACAGCGAAAAGGACAGTATCAACCGCCCTCATATGGCTACTTTGGAGCAGTACGTGAGTCAAAACACAAAGTTAATCCTCTATTTTATCATCAATATTATTGTAATAATCATTGCCAGTTATGTATCTTTTAGATCTGTCTTATTCTTTTCAATTTATATTTTTATCATCTGGTTTTATTCTCATAAAATAAAGAAAAGACCTATTATAGGAAATTTGATTTCAGCAATTTTAACCATCACGCCCTTTTTTGCAATTTTCCTGTATTACAAAAACTACAGCGGCTTGATATTTGTTTTTGGATTCTATTTATTTCTCATATTAGCGGTGCGAGAATTGGTTAAGGATTTAGAAAATTTAAAAGGCGATCTAACCCTAGATTACAAAACAGTCCCTGTAGTCTATGGTGAAAAAATAGCTAAAATTATGATTACTCTTCTTGTTGTGATAAATATTATAGTGACGGGCTATTTATTGATTACATACGATTTAGGAAAGATGGATTATTTCTTTTATGGAAGTATGAGTTTACTTTCCATAGTTGTCCTGCTTGTGTTTAGGGCCCACACTCAACGACAGTATGTTCGAATTCATAATTTATTGAAGTTTCTTATTTTATTAGGGGTTTTTAGCATTGTTTTGTTAAAACCATCGCTCGTTCTTTCAAAGATATTATAAATAAAAAAACCATACGCATTGTTTGTGAATGCCTTACATTTGCAAAAAATTAATCATGGCAAAAGCGAACAAACATTCAGATAAACGCGTTGGAAAGTCCAGACCTTCAAAATTGAAGGCGCCTGAAATTTCATATCCAAAGAAAAAGTCCACTGCTTCAAAATCGAAGGTAAAAGCGAATTCTAACTCTGATGAAATTCGTTTAAACAAATACATTTCAAATTCTGGAATGTGTTCACGCCGTGAAGCAGATATGCACATCAGTATTGGGAGTGTTATGGTCAACGGAAAAGTTGTTACCGAAATGGGTTATAAAGTTCGGTTGGACGATGAGGTTCGTTTTGATGGTGCACGGATCAATCCAGAGAAAAAAGCGTATGTCTTATTAAACAAACCCAAAGGGTTTGCCACCACTACTAGTGAAGGTAAAGGGAGAACAGTGATGGATTTAGTGGCCAACGCCACAGACGCAAAAATTAGACCTATAGGGCGTCTTGGCAGAAACTCTCTTGGATTAATTTTATTTACTAATGATGAGCAATTACATGCCAAGTTTACGAATTCTAAACACGGGGTGACTCGATTGTTTCATATGGAACTAGATAAGCCTTTAAAGTTTGAACATTTAAAAAGTATTCAAGAAGGCTTTAAGCACGAAGGGAAGCATGTAACGGTTGAGGCGATTAGTTACATAGAAGGCGTGTCTAAAAATGAAATCGGACTGCAAATAAAAAACACAGGTAACACCATTTTGAGGTTGATTTTTGATCACTTCAAATATGATATTGTAAAAATGGATTGTGTGACTATTGGACCCCTCTCCAAAAAAGATTTACCAAGAGGACATTGGAAACATCTTACTGAGCAAGAAATCAGTAATTTAATGATGCTTTAAAAAAAATCTAAAAAAAGTCTTTTTTTAAAGAATTTTTACTTCATTTGTAAAGTTATTATAGCTGAACAATTGAAATCTTTTTGTTTGTTCGGGCTTTTGAATTGTGAGAAGTCGATTTCAAAAGCAGCCTATCGGATGGGTGACCGAATATTAAAGCTAACTTCTGAGTGCGGAATTATAAATAGTCAACATCTTTTTGGCTTTTCTCCTACATCTATAACTCAAATCAAAATTTGATTATTATTTTTTTATCCAAACGTTTTTAAATTTCTTTTAATCACTTTTTTTTAAAATTATAATGAACACTAAATATATTGATTTAATAGATCAAACTTTTGATTTCCCTCAAGAGGAATTCGTTGTTGAACATGAAAATTTAAATTTTCATGGCATAGACCTAATGGCACTTGTAGAAACCTACGGTTCCCCACTCAAATTCACCTATTTACCACAAATAGCTTCTAATATAAAGCGAGCTAAAAAGTGGTTTGGGGACGCGATGAAAATAAACGATTACAAAGGAGATTACCATTACTGCTATTGTACAAAAAGTTCTCATTTTAAACATGTTTTAGATGAAGCGCTGAACAATAACGTACATATTGAAACCTCTTCAGCATTTGACATTGATATCGTAGAAAACCTAAAATCAGAAGGTAAAATAAACGACGACACGTATGTCATCTGCAACGGTTTTAAAAGAGCCCAATACATTACAAATATTACTCGTCTCATTAACAATGGACATACAAACTGTATTCCTATTATTGATAATTATAACGAAATTGAATTATTAACCGATTCCATTTCGAAGCCTATCAATATAGGCATCCGTATTGCTTCAGAAGAAGAGCCTAAATTTGCTTTCTATACCTCAAGATTGGGAATAGGATACAAAAACATTGTTCCTTTCTATTTGAATCAAATCCAAAACAATGATATGGTTTCTTTAAAGATGCTTCATTTTTTTATCAATACGGGGATCAATGATAACGCCTACTATTGGAACGAGCTTGCTAAATGCCTTAAGGTTTATACGAGTTTAAAAAAAGTATGTCCAAGTTTAGACAGTCTTAATATCGGAGGTGGGTTTCCAATAAAAAACTCTTTAGCTTTCGATTTTGACTACGAATACATGGTCAATGAAATTATCTCACAAATCAAACAAGTTTGTGACGAGGCTGGAGTGGACACTCCTCATATTTTCACCGAGTTTGGTAGTTTTACAGTCGGTGAAAGTGGGGGTGCCATCTATGAGATTTTACACCAGAAACAACAAAATGACCGTGAGAAATGGAACATGATTAACTCTTCATTTATTACGACGCTTCCGGATACATGGGCTATAAATAAACGGTTTGTGATGTTGCCAATTAATCGTTGGAAGGATAATTATGAACGTGTTTTATTAGGTGGGTTAACTTGTGATAGCGATGATTACTATAACAGTGAACAACACGCAAATGCGATTTATTTACCCAAATATGATGTAGAGAAACCATTATATATTGGATTTTTTAATACAGGAGCTTATCAAGAATCTATCGGGGGATTTGGAGGAATACAACATTGTTTGATCCCTGCTCCTAAACATGTAGTTATTGACAAAGATTCAGATGGTAACATTGTTACCTCCTTATTTAAAGATCAACAAAAAAGTGAAGATTTACTTAATATCTTAGGATATCATTCGACATCGAATGTTAATGACGAGTCCCTTGAGACTCATAAAATTGAAGCATCTAATTAAAACTGTTTATATGAACACGAATACTTATGCAGGAATTCCTGACGAATTCTCAAAATTAGAAACCTCTAATATAGTCCTATTACCTGTTCCTTATGATGGTACAAGTACTTGGCAAAAAGGAGCGGATAAAGGTCCACAAGCATTTTTGAATGCTTCTGAAAATATGGAACTTTATGATATTGAAACAGATTTTGAAGTATATAAAATGGGAATTTATTTGGCTGACCCAGTAACAGAGTTTTCAAGTCCGGAAGCAATGGTTGAAGCGGTTTACAAAAAAACCAAAGAATACATTTTAAAAAATAAATTTGTAACCATTTTTGGAGGAGAACACTCTATTTCTATTGGGACCATTCGTGCCTTTAATCACACTTTTGAAAATCTAACTGTTTTACAATTAGATGCACATGCCGATTTAAGACCCGAATATCAAGGTTCTAAATGCAATCATGCTTGCGCCCTCAATGAAGCAAGCCAAACAACTAACTTAATTCAAGTTGGAATTCGTTCTATGGATTACATTGAGAAATCTGTCATGGATTTAGACAATACCTATTTTGCTCATCGAATTGCTGAAGATGATAACTGGGCAGATAATGCAATAGATCAAATGACTGAAAATGTTTTTATTACTATTGATTTAGATGTTTTTGATCCATCAATCCTTCCTAGCACTGGAACTCCAGAGCCTGGAGGGCTCTTTTGGTATGAAACTTTAGATTTTCTAAGACAAGTTTTTAAAGAAAAGAATGTTGTGGGATTTGATATAGTTGAACTGTGTCCAAACGCAGTGGATAAATCCTCTGACTTTTTAGCTGCCAAGCTTTACTACAAATTACTCTCTTATAAATTTAAAGACTTTTCTAACGAAGATAATATTGATGTTGAGTTTAAAGACTCCTTAAATACGCTCAAAAACACATTAAAACCCATCGAAGATGAAGACTATTAAAGGTCCAATTTCTGAATTTATTCAGAAGTATTATTTACATTTTAATGCTGCTGCATTGGTAGATGCTGCGAAAGCATACGAATATCAGCTGGTAACAGGATCCAAAATGCTGGTTTCTCTAGCGGGAGCAATGAGTACTGCTGAAATTGGTAAAATATTTTCAGAAATGATTCGAAAGGATAAACTCCATATTATTTCTTGTACAGGAGCTAATCTTGAAGAAGATATTATGAATTTAGTAGCCCACTCACATTACAAACGAGTTCCCAATTATCGCGATTTAACTCCTCAAGACGAATGGGATTTATTGGAAAAAGGTTTAAATAGAGTGACAGATACATGTATCCCTGAAGAAGAGGCGTTCAGACGTTTACAAAAACATGTTTTTAAACTTTGGAAAGATGCCGAAGCAGAAGGGAAACGGTATTTTCCACACGAATTTATGTACCAGTTACTACTTTCAGGTGTGCTAGAAGAATATTATGAAATTGATCTTAAAGATTCTTGGATGTATGCCGCAGCCCAAAAAAACTTACCAATAGTTGTTCCAGGTTGGGAAGACAGTACGATGGGGAATATTTTTGCGAGCTATGTCCTAAAAGGAGAACTAAAAGCGAGTACTGTTAAATCTGGTATAGAATACATGACTTTTTTGGCCGATTGGTACTCGGAAAACTCGGATATGGGCATTGGGTTTTTTCAAATAGGAGGGGGGATAGCTGGAGATTTTCCAATCTGTGTTGTTCCAATGTTATATCAAGATATGGAACGTACAGATACACCTTTTTGGAGTTACTTTTGTCAGATTAGCGATTCCACTACGAGTTATGGTTCCTACTCAGGAGCGGTTCCTAATGAGAAAATTACTTGGGGAAAATTAGACATAGACACACCTAAATTTATAATAGAAAGTGATGCAACCATAGTTGCTCCCTTAATTTTTGCTTACCTATTAGATTTGTAAACATATGATACGAAAAATTGTAGATTTTAGAAAACTCAACTCAGACCTCTTAAATCGTTTGGTTGAAAAATACCCTGACGGTTATGATGATAGCGATATTATTTCATTTAGAAATGCAAATAACGAAGTCGTAGAAGCAGTTGAGATCAAAACCGAAGACACTATCTATCTTATTAAAGTTGGAACACGACTTGAAAAAGCGATGGAGGATTTTAGTGAAAGAGACCTTGAATTTGACGATTCTCAAGTTGATTTAGAGGTCAATTTTGAGGATGAAGACGATTCCTAACTTATTTGAGGAGTCTTTTCATAGATTTAAGCTTTAATTCTCTTGCGAAAACAAAAAATACGGGAACGTATTCTAAACACAATATAAAACTGTTTTCGTACACATTATACTGACCGTAAGCAAAGTAGCTGAAAATTATGGTATAGCTCCAAAGGAGAGTGTACCTATAATTCGTATAAATGGAGAGCAGTAACAAACTTATAATGTACCAAGGATGCACTGTTGTGGATATAAAATAATACCCGCTAAGTAACCATAAAATGCTATGAATTAGTGCCGTTGTCTTTATTTTATTCCGAACTAATTGATAGCTGATCTGCAACACTAGAACACTCATCACCACAATTCCCATACTGTGAATCAGTTCCAGCTTAGATGTTGCTTTTAATACCCATTTAAGAAAGTAATAAAAACTCGCATTAAACTCAAACTTAGAAAACCACAGTCCAATAGTACTGCTGTAATTTTCAAAGAAATCTCCCTTTAAAAAAGGAATAAAAAGCAGTATAAATACTCCTCCAATACTGAGATAAAATCGGACACTTTTTTTCCAACCCAATTTGTTTAAGAATAAAGGTAGACTTATTATTGGTGCTAATTTTACTGCAATTGACAATGCCATGGTAAGCGCTGCCAAATGCCATTTTTGGGTATGTATATAATACAGAGCCATGATAAAAAATAACAGCATCAGCCCTTCAAAATGAAGGTTGCCCGTCAGTTCAATAATAACCAAAGGGTTGAGTATAAACCAATAGATATTTCTTGTAGGCAGATGTAGTTTTCTTAGGAGTTTTTTACCAAAAAAAAGAATACCTAAGTCTGCTGCAATTAATATAAGCCTCAACACTACTACCGACCCCAAAATACTGTGTTTAAACAGCATTGCAGCAATTATAAACGGGAGTTGGTGAATTGGTGGGTAATTGGAATAATGACCTGCGCTTAACGCCCCCATGCCTTCAAAAAGCATTTTCATTTGCGGAAACAAATCGGGTTGGGAACCCATTAAATCATTAGGAGTTGTCAGGTAGGGGTTGAGTCCTGTTAAAATTAATCGACCATCCCATATAAAACGATAGAAATCTTGAGACAAATTTGGAATTGCAAACAAAAATACCAGACGCAATCCGATTGCTAAATAATTAAGATGCTGCTCTTTTATGTTGAGTTGCTTTAAGATTAAATAATAACAACCAAAAAGAACACTGTATAGCGAAAGAAGTTTTAAATATTCAAAACGGGCTAAACCATAAGCCCAGATAGCATATGAAATCATACTGAGGCCGCCCCAAAGAAATAAGGTATTTTTTGAATTTAAGATTGACCTATTGAATTCCACAAGTCAGGGGGGTAAGTGGTTATACTTTAGATGAGAGAGATTTGAAAAATACAAATCCAAATCCTAGGAAAAGCATGAGATGAAAAGGAAATAATCCAAAATCGCCACCTTGATCGCCTACAATAAATGCACTGTACATTCCAAACCCAAAATACAACATTAAGAGTCCTTCAAAAATGACATTTGCTGAAACATTTTTCCTGAGGTACTTATTGGTTTTCCAAGTGTCAGTAAGTGAATTTATATTAAATTTTGGGGTCCGAACAAAATCACTTCGTTTTCCAAAATGACCTTCTAAAACAGCAATAGAGTTGTGTAAAGAGAATCCCATAGCGATTGAGAAAAATGTAAAGAACAAGGCGATATACTGAACGAAACTTTTCAGACTCGAACCATGTGATTTTTTGTACATAAACCAATAGCAAATAAAAAATATAAGAGTGCTAATTACAAAAAAGCTCATCACATAAAAATACATTTTTAGGTGTGCATATTCATTTTTGATGTAGAGCATAGGAATACTAAGAATTCCTACGATTAAAATGTTTAAAAACATCGTGCTATTTAATAAATGAAGTAAGCTGTGTAATTTTGTCTTTGCAGAAATATTTTTACTTTTTAAGACACGCCTTATCATTTTTTGAAAATTTTCAGCACCTCCTTTGTTCCATCTAAACTGTTGCGATCTTGCAGCACTGATGGCTACAGGTAATTCTGCAGGCGTTTCAACATTCTCTAAATATTTAAATTTCCAGTCCTTTAACTGCGCTCTATAACTTAAATCAAGATCTTCGGTTAAGGTGTCCCCTTCCCAATTTCCTGCATCAATAATACAAGTTTTACGCCATACCCCTGCGGTACCATTAAAGTTGATGAAGTGTCCTTTAGAATTTCGTCCTACTTGTTCTAATGTAAAATGAGCATCTAGAGCAAAGGCTTGAATCCTTGTTAGAACAGAGTAATCACGATTGATGTGTCCCCAGCGTGTTTGTACAACACCAACCGCTTCATCTTTAAAAAAGGGTATGGTTCGTTTCAACCAATCTCTTTGTGGTAAAAAGTCAGCATCAAATATGGCAATGTATTCCCCCTTTGCATTTACCAAACCTTCTTTGAGCGCTCCAGCTTTAAACCCTTCACGGTTTGTTCTTTGAATGTGCTGAATGTCAACCCCTTCTTTTTGTAAGGCTTTAATTAATGTAGCGGTAGACTCTACTGATTCATCGGTAGAATCATCAAGCACCTGAATTTCTAATTTATCTTTTGGATAGTCAAGAAGCACTATATTTTTTAACAAGCGATCCATTACATAAATCTCGTTAAATACTGGAAGTTGTATGGTCACATAAGGAATTTCATCACTGTTGGAAAAATCAAATTCGGGACTGTCTTCTGAATGTTTTTGAGATGCTATATAATTGAAAAGTAAATTCAATTGAGCCAAGGCATACATAAATATGAGTATGAGCGCAATAGAGTAAACGCAAATTATGATGATTTCTAATAGCATTATTTGAAACTGTATTTAAATATCCAAGTTAATATCTTAATTCCTGCAAATATACTACCTTTTAGCGTACCAGAAACCTTCGAAACTCCAATTCTATTTCGATACTTTACAGCAATCTCTTCATAACTAAACCTTTGTTTTAATATTTTTAATTGCATTTCTACTGTCCATCCGTAAGTGGGGTCTTTCATTTTCAAGCACATTAAGGTGTCAAACTTAATCGCCCTAAATGGCCCGAGATCTGTGAATTTTGATTTAAAAAACATCCGCATTAAAGAAGTTGCTAGCCAATTTCCGAAAATTTGTTGAGGCTGCATAGCCCCTTTTTCTCTGAGTTTTTTAACACGACTTCCAATTACAAAATCAACATTTTTTTCAATAATTGGAGCTATAATTTTGGTGAGTTCTTCTGGGTAATCACTATAATCTCCATCCAGAAACACAACGATATCTGTATCACTTTTTTGCTGATTGAGATATTCAATCCCTTTTAAACAGGCATTCCCATAACCCGGTTTAGGTTCCGATAAAACAGTGGCGCCAGCTTCTTGTGCGATTTTTGCAGTGGCATCTGTTGAGTTGTTATTAACCACGATGATCTCGTCCACAAAAGTGGGTAGATCTTTTATGACTTTAGCTATGGATTTAGCTTCATTATAAGCTGGAATTATGACTCTAACAGTTTTAGTCAAACAGATTTAGTTCTTTAGTTCTTTTTGTTGAGCTGGGACAATATGAGTGTCGAAATACCACGAAGACCATTTCTCTAAGCTAAGGAATACACCAAGACTTAAAGCTATTATTGTAATGATAAGAATCAGCATATTTTTATTCTTTCTCTTAGGGTCTATAGAGCATTGGTTTTGTTTTCTTCTGAAGGAATACACGCCATAAATTCCGATTAATATAGCTATTCCTTTCAAAATTAGAGAGCCCGTTCCTTCACTTCCGTCTTCATTATAAAAGAAATCAGCAAATGAGATTGCATATACTCCTCCCATAATACCAAACATGAACAGAACTGCTGGTGCAACACAACATAAGATGCCGGCTACTGCTGCACTTAATGAGTATTTTAAACTCCATTTTATAAGACTAGGGTGTTTTTCGTTTGACATAAGTTTAGATTTTAAGGTTTATCAAAGTTACTTAATATGTTTTAAATAATAAGCTTCTAATTCTTTAGGGGTTGCTCCAAAGAGCTTTTTGAGGTGAATCATCCAGAAATGAAGCTGTAAAGACCAGATTCCATTGGAAAAATAGCGTCTTGATGAAGTAGTCAACCAGTACGGAAGTACTTCAAACTTGTAATGTTTATAGAGTTTATAAATCAAATCATTATCTTCATAAATGACAAATTCCTCATTAAAACCGCCTAAATCATCAAAGACTGTTTTTTCTACAAATAAACTTTGATCGCCTCCCCGACATGATTTCCAATTAAATTGCGTGAACCATCCCGCCAGTTGTAGCCACCAATGATTGCTGTCAAATTTCATTTTAAAACAGCCTGCTTTTGAGCCGTTGTGTACTGCATCCAAAATATACTGGTCAAAATTTTTGGGAGGAATTGAGTCGGCATGTAAAAAATAGAGCACCGATCCTTTGGACTGTGAAGCTCCCAAATTCATCTGTTTCGCACGTCCTTTTGGACTTTTTATTCCTACAATCTTAGGATGTGTTTTTGAAAGTTTGGACACTATTTTCTGAGATCCATCGGTACTGCCACCATCTACGACTAGGATGTCTAAAAGGAGTTCCGAGCTGCTATGAAGATCCAAATAGGTCAATAAAGCCTCTATATTTTCAGCTTCATTGAGAACAGGAATAATGATGCTGATGCTATTCATTCAGAGACCAATTGTAAGTTTTGTAGTTAATTTTTGGATCCGAGGAAATGCTTATTGCACTGTATTTGTTGAGGTATCTTATAAATGCATCTTCTTTTGGAAAATCTGATTTAAACCATTTGAATATTTTTGAAATTGTAATTTTTGATTCAGTTATGTTGTTTTTCGAGGGTTCGTTTATAAATTCACGTGCCGCTTGATCCAATTGATCTGACAGCGTATTGGATTCATAAGCGCAATTTAAAAGTTTTGGACAGGACTCCGATGCACACACTATGGCAAAATGAATGCGCGGATCGCCCATAGGTCTCAAAATTTCATGTTCAATAGTGTTTAATGACATTTTTTTGCCACCGATTTCAAAAAATGTTTGTTCCCACGGATCGCTAATATCTTTAATGCTTTCTGTCGGGTAATTGTCAACAATCAGTTGAATGGTATACGCATTGTACGCATTGATCCAATAGGTCATTTTTTCGGTTTTGCTCCAGTTTTCCTGGGGAGCATTCTCTGCCAAGTAGATAAGGTAGTTCTGCAGTGATTTCTGATTTCCTTGCAATCCTTTATAGTTGACAACCCCATTTTCTGCTACGTAAGTTTGTAGGATTTTAGTCCATCTAGAATGATCTATTGTCTGTGCGCTAGCAGTGTAAAAGCACAGAAGTAAGCTGCAGAATAAGAATCGTTTCATAGTGATTTAGGTTAAGTTAACAGCAACCTCCACCATCATAGTGATAAGTAGATTCGCTTATGTATATATCGTTTCGGTTTAAATCTGCTAGGGTATTAGCGGTTTTATCACAAATTGCTAAAGGCTGATTTTTCACTAATACATGGCCTAATTTGTCATCAAAAAAGGCTTCTTTACCATAAAAAATAGCTGCTTTCCCTGTGAAAATACACGGGCCGTCCACAGGCATTGGATCTTTGATCGCTGCAACTTCAATAGATTCAATATAGATTAATTCCTGGGTATTGTAATGAAGCGGGTCTAAAATTCGGTAAGGCTTTCGAGCTCTGATTTCAATCGTTCCAAAGCCCGCATCTGTAAGCATCTTTACATATTCTGCAATTGGAATACTTCCACTCAGGCATAAGGCTCTAAGGCGTTCGTCTTCGCGCAATGCTTCGTTCATGGGCTGCTCACATGTGGGGTCGCTCATTACTAATTTTCCATGTGGTTTCAAGACACGGTACATTTCTGATATTGCTTTTTTGAGGTCTTCAACCTTAAAAATATTAAACAAACAATTTTGTGCTGCCACATCAATACTGTTGTCTGCAACAGGTAAATTGAGCGCATCTCCTTTTTTGAGACTTACAAATTCTTTGTTGAACCATGGGTTTTGAGCTTCGGCTTCGTTAAAATTTTTATCGGAGGCTTCCAGCATCTCATCGACTACATCGACCCCAATCACTCCCTCTTTTTGACGACTGAAATACGCAAATTGTAGCAACTCCATTCCGCCGCCAACCCCTACATACAGTATTTTCGGATTGTTAGTTAGGTCACGCGCATGGACCGTGCTTCCGCAGCCATAGTTCATTTCTTGCATGATTTTCGGAATTTTCAAACCAGGGAGTTCCCAAATAGGGTTGGTGGTGCAGCAAAGTCCTATATCAGGACTGAGGGCTGCTTCTTTGTAAACGTCGTGGGTAGTATCTAGGTAGCTCATTAAAATGTTTTTATAAGTTCTTTAAATAGTGTGATCATATCGGGTTCGGCTTTTTCAGCCATTTGAATAATTTCTGAAATATCGACGGGTTTTAAATTTTCTGGATCACATTCATCTGTTAAAACAGAGACGGCTGCCACTTTTAGTTGAAGGTGATTTGCTACAATAATTTCGGGTACAGTACTCATGCCAACAGCATCTGCGCCCAGAAGTTTAAGCATTTTATATTCGGCACGGGTTTCAAGTTGAGGGCCCACCACACTGACATAAACGCCTTTGTGTAATTTGATATTGTTTTTAAGAGCGATGGACTCAAACTGGGTGTTGAGATTTTTGTCATAAGGAGCACTCATGTCTACAAAACGTTCCCCTAATTGCTCCACACCTTTGAATGCCAAAGGCGATCCGCCTTGTAAGTTGATGTGATCCTCAATCAGCATTAACTCTCCTTTTTTATAATTTAAATTTAAGGCCCCAGAAGCATTTGATACTAAAAGTGTCTTAATGCCTAATTGTTTCATAATACGTACAGGATAGCTGACATCTTGGAGTGAATACCCCTCATAAAGATGAAAGCGCCCTTGCATGATGATGACTTTTTTACCCTCCAAAACGCCATAGATCAATTTTCCTTTATGAAATTCAATCGTTGCTGTTGGGAAGTTTGGAATGTGATTGTAGCTCACCTCTTTTATAATTTCAACATGGTTTAGAAGCTGGCCTAGTCCAGTGCCTAAAATAATTCCAATTTCGGGAGATTCAAACCCTTTTTCTTTTAGATAATTCGTGGTGTCTTCAATCAGATTCTTCATTATTCTTTTAGTGTTTTAATCAGTTCAGGTTGTGTTTTTAGATCTTCAAATGTATCAATGTCGTTCAAGGCTTCCAAAAGTTTAACGTTTTGTAGCTCTAAGTCTTTTAAAGTAGTTTCTAAAACCATATCAGTTCCCCATTCTTTATTTTTAAATATATTGGGATGCATTTTTTTCATTCCTAATAAATAATAACCCCCATCCAGTGAAGGTCCTAATACGACCTCGTTCTTTTCTAAAGCAGTGAAGGCATCTTCGATATGGGTGGGTTTCAAATCGAATAAATCGCTTCCCACAATCACCACTTTTTCATAGGCGTTTTTAAAAGCCGTCTCAAAAGCATTTTGCATCCGTGCACCCAAATCCGTTCCTTTTTGCCCCTTTTTTTGATACTTTGTCTCACACCATAAGTCGCTGTGTAGAATGATGTCCGAGTAATATACAACTTTATCAGCAGAGACAGAGTTTATTACGGACTCCGTATGCTGTAGTAAATTAGTATATATTTTCAAGGCGTTTTCGTTTCCGATGGTTTTGGCAAGTCGTGTTTTGACTTTTCCCAGCTCTGGGTTTCTTACAAAAACGATGACTAAATTTTTATTCATAGACTTTCGTTCCTTTTAATAAATAACTTCCCCAGTATTTAGAATAGGCATGAACTTTTGGTGTTTCTTCTTGATTGCTGCCATAAACTTTTTTGCCTTTGTTAACCCATTCAAAAATGCCGCCATATAAGTTATAAACGGAGGTATATCCATCAGCAATGAGTTTTTTTCCGATGATTTCAGAGCGTACACCTATAGAACAATAAACGACAATAGTTGTGTTTTTATCTGTTGGCAAGCCTGTCGTTTTAGAGATATTAAATTTTTTAAAGCCTACATGGATCGCATGCTCTAAATGGCTAATGTTATATTCTTCTACTTCACGTGCATCTAAAAGGAAGGGAGCTGTTGTTAGTCTGCTGAGTTCTTCTACGTATATATAAGGTACTGAATGGTCATTGTATTTATTCAAAAGCTCTTTGACAGAGGATTGACCAAAGCCATTGGCACACAGTAAATATATCCCTAAAAAAAATAATTTTCTCATTGTATTAAGTTACGGTTCCTTGGCAACTACTTCCTGCGCCGGCCGTACAGCCATAGCAGTGTTGCGAAATACAAATGCTGCGTTTGTTTAGAATGTCTTTATTAAAATCGCGAATGTGTTGCACTGTGCTGTCCACTTTTAATTCTAACATTTGATTAAAATCACAATCGTAAAGCCATCCATCCCAACTTACAGAAAGGGTATTGGTACACATGACATTGTCCACAGCTGCGGGATTAAAGGCTTCTACGAGATTGTACATATAGTCCTCATAATTTTCAGAGGCTATGAGATAATCTAAAAATCGACTGATGGGAAGGTTGGTGATTGTAAATAAATTATGAAACTGAATCTCAAAATTTGAGAGTAATGCTTTTTTGAAGTCGGTTTCTAAGGCCGTTTGATCCCCTGGTAAAAAAGCCCCTGAGGGGTTGTAAACCAAATCGAGTTTAAGCTCAGAGCCGGGCATACCGTAGCCCACGTCGTTCAACATTTTTAAGGCTTTAATAGAGGCATTAAAAACACCATCGCCACGTTGCTGGTCTGTTTTTCCTTCTGTCCAGTGAGGCATAGAGGAGATGACATGTACCTTGTGTTTTTTGAAAAACTCGGGCAAATCATTATATTTTTTATTGGCGGTAATGATGGTCAAGTTGGACCGAACGATGACCTCTTTAACACCAACTTTTGTGGCTTCTTCTACAAACCATCTGAAGTCAGAATTCATTTCTGGTGCACCGCCAGTTAGGTCTAGGGTGTGAGCCCCAGTTGCTTTAATGACATCCAAACACTGTTGCATGGTTTCACGAGTCATGATTTCTTTACGGTCGGGACCGGCATCGACGTGGCAGTGTCCACACACTTGGTTACACATATAGCCTACATTGATTTGTAGGATTTCTAATAGTTTTGGTTTTAAAGGAAATTGATTTTGAGTAACTAATTTTGTGCGAAATGTAGGAAGATCCTCATTTTGAAAAATTCCATTTGATAAAATTTCCAATTGACGCTTGGCGTTGGCAAGTTCATTTTCGCGCTTTTTAAGGGACTTTAATTGCATAGGTTACATGGATAATTTTTTGTACTTATTCATCATTTGTACACTATGGACCAGCGTAGCGCCACTTTCAATGGCGGCCCCTGCATGGACTGCTTCCATCATTTCTTCTTTGGTAATCCCTCGTTTTAAGCCGTCTTGTGTGTAGGCGTCAATACAATAGGGACATTTTACAACATGTGACACCGCCAGGGCTATGAGTGATTTTTCTCGAGCTGATAAAGCGCCTTCTTCAAAGACACTTCCATAATAGTCAAAGAATTTTTTTCCGAGTTCTTCATTCCATTCGGTGATGTTTCCAAATTTTCGTAAATCAGAAGGTTCATAATAGGTATTGCTCATGTTTGTGTGTTTAAGACTGTTTTGATAATATTTTTTAAAACTAGTGAAAATTCTCCGATATTCCTCAAATTCTCCGAAATCCATGTTTTCTTTTTCGTTGTGCAGTTCTATGAACTCCTTAATATGTTCATAGTGAATTATATAATAACAAATCTATCCAATCCTGAAGAGGTTGTATTGCCCCCCTTTTTTCATGGAGGTGATATAGATAGAGCGTTTTAACGACTTATTGTTTAGTTATTACAACACAACATTAAGCATAACAAACCATACAAACCCTATACATTTTCATTTGAAATGAATTCTTAACACAAGTTTATGATTTTGGAATTACTAATATTTACAGGTAATAATTACGAATATTATCATTTATGTGCTGTAAAAATATCAGTGTATATATTTTGTATTGTTTTGTTTATGGATAATGGATTAAGATTAAACTATATTTGATTATAATTTAACTTAAAAATATTTAATATGAAAAAAATTACTTTACTATTGCTTTTAGTGAGTTCATCACTTTTTGCACAATTAGAAGGTTCTTGGAGCTTTACACCAGTTGCTGGAGCGATGGGCGTTGGTCCAAATCCAGGAGATTACTCTTGGTGGTCAAATGGTGCTGGTGATGTTACGACACGTTCATGTCTTTTTGATGATGAATATGTATTCAATGCTGACGGTTCATTTACAAATGTACATGGAGCTGATACATGGTTAGAGATTTGGCAAACAGGTGTTACAGCAGAAGGTTGTGGGGCTGCAGTTGCGCCACACAATGGTTCAAATGCTGCGACTTACACAGTTGATGCAGCTGCAGGAACAGTAACAATTGTTGGATCAGGAGCTTATTTAGGTCTTAATAAGGTTACAAACCAAGCAGAAGACGGAGCACCTGCCAATGACACTACAGTTTATAGCTACGTAATGTCAGCCGATGGGAATTCAGTAGATTTCACAATCCAAGGATTCAATGCTGGAGTTGCAACTGCAGAATGGATTTTTAAAATGACCAAAAATATTCCTGACGCTCCTTCTTTAGAAGGTTCTTGGAGCTTTACACCAGTTGCTGGAGCGATGGGCGTTGGTCCAAATCCAGGAGATTACTCTTGGTGGTCAAATGGTGCTGGTGATGTTACGACACGTTCATGTCTTTTTGATGATG
>Ga0209137_1001241_pt1 | contig 24721 bp, 27 predicted proteins | sample SaaInl5LU_22_DNA_FD_184642 | JGI IMG/M metagenome (GOLD analysis project Ga0209137, IMG submission 184642) | Marine microbial communities from expanding oxygen minimum zones in the Saanich Inlet - ESP_105LU_22_DNA (SPAdes) (version 2) | ecosystem: Environmental > Aquatic > Marine > Intertidal...
TTGGTGGAAAGGTTAGGCTTACTTTTCCTATTCCTTGGATCGCTCCTTATTTAGAAGGTGGACTAGGTGCTTCTTTAGGTTCTTTTGAGACTATTACTCCTTTTACTAATGTAAAGAAAAGCGGTTTAACTCCTCATATTCCAATAAGTATAGGTTTAAAGATTGGTCGCAAACATAGATTTGATTTTTCATTCTCATATTATTTTCATCCATCTGCCGAACAGTTTACAGGTTCTGCTGCGTTTGGTTTTTCTTTTCCATTGAGTCAAAACCAAACAAAAAAGTTGTAGATTAAGACTTAAGGGTGTTTTGTAAAAAAATGAAATTTCGTTTTAACGATAGATAAAAATATTGTCTTGCTATTCTTAATTATAGCATCGTTTTTTTTGCAGTAATCGTTTTAATATTTAAAACTACAAATGTTAATATTGCTGGTAAAAGCCATCCTAAATTTTGATTAGCAAATGGAATAAGTGCTTTTAGACTCGTTAAACTGCCTTTTGGCAATAAAAATACTAAAAAATCTGGAATACTAAATATAAAAGTTACCAAAGCAACACCTTTAAAAACAGTTGAGGAAGCATATTTTTGTGGTATTACATTTAATATAATAAGGATTATAGTTATTGGATAAATAAACATTAACGCTGGTAAGGCTACAACAATAATATAACTTACATCAAACTGTCCAACAAAAACACCTATTAAGCAAGAAATAACAGCTGTAATAGTATAAACTATTTGTGAATTTTTAAATAGGCCTTTAAAAAAATCTGCTGTACCAACAATAACAGAAACTGCTGTAGTAAAACAGGCTAATGCTATTAATACGCTTAAAAACACATTGCCTATGTTTCCTAAAGTTTTTATGCTTAAACTAGTTAATAATTCTGGTCTAGAAATGGAAGCTTCAAATTCGGTATTATGTAATGCTCCAACTGCAATCATTCCTGTATATATTAAAAACAATCCAATGGCAGCCACTAAACCTGATTTTGCAATAATTGCTTTTTTATCTTCAAATGAAATACCTCCTTCAAGATTTAATGATATAATAACAACACCTCCAATTAAAACACCTCCAAGTGCATCATAGGTTTGGTAGCCTTCAAGCAATCCTGCTATTATAGCTGGAGATCTAAAACTGATGGATTCATACTCTCTGGTGAAGTAAAAAGTCCAATACCTATTATTGCTAAAAGAATTAAAACTATTAATGGCGTAAGAAACTTACCTAGTATACTTAATATTTTGTCCCTTTTCATGATAAATATGAAAGCAATTCCAAAATAAAGAGTACTCGTTAATAAAGAGGATGAATTAAAAAAAGGCTGAATAGCCATTTCATGAGTTACAGCAGCTGTTCTAGGTATAGGTAAGGTAATAGCAATTATATAAACACATAAACAATACACTAAACTAAATAAAGGAGACACTTTGCTACCAAAGTCTAACATAGTGCCTTGCAATCTTGCATGACCAAATAATGCTAGCAATGGTATTATAATTGCAGATGCTATAAAACCAAGCGTTACAAGCCACCAGTCTGGTCCAGAATTAAAACCTAGTTGTGGTGGCAATATTAAGTTACCTGCACCAAAATAACTGGCGAATATGGCAAAACCAATTATTAATATTGTTTTTCTATTATTCATTTTTGAAAAATTATCTTTGCCAAGATACTAATTTCAATCTATGTCGTTTTTCCACAAGTTTAAAAATTTAAAGATTCATTACACAGACCAAGGCTCTGGAAAAGCCATTGTTTTACTACATGGTTTTTTAGAAGATTTGTCTATGTGGAATATTATTGTTCCTGAATTGTCTAAAAAAAATAGAGTTATTTGTATCGATTTATTAGGTCATGGTAAAACAGATTCCATAGGCTACGTTCATAAAATGGAAGATATGGCTGAAGCCATAAATTCAGTTTTAAAACATTTAAAACTTCGTAAATACATTCTTATTGGACACTCCATGGGTGGTTATGTGGCTTTAGCTTTTGCAAAACTACACACTGAAAGTATTAAAGGTTTATGCTTATTAAATTCTACTTATGAAGCTGATGATAATGAGAGAAAGCAATTAAGAATTCGTGCAAATAAAATGGTACAAACCAATTACGAAAATATGGTTCGCATGAGCTTTGCTAATCTTTTTAGTGCAGAAAGCAAACTAAAACAGACTGAAGCTTATAATACTGCATTACAAATTGCTTTAAAAACTCCTCTTCAAGGTTATATGGCTGCTAACGAAGGCATGATGCAACGTTTAGATTATTCAACATTCTTTGCAAAAGCTACCTTTAAAAAAATGGTGTTATTAGGACAAAAAGACACTATTTTAAATTCAGAAAACATCCTAAAGTTTACAAAAATGCATAGTATTGAAACCCATGTTTTTAGTGAAGGACACATGAGTCATATAGAAAATAGTAAGGCATTTATTACAAAAACAATGCGTTTCGTCGAAAAAACATAACTTTTAATCGTTTTTTTTATACTTAAGTTTAACTAATCAATAGTCCCAACTATTTTAAATAAAAAATCTATGTCTGTATATTGTAATATTTTTGGTCATCGATTTGAAGTTTCTAAAAAAGTAACATACCACGTTAGTGAATACAAATGCGATAATTGCAGTAAAGAATTAACTACCAATAGTGATGGTGGATTAATAGAACTTACTCCTAAATTTAGAGAAATAAACTCTATTTTATTCAGAATATACAGTAAAAGACAAGCTAGACTAAGAAGAAAAGAATTACATAAGGCCTACAAAATATCTTCTTAACTCTCAAAGTTTTTCCAACCTTGAGCTTGTAACGGGATTTTTGTTTCTGCTCTGGTTACTAGATTTGCACCAGAATTTTCATCTGTCATAAAACCAATTACAGTGAAATTTGGATTTGCTTTTATTTTTGGAAAATCGTCTTGAGAAATAGTCATTAACAATTCGTAATCTTCGCCACCATTTAGTACAACAGTAGTACTGTCTATATTAAACTCTTCACAACTAGAAATAACCTGAGGATCTAAAGGCAGTTTATCCTCATATACATCACAACCCACTTTACTAGCTTTACAGATGTGTAGAATTTCAGAAGATAAACCATCGCTTACATCTATCATTGCAGTTGGTTTTACATTTAAGTCTTTTAAGAGTTTAATGATATCTTTTCTTGCTTCCGGTTTTAATTGACGCTCCATTATGTATGTATAAGCATCTAAATCTGGTAGATTATTTGGGTTTACTTTAAACACTTCTTTTTCACGCTCTAAAATTTGAAGTCCCATGTAAGCTGCTCCTAGATCTCCAGAAACCACTAATAAATCGTTTGGTTTTGCGCCTTTTCTATAGACAACATCATCTGCATTAACTACTCCAATTGCAGTAATAGAAATTAGTAATCCAGAAGTAGAAGATGTGGTATCTCCTCCAACAACATCTACATTATAAATTTTTGATGCCAAGGCTATACCTTCATACAAAGCTTCTAATGCTTCTAATGGAAAACGATTTGAAACAGCTATAGAAACTGTAATTTGAGTCGCTTCTGCATTCATTGCATAAACATCAGATAAATTGACTATGACAGATTTATAGCCTAAATGTTTTAAGGGCACATAACTTAAATCAAAATGCACACCTTCAACCAACATATCTGTTGTAACTACAATTTGCTTCTTTTTAAAATCTAAAACAGCAGCATCATCACCTATGCTTTTAATGGTCGAGCTTTGTTTTATTTCAAATTGCTCAGTTAAGTGTTCTATTAACCCAAACTCTCCTAGTTTGCTTAATGGAGTTCTTGATTGATTTTTATCTTCTATCATATTGCAAAAATAAGAAGTTGAAACACAAATTAAGCAAAATTATTTTTTAATTATTTGATTTATAAAAACAATTAAGGTGATTAAAATTCCATAAAAAAAGATAAAAAAATAAAGTAGAATACTAGCATTTTAACAGTAAAACTGAATATTATATAGTTTTTTTAATTAATTTTGTTGCTGCCCTAATTATTAATAAACCTCATGTTTAAAAATTACTTTTTAGCAGTATTGCTATCATTTTCTTTTCTTAACGTTACAAATGCTCAAACTCCATGCGAATCCGGAATGGCAGGCATTTATCCTTGTAATGACTATGACTTAATGTCTAGAATCCCAATATCGACTTTAGCAACCTCATTAGGTAATCCTGAAGGGAGCGATGTTTGGGGATGGACAGATCCATTAGATGGAAAAGAATATGCCATTATTGGCACAACAAATAGTACTGCATTTGTTGATGTTACAAATCCTGTAAGTCCTATTTTTTTAGGACGCATAGAAACAGCAAATGGAAACACTTCTTTTTGGAGAGACGTAAAAGTATATAATAATCATGCGTTTATAGTTGCAGATATTATTGGAAATCATGGTATGCAAGTTTTTGATTTAACCATTTTAAGAAATGGTGTAGATCCAGATTTAACTTTCGATGGTAATCAAGTATTAAGATATCAAGGTGATGGTGGTCCTGGAGATTTAGTGATTGGGAGTTGCCATAATATTGTAATTAATGAATCTGAAGGTGTCGCTTACCTCGTAGGCTGTAATTCGGCAAATGGAGGAGGTCCTATTTTTGTAGATATTACAAATCCTGCTAATCCAACTGTTCTTGGCGATTATACATCAGGTGGTTATTCTCACGATGCGCAAGTTGTTACTTATACTGGACCAGATACAGATTATTACGATCCAGCAAATGGAATTACTAATAGACAAATATATATTGGAAGTAATGGGAATTCAGATAAAGTAGTAATTTTAGATGTAACTGATAAGTCTAATGTAGTCCCAATTAATGCTTTCGATTATCCTCAAATTTCATATGCACATCAAGGGTGGTTTACAGAAGATCAACGTTATTTTATTTTAGGAGATGAAGTAGATGAACAAAGTTTTGGTAATAATTCTAGAACTTTAATTTTCGATTTTCAAGATCTTAATGCAGATTTTGATCTTGATGTAAATATGGATCAAATACCAGATTTAATAAACATCTACTCAGGACCAACTGCTGCAATTGATCATAATGGATATGTAAAAAACAATACGTTTTATTTAGCTAACTATAGAGCTGGAATGCGAGTTCTAGATGTACCAACACTTATTTCAGCTAACAATTCATCTTCCGAAATTGGTTTTTTTGACACTTTCCCAAGTAGTAATGGAGCAAGTTTTAATGGTGCTTGGAGTATTTATCCTTATTTCTCAAGCGGAAACATTATAATAAGTGATATAGAAAGAGGGATGTTTATTGTAAGAAAAAGTGGCACACTTAATACAATTGAGTTTACTCAATCTTCTAGTTTTTCATTATCGCCAAACCCAACAACATCTATTTCTACATTAAAAAGTAATAACGACAACTCAATAATAACTGTAGAAATATATAATATTTTAGGACAAAGAGTATTTAATAAAGGCAATATAAATAAACTAGAATTCGTTTTACCTACAAAAGATTATAACTCTGGAGTTTATTTAGTTAAGATAAATAATTCTTTAACTAAGAAACTGGTTATAAAATAAAAATTACAGAAGATGAAAAAAACAATAAAAATTGCATCACTTCTAATAATTTGTTTCACATTAAGTGTTGTAATTCAAGGTTGTCAGGATGAACCTGTAAGCATTGCAACTTTTGTAGATACTGATAACGATGGTATTCCAGATGATATTGATAACTGTTTAGAAATTTCAAATCCCAATCAAACCGATTTAGATGGGAATGGTGTTGGCGATGTATGTGATCCTGATACAGATGAAGATGGCATTATAGATGCTTTAGATAATTGTCCGTTTTTTGCAAATCCGGATCAAGCCGATTTAAATAACGATGGCATAGGTGATGCTTGTGAAGCAGACCAAGATAATGATGGAGTTCCAGACAATATAGATAATTGTATTAACCTTGCTAATACAGACCAATTAGATACTGATGGTGATGGAATGGGAGACGTTTGTGATGATGATGATGATAACGATGGTATAAATGATGACTTAGACAACTGCCCATTAATAGCAAATCCAGACCAAGCAGATGCTAACAACAATGGTTTAGGTGATGTTTGTGATAATCAACCACTTTCACCTTGCGAAAATGGAATGGCAGGAATATATCCATGTGATGGAATAGACTTGTTAGCAGTTATAGATGCACAAACTTTAGGAGGAAGTGCTAATGTAGAAGGCAGTGACATTTGGGGATGGACAGACCCAACTAATGGTAAAGAATATGCTTTAGTAGCATTAACAAATAGTACTGCGTTTGTAGATGTTACAAATCCTATAAATCCAGTATTTTTAGGAAGATTAGACACAAATGCAGGAACAAGTTTTTGGAGAGATGTAAAAGTTTATAATAACCATGCCTTTATTGTTGCCGATAATGTTGGTGCACATGGTATGCAGGTTTTTGATTTAACAAGATTAAGAACTGTAGCAAATCCTCCAGAAACTTTTAATGCAGATACTGTATATAATGGTGTTGGAAGTTGTCATAATATTGTAATAAACGAGAGTGAAGGCGTAGCTTATTTAGTCGGTTGTTCTTCAACTAATGGTGGTGGACCAATTTTTGTTGATATATCTAACCCAACAAATCCCACTTTTATAGACGATTATACAGCTGGAGGATACTCTCATGATGCTCAAGTAGTAACTTATAATGGGCCAGACTCAGACTATACAGGAAAACAAATATATGTTGGTAGTAATGGTAATACAGACAAAGTTGTTATTTTAGATGTCACAGATAAATCTAATGTTATTCCAATTAGTGACTTTACATACCCACAAACAGCTTATGCACATCAAGGTTGGTTTACAGAAGATCAAGCATATTTTATTTTAGGAGATGAAGTAGACGAACAAAGTTTTGGTTTTAATACAAAAACATTAGTTTTCGATTTTACAGATTTGGATAATCCTATATTATCGTCAACCTATACTGGTGAGACAGCTGCAATAGACCATAACGGTTATGTTAAAGGAAACGAATATTATCTTGCTAACTACAGAGCTGGTTTAAGAATACTAGATATCACAAATATTTCTGCATCTAATAATGCAATGACAGAAACTGCATTTTTTGATACTTTTCCAAACAGTAACAGTGCTAATTTTAATGGTCTTTGGAGTGTTTATCCTTATTTTGCTAGTGGTAATATCATTTTAAGTGATATTGAAGGTGGTCTTTTTATTGTAAGAAAAAGTAATTAAATGAATCAAAAAAGACACATACTAATTTGTTTACTAGTTATAGTTACTGCTTTAAGTTGTAAAAATGATGATGATAATATTACACTTAACAATCCATCAGCAATAGGAATACTAGAATCTGTAAATACATTTGGTGGTTCAAAAAATGATAGTGCACAAGAAGTTGTAAGCACGAGCGATGGTGGTTATGCTGTGCTTGGTTTTACACAAAGTATGGATGGAGATATTCTAGATAAACAAAACGAAAGTTTCGATTTTTGGGTACTAAAATTCAATGCAGAAAATGAAATAGAATGGAATAAAACCTTCGGAGGTACAGCAGATGATAAAGGAAGCGATATTATTCAAACTACAGATGGTGGTTTTGCAATTCTAGGTTCAAGTTTTAGTAACGACGAAGACGTTTCTGGAAATCAAGGTCAAAATGATTATTGGCTAGCTAAACTAGACGCTTCAGGTAATATTTTATGGCAAAAATCTTATGGTTATCAAGGTGCAGATTATGGTATATCTGTTATACAAACAAGTGACTCTGGATACTTAGTAACTGGAGTTTTAGATGTCACTGCATCTAATGGAGAAGGTAATACCTCAAGAACCAGTAATAGACACGCTGGTGGAGATTATTGGGCAATAAAGTTAGACGCATCAGGAACTATAGTATGGAGTAAATATTATGGTGGTTTATTTACAGATACACCTGAAGGAATTGTTGAAACAGATGATAACGAATTTATTATTGTTGGTGGTTCAGATAGTATGGATACAGATATCTCAAGCAACATTGGTTCTTATGATTTTTGGGTTGTAAAAATTTCTAATACAGGAGCAATAGTTTGGGAAAAATCTTTTGGAGGAGATGAAATTGATGAAGCTTGGTCAATTACAAAATCTAACGATGGTAATTTTATTATTGCTGGAGATACTAGAAGTAACAATGTAGACGTCTCTAATAATATTGGAGCTGCAGATTTATGGTTAATTAAAATTTCAACTAACGGAGAATTACTTTGGGAAAAAACTATTGGTGGAACAAGTTTCGATGTCGCTAGAGATATAACTCCTACTCAAGATGGAGGCTTTTTAGTTGCTGGCAGCTCAAGAAGTAACGATGTAGATGTCTCAGAAAATAAAGGACAAAATGATGCATGGGCAGTTAAAATAGACAGCAATGGTTCTATTGAATGGGAAAAATCTGTGGGAGGAACAAATATAGATTTTGCCTATGGAATAGTAGAATTAAATAATAAAAAAGTGGTAGTCGTTGGTGACACAACAAGTAACGACGAAGATATAATTCAAAACAAAGGTTTTACAGATTTATTGATAATTAACATTGAATAAAAACAGAATATAATGAAACAGATTTTTGCTTTAATAATGTGTGTTGCTTTAGCATTAACTTCATGTAGTGAAGATATGGATGACAACGCTCTTGCAAATGCAAACATAAACTTTAAATTCTCGCATACTTGGGATAACACATTAATAAATAGTTCTAATTTAACGACCCAAACGTTAACTAATGAAAATGGCGAAAATATTAACATAACTCATATAAGATATCTTATTTCTAAACTACAATTAGTAAATAGTTCTGGAACAACTTTTACTTTTGATGGCTATAAATTTACAGATTTAGAGAACGAAAACACCTATAATTTTACACCAGAAAACAACTCTATTCCTACAGGAACCTATACTTTAAAATTTGTTTGGGGATTTAATGAAGAAGATAATATAGATGGTGCCTATTTAGATTTAAATAGTGCTTCTTGGAATTGGCCTGCTATGTTAGGTGGTGGCTACCATTTTCTTCAATTTGATGGCATGTACAATGTAGATACAACACCAAGTCCATTTAATTATCATAATGGAACAGCAAGAGTAAGTGTTGGTAATTTTGAGCAAAACTTTGCTATCATTGAATTAGAAACACCACTAAACATAACAAAAAATGCAACAATTAATGTAAATATGAATATTTCAGAATTCTTTAAAAACCCAAACACATGGGATTTAAATGTTCTAGACACACCACTAATGCCAAATTATAATGCGCAAAAAATGATGCAAGAAAATGTAATGAGCGTATTTAATGTAGAAGGAATTACCCAATAAAAATGAAAAACTGGATTGCATATTTATTATTAATCGTTTCCGTTTTAGCATGTTCTAAAGAAAATGCCTCAGATACAGAAACGTATGAACCTACTCCATTACCTCTTAATATTCCGCAAATTTTTTCAAATAATATCATTGCACCAGTAATACCAAATAACAACCCACAGACGGTTGAAGGTGTTGCTTTAGGAAAAAAACTGTTTTTCGATAAAACACTTTCTGCAAATCAAACAATAGCGTGTGCAAGTTGCCACGCACCACAAAACGCATTTACAGATAACACTCCAACAAGCGATGGCATAGATGGTATTTTTGGTACTAGAAACTCAATGCCATTATTTAATTTAGCATGGAATTATGGAGAACGTTTTACTTGGGACGGAAAAGAACTTAGTCTAGAGCGTCAAGCTATAGAACCTGTACAAAATCCAATTGAAATGCATAGCGATTGGGATGATGTAGTCGATATATTACAAGCAGACAACGACTATCCAGAATTATTTCATTTAGCATTTAAAACTAGCACAATAACTAAAGAATTAACAACAAAAGCAATAGCTCAATTTGAACGCACACTTATATCTGCAAACTCAAAATTCGATAGATTTTCTCTGGGACAAGCAACATTAACTCCACAAGAACAAAATGGTTTTAACGTATTCATGGATGAAGAAAAAGGAGACTGCTTTCATTGCCATGGAAACCCAAATAACCCATTATGGACAGATAATGTTTTTCATAATAATGGTTTAGATGCCACATTTACAGACCTTGGCTTAGGTGGAGTAACAGGTGATCCAAGCGACAATGGGAAATTTAGAAGCCCATCACTTAGAAATTTAGCGTACACTGCTCCATATATGCACGATGGTAGATTTGCAACATTAGATCAAGTAATAGAATTTTACAGCACTGGATTACAACAGTCTCCCACTATAGATGCTTTAATGAAAAAAGTAGACCAAGGAGGCGTTAATCTATCTGCTCAAGATAAAGCAGATTTAAAAGCCTTCCTGCTAACGCTATCAGACCCTTCTTTTCTTTCTAATCCTGACTTTCAAGACTAAATATTTTAAAACTTATTTTGTATAAGTAATACCTATTAAACCATATGCTAATATAATGTTAGCACTCATTGTTAAAAGCGACTAATATTGTATATTTGCACTCTATTTAGAGTAAATCTATATAAGATTATGATAAAAGTTTCTGAAACAGCAAAAAAGAAAGTCGTTGAATTAATGAAAGACGACGGTTTTAATCCTACAAAAGATTTTGTTCGTGTTGGAGTTAAAAGTGGTGGATGCTCTGGTTTATCTTATGACCTAAAATTTGATAAAGATCAAAAAGAAGAGGATAAAATTTTTGAAGATAATGGTGTGAAAATCATTATAGACAAAAAAAGTTTTTTATACCTTATAGGAACAACATTAGAATATTCTGGTGGATTAAATGGCACAGGTTTCGTGTTTAATAATCCAAACGCTAACCGAACTTGTGGTTGTGGAGAAAGTTTCTCATTATAAAAATTGAAAGAACGCATTATGTCGAAATATACAGAAGACGATTTAAGAGAAGAACTTAAAACTAAAGAATACGAATATGGTTTTTATACAGATATTGAGTCTGATACATTTCCTATTGGATTAAACGAAGATATTGTTCGTGCCATTTCAAAGAAAAAGGAAGAACCAGAATGGATGACAGAGTGGAGACTTGAAGCCTTTAAAGTTTGGAAATCTATGGAAGAGCCTAATTGGGCAAACGTAAATTATAAAAAACCAGACTTTCAATCTATTGCATATTATTCTGCACCAAAAACCATAGATCCTAATAAAACACTAGACGATGTAGATCCAGATTTGCTAGCCATGTATAAAAAGTTAGGAATCTCTGTCGACGAACAAAAGAAAATGAATAATGTAGCTATGGATATTGTTGTAGATTCTGTTTCTGTAGCAACAACATTTAAAAAAACATTAGGAGAAAAAGGGATTATTTTTATGCCTATTTCTGAAGCTATTCAAGAACATCCCGAACTCGTTAAAAAATACATTGGTACCATTGTGCCAACAAAAGACAATTTCTATGCAGCCTTAAATAGTGCTGTATTTAGTGATGGCTCTTTTTGCTACATTCCAAAAGGTGTAAAATGCCCAATGGAATTATCTACTTATTTTAGAATAAACCAAGGTGGAACAGGACAATTTGAACGCACACTAGTAATTGCAGACGAAGGTAGTTATGTTTCTTATCTAGAAGGTTGTACTGCACCAAGTCGTGATGAAAACCAATTACACGCTGCTGTAGTAGAACTTATTGCTCTTGACGATGCCGAAATAAAATACTCAACGGTTCAAAACTGGTATCCTGGAAACGATAAAGGTGTTGGAGGCGTTTACAACTTTGTAACCAAAAGAGGTCTGTGCGAGAAAAATGCAAAAATTTCTTGGACACAGGTAGAAACTGGAAGCGCAGTAACCTGGAAATATCCAAGTTGTGTATTAAAAGGAGATAATTCTGTAGGAGAGTTTTATTCTATTGCAGTAACAAATAATTACCAACAAGCAGATACTGGAACTAAAATGATTCATTTGGGAAAAAACACCAAATCAACCATTATTTCTAAAGGTATTTCTGCTGGAAAATCTCAAAACTCATATAGAGGTCTAGTACAAGTTAGCTCTCGAGCAGATAATGCTCGTAATTTCTCTCAGTGCGATAGTTTGTTAATGGGTAACGAGTGTGGTGCACACACCTTTCCTTACATAGAAGCAAAAAACAAAAGCGCCATGATTGAGCACGAGGCCACCACAAGTAAAATTGGCGAAGACCAAATTTTTTATTGTAACCAACGTGGTATCGATACAGAAAAAGCAATTGCTTTAATTGTTAATGGCTTTAGTAAAGAAGTACTAAATAAATTACCAATGGAGTTTGCTGTTGAAGCACAAAAACTATTAGAAATTAGCCTTGAAGGCTCAGTAGGATAAACCAAACATTAATAAAATGAAGAAAATTTTCATGCTCCTTTTATGTCTTTCACTTTTTACTAATTGTAAAGAAGAAACAAAACAAGAAACAACTGTAGCTAACGAAAATCCTTATGGGAAAACTGCAAAACAAAGTGACGGCTTAACGCTTTTAGGTGGAGAGTTTTCGTATTATGCAGATGCAGCAGTGCTACAAATAGGAAGTAGTTCTATTTATGGTGTCGTGTTAAACGATAAAATGAAAGAACTTTACACCATGGGAAAACCATATAGAACTGAACCAACAGACGGAATACAGGTGCAAGTTCGAGGTAAAATTATACCTAAAGAAGAAGGGAAAGAAGGTTGGCCTAACAGTATAGAAATTAAAGAAATTATTAGTGTTAAAGCATTAACTAATAAAAATGAAGTGATTAAAATTGGAAAATAAAACTATGTTACAAATAAAAAATTTACACGCAAGTGTTGAGAATAAATCGATTTTAAAAGGAATTAACCTTGAAGTAAAAGCTGGTGAAGTACATGCTATTATGGGACCAAATGGTTCAGGAAAAAGTACTTTAGCATCAGTTATTGCTGGTAAAGAAGAATATGAAGTAGAAAAAGGACAAATTCTTTTAAATGGTGAAGATTTAGAAGATTTAGCTGCCGAAGAACGTGCTCATAAAGGCATATTCCTATCGTTTCAATATCCTGTTGAGATTCCAGGAGTTTCTGTAATAAACTTTATAAAAACAGCAATAAACGAAACTCGAAAAGCAAAAGGTCTTGAAGATATGCCAGCAAAAGACATGCTAAAAATGATTCGTGAAAAAGCTGAAATGCTAGAAATAGATCGTAAATTCTTATCACGTTCTTTAAACGAAGGATTTTCGGGTGGAGAAAAGAAACGTAACGAGATTTTTCAAATGGCAATGCTAGAACCTAAACTAGCAATCTTAGACGAAACAGATTCTGGTTTAGATATCGATGCCTTACGTATTGTAGCAAACGGTGTAAACAAATTAAAATCTAAAGACAATGCAGTAGTAGTTATTACGCACTACCAACGATTGTTAGATTATATTGTTCCAGACTTTGTACACGTATTATATAATGGTCGTATAGTTAAATCTGGCGGAAAAGAATTAGCGCACGAATTAGAAGAAAAAGGTTACGACTGGATTAAGGAAGAAGTAAACGCTTAAAATTAGTAAGCAGTGATTAGTTTGCAGTAAGCAGTTACTCACTCTATTGTAATTACTATCAATATTAAAAAAGTAGTCAAGTAACAAAGTGTTGTTTCCTTTTGAGTGAACTGAAGACTGAAGACTGATTACTGAAGACTTATAATAATGGAATTAAAAGAAAAATTAGTATCATCCTTTTTAGCATTCGAAGACACTATCGATATAGATTCTCCTGTTCACGATATTCGTAGTGAAGCCATCAAGACATTCGAAACTAATGGCTTTCCTTCAAAAAAGGAAGAAGCTTGGAAATATACCTCATTAAATAGTATTTTAAAACATGACTATAGCGTATTTCCAAAACAAGAAAACGCATTAGAATATAGAGATATAAAAAAGTATTTTCTTCACGATATAGACACTTATAAAATTGTGTTTATAGATGGTAAATACTCGTCTCATTTGTCTCAAACTACTCACGATGGTATAGATGTTTGTTTAATGTCTTCGGCTTTAAACAAGCCAAAATACAGGCTGATTATTGAAAATTATTTTAATAAAGTAGCCACAAAAGATAGTTTAGCATCTTTAAACACGGCATTTTCGAGTGAAGGAGCTTACATTCACATTCCAAAAAATAAATTGGTAGAAAAACCTATTCAAATTATACATTTCTCTACAGGAAACGAAGCGGCTTTAATGCTTCAACCTAGAAATTTAATTGTTGTAGACGAAAACTCTCATGTTCAAATTATAGAGCGTCATCAAAGTTTAACAGATAATCCAGTACTTACAAATAGTGTAACAGAAATATTTGCAAATAAACGTGCTATTGTTGATTACTACAAAGTTCAAAACGATAACAAAAATGCGTCTTTAATAGATAGTACTTTTGTAAATCAAAAAGACCAAAGCCATTGTTTGGTACATACGTTTACTTTTGGAGGAAAGTTAACACGTAATAATCTTAACTTCTACCAAAATGGAGAGCGTTTAGATTCTACAATGAAAGGCATTACTATTATAGGCGAAAAACAACACGTAGACCATAACACATTAGTCCACCATATAGAACCTAATTGCGAAAGTCACCAAGATTATAAAGGTATTTTTGCAGATAGTTCAACAGGTGTATTTAATGGTAAAGTTGTTGTTGAAAAGCTAGCCCAGAAAACAAATGCGTTTCAATCTAATAATAATATTTTATTGAGTGATAAAGCATCTATAAACACAAAACCTCAACTCGAAATTTTTGCAGACGATGTAAAATGTTCTCATGGCTGTACTATTGGACAACTAGACGAAAGCGCCTTGTTTTACATGAAACAACGTGGTATTCCAGAAAAAGAAGCAAAAGCTTTATTAATGTTTGCTTTTAGTAACAACGTTTTAGATTCTGTAAAAATTCCAGAATTAAAACAGCGTATCACTAAATTAATCGCCATGAAATTAGGTGTTAATATTGGGTTTGACTTATAGTAACAAAATCCAAAACAGATAAAAAAGCCTCAAACTAATATAAGTTTGAGGCTTTTTTATTTCTAATGTTTAGCTAATTTATACTTTTGATAGAAATATAAAGGTATTAACCCAAAGTTTAAAAACAATAAGCCTATAGAAACTATAACTCCTCTGTAAGGCCAATTTAAAAATTCGAACATGGCTCCAATTCCTAAAATAAAAAAGGTTAAAAAGCCAACAACATAAAATGATTTTTTCATATTTAAAGGTTTAAGAAAATTTGTGATTAGATTTTTTATATTTAGAATAAAAAATAAGCGGTATTACTCCAAAAGCAAATAATACTATTGCAACAATTAATATTGCACTTGAATAAGGCCAATGCATTATTTTAAATAAAGAACCAATTACTAAAAGCATAACCATAGCTAAACCAACCATAAACAATAAGTTATTAATAACTCTTGCTTGCTTAGCAAACTTTTGAAAATTAGTTTCTAATTGTAAATTTTGAAAACTAGAATAACCACCAAATTTTTGTAATGCCTCTTGATAAAGCCTATTAAAATCGTTAGAATCTTGACTTTCAATATAGGTGCAGATATGGTCTACTAAATCTTCTTTTAAAGCCTCAGATTTAATACCATGAAACTTTAAACTGTTCTCTACAAACTCAACATGTTTGTCTTCTATTTGCATTATATAATAGGTTTAGGATTAAAAATTAAGTTTAAAGTCGCAATAAAATTATTAATTTCTTCGGTTACTTCTTCTACTGCTTTTTTTCCTTCAGATGTCACTTTATAATATTTTCTTACACGTTTACCAATAAATACTTTCTCGGTTTCTAATGTGCCTTTGGCTTCTAACTTATGCAAAATAGGATATAAAGCACCTTCAGAAATGTCAATCTTATTAAGTGTCAATTTCTTTACTTCTTGAGTAATCTCATAACCATACATTTGATCTCGCTCACTAATGAGTTTTAAAATAATAGGTTGTAATGTCCCTTTTGTTAATTCTTTACTATACATAGTACAAATATACATTTTATTTAAATGCATATATAATAAATATTAAAAAAATTATCTTTTATATTTTCTTTATACATCTTTTATTAAACAAAACGTAAATTTGTGGTATGTTAAATTTGAAGAAAATAAGAGCAGATTTCCCTATACTTTCACGCAAAGTAAATGGTAAACCACTAGTGTATTTTGATAACGCTGCAACCTCGCAAACTCCACAACAAGTTATAGATGTTATTGTAGATTATTATAGTAATTACAATGCAAATATTCACAGAGGAGTACATACTTTAAGTCAAGAAGCAACAGATAAATATGAAGCTGCAAGACAAACAATTCAAGCACATTTTAATGCTAAATATGCCTACGAGATTATTTTAACTGCTGGAACAACAGAAAGTATTAATCTAGTCGCAAGTGGTTTTGCTTCTATTTTACAAAAAGGAGACGAAATTATAGTTTCGGCTTTAGAACACCACAGTAATATTGTGCCTTGGCAAATGCTATGTGAAAAAACTGGTGCCATTTTAAAGGTCATTCCAATGAACTTAGAAGGCGAATTGGAAATGGATAGTTATACTCAATTGCTTTCTAATAAAACGAAGTTAGTTTTCGTCAATCATATTTCTAATGCATTAGGCACTATAAATCCTATAGAAACTATAATAGAACAAGCTCATAATGTAGGAGCTGCTGTTTTAATAGATGGTGCTCAAGCTTGTCCGCATATTAAACCAGATGTACAAGCTCTAGATGTTGATTTTTATGTGACCTCAGCTCATAAAATATGTGGTCCAACAGGAGTTGGTATGCTGTATGGCAAACAAGAATGGTTAGAAAAATTACCACCATATCAAGGTGGTGGCGAGATGATAGACCAAGTAAGTTTCGAAAAAACAACATATGCAGGATTACCTCATAAATTTGAAGCTGGCACACCTAACATTTCTGGTGGTATTGCCTTTGGTGCTGCTTTAGATTATATGAATGCTATAGGTTTTGACAACATTTCAGAATACGAAAATGAGCTTTTAAAATATGGCACAGAAGAACTATTAAAAATTGAAGATTTAAAAATCTATGGTACTTCAAAAAATAAGACGTCTGTAATTAGCTTTAATATTAAAGGTATTCATCCTTACGATATAGGAACCTTATTAGATAAAATGGGAATTGCTGTAAGAACAGGTCATCACTGTGCACAACCAATCATGACGTTTTATAATATTCCAGGAACTGTTCGTGCTTCGTTTGCATTCTATAATACAAAAGAAGAAATTGACGTTTTGGTTAATGGTGTTAAAAAGGCTAAAATGATGCTTAGCTAAAAACAACAAACTAAAGGTCAACGCATTAAAGGACGCTCAATCAAAAATCTATTTGATTGAGTGTTTTTGCATAATATGCATTTCATCGAAAAATCGGTAATATGTTAAATTTTTAACATATTTATTATCATATTCGATAAATTATTAATCAAATCTTAAAAAAATGAAAAAACTAGTGCTTAGTATGGCAGTTTTAGCCTTGGTATTTACGTCGTGTAGTGATGACAAAACTCAAGAATTAAACGACGAACAGTCAAAAATCGACATGAGCGATTTTTACGTTTATACAGATGCAGATATAGATGAACCTATGAGACAAGCACAAGGTAAATCTTGTTATTCAATGGTAAATTTAAATAGATTACTAAACGAAAATCCAGGTTTAGAGAAAAAAATGTATGACATAGAATACCAAACAAGGTCATTTACTAAATCCAACTATAAACCAGGTGGAGGAAATGGTAATGGAAACGGTGGAGGACCAGGTGGAGGTGGCTCTGGAGGTGGTGGAGACACTACAGATAATCTAGGTATTGTAAATATCCCAGTTTATGTACATGTCGTTTATAGCAACTCACAACAAAATGTTAGTGACCAACAAATAAACGCTCAAATGTCTGTATTAAATAATGATTTTAGAGCAACTAATAATGATACTAACCATGTACCATCGGAGTTTGCTGGATTAGTATCAGATTCAGAAGTTAATTTTACTTTAGCTGGTACGTTTAGACATTCAAACTCAACTTCAGCTTGGAGCACAAATGATGCAGTAAAAGCTGCTTATCCTCCAGTAACACCTTCAACGCACTTAAATATTTGGGTTTGTAATATTAGTGGTGGTATTTTAGGATATGCACAATTTCCTGGTGGTCCATCTGCAACAGATGGTGTAGTGGTACTTTACTCTAGTTTACCAGGTGGTTCTGCAGCGCCTTACAACCAAGGAAGAACCTTAACACATGAAGTAGGTCACTATTTAAACTTACGTCATATTTGGGGTGATGGAAGATGTAGACAAGATGATTTTGTTGCTGATACTCCATCGTCAGACGGACCAAACTACGGCTGTCCATCTTATCCAACTGTAAATTGTAAATCTAATGATATGACAATGAATTATATGGATTATGTAGATGATGCATGTATGTACATGTTCTCTGAGGGTCAAAAAGTAAGAATGAGAGCTATTTTTCAAGCAGGTGGTTCAAGAGCTGCTTTAGTTGGAAACTAAATAAAAATCTCCAAAACATATAAAAAAAATTAAAGACGCCAACTTTGGCGTCTTTTTTGTATTATTATATAACATAAACTCACTTATTTTAAAATGAAAACAATAACAATACTCTTTTTTACAGTAATACTTAATGCTTGTGGTGTTGCAAAATCTACAACAGAGTTAAAAAACAACAATATGAATCAAAATAGTCTTGATGGAAAATATATAGTTAACACAATAGATTCTAACTCAAAAATTCCTCAAATACTAACATTAAGTTTTGATAGTAAAACTAATAAAGTCTCTGGTTTTGCTGGATGTAATACCTTTTTTGGGAACTATACTATAGAAGGAAACACTATTAATTTTAAAGGCTTAGCTTCTACAAAAAAATACTGTTCGAAAGTCGAAAATGATATTGAAAGTAAAATGCTTAAAGCTATAAACCAAACTAACAACTTTAAAATTAAAAATAATACCATAACCTTACTTAATAATAAAACAACATTACTTAATGCAAACAAAGCAACAGATGCCAAAATAGCTCAAGAAACTATAAAAATTGAGTACAGAGCACACACTAGAGGCTATTTAAATAAAATAGTTTTAGAGAATAAAACAGTAAGTGTTCAAGAAAGTTTTAATGTAGAACCAACAGTTAAACCATGTAGTGATGAAGAGTGGAATGCAATAATGAAACTAGTTTCAGAATATAATTTAAAAAACCTGAATACATTAGAAGCGCCATCAAAAGCGTTTCAATATGATGGTGCAGCAATAACAAACCTAACTGTTTATAAAAATGGTGAAACCTACCAAACACCTCCTTTCGATAATGGGAAACCAAATCAAGAAATTGCATCTATTGTTGAAATGATTTTAAAGATTGCAAAATCAAGTAAAGAAAAGAACTAAAGAATTTTGTATTTTTGCAGTTGTAAAATTTTTATAAAAATGCAAAGCATTAAAGAGATACAAGAAGAAATTATAGACGAATTCGCAATGTTTGAGGATTGGGAAGAACGCTATCAATACATGATAGATTTAGGTAAGAATTTGCCATTAATAGACGACCAATTTAAAATAGATGATAACATTATTAAAGGCTGTCAAAGTAAAGTTTGGGTTCATGCAGAATTGAATGATGATAAAATTGCGTTTACAGCAGATAGTGATGCCATAATAACTAAAGGAATTATTGCTATTTTAATTAGAACCTTCTCTAACCAACATCCTAAAGCTATTTTAGAAGCAGATACAGATTTTATTGATGCTATTGGCTTAAAAGAACATTTGTCTCCAACACGAGCAAATGGTTTAGTAAGTATGATAAAACAATTAAAAATGTATGCCATCGCATACCAAACACAATTAGATTAAGCACTATTACTGTAAAATAAGTAATCTAATTTTAACAAAACTATTTCTGTATTTACAGAAATGAAAAGAAATGAATATTATGAGTGAAACAATAGATACAACAGAGTTAGGAGAAAAGATAGTAGCAGTAATTAAAACCATTTACGATCCAGAAATTCCTGTAGACATCTACGAACTAGGCTTAATTTACGATGTTTTTGTAAACGAAGATTACGACGTTAAAATATTAATGACGTTAACAACACCTAATTGTCCAGTAGCAGAAACATTACCACTAGAAGTTGAAGAAAAAGTAAAATCAATAAAAGACGTAAATAACGCTGAAGTAGAAATTACTTTCGATCCACCATGGACTCAAGAGCTTATGAGTGAAGAAGCAAAGCTTGAACTTGGTATGCTTTAATTTTTATTAATATTTTAATAAATAGTAAAAATTGTCTAACGAAATAATAAATCGCGTAGCGAACAGTAAACTAGTAACTTTTGATCTTGAAGATTTTTATCCCGAAGGCAAACGCGTGTTGTTTGATATTAAAACTTGGCTACTAGAAGGTCTCGTTTTGCGTGAAAAAGATTTTCGTGAACTTGTAAAAAATTACAATTGGTCTCAACACCAAAACCAATATGTAGCCTTAACATGTTCTACAGATGCTATAGTGCCTGCTTGGGCATATATGCTTTTAGTCGTTAATTTAGAACCATTTGTCGAAAAGGCCGTTATTGGAACTTTAGAGGATTTAGAAACTTCCGTTTATCAAGATATTATTAACAAAATAGATGTAGATTCTTTTAAAAACAAACCTATAATTATTAAAGGTTGTGCTAACAAGCCAGTACCAGTAAACGCTTACACAATGCTCATTAAAAAATTAAAGCCCGTAGCAAAATCTTTAATGTATGGTGAAGCTTGCTCATCTGTACCACTTTTTAAACGTTAGCTAGTCTGTTATTTTTTTCAAATACCTGTTTATTAGGGTTTTATATTTTTTATCGTTTTTTGGTTAAACACCAACAAAACATATATTTGCAGTCGTTTTAAAAAACGTGCGAATATTAAATATTAAATAAAACAAACATGAAAAAATTATTACTATTATCTGTGTTCTTTATCGGAATGGTTTCGATAAATGCACAAACTAAAGAAGAGTTACAAACTCAAAAATCTGAAAAACAAGCGATTGCAGATGCTGCTCAAGCAGAAGCAGATGCTTTACAGGCTCAAATTAATGCACTTCCAGGTTGGAAAAAAGGAATGTTTGGTACTATTGGTGGTACGCTTTCTAACTTTAACAACTGGTACTCTCAAGGTGCTCCAAATAATGCTTCTGGAAACATTGGTGTTTCTATTAATGCATTTGCAAACTTACAACAAGAGAAGTTTTTCTGGAGAAACGCATTAACTTCAAACTTAAACTGGGTAAAATTAGATAACAAGGATACTAACTTAGATAGTGAAGATTTTAACCCAACAACAGATGTTTTTAATATCTCTTCTTTATATGGTAGAAAATTAAGCGAAAAATTTTCGGTTTCTGGTTTAGCAGAATACAGAACTACTTTATTAGATAACTTTAACGATCCTGGATATTTAGATCTTGGTGTTGGTGGAACTTGGACTCCTATAGAAAACCTAGTGGTAGTTATACACCCATTAAACTACAACTTTGTTTTTGCTAAAAACGATGCTATTTTCGAATCTTCTTTAGGTGCAAAAATTGTTGCAGATTATACAAGACAAATTGGAGCTATAAGTTTTAAATCTAACTTATCTACATTCCAAAGTTATAAAGATGGAGATTTATCTAACGTTACTTGGACGAACTCTTTTAGCTACACTTTATGGAAAATGATTGGTGTTGGTTTCGATTTTGGATTAAGAAGCAACAAACAAGAAGCTGCTAATTACCAAGGCGTTTTATTACCTGCTGCAGACAATAAATTACAATCTTACTGGTTATTAGGTTTAAGTTATAATTTATAGTAATTACTATTATACTTAATAAAAAAGGTGAAACATTTCTGTTTCACCTTTTTTATTTGCGTTAAGGATGGCAGCGACATCCTTTTTTTGCTGCCATATATGGCAAAAAAAGATATAGCGTACAGCCTGACCTTTAGGTAACGCCAAAAATATTCTATTCTTCTTCTCCCATATTATCATAGTCGTAATCTGGATATAGAAAATGATTGTATGGGAAACGGGTCACATGGATATCGCGAACCTCGTCGTAAATACGTTTTTTAAAATCTTCAAGATTCTGTTTATTTAAAGCAGAAATAAATAGCGCGTTGTCTTCTCCTACTCTATTCATCCATGTTTTTTTCCACTCTTGAAGGCTGTAATGCTCTTCTGTACGCTCTGCAATTAAATCGGTTTCATCAAATGGTTTAGGTTGGTAAGCATCAATTTTATTAAAGACCATAATGGTTGGTTTGTCTCCACTATTTATTTCGCCTAAAACTTTTTCTACCGATGCGATATGGTCTTCGAAATTTGGATGTGAAATATCTACCACATGTAATAATAAATCGGCCTCACGAACCTCGTCTAATGTGCTTTTAAAACTGTCTACCAGTTGTGTTGGTAGTTTTCTTATAAAACCAACTGTATCGCTTAATAAAAAAGGAAGGTTTTGGATGACTACTTTTCTTACTGTAGTATCTAAAGTTGCAAACAATTTGTTTTCTGCAAACACTTTACTTTTACTAACCGTGTTCATTAAAGTAGATTTACCAACGTTGGTATAACCTACTAAAGCAACACGAACCATTTTACCACGATTACCACGTTGTACAGACATTTGCTTGTCTATTACCTTAATTTTTTCTTTTAGCAGAGAAATGCGATCACGAACAATACGTCTATCTGTTTCAATTTCGGTTTCACCAGGTCCACGCATTCCAATACCACCTTTTTGACGCTCAAGGTGAGTCCACATTCCTTTTAATCGAGGTAATAAATATTCGCATTGTGCTAATTCTACTTGAGTTCTTGCATAACTTGTTTGCGCACGTTGTGCAAAAATATCGAGAATAAGATTGGTTCTATCTAAAACTTTACACTCTAGTATTTTGCTAATATTACGTTCTTGAGCTGCAGAAAGCTCATCGTCGAAAATAGCAGTACCAATATTATTATCATGAATATATTGTCGCACTTCATCCATTTTACCTGTACCAATAAAAGTTTTAGGATTAGGCATATCTATTTTCTGTGAGAATCGTTTTTTAACCTCTCCTCCTGCTGTGTAAGTTAAAAACGCTAACTCGTCTAGGTATTCTTTAGATTTTATTTCGTCTTGATCTTTAGTAATTACACCTATTAAAACTGCGCTTTCTAGGTCTATATCTTTCTTTTCTAGCATAACTATTTTTAAAGTACAAAGTTAATCAATTGCAAGCAGATAATATTTGCTATTTTTAGCAACATTAAAACTAAAAATTTGAGACTAAACTTCTTTAAACCAAGAGAAAAACGGCATACCATAGCCTTTTATAATATTGAAAACCTCTTTGATGTTTATGATGACGAAGTAACTCGAGATTACGACATGTTACCATCTTCTGAAAAAAGATGGTCTATAAAACGTTATAATAATAAGCTACGCAAAATTGGTTATGTTATTTCTAACATTGGCTTAAAAGAAGTGAAAAGGCATCCTGCAATTGTAGGTATCGCAGAGGTAGAAAACGATGCTGTTTTAAAAGATTTAATTAACTCCAAGCATTTAGAAGAACTCAACTATAGTTTTGTGCATTATAACTCTCCAGATGAGCATGGTATAGATGTGGCGTTGTTATACGATGAAACTGTATTTAAAGTTGCTTTTTCTAAAACGTTTACTGTAGGTTTACTTAATGAAGATGGCACTGTAGATTATACAAGAGACATCCTTTTAGTGAGTGGGTTGTTTCAAGGTCTAGAGCTCCATGTCATAGTGAACCATTGGCCATCAAGACGCACTGGTGATATAGAGACCGAACAGAAACGTATGAAGGCCTCAAAAAAAGTAACTGAAATAATTAGCTTTTTAAAAGATAAAAATCCGGAAACAAAAATTGTTGTTATGGGAGATTTTAATGATGACCCAAATAGCAATAGCCTTAAAGCTTTAGAACTTAGTCATAGTTTATATAACCCAATGCGTACATTATTGTCTCATGATAGAGGCACAACGAGCCATAACCAAAACTGGAATTTATTCGACCAGTTTTTAATGACTCATAATTTTTTCGAGCGTAAAAAAAATACGCTGCGTTTTGTTAAAGCAAATATTTTTGATGAAGCGTATTTAAAAGAACTCGAAGGTAAATATAAAGGAAGCCCTTATAGAACTTATGTTGGTAAACGCTATAAAGGTGGTTATAGCGATCACTTTCCTGTGTATATGGTTGTTTCTAAGAGGTAATCAAAAATACACTCGCAAGGATACATTTGGCGTAATTCCTAGAGAGCGCTGTAAGACTTGGTTTATAGCTTCATTTTTTACTCTATAGAAAGTATTAACTTGATTTTCTTTATCTAATAGATTCCAAACAGAAACACCTGCTTTTCCTTTCATTTTATTTGAAATTTTAAAATCATATTGTGTGGAAATATCTAATCTCATGAAATCCTGAAGATTAACAGCGTTGGTACTTGCATAATTTATATTCTGATTTACTATTGGAGCATCTTCTATTGGGACTGTAATTGGTCTTCCGGAATGCCAATTAAACCCTACCGCTGCTTTAAAATTATTGTT
>Ga0209137_1001247_pt1 | contig 24655 bp, 9 predicted proteins | sample SaaInl5LU_22_DNA_FD_184642 | JGI IMG/M metagenome (GOLD analysis project Ga0209137, IMG submission 184642) | Marine microbial communities from expanding oxygen minimum zones in the Saanich Inlet - ESP_105LU_22_DNA (SPAdes) (version 2) | ecosystem: Environmental > Aquatic > Marine > Intertidal...
CCCCCCCTGAATTATCTCAGACCGTCAATGGCCTTGGTGCAGGAACCTACACGGTTACTGTTACCGATGCAAATAACTGTAGTACTACAGCACAAGCCGTGGTCGGTGAGCCCGCTACAAGCATTACTCTGAGTGTTTCAGGAACAACAACGGCAAGTGGCTTTGGCAATAGTGACGGTACGGCCACAGTAAGCGCCACAGGAGGAACAGGGCCGTACACGTATTCATGGGCAACTACCCCCATTCAAACAACTGCAACTGCTAGCGGACTTGCAGCCGGCACATATACGGTAACAGCAACTGACAATAATGGGTGTACCTCATCTCAATCTGTTACTATAAGTCAGCCCGCCCAACTAGTTGTCTCTGCTACCAAAGTAGATGTGAGTTGCTTCGGCGGAAATGATGGTACTGCAACAGCGTCTTCCACTGGTGGCACACCACCATACAGTTATGCCTGGAGCAATTCAAATAATACTGCAACTGCTGCAGGACTTAGCGCAGGTACCTATACGGTCACCGTAACAGACGCAAACGGTATTACTGCCACGAGCAGCATCTTATTGGCCGAACCGACAGCAATTAGCGGTACAGCCACGGTTACTAATGTGAATTGTAATTCAGGCAACGACGGAACGGCTACGGTTACGGTTGCAGGAGGAACGGCTCCATACGCCTACTCATGGACGACGACACCAGCCCAGACATCGGCCACGGCTACCGGACTTATTGCTGGAAGCTACACGGTAACTATTACAGACGCTAACGGCTGTACGGCTCAAACGGGAGCTACGGTTACCCAACCCGCTACTGCTCTAGCTGCTACGGCATCTGTAACTGCCAATGTGACCTGCTTGAATGGCAACGATGGATCCGCTACGGTGAATACCACGGGAGGAACGGCTCCTTACTCCTACTCATGGGCTCCCTCTGGCGCAAATACCCAAGTAGCTACGGGACTAAGCGCAGGGCCTAATACGGTTACTGTCACCGATGCAAATGGATGTACCATAACCTCTAGTGTAACCATCACTGAGCCTAATACTAGCATCAGTATCAATGTTACTACCACCACTCCAGCAACGTGTTTTGGAAACAGTGATGGTAGTGCAACGGTGGCCGCCTCAGGGGGCACTCAACCCTACACCTACTCATGGGTGACAACTCCTGTACAAACTACGGCTACCGCTAGTGGACTCGCTGCCGGAACCTATAATGTCACGGCTACCGACAACAACGGCTGTACCTCTACCCAGTCCGTAACCATTACCGAGCCTGTGGTGTTGGCTTTGCCCATTCCTTCTAAGACAGATGTAAGCTGCTTCGGCGGTAATGATGGTACTGCAACTGCTTCTCCCACAGGAGGGACCGCTCCCTATACCTATGCGTGGAGTAATGGTCAAATTACAGCCACAGCAGCGGGACTCAGCGAAGGAACCTACACGGTAACTGTTACGGATGCCAATAACTGTACGGCCACAAATACCATCACCATTGATGAGCCCACGGACATCACTGCTTCAGCTACTACAACGGCTGTAAACTGTAATGCAGGCAACGACGGAACGGCTACGGTTACGGTTGCAGGAGGAACGGCTCCATACGCCTACTCATGGACGACGACACCAGCCCAGACATCGGCCACGGCTACCGGACTTATTGCTGGAAGCTACACGGTAACTATTACAGACGCTAACGGCTGTACGGCTCAAACGGGAGCTACGGTTACCCAACCCGCTACTGCTCTAGCTGCTACGGCATCTGTAACTGCCAATGTGACCTGCTTGAATGGCAACGATGGATCCGCTACGGTGAATACCACGGGAGGAACGGCTCCTTACTCCTACTCATGGGCTCCCTCTGGCGCAAATACCCAAGTAGCTACGGGACTAAGCGCAGGGCCTAATACGGTTACTGTCACCGATGCAAATGGATGTACCATAACCTCTAGTGTAACCATCACTGAGCCTAATACTAGCATCAGTATCAATGTTACTACCACCACTCCAGCAACGTGTTTTGGAAACAGTGATGGTAGTGCAACGGTGGCCGCCTCAGGGGGCACTCAACCCTACACCTACTCATGGGTGACAACTCCTGTACAAACTACGGCTACCGCTAGTGGACTCGCTGCCGGAACCTATAATGTCACGGCTACCGACAACAACGGCTGTACCTCTACCCAGTCCGTAACCATTACCGAGCCTGTGGTGTTGGGTATTACGACTACAAAAACAAACATTAGCTGCTTCGGAGGCGCTGATGGATCGGCAACTGCTACTCCAACTGGCGGTACCGCTCCCTTTACCTATGCGTGGAGCAATGGTCAAATTACAGCCACAGCAGCGGGACTCAGCGAAGGAACCTACACGGTAACTGTTACGGACGCCAATAACTGTACGGCCACAAACACAGTAATTATTACAGAGCCCACCGACCATAGCCTAACTGTTACTCAAACGAATGTTAGCTGTCTAGGTGGCGCAGATGGTACTGCAACTGGGGTTATCAGTGGTGGTCTTGCACCATATTCCTATTCTTGGAACACTGCACCTGTTCAAACTTCGGCAACGGCAAACTCCCTCAGTGCCGGTGGCTATACTGTTACCGTTACAGACGCCAATGGGTGTACTAGCACGGGGTCGGTAACTATCACGGAGAACAATGTGCTCGCAGCTACGGTCTCAGTTACTGATATTTCGTGCTTTGGGGGTACTGACGGTAGTGTGGATGTAACCGTCACAGGTGGAACCCCACAATACACGTATTCTTGGAATACCTCCCCAACACAAACTACCAAAACCATTTCTGGTCTATCAGCCGGACTATACAGCGTAACAGTTACTGATGCGAACGGATGTACGGTCAATGTTTCCGGGCAAGTTGATGAGCCTACCAGCGCTGTTTCCATCACGAGTTCTAGTATTGTGGATGCGAGCTGTAATGGTGGTCAAGATGGTTCGATAACTATTACTGTTGCCGGTGGGACATCCCCTTATTCCGCAGTATGGAATAGCACGCCTGCTCAACAAGGCACTACTGCCTCGGGCCTAATTGCCGGCACATATACAGTGAGTATTTCAGATAATAATGGGTGTACGACAAGCGGATTGTACATAGTTGATGAGCCAGCTGCTGCAAACTTGCCTCTAACGGGAGACTTGAATTTTTGCCCGGGAGAATCAAGTCTATTGACGGCTGCAAGTACATTGAATACGACCTATACTTGGAGTGTTCCTCCGGGAGTTACAGCTAGTCAAACAAACATCCAAACCGCGACCTTAGCCGGAAATTATCAGGCAACTGCAACAAATACACTTACAGGGTGTCGTTCGGAGTCCAATGTCATGGCGGTTAGCCAATTCCCCCAGCCCGTAATTGCAATTTCAGCACCTACGCAGGTACTGTGTATGGCAAATGGAAATATCAATACCGCTGCTGAGGTAACGACATTAACAGCAAGTGCAGGTTTTGCTTCCTACACCTGGAACAATGGCGAGAGTGGGCAAGCCATTACAATAAACTCTAATACACTTATTGGCCAAACATCCAATGATTATACAGTAACTGGAACAGACCAAAATGGCTGTTCTACAACGAGTGCACCATTTACGATCAGTACGGAGAATGCACCGACAGTAGGGATAACACCCTCTGCATCTAACATTTGTATTCCGGATCCGATAGCACTTACAACTACTATTGCACATCCTACATTGAACACTACCAATTACAGTTATCAATGGTTGGAGTCCAACAATGTAATCGGAACAAGTCTGCAATTACAGAACTTAACTCAAGCCGGCACTTACAAGGTTATCGCAACCAGCACTTCAGGGTCGGGTTGTCAAGCCGAAGTTTCCACTGCTATCAGCGCATATCAAAAACCTACTATCGCGTTCAGTGGTACAAGTATCCTTTGTCAAGGAAGCACTGGTTTGATTCAAACCACTATTACTCCGGCTAACTCGGTAAACCCTGCTACCGGCTATACATACCAATGGACAACTCCCGCGAATACGACAATTACTGGAGTTGCAGATCTGCCCATTACTTCAGGTGGACAGTATACTTTACAGGTCACGGATCCAACTTCCACATGTTCATTTAGCTCGAGCGTTACAGTCACCGATTTTACAGCGGCTACAATCTCAATTACCGGACCAACGAATGCATGTGTCGGTGATATTATAACTCTAACAGCTAGCCCTTCTAACAATCAAACCGGGCAATACACATACAGCTTTGAGCATGCCAATACCGTTGTCTGGAATGCATCCAATCAATACACATTTACCGTTTCCGCGACCTCTCAAGGAACCTATGAAGCAACAGGAACCCACACAAATGGGTGTGCTGCTGCACCTGTAAGCCATCCACTTACCGTATCTCAAACTCCCACAGTAGCTGTCGGGGTGACTGGTCTGGATGGGGATGGGCAGAGCTATGCGACATCCAACCTCTGCTTGGAAAACGGGACTGTGATGAACAACGTCAAATTGACGGCGAACCCAGGTGGAACTGGTCCTTATACGTATCAATGGTATGCTACAGGAGGCAGTATAATCGCCAATGCCCAAGCCAAATCCTACACGCCAACAGTAAGTGGCTCCTACTATGTTAGAGTTTCCAATACAACTGGATGTTTTATTGAATCCACTCCCGAGAATATTACGAGTTCAAATGTTCATTCCGTTGTAATTACTGGAAATCTCGCACCATGTATCAATATAGACCCTCAAACCAACGGATTACAAGCAATTGCAACACCATCTGCAGGAAATTACACCTATGATTGGTGGATAAATGGATCTAATGCGAATAATACCTCTAATCAGGAATTCGTATTCAGTGCGGGTTATATAAACTTACCTCCACCTGTTTCTACCGGACTCAACACGTATACGGTCAGGGTGAGTGATCCCGTGACTGGTTGTTGGGCAGATGAAAGCGAAGTCCTTGAGTACAAGGACCCACCCTCCATTGCCATTACAGGGCCAAGTACAATCTGTTCGGGCGGTCAAGTCATCTTAACAGCTGGTGGTGCGGCACCCCTTTCCTATGAGTGGTATCATAAAGATCCCAATGCCACAGCCCCCGTTTTCGTGGCTCTGCCCTCACCCCAATTCACCTCACAGTCAGTTACTGTCACGGATCCAGGTGATTACAAATTAGTTGTGACCAACCCGAATACGGGCTGCGAAAATGAAGACATCCTCAACTTGGCTTTGGTGCCATCCATTGGGGTTAGTATCGCACCTACAAATGCGAACCAACAAAAAATCTGTTTGCCAAGTGGTACCGTTTCATTAACCGCAACGGTTCAAGTTCCAGGAAATTATTCCTACACGTGGTACAAGGACGGGAATACCATTGTAGCTGGTCCAAATCAAAACCAACTCACATATATCGCTTCAACAACCGGTATCTACCATCTGGAGGTAACAAATGCCGCTACTGGATGTGTTGAAAGTTCCAACGTATTCGAAATAACCTCAGAAAGTGCACCAATCGTTCTTCTCTCTGGACCTCTTGGGATTTGCGGAACTGGAAACATTCTGATTTCATCGTCTGTCAATGGAACCGCCTCCAATCCAAACTTTGATTACACGTGGTATCGCGATAATTTGCCCCTAACAGCAGCAAACAATCAGAATACGAGCAACCTATCCACTAATCAAGCTGGAACCTATGTGATTGAGGCTACGAGTAAATCATCCGGATGTGCTGCTTCTTCACCTGCGCACGTTGTAAGTCAGTATTCAGGCAGTGTAGTAAACCTATCGGCCAATACAAGCCAATTCTGTAATACAGGTAATGTCACGATTACAGCGAATCCGACAAATAGCGGACTTTATGACTTTGTTTGGAGTTCTTCGATTGGCACAGATCCCGGGGTTCCAACACTTACCCAGACCGCTTTAGCCACAAGCTCAATTACAGTTTCGACTCCCGATACCTATTTCGTGACAATTACAAACAATTCAACAGGCTGTGTATCGAATAACTCAATTGTGGTTAATCCCGGTAATATTAATGCCACTGTCACATTTAATCCGGATAGCATCCTTTGTGATGGTGAAAGTACTGCCATTAGTATCGTGCCAAGTACTTCTGGTCTATTTGACATTACTCTGTACAAAAATGTTGTCGATCCCAGTACCTTAGAAAATTCAGCAAATGGAGTTTCAAGTGCTTTATTTACCAACATAGACCAGGCAGGCACCTACTATGTCGTGCTTGAAAGCTCCAATAACTCAAGTTGTGGTGTAACCAAAACCGTTAACCTTACTGCAGGAACCACAACTCCATTCACTTTTACAGCTGGCAAACAGGTTCTGTGTACCGGTGAAAGCACAACCATTACCGCAACCCCCAATATTCCTGGAAACTATCTCTACGAATGGGAAAATAGTTCGGGCGTTGTAATAGGAACAAGTTCTGTCCTGAGTGTATCCGCAGGCGGCGACTACACGCTGAAACTCACAAACAGCCAGGGTTGTACTTCAGAAGATGACATTACCATTGTTGCGGACAATCAATTGCAGGTAACTGTCACCAACCTAGACCCCACAGCGCCCCCTTACCTCTGTGCTGCAAATGGAACTACGCTAACAGCTGATGTGATTCCGAATGATCCCACTCAGACATACTTGTGGGAGTGGATTAAGGATACGACGTACGCCGTTGGATTTAACCAGAATCTTACGGTATTGGATTCGGGCATTTACCATGTGGAAGTGGTGAATGAAAATGGATGTCGATATGAGTCCACCCCTATTTACATGGAAGATCGTCGGCCTGTAGTTTCATACACCAGTTCACATCCGAATAACACCGTTTGTGCAGGCCAAGACTTAGAGTTGAACTTCTCTGCAACGCCATCTAGTTCATTTGATTTCTATGGCACCACCTTCAATGCTGGAGCCACCGGTAATCCTTATGTGAAAAATGCAAGCCCAATTACCAATTGTAATACGTGTGTAATTAGCACCAACCTTTCGCAAACAGGGAACGGCGGTGGCACCTACATCATGCAAGCCACTAGTGGCAATGGCTGCGTAACGGAAGAGATTATCACAGTTACGGTAAATGAATTGCCAAGTTTCACAACAAAGCTTAAGGCTGATGGCACTTATGAAACGCTTGAATACTGTCAGTTCGGTGATGCTGATGAACTTTTCATTTACACCCAATTCACCAATTTTATCCCCGGAGGCAATTCTTCTAGTCAGGGTAGTTACGCTCCAAGATGGTACTCTTCTCCAGATACAAGTTCCTTCATTGGAAATTCCCCGAAGCCAAACACCGATACAATTGGAACCTTCCGGTATTACGTCCAAGTTGAGAATACTACAACTGGATGTCTATCAACGTTTGATTATCAGGATGTTGAAATTCTTCAAAGCCCCGTTCAGCCTACGTTGACGAGCCCATTGATCGCATGTGAAAATGCAAGTCGAATCCCTGCAGTTTCCAATTTGAATGATGTCAACTCAGACTACAACGTTCTGAAAACAATCACACTTGCAAGCAATCAAACAGCTCTTTCTGCGGCTCAGGGAAGTGGCAATTATCGTTCAATCTGGTATGAATCGGATACCGCAACGGAGATTGATCTGAGCGTGAGCCAAAACAAGATAATTCCAGATTTGAGCAGCCCAGACACTTTGCTGTACTTCGTCAGTCAGTTTAGCATTCTTACCACAGACAACGGCTGTCCGAGTAAGAAATTGGCCGTTCCCGTTTATGTGGCAGTGAAGCCATCCTTCACAATCCTGAGTGAGAATGGGCAGTTTAGTGTTTGCCGAAACGATAGCCTCGAACTGACTATTCAAACACCTGTCAATGGAACAACATACGAGTGGATCGAACAACAGGCAGTACCTGGAAACCCAGGAGCTTATCCATACACCTATGCCGGACCTACAGGCACAACGTACTTGGCGCACAGTAACAATGCCAACTTTGAAGTCTATTGGGTCCGCGCCGTGGATAGCAACCAGTGTTTCACACAGAAGTCCGTAACAATCAACCAAATTGCGTTGCCGGATAACCCTGCAGGCTATGCGCCGAATTCATTAGACTACTGCTTCGGTGCCGATGCTCAAGAGCTGCAAGTCAGCACGGAAGTAGGGAGTTTGACGGCTCTATGGTACGACAACACAAGTAATGCGTTCCTTGGAGATTCTATCGCTCCAAACACCCTGGTTGCTCCTTCCACGAGCACAGGCACGAGCGTAGCATCTACAACTTATAAGTTCAAGTTGAAAGATCAGTTGACCGGTTGTGTGAGTGCTAATTTCCAAACCGTCTCTGTAGATATCCATCAGTTACCCGATGCACCGATCATTGCCGGTGATTGGACCGAGTGTTTCAATGCGGACATGGCCGGTGTATCGCCGTTAAGCAGCACCCTGCTGACCGCCGCGGGCCTCACCACTAAGTGGTATGACGCTGACACGAATTTGCTTAGCGGTGGCAGCTACCTGCCTTCCTCACTGCGCACGGATACTGCTGTGTACTATGTTTCGAGCATTGGAGCAGGCCCCATGTTCTGTGAGTCCAATTTCAGCGAAGTATTAGCGTACACCTTGCCTTTACCCGAGGCCGTTTTGAGCTATTCTGATCCCGACGGTTTGATATGCTACGGTGAAGAATTTGAGGTATTCGTATTGCCCGATACCACAAACGCCAATTGGGATTATACGTGGAGAAACATTAGTACAGGAACTCCGACGGTGGAGCAATTGGATGGTTTGTATTTCACGAAGAACATTTTGCAATACGAGTCCTTTGAACTCCTCATTGACGACGGGCAATGTCAGAACTCCATGTACTTTGACGTGGATGTCTACCCTGAAATAACGCCTCCTACGGCGCCCGCCACGCCTGCAGTCGAGTTCTGTCAGAATGATACCACTACGCTACAATTTGCCCCCACACTTCCAGGCTATGCTATACAGTGGTTGGATGCCTTTGGCAATGTCTTTGCGAGCAACCCGGTGGCATCGAATGAGACCATTGGTGATGTCACCTACCGAGTGCGTCATCTCGATACGGTTACAGGTTGCTTCAGTGATGCCGTGCCCTTTGTGGTCAATGTGAAAGAGCGCCCCGCTGCACCAAATCTTGTGCAGGATTGGTTGGCTTGTTTGGGAGATTTGAACCCTGATGGGATCCAAGAAGGAGTTCATTATGAGTTGCCGGTAGGTGCCAACTATTCTCTCCGAATTTATGATGGCGATTCACTTACCATTCTGACGCAATTCCCGCAACCCTCAACGAATTTGGTGGATACCTCTATCTACTATTTATCGAGCCTCCTAGCCTATCCAAATTTGCAATGTGAGTCTGCTGAAAGTGTTGCCCTACGCGCCATCACCTTACCTCTCCCCGTCACTGCGGTGGCTATTTCAGACAGTGATCAAGTTGTCTGTATGGACCAAATCTTTACGTTGAGTGTCAACGATACGGTTGGAAGTGGAAACACCTATGTCTGGAGTGTCGACGACAATCAAGATGGTGTATTTGACGCGATGGGCAATGGCTTACAGCGCACCTACACGGTTGCCAATGCTGGCCCTTATCAATTCCGCGTAGCAACCACGGATCTGTTTGGTTGTGAAGCCCAGGATTTCGTGAATATTACGACGCATGCTTTAGTGCTAGCTCCAAACGCACTTACTACCCCCGCAACAGAATACTGCCAAAACGACACCGTTACTTTAGATATAGCCGCAAATGGGGCGGGCTATGCGATTGAATGGCTGGACGCATTTGGTAATTCCTTTGCGTCGAACCCAGTTGCAGATAACTCAACCATTGGATCGAGCATCTACCAAATTCGACACGTAGATACTGCCACCGGTTGTGTAAGTACCCCTATCAACTATGTGGTCCAAGTGCGCCAACGACCCGCTTCCCCCTATTTGATTGCAGATTGGATGGCTTGTTTGGGAGATGCAACTCCTCCAGGATTCACTCAGGGGGTGCACTACGAGCTTCCTACCTATCCAAGTCTCGGAAACACCAGTGTTCGTTTCTACGATACAGATTCGTTGACCATTTTGCCATCTTTCACTTCGCCATCGACCAACATTGCCGATACTGTAAACTATTACATTACTGCGCTCTTGGATTATGGCACCTTGCAATGTGAGTCTGCTGAAAGTGTTGCCCTACGCGCCATCACCTTGCCTCTCCCCGTCACAGCGGTGGCTATTTCAGACAGTGATCAAGTTGTCTGTAGGGATCAAATCTTTACGTTGAGTGTCAACGATACGGTTGGAAGTGGAAACACCTATGTCTGGAGTGTCGACGACAATCAAGATGGTGTATTTGACGCGATGGGCAATGGCTTACAGCGCACCTACACGGTTGCCAATGCTGGCCCTTATCAATTCCGCGTAGCAACCACGGATCTGTTTGGTTGTGAAGCCCAGGATTTCGTGAATATTACGACACATGCTGCGGTAACAGATCCAGCTACGTTCACACTGGAATATTGTTACAATGAGGACTCTACGCGCATGGTGGCACCGTACAATCTACCCACCCATTATCGCCTGGTATGGTTGGATTCCAATCAATTGCGCTTGAATGAAAACCCTTGGGCACCTGTATGGGCCGAACCACAAGTGGGTGCCACATTTGCAGGGGTATTCTACACTGTTCAACACCAGGATACGCTCACGGGATGTTATTCTGATGAAGTCGAAGTCATGGTTGAAATCCGTACACTGCCGGACAACCCTGTGCTAATTCGCGAATGGTTCGATTGTTTCAATTCTACGAATCCAACGGCACTTAATGCTGGCGTGGATCGTTCTGGCAACCCCGCTCCAAATGTTACCGTAAATGCAGCTTCGGGCGACATCATCCATTGGTACGATGTAGACTCCGTCACCGCACTGTTGAATGCACCAACGCCGTCTACCACGCGTAAAGACACGGTTTACTACATAGCGAAAGCCTACAATGGAACGCAAGGGTGTGAAAGCGGTGATTTTGTTGCCGTTCCTGCGTACACTACACCTTTGCCAAAGCCAGACTTGATTGTATCAGATTCAGACCGCGTCGTTTGTATTGACGATAACTTTACCTTGACGGCCAACGACCCCATCAACTACGGTTGGGATTATGTCTGGAAGGATGCCGCTACGGGCGCAAACTTGGGTACTGGAATGCAGTACACAGGTGTCTTCACTCCTGGAAGTCAAGGTCCACGTGAGTTTGAGCTGCGTACAACTGACACCAATGGCTGTGTGAGTAGAACGTTTGTCAACCTTAGCTCACATCCCTTTGTAACGCCACCAGGATCCTTTACAAATGAATACTGTTACAATGAGGACAGCACACGCATTTCTCCAAACTATGGACCTAACGGAATTCCAGCAGGATATAAGCTGACTTGGCTTGATTCCAACCACAACCGTCTAGCTAGAGCACCTTATGTGCCCACCTGGCTCCAACCGAACAACACTAGTGCTTTGGAAGTTTCGTACCTGATTGAGTTCAAAGACACGATCACAGGTTGTTACTCCGAAGAAGTAGGAGTGACGGCCCGAATTCGCCCCCTACCCCCCGATCCAATCCTCTTGAGAGATTGGGCAGCTTGTTATGCGGAACCCAACCCGCTCGTGATCAATGGCGACCCTCTGCGTCCTCAGTTTAGCATTGTCGGTGGCAATACATTTAAGTGGATTGGACCTGATAGTACAACCGTATTGAATTCGGCACCTATTCCTTCAACGTTGCGCAAGGATACCGTTCACTACTTTGTTCGCACGGTTAGCAACATCAACAACAACTGTGAAAGTGCTAACATGGTGGCCATTCAGGCGTATACTTTCCCATTGCCACAACCCATTGTTGCTGTTTCGGATTCGGATTATGTCGTCTGCCGCGGGGAAGCTATTGAGTTCGAAGTCACCGACACCACCACCAATGGATGGACGTATCAGTGGACCAAATTTGATGCTCGCGTCAGCCCGGCCATTCCAGCCGTCCCTGCGGTGCCTGGACAAGGTCTCCTGTATCAGGATAGTGTTACCTACAACACCCAGTATGAGCTTCGCACGACGGATACCAATTCCTGCTTTACAAAGAAGATTTGGAACATTACGAAGGCTGATTACCCGATTGTTGACTCCATCATCGTGAAAGATATCACGTGTTTCAACGAAGATGACGGTGAAATTACCATCTTCTCACGCTTTGGACAGTCCATGAAGTACTCCTTGGATAGCGGTGCGACATACACCTACCGTGCAAAGGATACGGCTCTGGAAAAGGGTTGGTACTATGTGGATGTCATGGACAATTTCAGTAACTGTCCAACTATCTACAATGCGAATGATCGCCATGTCTACGTTCATGAACCGCTTCCGCTTAAGATTGATACCGTTATTTCCCAGGATATTACGTGTTTTGGCTTGCTAGATGGCCAAATGCAAATTGTGGCAAGTGGTGGCTATATTTCGGACTCCACGCTCTTCAATTATCAGAAGCCTGAGAAGTTCTACAGTATTGACGCGGGAGCCACCTTCTACCAGAATGACAGTATACCTGGTTCAGCAAGTTCTGGCATGATAAACCTTGCCGCTGGTCTCTATCAGATCCGTGTAGAAAATGAAAACGGCTGTGAAGCGATTAACAACCAGAACTACACGATTACGCTGAACCAGCCAGATCTCGCTTACATCGATACCATTATTGTTACCCCCATTTCCTGTTACAATCAGACCGATGGCACCATAGATGTGCGTGCATTTGGAGGAAATTCATTGACCTATAGTATTGATTCTGTGCAGTATTTCCCCACAGGAGTATTTAATAATCTAGGCTCCCAAGCCTTCTTCCTCGAGGTGGTGGATAGCTTGGGTTGTCCCGTTACCCCAAATTCACAATCTGACTCTATTTGGGTTAGTGAGCCCGCACCATTAACCGTCAATCCAATCGTCAATCAGTTGCTCTGTCACCATGACTCCACAGGATTAATTGAGTTGGACATCCTAGGGGGCAACCCGAATTTCCAGTCCTTCCAGTATGGCTATAACATTGATTGGGACGTAGATACTGCCAGCTTAACTATCCCGATCAACTCGAGCTATTACTTGCCCAAGAATGACTCAATCTACGGTTTGATTGCGGGTACCTATTATGCCAATGTGGTCGACTTTAAGGGTTGTGGTATTCTTGTTCCAATTGTGGTTAATGAGCCGGATCCCGTTGAGGTGAATAGTATCACCATTTCGCCACTGAGCTGTTATGGTTCGGCAGACGGTAAAGTTTTGGTCAATGCCTACGGTGGTAATTACCTCGAGTTTGAGCTAAACGCAAATACAGTTTGGCAGCACAACCCCCTCTTTAGTGGACTAGATGCAGATACTACGTACATCGCAGTTAGGGATTCCAACGCTTGCGAGGTTACCTATAACACCATTACAAAGAACTATGTGCCACAGCCGGATTCCGCCTATGTTGACACCATTATCGCCCACGATATTCTGTGTTTCAGCGATAGTACGGGTAGCATTTTGATTAATGCATTCGGTGGTAATACGCTTAGCTACACCATTGACAGCGTATTCTCAGGTACGACCTTCTATCCTGGCCTAGTGGCAGACACCTTCTATGTCCAAGTGGTTGATAGCAAGAACTGTCCTGTGAACTACTTGAACAACGACTCTACCATCATATTGACCGAACCACCCTTGCTAGAGATGGAAAGCAACCTGGTCCAAGGAGTCACGTGTTACTACGACACAACAGGACAAATTGGTCACTTCATAACAGGTGGGGTATTGCCACACACTTTGGTCTTAAATGACCTTGATACGTTGACGAGTACTACATTGACCACGCAACTCTATGGCGGTCCGTGGTATTTCACCTCCTACGATGCCAATGGCTGTAAGGATTCAAGCCTGGTGTACATTCCAACAACGGACTACGATTGTGACAGCATTCCGAACAATGTGGAAGGCGATACGGACTTTGACTTCGACGGCACGCCTAACATGATGGACTTTGACAGTGATGGAGATGGCATAGCCGACATCATAGAGCGCGATTACAACCGCGATGGCATCGTCTATGACGACTGCGACAATGATGGGTGGCCCGACTATTTGGACATAGATCAGTGTAGCTTCTTCATACCAAACATTGTTACGCCCAACAATGATGGCGACAACGATTTCTTCATCATTCCAGACTTAGACAAGTACCCGAATAACCGTTTGAGTATTTATGACCGTCTTGGCAACATGGTCTACCAGGAAACGAGTTATGCCAATACCTTTAATGGTACTGCGAATCGATCCTCTGCTTTAAGCACGACGAACGGACAACTTCCGATTGGCACCTATTTCTATATTGTCGAAGTTAATGGGGTACCATTCCAATCAGGTTATATTTATCTCATGCGATGAAACAGTTAAAAACATTTACCCTCTTGCTTTTTATTGTCCTTACGGGCTATGAATCGATCTGGGCTCAATCGAGTGTAGGGTTACGCAATTATATTTTTTCACCTATTGCGGTTAGTCCCTCGTATGCAGGAAGGACGAATGGAGAATTGAATTTAATTTACAACAACCAGTGGGCTGGAATGGAAGGGTCCCCTCAGACATTCTTACTAAGTATGGACTTCATGAACGCCTATCGTTTGGGAAGTAACTTTCAAATTTTTAACGATCAAATAGGGCCTATTCGAAACACTTCATTTAAGCTTTCAAACGCATACCATTTGCAAATGTCAGATGTTGATTTCTTCTCATTTGGCATGCAATATGGCTTGAACAATTTGGCCATAGATGTCGTGGGTTCTAAGTTTTTGGATCCGAATGATTTCATCATCTTAAATGGAAATATTACCGATTGGTTCTTTAACGTGGATGTCTCAGGAACCTATTATAATCCTTGGGGGTATGCAGGTGTGACATTCCGCAATCTAATTCGGACTGATATTTTAATAAACAACTACAGCGCTCGAGGTATGCATCTCTACTTTGGTAGTGAACGTGAAATGCTCCCGAATTGGGACTTTTCGTATTCTTTCTTGGTAAACTGGATTGAAAACCTTCCTGTTGATCCGAATTTACATCTCTTTTTTAAGTACCGAGACGTGGTAAGCGTTGGCGCCACACTTTCTCGAAATAGTATAGGAGCGGCCTATCAGATTACGGCGGCAGAATCCTACAAGCTCTTCTACTCTTTTAATTTCCCCTTGAGTCAACTGGCTTATTTCACTCGTCAAAATCATGCGGTGGGAATCTCAATTGACATGATTAAACCAAGCCGAATGGTCATAGAAAGTCCCTTGTTCTTCCTATGAGTAAGCTAGCCTTAATTCCGTTTCTATTCGCAGTTCTCTTTGGAGTGCTGCCAAGGCAACTATGGAGCCAAACCCCTGGGGGATTAAGATTGGAGAATGAATTCTTCAATAAATCCGTGAAGGTTCGCAAAATCGCTGGTGATGTTGACAATGCCTTTGGTCTTGCTCGTCTCAATCCTGAAACTTTTGTTTTCGTTGGAAAAACTCGACCAGGCTTTTTTACCAACGCAGATTCGAAGCGAGCAGATTCGTTCTTTCGCTTATTTCAATACGACCAAATCACGGAAAAGGTGAGCCGTTTGGCGGTAGATGGGCTTTGTGAAATCACTACCAATAAATACAATATCGGGGGCTTTACCTCTGACCCTGATGAGAAGTTTCTTGTAGTCGCGGTCAACGATGCCTCTGACCGAGTGCTCACGTCTAAAATGGCCCTCTTACACGTGGACCTCAGCATGGGCTTTGCCCAATGTGCCACTTTGCCATTTGTGAATTCCGACTACAATTATCACCACCCTTTCTATGACATCCCTTCGCAACGTTTGTATTTCATTTCAGATATTCCAGGGGGCGTGGGAGGCTATGATGTCTACTTTTCAAAGCGCCTAGGCCCAAACACATGGTCGGAGCCCATTAATGTGCGTTATATTAACACACCGAATGATGAACTCTTTCCCACGACAGATACTCAAGGGAATTTATATTTCTCAAAACTCACTCTTAATCAGGGATTTGACATTTTCATGGTGCCCCCTGGAAAGCAACGTCCAATTCGTTTGTTGCATCCTTACAACTCTATTTCAGACGACTTCGGGTTCATCCAGTTGGAGGAAAAGAAGGCCGCTTTATCTCGGTCTGACAAGAATCGGAAGTCCAGCATCTATTTACTCGAAGCCTTTTAAACCTTTATTGTTTCCCGAGTTCTACCCGGCGGTTCAATGACCGGTTAAAATCTGAGTCGTTGGACACAATTGGCTTAGACTCACCTTTCGAAACTGGCTCCAAAATATTTGGACTGACACCTAAACGAATTAGAGCTTCGCATACCGCCAAGGCTCGACGCTCACCCAAACGCTTATTGTAGGCATCTGTACCTACGTCATCCGTGTGCCCCACAATTTGCACATGAGTGGCCTTAGAGCGCTTGATGAGCTCAGCCATGGCCTTTAACTCAGGCTGACTCACCTTACGCGGTTTAGCACTGTCAAAGTCAAATAAAATATTCTGGAAGTCCACAGCATCTGAGGGGGATTCTGGTGTCATTTCTCCATCTAAACCGCGTACGAGCGGCGCAAGGGCGTCCAAGAGGACATCTTGGTGGTACAACGTGGGAAGGCTGTCGGTTTTTGAATTGATCCGTATGGATTTTGGGGCATATCCTTTCGCTGTGATGGTCAAGCCCAACTCATCCCCATGCCCATAAACGAAACTCACTTGACCCGTTCGAGCAGAGTCCACAAAGATCATTTGGTCCTTCGTCCGGTTAAAAAAGGATAATTGGATCGGCACAGAAGCCAAAGTCAACCGATCCAAAGCATACAATGAAACCACCGTTTCGTTGCGCTCTTTAAGCTGATCTGCAAATCCAATTATTCCTGTTGGCGCCAATTCTGGAGCTTCTTGAGCCAAGAGAGCAGAATCTGCCTTCACTTCGTCATAGGTTGTTCTGCGCGGGCCTAGGATAACGATTCCTGTGTCTATATCTGCGGCATAGGATCCAGGTAAAACATTCACTAATCGACTGAGAAAACCATACGCTTGGTTGGGATCGGAGAACGTCCTGAAGCGCGCTGCAAAATTGCCTAGACCTAATTTACGTGCTTGTTTATCCGTCGCTTCATTAGGGATAACACGCTCCAAAACCTCTTCGACGACATCCACAGAGTCCAGGACAACTGTAGGGATGGTATCCTCCCAAGTTTCGTACAAAAGCGTGTACGAACCCACTTTGAGCCGGCTTGCATCCCCCTTTATGAGTTTCTGATTTACCAGGGCGTACAATCGAACTGACAGGTCCTTCTCCCCCTCTTCCACCACCAGGACAGAATCCGCGTTGATCCAATGCGCTTGCCGAATGGGCTTGCCCCGATTGATGGGATATGGAAAGGGGGTTACCGTACCGTCACTATCATAAAAATTCAACGTTTTCAATGTATCTCCCGTAGGGGCTTGGCTTACAAAAAGCCACTTCCCGCCCGAATACCCTTGCCAAAGCGCCTCTTCGGGTAAAACGGCATCCACGGGTGCCACTGTGTCCACATAGAAGGATTCCCAGTGCCAAACGGACTCCTCCGTTCCACGGTACACTGCTCCAAAATTGTCCGTCGCCTGCATTCCTGGGGGTACGTCCTTAATTCGGACCCTGGACATTTGCGTTTCTACATTGTAAGCAAACCACTGGTGGCGTGTTCCTGGTTCTTCACTACGAAAAAGGATAGAATCGCCGTCAATTCCCGTTGCGCGCAGTCCACCTATCAAATTTTCTGGGATTCGCGTGGATTGCATGGGTTTTTGCCACACACCGGCGGGATTGCACGTTACACGTATGTACCCCGTATTGCTATTTAAAATGGCGATTTGTCGAGTTTTCTCATTAAAGAAAACCTCCGCTTCCTTGCCCATCTTGGCCCATTCTTCATTGATCAATACGCTTTGAGCGTTTGCGGCCATGACGCTACAAAGCATCCCGGCTATGAACCAAAATCGACTAAATCTCATGCTTAAAAATGATAGCTAATGCCCGCTCCCCACTCTGATAGGCGTTTACGTGAGGCCACGAGCATGTAGTTAAATCCAAAGGACCAATGGCTCGAAATATCGCGTTCAACCGTCGTACGAACCATGATAGTGCCAAAGCGAATCTGCGAGCCAAACATAGGCCCAATATCAATGGAGCCGCGTACGTTGGGCAATAGGAAGGGAATAAAATCAGACGTAAAAGCGGGCGATATGCGAAGCGTCGTGCTGTCTTCCGGGCGCGTAAAATCCGCCGCCACAATTGCACTGATTCCAAAACTCTTCGCGTAGTTGAATCGGAATTTGTACTGGTTAGTGTTATAGCCAATGTAGAAGGAACCTTGAAAGGGCAGCTTTGGGACTTCAGGTGTTTTGCGCGTCCGAATATTTACCGCGTAGTAATCACGAAGCTTTCCCTTCTTGTTGATTACCTCCACTTGGCCAATTCCCTCCAAACGGCCTTGGTTGGCATTCACAAAGTCAAAGACCTCGTCCGTCGTGAGGCCCTCTGCCGTACTTATGGATACCGTGTCCTTGCGAACCTCCACTTCCTGAATCTTCAACGAAGTAAACTGATACGGCGATTTCTGGGGAATTTTTTGCCCATGTACTATGGTCGAAAGCAAGAGGCTCGCTACAAAGATTAAACGCTTCATGATCTTACAAGATAGTTAAGGATAATAACGTACACAGTTGTTATTGTCTGTTATGACCATATTTACCCCAGAAAGATTAAGATTGGGGAAGAAATTGGGGATATCCGTATAAAAAGTGCCATTCAAGGTATAACTATACGGAGGCGTCCCCCCCGAAATGCCATTCAAGGTGACCCCTCCATTCGCCTGAGTACTAGAACCACTGCCACCGCAATTGCCCGTTATACCGTTGAAATTAGGTACTATAGGATCCGGTTGAACAATAGTCTGTTGAACCGTTCTACTGCAGCCATAGCTATCTTTTACCCGGATTCGGTAGGTCCCTGCCGGTAAATTATCCACAAGTGAGTTATTCGTGGTTCTGTAGGGCGTGTAATTGGTCCGTGTATTTCCCAATCGATCCACATAGGAAGTAACCGTTTCGACTTCAATGGTGTAGCCTCCTGTAGCTGGCCAGCCCCCTTGAATGCCTAGCTGGATGAACCCATTGCTACCTGACGGGCAGCTTACATGCTGGAAGCCACCCACTGAAAGGGAAAGACCAGTCGTGCTATTTGGAGGGGCTCCAGGTGATGGTGGGCCAGAAATCGTGAAATTATCGAGTAAAGATTCACAGCCGTTCTCATCTTTAACTTGAAACGTATACGTGCCTTGTGAGACACTTTGGGAATATCCCGAGTTGAGCGTTGTTATAGTTCGGGAAAGAGCTCCATTCAACAGCACCTGGTAGTTCAAGGTCCCGCCTGTAATCGTATACCAAATCCTTCCTGAGCCGGGGTTGCAGGCGGGGTTGCTCGTACTCGTAATCGTAGCCACTAGAACATCTGGTTCCGCTATATCAAAGCTCAACGGGCTCGATTCGCAACCGTAGTCATCTATCACTTTCACTTGGTACGGGCCGGCCGAAAGACCAGTAACCGTTGGAGAGGTCTGTTGGGTCCCAGCAGGTAACAGCTCGTAGGTCAGCGGGGCCAAACCACCCGAAGCACTTACCGTGATTGAACCCGTGGAATTGGCATTACAATCGACATTTGTCAGGGCCTGTTGGGTCACTGAAATCTCTGGCTGAGTACCCATTGAGACCAGTTTTCTCCGCTGACATCCGTATTGATCCTTGACCCCAATCGTGTAGGTTCCAGGGGATAAATTTTCATATTCTCCCGAAACTTTATTGTTTACCCAGGAATAAACACCTGGACGCTCCCATTGATCTTGGTTATTGGTTCTGTTTCCGCTCCAAAGGGCATACGTTAAGCCAGGATATCCCCCTGTACCTGTAACAATTACTTTTCCTGATTGTGTGCCCGGGAAGCAGGCATTAATGATTGATTCTGAAATGGAAAGTTGGGGACTAGAATTTAATGAAACCGGTTCATCAATCGTAAAATATGTAGTATCGGATAAACAGCCTTGTTGATCCGTTGCATAAACGAAATAATCACCTGATGAGAAAAATCTCTCAATTACTCTCTGACCACTTGAGTTTTGCATCGTCACACTAAGTGCTTGTTGAATAATCGTATTTAAGGCCAAGTCCTTTACAATGACTACCGGCGATGTTCCACCAGAGAGTGTAAAAGCTATCGAAGCATCGCTTTCACCAAAACATTTGACATTTTGTACGTTTTCGAGCGAAAACTGTAAGGGATTCGGGGCATTGACACCGTAATTTCCTTGAACCGTACATCCTGCCTGATCGGTTACACTCACTTTGTACGTCCCTTCGTCCACATTGGTAAACGTCCCCACCAAGTTGGTAGCAATTGTGTCCGTTACGTCGGTTGGATTGAGTAGCGAATAGCGCAAAGGCAAATTAGCGCCGTTGCCAATATTCAAGGTGATTTCCCCTTTTTGACCCGCACAACTTGGATTCGTCACAAAGGTGCCCATGGTCATGGCTGCAGGGATTCCGGAGGGCATATTTACGGATTCCTGCCCCAAACATCCGTTGTCATCCCGGACCGCTACGTAATAAGTGCCCGGCCCTGTGCCCAAGCGCTCATAGTCCCCTGATGTAAAGGAGGTGCCATTTTGGAAGGCTGTGCTTCCGGTAACTGGGTCCCAATCAACTTTGTATAAGAAGGTAGATGTGCCTCCCGAGGGTGCCACTTCCAAAACGCCATCCGGCCCTGTAGGGGATTGCGATGGCGCACATGAAGGATACGATTTGATACTCGCATTAGGCTGCACGGGTGTTGGTTGCGTGACATCTACCGAGTACGTCGGGCTTTCTCCGATGTTGGAACAGCCTGGCACCCCAGGAATCCAAACCTTGTAGGTATAGGTCCCTGCATAGAGCGATTTACTGAGGACCTCATCCCCATCAGCGAGCCATTTTGCCTTGAAAATACCCGTGTAGTTCTGAATACTCAAGGTGACCTGCCCCTGCCCTCCATTGCAGTCAGGCTCGGCCATGGTTGTCACTAAACTATATGAGCCATTGCAAATAGGTACTTGCGCCCGCGCTACAAACGCAAACATCACAAAAAGAATTACATGTACCTTTGTCTTCAAGCCTTAAAAAATGAGGAACATCAAACTTACATCTAATCCTATGAAAAGCAGGTATGTATCCCTACTCAGTATAGGTGCATTTGTATGGGTTTTTACACAATGTGTTCCTGAAGGACCCAATTATTCGGTGGACACCTACGAAGGCTTGATTACGATAACCACAGATTCAGCGACCACAAGTGCGTTTAATTCCCTGACGATTCACCGCTCTAAGACTTATACAAACTACATGGGCATGAATGGCATGAATTATGAATTTTTGGCGAATGGAAATCATCTAATTATTGACGATACGCTGCAGAAAGAAGCCAACGGTTTCTTATACGCAGATGGAGATGTCTTTATTCAGGGAGATAGCCTGATTTTAAACTTAAAAGTCAGCCAATTTGCGGCAGATACCACTCTCTATTTTCAAACCACACACCAAGGGACACTCGTTCATGTCCCCTGATTTCCATGGGACGCATACTGACCACCCTCCTTTGCTTTTGGTTGGGCCTCTCTCCACTTCTTGGTCAGAGGCTATTGGTCCGTCAACCTATTGAGGGCTTTCGGGGAAGTGGTGAGGTTTTAGCTTATTCAAGCAGCCGAATCTTTTTGCAACTTAACAAGGATGGTGAATGGCCCCGTCAAATCGAATGGGTCATACTCGATGGATCAGAACCTCGCTGTGCCATCACGTTTAATAAAGTCGGCTGGCAGTATACGTCGAGTACTGATTCCTGTTCGCTTGATTGGATCCGCTTGGACCCAACTACCTACCGCTACCGCCTATTTGTAGTGGAAAGTATACCCAGTCCTTCTGAAACACTCCCTGATCGTGTGGCAGAGTCCTTACTGCTCACTCGGACACCTAGCAGTCCTCCGCCCGCACCCGTTGCTGTCAATCCCCAAACCGATGCAAAAGACAGCGTCAAAGCTCAAGGCGCTATCACTACGGCTGGCACTCCTTCAAACCTTGTATCAACCCTGAAAGATTCGGCGTTTTCTGACGCTTTCAAAGCCCCACGTATACCAACTATACCGAGTAGCCAGGATACGCTGACATCCAAACCTATTGTGATTATTTCTGCCATCGATAGTACGGAACAATCTTCTGAACCCACAGAAAAAACCTCCTCAAAAGAACAGCCCCCCCTCCTTGGCGATGTGCTAACTCAACCAACTCCGCCCGTCCTACCTGCACCCACTGCGACAGATACCTCCGGAATGCCACGTGAGAACTCTGCTATGGAAAGCGGAGAAAGTCCCCAAACCGACACCCTACTCTCCGAGGCTTCACCTACAGAGTCTATGGACTCACTCACCCTCAACCGCACATCCACGGTTTCTCCGGACACTGCAGAGGAGACGCCGGATTACATTTTTACAGTACCAGACTACCAACCGCGTCGCCGTTGGTTTGGGCGAAAAAAGAAGGCTCCCACACCAGAAGCATCGAACACACTTGTATCCCCTGCCCCTAAGGTAGCTGAGCGTGTCAACGAGACGGAAGGCACAGGCAAAAATGCGGTTCCAGACGCGGGAAAACCTACTATCCTCTCAGGCCCTCCGGTCGTGGCGAACAAAATTGAAAATGACACCTCTGTCTACGAACAAAAGGCTCCATTCATTTCTGTAGCCTCTTTTGAAACCCTTGAATACACCCAAGAAGTGCTTGATCAGTTTACCTGTCCTAAGGGCTGTATCATTGTTCGATCCGAGAAGGGTCTGTACTACCGAATAGGCTTCTATACCGACCCAAAAAATATCGCTGTAGATTTACGGGAAATCCGCAAAAAATATTCTGACGCATGGCTCGTAAACTAATTTTCACAGTTCTCTGCCTATTTAGTTTGACAGTTTTTGGTCAAAATACCAAAGGCCAAAACCTTACAAGTGCCATCATAGACTCCAGTCAACTTGCTGGGATTAGCACGCCAGAATCGTTGGCAAAACCCGTGAACCTTTGGAAGGCGCTTCGCAATGGATCCAATACGCACATAGGTCTTGGCATCAGCCCCGGCTACAATAACACGACGTATTTTAAAATTTCGAAACGCATCGGCACCCCCAATTTGCCCTTCGGCGTGTATCAAACTATCGAATACGCCACGGAACACAACCTTCCTTACAACACAGAGTCCCCCCTTTTTCGGATGCCCACTGGAGCCTACTACCACCTCAATGACAAATGGACCGTCTTGGTGGGCGTCGATGCCCTTTCAAAAGTGCTTTACTCCTACACGGGGATCCGAAAAGAAATCGCACTCTGCTACCAATGGTCTGTTGTCCCTATCACCGTGGGCTACTCCTTTTTCATGGGTCCCAGCGTCATGATTGGTATTCCCGTATTCTGAGTTAGCCCAACCATAAACCCACTGAGATGGAAAAAACCGCCGCCTGGATTCAATCGCTAGGCCTTACTATCGTGGATCAAGACTTCACGCGTCCCTGGGGTGGATTCCTCGTTATCGCGGAAGAGGACTCCCAAGCGTTTGCAGATCAGTTCTTTCCCGGCATCGATGGCATCCCTATTGGACAGGGCGTGCGTTTGAGCCCCAAAATCCTCATGGTCAACCCCGGCCAGCGTCTCAGCTGGCAGTACCACTATCGCCGCCGCGAGATGTGGACCGTGGTCGAAGGCCCCGTCGCCGTCGCCACCAGCCCCACGGACGAAGAACTCCCCGCCAAAGACTACGTCAAAGGCGACCTCATTACCCTCCAATGTGGGGAGCGCCACCGTCTCATCGGCAAAGAAACCATGGGCATCGTGGCCGAATTCTGGATCCACACCGACTTCAACCACCTTTCGGACGAGGAAGACATTGTGCGGGTGCAGGACGATTACGCGCGGAACTAACCCCGCTAACGCCACCATCCACGAAGGATAGCCATACCCCCGGCACACCCTTCAAACCAGCTTACAAACAAACCAACGAACATCGAAGGAACTCTAGGTCCCCCAACCTACGAGCGGGTCGTAGATTTGTGGTATGTCAAAACACACCTTCCCCGCCGGCCCCGTCACCCTCGGAGGCGACCAACTCTTCCTCATCAGCGGCCCCTGCGTGATTGAATCGCGCGACACCATGCTCAAAGTCGCGGAAGAACTCGCGGAAATCCAGCAGGCCCTCCCCCTCGCGGGAATCATCTACAAGTCTAGCTTTCAGAAGGATAACCGCAGTAGCGTCGACTACTACATGGGGCCTGGCATGGACGAAGGCCTCAAGATCCTGCAGGAAGTGAAAGAGCAGTTCGGCTTCCCGTTGCTCACTGACATTCACTACCCCGATCAGGTCGCGCCTGTCGCGGAAGTTGTGGACATTCTCCAAATTCCCGCCTACCTCTGCATGCAGACGACCTTGGTGGTCGAGGCGGCTAAAACAGGCCGAATCATCAACCTCAAGCACGGTCAATTTCTTGC
>Ga0209137_1001248_pt1 | contig 24652 bp, 12 predicted proteins | sample SaaInl5LU_22_DNA_FD_184642 | JGI IMG/M metagenome (GOLD analysis project Ga0209137, IMG submission 184642) | Marine microbial communities from expanding oxygen minimum zones in the Saanich Inlet - ESP_105LU_22_DNA (SPAdes) (version 2) | ecosystem: Environmental > Aquatic > Marine > Intertidal...
CAATATTGAATACTCACCATCAACATTAGCTACTATTACTTCTGGGTTTGTATAAGTTGTATCATAATAAATTTGATTGCCATTGGTATAACTGTATAAAAATGGCGAAACTCCTGTGAAGTTTACTTCAATTTCAGGCGCTTCTCTTCCTTTACATAGAATACCATTCCCACTGATTTCAGCAGTAGGTCTTGTAAGTCTATTAACAGTAATACTGTCTATACCAACGCAATTATTAGCATCAGTAACAGTCAAAGAATAACTTCCTGATGGCGCCATTATTTCAGCATTAGTTTGTCCGCTATTCCAATCGTATAAATATGGAGCCTCACCTGTAATATAATCTGCACCAATTAAAACACTGTCTCCAGAACAAACAGATAAATCATCTCCAAGACTTAAACCTAAACTATCTTCATCAATAGTAATAGTATCAGAGCGTAACTCACAACCATCATTGGTGGCAGTCACCCAATACGATCCTGGACCAGCACTTATAGACTGAGTAGTTTCATTAGTATTCCATAAATAATCAAATTCATCACCAGGAGTAACATCAGCAGTTAAAGTTACTTCTTCACCGCAATTTGTAATTATGGTTGATCCTTCAAGATTAAGATTGTTTGAAATATTTGCTAGTGTAGAGGTAAAACTTTTTTCTTCTAAAAACACAAACGACGATAATCCAGTATCTGAACCATCGCCAATGGAAATACGAATGTGATAGGTTTCACCACATTGCACAATAAGTTGGGCAGTCATTGAAACGGTAAATCCATCAATAAGCGCTACTGATTCAAAAGTTTGATTATTCACAAAAAACAGAGGATTATATACCGAAGGTCCACCAAAATCATCTGGATAATTACATATTGAAGAAATTGTAATAGGTAATTCTACTCCAAATGAATTTGCTTCTTGGCTTTCAAATGTGGCGATATTAATGCTTCCATTTGGGAATCCTGTTGGGCTTGAGTAGGGACCATTGATGCCAGGTCCAGAGACAAAAAAACCGAACACATCATTGAAGGTAGAATTTTCGTATCCAAAATATTCTTGAGAACCAAACACATAGTTAAATGTAATGGTATCGTTACTAGGCACAAAATCAAATTCAATGATAGCTACATCGTTTACTGACGACACTACAAAATTTTGACCAATCAATGCAGGAACACTATTAGCTATTTGTAACAAGTCTGGGTCTTCAATCGGCGGGGTTTGCGCTACAATCTCTGGAAATCCGGTAAAATTAGGATCTAAAGCAGATATGTCTCCTGTAGAAAGGACGATTCCACCATCCAATCCAATATTAGAATTTGAGCCATCAAAATAACCAATTTGTTTTGGGTGACCCTGATAAGAAAAATTTGATGCTTCTACTCCAGATGAAAGCAAAACATTATTAACTAAATGAGTAACATTATCATTTGGAGTATCTGTATCAATAGAAATTTGAGAAAATATCGGAATAGATAACGACAAACTGTATAGTAGAAATAATACTTTTTTCATTGGCTAAATAAGATGAGATTTGTGTCTCTAATTTGTAAATATACAAATTTTCTATCTAAACAAATTCACAGTCCCTGTTTTATTTAGAATTTGAGCATCTTTTCCATATGCCGATATAATGTAAGAATAGGTTCCTGTTTGAAGTGTACTCCCCTTAAACTTACCATCCCAAAATGAATTAATATCTTTGGTATTAAATACCACTTCACCCCATCTGTTGTAGATAGACATTTCGAAAGATAAAACATTATTGCCTTTTATCACTAGTTCTTCGTTTTCATCGTCTCCATTTGGCGTGAATGAATTAGGAATAAAAATACTTAAATCACACCCTAATTCAATAGCAATAGAGTCAGTTTCGTTACAGTTTTGAGGGAAACTATAATACACCCAATTTATTCCCATAAAAGCGTTTGCAGGGTTAAAATAATTATCAAAACCCATGCCCTTACCGCTCCAAATTCCACCAGGATTTAATGCATCTAGCTGAAAGGGTTCATCAATAGCACATACTATAGAATCGAACGTAAAATTTATTTCTGGATTAATGTATTCCTTTACTGAAATTACAGCTTCACCTTGGTTATCAACCGATATACAACCGTTCGAATCAATCACCTTATCAACTACATATACTGCAGGCTCTTTCATATATAAAGAAAAAGAAGGCTCTGATATAAAACTGAATATCTGGTTATAATCGCCATTGTTAACGAATAAATTATATGGCATTGCATCGGAATCTACCGAGACCCTAATTTCCACACTGTCGCCTTCACAAATTACTCCACCTCCTACTATTGAAGTTGTCGGTAATTCAAAATTTGAAATTATTGCTGAGCCGCTTACGGAACCCGAACAATTGTTATCATTTATAGAAATTAAGCTGTAATTACCGGCTGAAGTGGCCATAATAGAATAGTTAAGGAACATGGCTGTATCAACATAAAAATTTTGACCATCTGTATAATTTATATAAAATGGCGCTTGCCCGGTTAAATCTAAATTTAAAGGCAATTGAAAGGACTGACCTTGACAAATTGTACCGCCACCACTTAAATCTGCGGTAGGCCTGGCGATTGAATTGACATTAATTACATCCTGACCAATACATCCATTGGCATCAGTAATTGTAAGAGAATATGTGCCCGCAGGAACGGTTATTTCTTCTGAAGTCTGCCCTGAACTCCAATCAAATAAAATTGGTGCTAAAGCATCTAAAGTTTCAATTTGAATTGTTGTAACATCCTCACCACACACAAATATATCATCACCTATTTCTAACTCAATTGTATTTAATTCTACAACATAAAATGTATCAGATAATGTTGTGCAATTATTGTCACTGGTTGCCTCAACAATGTACTCACCTTCACCCACAGTTATAGACTGAGAATTCTCCCCATTACTCCATGAATAGGTATAATTACCACTTTGTGACATTTGAGCTGTCAGTTCTACGGTCGTACCACAGTCTAAGATAATATGACTTGAATCTTGACCAACGTTATTTAGTACATCTAATGCAGGTGAGGTAAAACTATTTTCTTCAAGAAATACATACGATGAAAGGCCACCGTCTGATCCGTCAGCAATTGCTAATCTAATATGGTACGTTTCACCACATTGAACAGCCGCAACCGCTCTCATAACAACAGTAAATCCATCGGCATCATCGACAGTCTCTAAAGACTGATTGTTAACAAATAACTGAGGATTATATACCGAAGGTCCACCAAAATCATCTGGATAATTACATATTGAAGAAATTGTAATAGGTAATTCTACTCCTAGTGAATTTGCTTCTTGGCTTTCAAATGTGGCGATATTAATACTACCATTTGGGAAACCAGCAGGGCTAGCATAAGGCCCTACTATACCTGGCCCAGAAATAAAAAATCCAAAAACATCATTAAAGATAGAATTCTCGTAACCAAAATATTCTTGCGAACCAAAAACATATTTAAACGAAACCGTATCACTGCTAGGAACAAAATCAAATTCTAGCACGGCTATATCATTTACACTACTCACATTAAAACTTTGTCCTATTAGAGCTGGAACACTATTTGCAACGTCCAACAAATCAGGATCCTCAACAGGCGGGTCTATATCTATAAAATCACCAAACCCCTCAAAAGTTGGATCCAGAATAGCTATATCTCCAGTACTCATAACGATTCCACTATTTAATCCAAGGTTTGATAATGAGCCATCAAAATAGCCTAATTGAATAGAATCTCCCTGAAATGAAAAGTTAGATGCTTCAACTCCTGAGCCTAAAAGAATATCATTAATAAGATATGCAGGACTATCGTATGGAGCTGTTCTGTCAGTAGTCAACTGTGCAAAAGCCGTTACTGATATGAACATAAACAAAATATATAACTTATTTATCATCATAAATTATTGTTAAGGTTAAGTCGTTAAATCTGTTTGGTTAGTTAGTGTCAATCATTGATCATTAATTTTAGTTGGTATTCAAATCCATCAGATTTAATCATAATAAAATATATTCCTGACGCTAAATCTCTTCGTTCTATTGTCAAAGAATTATTGAACTTGGCCTCACGCAATACTCTCGCTCTTGAATCCAATAGTTTAAAAGTATATTCTTCATCAGTTGTATTGCCCAATAACTCTACTGTAAAGTATTCCTTTGCTGGGTTAGGATAAATTAACACCTCAAACTCACTAAACTCATCTACTCCTACTTTGGTATAATCTCGCATTACACGCTTCTCACAGCCATTGGCATCCGTTACTACTAAAGTGTACTCCCCGCTTAAATCTGGCGTGAAAGTCGTGCCACTAGACTGGTAGTTACCGAAGTACAACCAATCGTAACTGTAATTTGGTGTCCCTCCACTAGCCGTAGCACTGAATGGAATTGAACTAACGCTAAAGTTTGCTTGTAAAGCACTAGGCTCATTTACCTCAACATCTAAGCTAACTTCACAAGAATTCGCATCTGTCAGTACAACGCTATACGTACCTGCGCTTAAAGCCGTAGAATCTAACCCTTGCCAATTTATGAAGTGTGGAGATACCCCACCACTAACCGATATTTCTGCACTACCGTCAGATTCGCCATTACAAAGAGCATCTGTCACCGTAGCAACGCCTTCTATCAATGAAGGCTCTAATACCTCAACTCCAAACAATCGAACGCAAGCATTAGCATCTGTTAAACTTAGAACATAACTGCCAGAAGTTAATGACGATAAATAGGTTGTATCACTAACAAAAGATCCATTTGAAGACCAAGAATATGTATAGCCTGGAGTTCCTCCAAAAGCGTTTATATCAATTGATCCATCTGTTCCGCCAAAGCAACTTACAGCACTTACTTCTTGTGAAATATTTATCTCAGAAGGTTGGTAAATAGTTACTTCTGATGAATTAGTGTAACAAGAAGTATCCGACAAGGATACTGCGCGAACTGAAATATCTCCAGCTGGTAAAGTAGCCGTTGAGCCAGAAGCGGTAAACTGACCATCAACAAACCACTGATAAGTGTACGATGGATTTGGATTAGATACCGATAAAGTCGCTGCTGTATCGCCGTAGCAAATTATAGAATTACTTATGGAACCAGGTGTAGTATTAATTGATGATAGAACAGGAGTACCTGCTACAATTTCTACTGGTGATAAAATGCCGCTTCCGCTAGGAACACCTACACAGCCACGCTCGTCCTCAACAGAAATCTGATAAAAACCCGAACATAAATCAGGAATAGTTACAGAAGAGGAGGATTCAATAGAGTTTGAAAGACCATCTTCAATAGATATCCATGAATATGTAAAAGACCCTATACCACCTGAGGCAATCAATTCTAATTCTCCATCGCAAGAAGATTGATCTCCTGAACAACTTTCATCGTTATTTTTGAAAATTGAAATTAACACCTCATCAGGCTCCTCAACTAAAGACTGCGTAGTTTTGGCACAACCATTAACATCCGTCACTACAACACTTGTAACACCAGCTGGCAAATCAGTAAGCGTACTTATATTAACTATAGTCGTTTGTTGACTAGCTCCATCAGGCGCATTCCAATCGTAAGTATATGGTCCATAACCTCCGGTTGAAATTACTGTAACTGAACCTGAGCCATCTTCAAAACAATTCAATGCATTAGAAGTAGCACTCAAAGTAAATGTTTCAACTAAAGGTATATCTATAGATAAGGTATCTGTACAAGCGTTATCGTCTTCTACAATAACTGTATAAGTCCCTGCTACTTTATCAGTAATATAAGATGTAGTGTCGCCAGTACTCCAACTGTAAGAGTATGAACCGTTCGTATTTAAGAAGCCGCCAGAAGTAACTACAGAAGCATCTCCTGAGGCAATATTAAGACAATAGGCCGAAACTATTTCACTAGTATCCAAGACAAGAGCATCAGGCTGGTTAATATATGCTAGTACTGTAGTCTCACATCCAAAAGAATCAGTAACAGTCATGGCGTATGGCGCTGATGAATAAGGCAAACCACTTATAAAACTATTAACACCTATTGGATTGCTATTTATTGTCCAGTTATATTCATAACCTGTTACTGAAGGTGTACCACCAGAAACGTTAGAAGTTATCTCACCATCGAATCCACCAAAACATTCAACGTCCTTAGTCAAAAGCTGTGCTTTAATAAGGGTTGGTTGATCAATCAAAATAGAATCAATAACATAACAACCCAATTCATCTTCAACCTTTACCCAATAATCTCCGTGAGGAAGATTTGTTAATGTTGTGGTAATATCTCCAGTAGACCATGTATAATCTAGTCCTCCCGTACCTCCTGTAGCTGATACAGAGGCTATACCGTCAGTGAATTCAAAACATGATACTGCTGAAGTAGATGTAGAAACAACAATCTCATCGTTCTCAAAAATCTCAACGGTATCAACTACAACGCAGCCACTGTTATCCGTTACTTGGACAGTATGAATTCCTGAAGGCAATTGATTCGCCTGGCTTGTAACATGACCACTACTCCACTCATATGAATAAGGGGTAGAGCCTCCTGTTACCATTACCGATGCTGAGCCTGATTGCTGACCAAAACAGCTAACATTTACGTTATTCAAACTAACAGATAGCGGCTGATCGGGTTCCGTTAGCTCTACACTTATGCTTGTGACACAATTATTAAAATCAGTAATCTCTAAGTCATAAATGCCTGCTGAAAGATTATTTAACACAGAGGATGAATTATTACCCTGAGATGTCCAGTTTAAATTATATGGTGGAACCCCACCTCCAGTAATCTGAATTTGAATAAAGCCATCATCTGAACCTTGGCAAGAAATATCTTGTTTTACAACATTATAGGTTAATTGATTAGGCTGTTCAACAGAAACTTCATCGGTACCTTGACAGCCGTTATCATCCTCTACTATGAGATAATATCCTCCAGCTGTGACAGAAATCGATGAGTCTGTGCCCACAACTTCATCAGTACCTGAATTAAACCAAGTGTACGAATAACCGTTTGATGAAATATTACCACCTGATATAAAAGATACACTTACAGATGCTGAACTCTCACCATTACATAATGCATCTGAAGATGTGGCAAGAACACTGATAGGCTCTTGGGCGGCAGTGACGGTAACTTCTTCTTCGGTAACACAACCATTACCATCTTTAACTGATATGCTATAGGTACCAAATGGTAGGTTTTGAAAAGAATTGTATTCATTATAGGTTTGTCCACCATCAATTGAGAATGTAATTGGGTTAACCGTATTATTTTCTGCAAGTAGCGTAATACTTCCATTTTCGTATCCGAAACACGAAACTGGTGTCGAATAGGTCTCAATTTCAAAACCTTGTTGATAATCAATTGATAAAATTTGCGAATCCGATGGGCATGCATTTACACCCTCTACAATGTATGTGTATATTCCTACTTCAGAATTAAGGGGGTCAAAAATATACGATACCGAATCTAAGTCTGGATTTAACCATGCGCCTCCATCCTGTGGTGCGCCAGTGAGTTCATCAAACATGTTAAATGGCAAATCTCCTGAACAGACCAATTTAAAAGCTGTTTCTCCAGCTTCTGGCAGTTTATTTACAAATAAGTTTAAGAAAGATGTATCATTACAAAAATCGTTTACTCCATATGTAATGTATGTATAGTCACCTGTACTACTTTCTTGCATACTCTGAATTGAAGAAACTTCATTATTGTTTTCATCAAACCAAAGTCCTCCTTCATCATATTCATCACCCAAGAAGTTATATAAATCTAAAAAATCAGTTCCGTCAGAGACATCGCATAATAAAATTGTAGAATCATTATATTGATTTTGAACCAAACCAGCATTTGTTTGTGAATAAGTTTCTATTAGTATAGAATCAACATTTGGAATTATTTCTCCAGTACATACATCAACTACAGTAATGTAATAATAAACTGCTCCAGTATCAGGAGTAACTGTTACATCTAAACCTTCACTTAACACATTTCCATACTGATCAGTCCAAGTTACAGTACCTGTTGCAATGGGACTGTATGGAATTTCATTTACAGTATAATCCGTGAAATCTGCATTTGGAGTAAATTCCCACCCTTCATCTGAGGCTTCCCATTGTAGCGGAAAATTTCTTGGTTGTAATAAAACAGGGTCTTCCACAATTTCTGTTAAAGTACTATTCTCATTTACTAGACCTTGAATAGCAGCACCACCGTTCCAATTCAAACACAATGGCTTCTCATCAATGTGCATTTGTATTTTATTAGAATTCTCAAACAATAAAACATATTGACCAATTATCAAATCATTGCATGAAAACATTGGCATGTTACACCAAACTACATAAAACACTCTATTCGGTGCTGAGCCGTATGTTCCGTAAACAATAGACCCACCTACGCTAGGATCAATATCGTGCCATGGTGTCAAAATAGCATTTTCAGGAACATTATTAGGATTTGGAAGAGCAGCATTTATGGGCCAAGGTGAGTAAATGCCTTGTTGATTAAAATCAAATGTGATATAGCCATTTGCTGAAATCACACATTGATTATACGTATTATTATAAAAGGTAAAATCAAACCCCATTGGAATAATTTCCGAATGAATATCATCTGTATTTATAAAGGATGGACTGAGGTTTGCACCAGATGCTGTTAATGTTATTTCTTGGGAAGAACACAAAACAGTATCTAAAGTGGTTATAAACTGAGCAACTAAGCTAGTATTCAATAACATTAAAATAAAAACTACTAGAATTCTCATACTAATTGTATTTAATGGTTAAATAAGGTCAAGTTATAAAAGTAATCTTAGAGCTATCTATACAGCGTCACTGATCCCTTTTCGTTGTAAGGGGTACCATCTTCTCCGACAGCATTTAAAACATAAAAATATACGCCTTCTGGAACTTCAAGACCATTCAAAGAAACGCCATTCCAACTATCAGAAATACCGTCTATCTCATAAACCTTATCACCCCATCTGTTATAAATTATAGCATTTAAGTCACGTATTCCGTAGTTCTCAAAATGAAACAAATCATTAATATTATCTCCATTTGGAGAAAAGGCATTAAATTCAATAATTCCCTGAACTGAAACTGTTATTGAAATAGTATCAGAGCAAGTACCTGAAGGATCAAATACTTCCATAACGACATCATAGTCACCAACCTCGTTAAATGTATGTTGAAACGAATTAACGTCAAAACCTTCGTAAAAGTTGGAGGTCATGTTCATGCCATTTACCCACCATTGGTTTAAGCTAATGTCCGTAAACTGACTAACATCGGAAAACTCAATATTAAATGGCGCTGGCTGCGAAAGTATATAATGGTCACCAATAGCACCAGGAGAGTTAATTACCCATTCAGCAACAATCTCAGTTGGATCTGTTAGCGTTTGATTTGCAGTTGTTTGACAACCATTTTTATCTGTAATTACAACACTATATGCTCCTGAAGGAAGCAAATCTATATCTTCAGTATTATCTCCATTTGACCAATCAAAGACTAATGGCTCTGTACCACCAGTGATGGTTAAATCAATTGAACCGTCTTCGAACCCAAAGCAACTTGGATCGGCAAAAGTAATGGTTGGAGTTGAAAATGGTGTTGGAGACCCTACTGTAACAGCAACTGATTTTTGACAGTTATTATCATCAAATACTGTTACGTTGTAATTGCCCGCTAAAATATTACTAAACATTCCGTCTGAACTATTTGAGTTTGTAGGCCCAGTAATTGAGTAACTATCGTACGGCTGAGTTCCTCCATTAGCAACGGCAACAATTTCACCAGTACTAGCCCCATCACAATCTACACTTACAGGTGTTGCTGTAATTGTTAACGGAGATGGCTCAGAAAGTATAACTTCAGAAAGCTGTGACTCACAACCATTAGCATCGGTTGCAAAGACATTATATGTGCCTGCAGTTAAACCTGTGAAAGTTCCAGTAGAGTTCGAGTTAGTAGAAGTAATATTAAAACTTTGATAAGGAGTAGTTCCACCAATACCCTCAACAGTTATTGAGCCTGTTGGTGCTCCATTCGATGAATGACAATCTAAATCAGAAAACAAAATATTTGTTGCTAATAAAGATGGATCTTCAATTTCAATAGTAAATACTGTATCGCAGCCATATCTATCTACTACCTCTAAGTAATATGTTCCACCGTCTAAATTTGAAATATCAATATCTAATGAACCATCAATGTTTACGACCCCTTGACCATTTAAGTTCAATGGGAACCATGAAAAGTTGTAATCAGAAATTTGAGCATTGTTTAAATATGGAGTAGCCCCTGTTACGGAAACAGAAATTTCAGCATCTTCGAGGCCATGACATGATGGTGTGCTGCTTGTATTGTTTAATACATAAGGGTCTCTTTGTACGATTGTCACTGGAGCAGATGTCGCTTCGCATAAGCCTAGTAAATAAGAAGCCGTTACCTGAATATTTCCAGCTGGCAAGAATGTTGTAGTATTTCCAACATCTAATGCGTCAGTAGAATTCTCCAAATGCCAGGTATAATCAAAATTAGGATTAGAATTAAGTACTGAGGCTATTCCATTAGAAGCTCCAAAGCAATTTATAGTATCTGTTAAAAATAAATCATTTGTATTAATAGTTGAAGTAACTTCAACACCATCGTTAATAATAAATGGGTTAGGATATAAAGAAGTTAAATCAAATATTCCATTACACCCATTGTCATCAGTAATTTGAATATTCCAGTTACTAGCAGTCAAACCAGTGATTGTTAAATTGTTTGGAGTTGTATTATTAAAAGAAGTCATTGAATTCATATCAATCCAATTAACTGTGTAAGGAGAAGAGCCTCCAACAACCTCAACTACTACAGAACCATCATCTGAAGAGGCTGTAGGTGAATAACACGATTGATTAACTAAATCGGTTATTTGAAAATCAACTCTTGTAGGGCCATCGATAGTAAGAGAATATACACCTTGGCATCCATACTCATCAGTAACAGTTACTGAATAATTACCTTGTTGTAAATTTTCTACGGTTGGCAATACGTTTCCTGTTGATGCGCCACCGTTCCATAAATATGTGAAATCACATGAATTGTCTGGGTCTCCACAACCGCCTTCCATTGAAATTGAAACAGAACCGTCATTATATCCGAAACAAGAAGCAGGAACAGTTGAAGTAAATGATTCCCAAGTCGTTTCTAAGCCGATTTCAACTGTTAATTGATCAGCACATAACCTACTATCAACAACAGTAACATCGTATGTACCAGCATTCATGTTTTCAATGGTACTGTATAAAGAGTTTTCATCTGTTTGCCCAATACTAGACCAAACAAAATTATAATTGTCACTTGCATTAGGTGTGCCACCGTTAGCTGAAACCTGAGCCCATCCAGTGTTGAAGCCTAATAAATTATTATTACAGTAAGCCGGTAAAGTTGGTTGAGTTAAAAATAAGTTAAGCTTTGGCGGCTCAATTAAGTAAACCTCCGATTGAGATTGACATCCATTCTCATCTGTAACCACTAAGACATACGGATCTGAGTATGTTTGGTAATTCGGATTAATTTCTATGTCATCTGCACTTACTGAAAAAGGTAGATTTGGTAGCGTTTGGAGGTTATATTGAGAATCGTCTACCCATGGATAGTTAGGGTGACTCCAAACAAAAGAATAATTACCACTTCCTCCGTAAACGTTTGCAGAAAGTATACCATCAGATTCACCGTAGCAACTAATTTCATCAGAAATAAATGCGTCTACAATTAATTGATTGGGCTGCTCCACTTCAAAACTGAAATCACTTGAACACCCTACTGTATCGGTTACGACAACAGTATAAGTCCCTATCGGAAGAGATGTAATCGTTTGATTTGTACCATACGCTCCCCAGTTAAAACTATAAGGTGCTACACCTCCACTTGGAATAGAAGTAAGGACTCCATCTGAACCATTATAACAAGAAACAGAGTCTGCTTCAAAAACATTTTCAATTGGAATATTAGAAAATATTTCGATAGAATCCATTTCTGGAATTGTACAAATAGCATCTAAAACTGATACGTAATACTTTCCTTCACAAATTAGTGATAAGGTTGAAGTAAAGTTATTTAGAACTTCATCTGAAACATTATTGTTGATAGGATTCATTAAAGAATCCAACCACTGTACTGTGTAAGACCCATCGTTTTCAGCTGTACCATTAATAACCTCAAGTTGCAACTCACCATTACAATCGCCAAAACATGGAATTCCAATTCCGTTAATCTCATTGTTCACAGATAAACCTAAATCAGCTCTTTCTGTCTGAACAAAAATATTGATGGTGTCTTCAACTACACAATATTCATTAGTAGCTGTAACTGCGATAGTCGTATCATTATTAACGATGAAGGATGTTGTTAAAGAAGTTGATCCGTCATTCCAAAGGAATGATTGATACCATGTAGTATCAGGGAAAATAGTAGTTTGTTCACCTGAACAAACAGTGTAATCCTCAGGTAAAGAGAATTCACAATCAGCAATAAGTCTGAAATCATCTATTCCAAAGCCTTTATTTGCGTTTGTGACATCAGGACTAAGGATATTATCTTCTAGTTCGTTGTTAAACACAAAAGCAAACCTAACATTTGGTAAATTATCTAAAGTATTTCCAAAATCAATATATGTTTGTTGCCATGTAGTATCGGCAGATAATGGACCTTCAATCAAAACCCAGTTTGTACCTTGGTCAATTGAATAATAAACTTCAGTTCCATTATCAACAAATTCTGAAGCGCCACTAAACCACCAATAAGAAACATCAACTCCTTCAAAGCCAATGGTACTATAATCTGGAGTTACCGCACAAATTAACTCTTGGTTTACACCAGCCCAAAATTGATCTGCATAATGGCAATTTTCTACAGGAGGAAAATTTGGAGGTATACCATTTAGGCCTGTGAAAGATGCTGTATGTAGGTAATTACTGTTGGGCTGATAACCTTGATCAGCTGTATTAGGTATTTCTATAAAAAAGAAAGGTCCAAATTGAACAAAACCTCCTTGGTATACATCGTTAACGACAAATGTGTTACTTGTTGAGGCAACAGTACCCAAAAAAGGAACAACTTCATTTAGTGTCCAGTTCATCGTTGCTGGATTCTCAAAATCTTGATTAATAAACACCTGCTGAGCAAAGGCGTTAGAAGAAATAAGCAAAGTGCTTATAACTAAAAACAAGTAACTTTTAATATTCATCATTATATATCAATTAACAAAGCAAATTCTCAATTGTTGAATTCACAAAAATATCATTTAAATTTTACTAATTTGACAAAGATACTTATTATTAAGAATCAGCTCGCAATTTAGTAAAAATCTGTACTAACAAAACAATTAACACTAATAGATGCTAACCGACCCTTTCTTTTCATACATTTTACCATTCAAGCCTGTAGCATTCATATAATAATAATACACGCCTGATTTAAGTTTTATTCCGTTATAATTCACGCCATTCCATTCGTAATCTGGCTCCTTCCAACTGTAAACAACCGCTCCCCATCTATTAAAAATTTTTACTTGAAAATCTACAATTGCATTATTTTCCAAAAATGAAAAATTATCATTAATACCATCTCCATTAGGACTGAAAGCGTTGTACATTTCTTGCCATTCATTAGCCATCATTTCAAATCCTTGTATTTCAATTTTAATCGCTTTGCTGTCTGAACATTGAGCGTCATCGGTTACCGTCAGTGTTAAATCATAAGACCCAACCGTTTCGTATGTATAAACAGGATCTTTTTCTTGCGAATTGCCGCCATCACCAAAATCCCAACTGTAAGAAGCAGAACTACTAAAATTAGTTACATAAACATCGAAAGGAAATTCACCAATTGAATCATTTACCGAAAAGTCAGCTAAAACATAAATAGTGTCTCTAACACTACATCCTTTTGAGTCAACTACTTCAAAATCATAAAATTGCTTAGGATCAAAATCTATAAATGGATTATTTGATAAAACTTCATTAAACTCATTTCTCCAAGTGAAAGAATAATCTTCTACGCCGCCCTCTGTCAAAGAATTTATTGTAGAAACTGTACACTCTAAGTTTGAACGCAGTTCTTGTGGTTCTTTAATTTTAATTGAAACCGTATCACTACAAAGGTTATCATCTAACAAAACCGCCTGATAAATTCCAGCATTTAAATTTGCAAACTCACTTCCATTCATTGATACAACACCATTACTTAAACTCACTGAATAAGAGCCCACTGCAGTAACGTTAAAAGTGAATCCTCCCGTGTTATCTCCAAAACAATTTACATGAGTAGTATCAGAAATTTCTATACTACATTGAGAAAATGCTGAGTTACTAAAAACTAAGGCAATTAAAACGAATAGTCTTGTCATAATATGAGCACGAAATTACTCTTTTTTTACTGTAATTCAATTTTGTTGAAAACTGACTTAGTTTGAGCTTAAAAAAATCGTTTTTTAAATATATTTTTGAGGGTATATTTTTCTTTTCAATTTAAATCAAACTAAACTTTGGAAAATTTTTTAGAGGGATTAAACCCTTCACAAAGGCAAGCTGTTGAACATTCTGACGGACCAATTATGGTCATTGCAGGTGCGGGCTCTGGAAAAACTAGAGTTTTAACATACAGAATCGCTCATTTAATTCATAAAGGTGTTGATTCTTTTAATATACTATCGCTTACTTTTACAAATAAGGCCGCTAAAGAAATGCGAGAAAGGATTCAGGCATTAATTGGGCCTGAAGCTCAAAATTTATGGATGGGAACATTTCATTCTATTTTTTCTAAAATCCTAAGATTTGAGGCCGATAAACTTAACTACCCTCAAAACTTCACTATTTACGACACTTCTGACTCAAAAAACCTTTTAAAAAGCATTGTCAAAGAACTTAATTTGGATAAAGATATTTACAAACCAAATGTTCTTCTTTCAAGAATTAGTCAGCTAAAAAACAACTTAATTTCATACGTAAGCTATATGTCTAATGCATCACTACAAGCAGAAGATACTAGCAGAAGACTACATGAAATGGCAATGGTTTACAAAACCTATCAAAACAGGCTCTTTTCATCAGGGTCCATGGATTTTGATGATTTACTTTTCAATACATTTATACTATTGCGAGACTTTCCAGAGACATTAAACAAATACCAAAATAAATTCAAGTATATATTGGTTGATGAGTACCAAGACACTAACCAAGTGCAGTATATGATAGTAAAAAGATTAGCTGCAATGAATGAAAACATTTGTGTTGTTGGTGATGACGCCCAAAGTATTTATGCTTTTAGAGGTGCCAATATTCAAAACATTTTGAATTTCAAGAACGATTATCCAGATTTTAAAACTGTTAAACTTGAACAAAATTATAGGTCATCACAAACTATTGTAAATGCTGCAAACAGTCTAATTAAGCACAATAAAAATCAGATTAAAAAAACTGTTTTTAGTAACAACGAAAAAGGCGGAGCACTTAAAGTTTGTAAAACGTTTAGCGACAATGAAGAAGGGCAAGTTGTTGGCCAATCTATCTTCGAAATTCAAATGAACGAAAGAGTTCCGTATAATAACTTCGCAATCCTTTACAGAACAAATGCTCAATCTAGGTCATTGGAAGAATCTCTTAGACGAAGAAATATTCCCTATAAAATTTATGGCGGATTATCATTCTATCAACGAAAGGAAGTAAAGGATTTACTAGCCTACTTTAGAATCGTCATCAACCCAAAAGACGAAGAATCGTTAAAAAGAATCATCAACTTCCCAGCCAGAGGAATTGGCAATACGACTATCCAAAAGCTCATCATTTGTTCTAGAACAAACAACATCAGTATTTTTGAATGCATTCAAAACCCCGAATACCATTCCCTAATTGGGGTTAATAAGGGCACATTACAAAAGCTGACTGATTTTGCAGTTTTGATTAACAGTTTCAAGGCTCAATTAGACGAAGACGCTTTTGAACTTGCCAATACTATTGCAAAATCGACATCTCTTCTCAAAGAACTTGACAAAGACAAAACGCCAGAAGGTGTAAGCAGATATGAGAATGTTCAAGAGCTACTAAACGCTATTAAAGAGTTTGTTGAAAAAAATAAAAAAAGAGAAGAGCCAACCTCATTGGATTTTTTCATGCAAGACGTTGCGCTCATTACCGATCAAGACAACGAAGACGATAAAGAAGATAAGAATAAAGTTTCGCTGATGACAATTCACGCAGCAAAAGGATTAGAATTTCCGTATGTCTACATTGTTGGTTTAGAAGAAAATTTATTTCCGTCCCAATTATCTGTTCACTCTCGCGATGAGTTAGAAGAAGAACGTAGACTATTTTACGTTGCAATTACACGAGCGAAAAAATTTGTAAATCTATCCTATGCAACTAGCCGTTGGAGATGGGGACAACTAACTGATTGTGAACCAAGTAGGTTTCTTCATGAAATAGACGACGAATATTTAGATTGGGAGTTTCAAAAAAGAGAAAACGTAAAAACCCAAACTAAAGCAAATCTTAGGCTAAACGTTAATAAACCATACTTCAACAAACCATCAGCACCAAGCAAAAAAGCAAATGTAACTCAGAAATTCACTCCAAAAAACTTAACCAAAGCTAATGTAGCTCTAACAAAAATTGGGCATCAATCCCCAAATAATCAAATACTTCAGACAGGAATGAATGTAAGTCACGATAGATTTGGAAAAGGGAAAATCTTGCAAATAGAAGGTCAAGCAGGAAGCAAAAAAGCTACAATTTTCTTTGAAGGAAATGGACAAAAAACCCTTCTTTTAAAATTTGCTAAATTGACAATTATCAATTAAAATGTTTTAAAAAATAAAACGTACTTTCGAAAAATATTTAAAAACACATTCTTAAATGGAATTAGAATACAATACTTCCAGAAACAAACTAGTCATTTCCGAATATGGAAGACATATCCAAAAACTGGTTGAACACGCAATCGAAATTAAAGACACAAAAGACAGACAACGGTTTGTTGAAGGCATCATTAACATAATGGGCGATTTAAACCCACACTTAAGAGATGTTGCTGACTTTAAACACAAACTTTGGGATCACCTTTATGTAATATCAAATTTTCAATTAAACGTAGATTCCCCATACGAGAAGCCTACTATTGAAAAATTGTTTGAAAAACCAGAACCACTTAACTATCCAAACGGCAAAATCAAATACAATCACTACGGAAAAGTTATTGAATTAATGATTGTAGAAGCTACTAAAATGGAGGATAATGAGCTAAAAAAGAAGCTTGTTATTGCCATTGCCAACCAAATGAAAAAATCATACGTCAATTGGAATCTTGATTCTGTTGAAGATGATGTAATTTTCAATCAACTGAAAAAGTTGTCTCAAAACAAATTAGAAATTCCAGAGGGTACTGAATTAACGAAATTCGCCCCAGCCGTAAAACAAAATACTTCAAAGAAGAAAAAGAAAAATAACCGAGGTAGAAATCAACAAAGAAAATAATCTAAATGAGTTCATTTATAATAGAGGGAGGACGAAAATTAAGCGGAGAAATTATTCCCCAAGGCGCAAAGAATGAGGCCCTTCAGATACTCTGTGCAGTACTATTATCACCTGAAAAAATAACAATTAATAATTTACCTGACATAGTAGATATCAATATATTAATTGAATTGTTATCAGATTTAGGAGTTAAAATTCAAAAACTTAGTCCAAACAGTTATAGTTTTCAATCTGATGAAATTAACCTTGACTATCTAACCTCTGATGAATTCAAAACAAAAGGCACTAGAATACGAGGGTCTATAATGATTGTTGGTCCACTTCTAGCACGTTTTGGAAAAGGATACATACCAAAGCCTGGTGGAGATAAAATTGGAAGAAGACGTCTAGACACACACTTTATTGGCTTCGAAAAACTAGGCGCAAAATTCGAATACGATAGTAAAGAAAGTTTCTACAGAGTTACAACCGACGGATTAAAAGGCACTTACATGCTTATGGACGAGGCCTCTGTTACTGGAACGGCCAATATTGTAATGACAGCAGTAATGGCGGAGGGAACTACTACCATTTACAACGCCGCTTGCGAACCCTATCTCCAACAATTATGCAAAATGCTTAACAGAATGGGGGCAAAAATCAGTGGAATTGGCTCAAACTTACTTACAATCGAAGGCGTAAAAGCACTTGGAGGATGTCAACACACAATTCTTCCAGATATGATTGAAATTGGTTCTTTTATTGGTCTAGCTGCAATGACGCAATCAGAGTTAACCATAAAAAATGTTCAGTACGACGAACTCGGAATTATTCCAAGTGTGTTTCAAAAATTAGGTATAAAACTAGAAAGACGAGGCGATGATATTTACATCCCCTCTCAAGAAAGTTATGAAATTGAAAACTTTATAGATGGATCTATCTTAACAATTTCTGATGCACCATGGCCAGGCTTCACTCCTGACCTATTAAGTATTATTTTAGTGGTAGCAACTCAAGCAAAAGGCAGTGTCTTAATTCACCAAAAAATGTTTGAAAGCCGATTATTCTTCACTGATAAACTCATTGACATGGGTGCTCAAATAATATTATGTGACCCTCATAGAGCTTCAGTTATTGGACTGAACAGAAAATCACCTCTAAGAGCTACAAAAATGACATCTCCAGACATTAGAGCGGGAGTATCATTACTTATTGCTGCCTTGTCAGCTGAAGGAACAAGCATCATTGATAACATCAACCAAATAGACAGAGGCTATCAAAATATCGATGAAAGACTAAATAAGTTAGGCGCTAATATTAAACGCGTTGACTAACAAAAAATAGAATTATGTATAAAATATTTCTCTTATCTTTTATAACACTTCTCTCATCAAGTGTATACTCACAAGGCTTAAAAGTTGGAGACAACGCTCCAGAACTATCCTATGAAAATCCTAGAGAACAAATCATGAAATTATCTTCATTAAGAGGGAAATACGTCATAGTAGATTTTTGGGCATCATGGTGCGGTCCATGCCGAAGAGAAAACCCCAATCTAGTTTCGACCTACAAGACGTTTAAAAAGTCTAAATTTAAGAACGGAAATGGCTTAGAAATTTACAGTGTTTCATTGGACAAAAAACTGAGCAGTTGGCTCAAAGCAATGACAGATGATAAATTATTCTGGGAATACCACGTTAGCGACCTAAAAGGATGGCAATCTGAAGCAGCATCAATTTACGCAGTTCGTTCAATTCCTCAAACATTCATTATTGACGGAGACGGTAAAATTATTGCAAAAGATTTAAAGGGAGAAGCCCTGAAAAAATTCCTCAATTCACAAAAAATCTACTAAAGAAACTTTAGCATTATGTCAATAGTATGACAAAATGTCTAAGATGATATTTTGGCATTGTATTTGATATTAACGTTTCCAACAACAATCTTAATAAAATGGCAAAGAAGAAAAAAGAAACTAAAAAAGAAACTGAAGAGATTACATTTGAAGAAAAATTTTCAGAACTCAATGACAAGCACCTTAGACTTTTTGCAGAATTTGAAAACTTTAAAAAACGAACAGCCAAAGAACGAATAGAACTTTATAAAACAGCGGGGGAAAATGTACTGAGTGCACTTCTTCCTATTATTGATGATTTTGAACGCTCAATAAAAGCTAAAGAGGAAGAAGATGAAGGCGTGTTACTGATTTACAACAAGTTGATTAGTATATTAGAAGCAAAAGGTCTGAAGGCAATAGACAATCCTGTAGGCTCAGAGTTAAACACCGATTTTCACGAAGCCATAACAAATGTGCCGGCTCCATCCGAGGAAATGAAAGGTAAAATAATAGATGTGATAGAAAAGGGATATTTTCTTAATGAAAAAGTAATTCGCTACGCAAAAGTAGTAGTAGCTAACAACGAATAAAAATGAGTAAAAGAGATTATTACGAAGTGTTGGGCGTTAGCAAATCCGCTAGCCAAAGCGAAATAAAAAAAGCTTATCGAAAGATGGCTATACAATACCATCCTGACAAAAATCCTGATGATAAGGCAGCAGAAGAAAAATTTAAAGAAGCCGCTGAAGCCTATGATGTATTGAGTAATACTGAGAAAAAACAACGATATGATCAATTTGGTCATGCTGGCATGGGTAACCGTGGCGGATTCGGTGGAGGCGGAATGAATATGGACGATATCTTCTCCCAATTTGGAGATATATTTGGAGGCGGAGGAAGCCCATTTGATAGTTTTTTTGGTGGAGGAAGTAGAGGCGGACGAAGAGCACACAAAGGATCAAATCTAAGAATAAAACTAAAGCTTAATCTTGAAGATGTAGCAAATGGCGTTGACAAAAAAATAAAAGTCAAAAAACTTGTCCAAGCAGAAGGTGTCACGTATAATACTTGTGTTAACTGTGGAGGCAGCGGACAAGTAACTCGAGTATCAAATACTATTTTGGGACAAATGCAAACCTCTGTAGCCTGTCCATCATGCAGTGGATTAGGAAAGTCTATTGACAAAAGACCTAAAGGTTCTGACGCCAACGGAATGGTTCAAAAAGAAGAAGTAGTAAGTATTAATATTCCCGCAGGTGTTGAAGACGGAATGCAGCTAAAAGTAAGCGGCAAAGGTAATGCTGCCCCTTTTGATGGATATGCCGGCGACTTAATCATACTCATTGAAGTTGAAGAGCATCCAACTTTAAAAAGAGAAAACAACAACTTACATTACGATTGCTACATCAGTCTCACAGATGCTGTATTAGGAAATGATATCGTTATACCTACCATTAGTGGAAAAGCGAAAATAAAAATTGATGCCGGAACACAAAGCGGTAAAATCCTAAGACTAAAAAGCAAAGGACTACCTTCATTGAATGGATACGGAAAAGGAGATTTGCTCGTTCATATAAATGTATGGACTCCTCAAAACCTGTCTAAAGATGAACTGAAAATTTTTAAAGGTTTGAAAGACTCAAAAAGTTTTGTTCCTAACCCTACATCATCAGATAAATCATTTTTTGAAAGGGTTAAAGATATGTTCAACTAAACACATTTTAAACATATGGCTTTAAATAAAAACAAATATAAAGTGCTACTTCTTTTTAGTGTTTTTATTTCAATCCATAGCTTGGCACAAAAAGTGGTTTCCATTTCCATTAATCATGAAAAGGCAGTCCCATTAATGGGATATAACTCTGATATGTCTAACACTCCAAAATGGAGTGACCCAAAATTTTCTGAAGCTCTCAACGGCTTACATCCAAAAACACTTCGCTACCCAGGAGGCAGCAACAGTTTATATTGGGATTGGGAAAAAGGATGGACATTATCCTACGAAGAGTTGCTTCCTATTCTCAATGAAAAGAAGTTTGAATACCAAGGCAAAGCAATAACAACAGTAAATGAATTTCGACAACTAGCTTCAAGCAATAGAAAATCAAATTCATTTTGGCGACAAGTTTATAGATACAATGCTAAAGTTCCCAAGTACAATACTTTGGAAGAATTTGCCAAAGGCTTGAATTCAACTCAATCTGAAGCGGTAATTACACTTAACGTTATTACAAGTCATCTTGAAAAAGAATTAGAACTCCTCAGAAGCGCAAAAAATAAAGGTATTAAGCTAAAATATATTGAACTTGGAAATGAGGTGTACGCTGAAAACTTACTGACTAAACATATTTACCCCACAGTTGACAACTATATCGACACATGTATATCATGGACCAAAGCGATATGGAAAGAATTTCCGGATGCTCACATTGGTGTTGTGGGTGGTGACAAAAATAGAAGAACACGAAATTGGAATGAAAAATTATCTTCGGCACTCATTAATTCATTTTCAAAAGCACAGCAAAAACAACTTCATTTTATACTTCATTATTACAGCCATTTCAAACATCCTGAATATGACTTGAACTCAAATACAGGCTATGAAAAGCTAGTAGCATTCCCTAAATTGGATTTAGAATTTAAACTGAGAAACTGGAGATGGAGTAATACATCACCTTTTTCAACATGGGTTACAGAATACAACATGATTGAACAACAGCCATACCCCATTAATAATACATGGGCACATGGACTACTTGTAGCAAGTCAAATTAATGAATTGCTAACTAAAACGAAATCTGAAATGTTTCATTTCCATAGTATTGGCGCAGAAAAATTTCCTGTTTTTGCCGCTTTGCAGTTAATGGATAAAAACGAAAACTACTTAACTCCCACTACAAGTGGAATAGTAACATCTTTATGGAATAGACTGACAGAAAACGCTGACCGTTTTTACTCTGCAGATGTAAATATCAGTCCATGGACATTATACTACGAAGCAAAAAGCAAAGACAATCCCAATAACTTAAAAGAAGAAAAAACAATTACTTTCACACCTGTTAACGCTTACATCAGCTACGAAAAACAAAAAGCAAAACTTTTAATAGTAAATTTTTCTGCTGAAGAGTTATCGGTTGATTTAAGCAGCTTTATTGGAAAATGTGAAGCAACGCAACACCATGCAAAACCAACAGACACTAAAAGTAAAATAATAAAACATACAATTGAAGGAAAAGCATCACTGCCGCCCTACTCCATTAGTTTATTTGAAGAATGAATATACTCGAAATTAAAAATGTAGTCAAAGAGTACGAAAATAAAAAAGCACTCGACACCTTCTCAATCAACATCAAAGAAGGAAGAATTTTCGGACTTCTTGGACCCAATGGTGCTGGAAAAACAACACTCATCAGAATAATAAATCAAATTACTGCACCTGATCAAGGTGAGATTTTATTTTTTGGTGAAAATTTCAAAAGAAAACACATTCAAGATATAGGCTATTTACCTGAAGAAAGAGGGTTGTACAAAAGCATGAAAGTTGGCGAACAATGTCTGTACTTAGCTCAGTTAAAAGGCTTGTCCAAAAGTGATGCAAAGCAAAAAATTCACTATTGGTTTAAGAAGCTAGAAATGATGACCTGGTTGAATAAAAGAGTTGAAGAACTATCTAAAGGAATGGCTCAAAAAGTACAGTTTGTAAGCACAATAATTCACCAACCTAAACTCATAATTTTAGACGAACCTTTTACAGGCTTTGACCCCATTAATACCGAGATTATTAAAAATGAAATCATAGCTTTAAAAGAAAATGGCAGCACTATAATTTTATCGACGCATAGAATGGAGTCGGTGGAAGAATTATGTGATGATATTGCTTTGGTCAATTCGGGCAAATGTGTTTTAGAAGGAAGTGTAGAAGAAATAAAACAGAACTTCAAGGAACATATCTATGAAGTCAAATTTGAAGGCGAACTAAAAAGTGAAATTGAATATTTTGACACCATACTGTCTGAAAATGGACACTGTATTTTTAAAGCTAATGACAAAGATCAAACACATAGCCTCATTAAGCAGTTAGTGACTCAAGTAAATGTCACAAGCTTCAATGAAAAGCTGCCCACAATTAACGATATATTTATAAAATCCGTTAGTAATGAATAAACTGTTATTAATTATAAAAAGAGAGTACTTATCCAAAGTGCGAAAAAAGAGTTTCATAATAATGACACTCTTAACACCTTTGTTTATGATTGGGATTTTTGTTGTCCCTACATTACTAGCCTACAACAATGATGAAAAGTCAACAGTAGCTATTGTAAACCAAAGCAATTTTAACGAACTAGAACTTGTATCAACTAACTCCATAGATTACAAAGCGCTCAAGCAAATAAATTTTGAAGAAAACAAATCAGCCTTAATAGACACCTATGACTTTTTAATTATAATCCCAAATGTCGATTCATTAGCTGAACTTGAAAACAGCATAAAAGTCTATTCGAAAAATCAAATGAGTTTATCAATTAAACTTAATATTGAAAATCAAATTGACAAACAATTGACCAATTTGTACCTGATAAAAAATGGCATTGACCTAGAAAAAATCAAAGATTCGGAAAGCAATACCAAACTACAAACATTTGTGGTAGATGAAGATGGCGAAAATACAGCAGGTAATTCTGAAGCCAGTTTTGGAACTGGTCTAATGGGTGGCTTCCTGATTTATATTTTCATTTTTATGTATGGCACGATGGTTATGAGAAGTGTAATTGAAGAAAAAACTAATCGAATAGTTGAAATTATCATTTCATCGGTTAAGCCATTTGAATTAATGCTTGGAAAAATTATCAGTGTCGCTTTGGTGGGACTTAGTCAGTTTGCATTATGGATAATTTTAGGATTACTATTTTTACTTATTGCAAATGGCTTTCTTTCAACTGAAATAGACATTGCTAATCTAAGCGAAAGCGGAAACGCATTACCTTCTGAATTAAGCGGTTCACTAACAAGTTTACCAATAAAATCCTTACTGATTACTTTCCTTATTTACTTTTTAGGAGGATACTTATTGTACGGCTCTTTATTTGCTGCTATAGGCTCTGCTTCAGATCAAGAAACCGACAGTCAACAATTTATCGTTCCTATAACAATCCCTCTAATTTTATCATTTATCTTAGTTCAGGTAGTGATTGACAATCCACATAGCGGAATGGCCTATTGGCTATCAATGATACCGTTTACATCACCTATAATAATGATAGCTCGAATACCATTTGGTGTACCTATTCATGAACTTATTCTATCTATAACT
>Ga0209137_1001254_pt1 | contig 24583 bp, 27 predicted proteins | sample SaaInl5LU_22_DNA_FD_184642 | JGI IMG/M metagenome (GOLD analysis project Ga0209137, IMG submission 184642) | Marine microbial communities from expanding oxygen minimum zones in the Saanich Inlet - ESP_105LU_22_DNA (SPAdes) (version 2) | ecosystem: Environmental > Aquatic > Marine > Intertidal...
AGCTTTGATCAAGGGTGGTTGCGCGCGTCAAACGCGCGACAGCCTTGGCAAAGCAGCGCACAGCATGTTGCAGCGCAGGCGTTCAATCGGCTGTGCGCGCATGGTGGCGCGGGAAATATGCCTCAAATCTAGGCAATTGCGTGGAAATGGGGCCATCCCCCGTCATCAAATCGTTGCGTTTGCCATGAATGGCGCTAGATCTGGTGCCAACGAAGGGGAGTGCGCATGGCCCGGCCCGTCATTGGCATCATCGGCAATCATCACCTGATCAATGATCAGTATGCGACCCATGCGGGCGGCACGATGACATCGCAAGCCGTGGCGGAGGTAGCGGGCGGCCTGCCCTTGGTCATTCCCGCCGATCCGCGTTTCGTCTGCATCAAGGAATTGATGGAAGTGTGTGACGGGTTCCTTTTCACCGGCGGTCGGCCAAATGTGCATCCCGAAGAATATGGCGAGCAAGAGACCGCCGCGCATGGGGCCTTTGACCGGGCGCGTGACGCGGTGGCATTGCCGCTGATCCGGGCCTGCGTGGCGCGTGGCCAGCCGATCTTGGGCGTGTGCCGTGGCTTTCAGGAACTCAATGTCGCGATGGGCGGCTCGCTCTACCCCGAGATCCGCGACCTGCCGGGGCGCATGAACCACCGCATGCCGCCCGATGGCACGCTGGAAGAGAAATTCGCGCTCCGCCACCCGGTGCGATTTACCGAAAACGGCCCCTTCCACAAGCTTTTCGGCGCGACCGAGGTGATGACCAACACGCTGCATGGCCAAGGCATCAAGCAGGCGGGCAAACAGATCGTGATCGACGGCTATGCCCCCGATGACACGCCCGAGGCGATTTATGTCGCGGGTGCGCCAGGCTTCACCATGTCGGTGCAATGGCACCCCGAGTATCGTGCGGCGCAAGACCCGGTGTCACGCCCGCTCTTTGCCGCCTTTGGTGCGGCCGCGCGCGCTTGGGCCGAGGGCCGCCGCCCGATGCCCGTGGCCGACGTCGCCTGAACAAACCTGCACTTAACCCTGATAAGCGCCACGCAATTCACGGATCTGGGCGCGGATCTTTTCCCATGTCGTGGCGTTTCCGGCTTGGCCTGCCGCCCGCGCGCTTGCGGCTTTCTGTGCGGCCTCGGCCTCGGCCTTGGCGCCATGGGCGTCGTAGAGGTTGCGGGCATATTGCACATAATCTTTGTGGTCCATCTTGGCTCCTCCCATCGCGGGGCGTCGACCTTGGGTGGGGCCACGCCCTGCACCAAGACTAACACAAGGGGCCATGCCTGCTGGGCGGGCAGATGTCTTTGCGCGGATTTGGGCGAGACATCGCCGATGAACCATGCGCGCGCTTAGCCGAATTGGGCCAGCATCGCCTTGAGATCATCAAGGCTTGCCACCTCGGCCACGGGCTTGTCGCGCCGCCACCGCAGCATGCGCGGAAAGCGCAAAGCCACGCCCGATTTATGGCGCGGGCTGGCTTGGATGCCCTCGAAAGCAATCTCGAAAACCAATTCGGGGCGCACTGCGCGTACCGGGCCGAAGCGGTCGGTGGTATGTGCGCGCACCCAAGTCGTGATTTCGCGAAACTCGGCATCGGTCAGCCCGGAATAGGCCTTGGTGAATGGCACGAGCGCGGCACCATCGCGCACGGCAAAAGTGAAATCGGTGTAAAGCGTCGCGCGCCGCCCCGATCCTGCCTGTGCATAGATCATCACCGCGTCGATGGTCAGCGGGTCAAGCTTCCATTTCCACATATCGCCGCGCCGCCGCCCCGCGTGATAGGGTGCGCCAAGACGCTTGAGCATCAACCCCTCGGCACCGCGATCGCGCGCCTTGGCCCGCATCGCGGCCAGCCCCGCCCAATCATGCGCGGCAATCGCAGGCGACAGGCGCAGCGGCACGGTTTCGGGCAGATCGCGCAACAGACCCGCCAAAAGCGCCCGCCGCGCATCGAAGGGGCGCGCGCGCAGATCATTGCCCTGCCATTCGAGCAGATCATAGGCCATGATCAGCGCAGGCGCCTCGGCCAAGAGCCGCTTCGGCACGGTTTTGCGCCCGATGCGGGGTTGCAGCTTGGCAAAGCCCAAGGGGCGGCCCGTTGCATGATCCCATGCCAAGACCTCGCCATCGATCACCGTGCCATCGGGCAGGGCCGCAGCGATTGCCGCCACTTCGGGGAAGCGGTCGGTCATCAACTCTTCGCCGCGCGACCACAGGTAATGGTCCCCGCCCCGCTTGATCAGCTGGCCCCGGATCCCATCCCATTTATCCTCGGCCAGCCAGTTGTCACGATCGCCCAGATCCTCGGGCGCAAGATCAAGCTGATGGGCCAGCGCGAAGGGATAGGGCCGCGAGAGCGATGCCGCCGGATCATGCCCCGTGATCAGCCCCGCCCAATCCGTATTGTCGGGTGACCAATCCCCCATCAGCCGATGAGTCAGCTCGGCCTGATCGATCCCCGTCGCCGCGGCCAAGGCGCGCGTCATCAGCTTTTGACTGACCCCCATGCGCCAGCCGCCGGTGATCAGCTTGTTGAACACGAAACGCTCGACCGGGGGCAACCCATCCCATGCGCGTAGGACGAAGGCCCGCCGCGCCGCGTCATCGGCCCCATCCAGCGCGCGCAGATCAGCGATCCAGCCGCTCAGCGATGTTTCGATCCGGTGGGTCGGCGCGGGCAAGATCAGCGCGATGGTCTCGGACAGATCGCCCACCACCGGGTAGCAGGTCTCGAACAGCCACGGCGCGATGCCCGCCGCCTCTGCTGCCCAAAGGCGCAGCTTGGTGGTGGTGATGCTGCGCCGTGGCCTGCGCCCCGACAAAAGCGCCACGGCCCACAACCGGTCATCTTCGGGGGCAGTGCGGAAATAATCCGCCATTTCCGCGACCTTGAGGTTGGTGCGCGTCGTTTGATCCAGCGCTGTGACCAGCGCGGCGAAATCCTTCATCGCGCGGCCTTTTGCTGCAAAAAGGCCCCCAAAGCGGCCAAGGCCACCGGGGCGCGCCCCATTGCGACCAAGCGCCCATGGGCCGCGATGATATCTTCGCGCGCGGCAGGGCATGGATGGGCCGGCGCCAGCCTGTAGCGCGGCAGGACCGCCACCATGCCCGCCGCGCGTGCCAGATAGGCGGCAAGGGCGGCATGGGTGCGGGGGCTGCCGATGGTAAAGCCACCCCCTTGGATATACATCAAGACAGGTGCATCGCCGGCCAGCCCCTGCGGGTGCAACCACAGCGCGCCGTCCTTGTCCCAAGACATGGCGACATCGCGCGGCATGCGACTTCCCATCCGCGACGACAGCACGAAGTGGGCGCGCAACAGCGCTTGCGATCCGATCGCGGCCAATACGGGCCTATCTACCCAACAGGCCACGCCACGCCAGAACCGATCTTGCCATGCAAGGGCGCTCACGCCGCCACCCCCGCGCCATCGCTGGTATCGAGGCTTTCGCCGTCAAAGGCGGTCTGCACGATCCCGGACTGATAGCCGCGCTCCTCCAGCCAGCGGGCGAAAGGCGCGGTATAGCCATGGGTGACAAAGACGCGCTCGGCGCCCGTGGCGGCAATGGCCGCGTTCAACCCCGCCCAATCAGCGTGATCCGAGATCACGAAACCACGATCCGCCCCGCGCCTGCGCCGCACACCGCGCAGCTGCATCCACCCCGAGGCGATGCCCGTCGACACAGGCCCGAACCGCCGCATCCACGCCGATCCAAGCGCCGCAGGCGGTGCCACCACCATCGCCCCGCGATAGGATTTGAGGTCCATCCCCGGCGTGACCGCCACCGTCGCGGGCAGCGCGATACCCTGCGCGCGCAAGACATCATTGGTTGCCGTGATCGCCCCATGGGTCAAGATCGGCCCAATCGCGGGATCAAGCATGCGCAGCACCCGCTGCGCCTTGCCCAGCGCATAGGCACCGATCACCGCTGTCTGCCCCTTGGCGCGGGTCTGCGCCCACCAGCCATTGATCTGCGCGGCCAGATCGGCGGCATCGGGCCAATGATAAATCGGCAAGCCAAAGGTGGATTCGCTGATAAAACAATGGCATGGCACCGGCTCGAAAGCCTCGCTCAGCCCATCATCGACGGTTTTGTAGTCGCCCGAGACAACCCAAACCTCGCCACCCACCGCGACCCTGATCTGCGCCGAACCCGGCACATGGCCCGCCGGATGAAAGCTGATCTCGGCATCCCCGATCCGCAGCACCTCGCCATAGCGCGCGGTCTGCAAGGCAATCTCGCCCAAGCGGTGGCGCAGCACCGGTGCCGCGCTGTGTGTCGCCAGATAGCGCCCATGCCCCGCGCGCGCATGGTCGGAATGGCCATGCGTGATCAAGGCGCGCGCGACCGGCCGCCAAGGATCGATATAGACATCCGCTGCCGGGCAGTAGATACCCGCTTGCTTGAATTCCAACACCATGGCGCTGAGGGTAGGCCATTCGCACCAAGGTGCAAGCGCGCCCCTTGCTTGTCACAGCCCCAAGCGGCTAAATGCCCACCGACCCGAAGGGAGGCCATATGCAACGTTACGAGTACAAGCTTGTTCCGGCACCACACCGCGCAACCAAGCATAAGGGGCTCAAAGGTTCTGACCTCTTTGCCGCCACCTTGCAAGAGATCCTCAACGCGCTCGGTCAAGACGGTTGGGAATATCAGCGTGCCGAAACACTCCCCGAAGAGGTGCGTACCGGGCTGACCGCGCGCACCACCGCCCAACGCCATCTGCTTGTCTTCCGCCGCGCCTTGCCCGATACTACCAGCCAGTCACGCACAGCCACCACGACCGCCACACCCCACACGACTCCAGAGGGGCACGCCAGCCTTGCCAATCTGTTCTTGGATCGTGACCGCGACGATAACAGCGATCCGCGGATCTGACCGCGCTTAGGCGTCGATTTGTAGCGCAAGCGCGTGAATTTCGGCCATCAAGGCCGGGCCGATCGCGGCATGAACGGCCCTGTGGCGCGCGATCCGGCCCATCTCGGCGAAATGTGCGCTGGCGATGACGACACGAAAATGGCTCTCGCCACCCTCTTGATACCCCGCATGTCCACGATGTGCCTCGCTCTCATCGACCACCTCCAGCACATGCGGCTGGAACGCCGCCGCCAGCTTGTTTTTGATTTTCTCGCTTCGTGTCACGATTTATTCCTCCAGCCTCTTCAACTTGCCGCCCGAAACACTAGACTTGTCCCTCCGAGTCGATAAGGGAAGCCCAATGCCCGACAAAGACCCGTTTAACTTCGACCTGCGCGTGTCAACCGACAAGAAAAAACGCCGCTCCGGTCGGCGTGGCATGTCGGGTGCCTTTGAAACCTCGCAGCGCGTCTGCGAGGCCGATGGCTGTGAAGAAGCAGGCCAGTATCGTGCACCCAAAAGTCCCGATAATCTCGAGGATTACAAGTGGTTCTGCCGCGAGCATGTGCGCGAGTATAACCTGAAATGGAATTTCTTCGACGGCACCACCGAGGCCGAGATGGAAGCCCAGCTCGATCGCGACCGCGTCTGGGATCGCCCCACCAAACCCTTCAAGCGCAGCGTGGAAGAACGCGCTTGGGCGCGGCTCGGTGTGGATGATGCCCACCAGGTGCTTGGCGGCAACGCCACCCGGAACCCCGGCCGCGCCGGTGGGGCTGGGCGCAAGCTGCCACCCACCGAGCGCAAGGCGATCGAAATCCTCGATGCCAAGGACAACTGGACCAAGACCGAGATCCGCAAAAGCTACAAGGCGCTGATCAAGGTCTTGCACCCCGATATGAACGGCGGCGACCGCTCCGATGAGGATCGCCTGCAAGAGGTCGTCTGGGCTTGGGATCAGATCAAGGAAAGCCGCAACTTCCCCGATTGAGCCAGTCCCAACGCTTCTTCGTTTCATAAATATCCCCGCCGGAGGCACCCGCCCGCGCAAAGCGCGCAAGCATCACCTCAGCCCAAAATGCCCGCCAAGCGCCCCCGCGCCGCATGAGCGGCACCCCACATCAGCGCCGCGCCTGCGGCGCGAGCCCCGGACCCGATCGCATGGCCGATAAGACCGTCACCACCCTCATCCTCGGCGCGGGCGCTGCCGGCATGATGTGTGCCGCCCATGCCGGCCCCGATGTCTTGGTCGTCGATCATGCCAAGGCAGCAGGCGAGAAAATCCGCATCTCCGGCGGTGGGCGGTGCAATTTCACCAATCTTTACACCGCGCCTGAGAATTTCTTGTCGGAAAACCCGCATTTCTGCAAATCGGCGCTCGCGCGCTATACGCAGTGGGATTTTCTCGACCTCGTCGCCCGCCACGGCATCGCATGGCACGAAAAAACGCTGGGCCAGCTATTTTGCGACCGCTCTGCCAAGGACATCATCGCCATGCTGCGCACCGAAATGGCGGGGGCGGCCCTCTGGCTGGAAACATCGGTCGATGATGTCGCGCATGACGGGGCGGGTTTCGTCGTCCGCATGACCCGCGCGGGCCATGCCGTCACCGTCAAGGCGCAAAACCTCGTCGTGGCCACAGGCGGCAAATCCATCCCCAAGATGGGGGCCACGGGGCTTGCCTATCAGATCGCGGCGCAATTTGGTCATCGCATCACCGAAACCCGGCCAGCGCTTGTGCCCCTCACCTTCGACGAGGCACAAAAGACCGTCTTTGCCGCCTTGGCGGGAACGGCGCTCGAAAGCCGCATCCACTGCAACGGTGCGGCTTTCGACGAGGCGATGTTGTTCACCCATCGCGGGTTGTCGGGGCCTGCGGTTCTGCAAATCTCATCCTATTGGCGCGAGGGTGACAGCCTGTCGATCACGCTCTGCCCCGGCGTGGATCTCTTCACCCATCTGCGTGCGCGGCGCGCGGAGGCAGGGGCCAAAAATCTGGCCAGCATCTTGGCCGAACTGCTGCCAAAGCGCGTGGCCCAGCATCTGGTCAGCGACTGGGCGGTTACGGGCAATATCGGCGATCAACCCGATGCAAAGCTGCGCGATCTGGCCGACCGGCTGACAGGCTGGGTGCTGACCCCAACATCATCAGAGGGGTATCGCACCGCCGAGGTCACGCTGGGCGGGGTCGCGACCGAAGAGATCAGCTCCAAAACCATGCAATCGCAGCGCCAGCCGGGCCTGTTCATCATCGGCGAAGCACTCGATGTCACGGGCTGGTTGGGGGGCTATAATTTCCAATGGGCATGGTCATCGGCGGTGGCCGCCGGCCGCGCGATCGCGGCAAACGCATAACGGCCAACCCATAACGGCCGCGCCACGCGGCCAAGGGCTGAATATTCAATCCCGCCAGAACCGCGTGCTGAACAAGACGAATACGGCCAACAATTCCAACCGGCCCAAGGTCATGGCGGCGATCATGATCCATTTCGCGGCCAGCGGAAACGCCGCCATCGAGCCCGAGGTCGCGACCTCCGGCCCATAGGCAGGGCCGATATTGGCCACAGATGTCCAAGCGGCGGTGATCGCGGTGCTGGTCGACAGACCCGTCAGCGACAACAACACCGCCGTCACGCCAAGGGTCAGGAAAAACAGCACCGTGAAGGCCATGACCGAGTCGACCACATCGCGTTCGATCGCCCGCCCATCAAGCCGCGGCGCCGTCACGATCGAGGGCCTGAGGAGGCGGCGAAACTCGGCCCAAAGCGCCTCTTTCAACACGAGGTAGCGAAACACCTTGACCGAACACCCCGTCGAGGCGGTGCAGCCCCCGATCAGCCCGAAGATGAACAAGATGGCGAAGGAAAACCCACCCCATGTCGTGACATCCGTGCTGGTATATCCCGTGCCGGTGGTATGCGAGACGAGGTTGAACATGGTTTCGCGCAAATTCGGGCCAAAGGCCTCGCCCAAGACCAGCATCCGCCACAAGATGATCGCCGCGCATCCATAGGCCATCCAGCGCAGAAAGGCGCGCACCTGCACATCGCGCAGCAAGGCCCAGACATCGCCATTGGCCAGTTGAATGAAGCGCACAAACGGCACGGCCGCCAAGATCATAAAGATCACCGCCGCGTATTCAGCCGGACCCGCGAATGCGGCAAAGCTTTGATCGGTCGTGGAAAACCCGCCCGTCGACACGGTCGTCAGCGCATGTACCACCGCCTCGAAACCATTCATGCCCAAAAGCGCATAGGCCGCCGCACAGCCCAGCGTCAGCACGATATAGGCGATCACCAGCCCGCGCGAGATGTCGATCGCGCGCGGCAAGACCTTGCCCAGCGTATCAAAGCCCTCGGCACGGAAAAACTGCATCCCCCCCACCCGCATGACGGGCAGAAAGATCAGGGCCACGATCACGATCCCCAGACCGCCCAGCCATTGCAGGATGCCGCGCCACAGATTGACCCCACGTGGCAGGTCATCGAGCCCCGAAAACACCGTGGAGCCCGTGGTGGTCACGCCTGAAACCGCCTCGAAATAAGCATCCGTCAGCCCGGCGTCAGGTGCGCCCAAGACAAAGGGAACAGCCCCGAAAAAGGGCAAGATCACCCATGTCGAGGTTGTCAGCAAAAACGCCTGCCGCACGGTCATCTGCGCGAAATCGAAATTCGCCGTGGCAAGCGACACGCTGCCCCCCAAGGCAATGGCGACCGCCGCCGAGACCGCGAAGGCCTGCCAATTGGGATTGGCATCGACCAGATCCAGCATCATGGGAAACAGCATCGCCACTCCCAACACGATGGTCAGGAGGCCGAGAATATAGCCCACGGGTCTGAGGTCTAGCATGCGCGGAGCGTTGGACGCCGCGCGCGCCGCTGTCAAGCAAAGGCGCGCACGGGCGGGGCTTAGCCGCGGTGGATCAGACTGGCGAAAAGCTGCGGATCAAGGCTGGCTGCCGCGAAAGTCTCGCCCTCGGTAAGCACGCTGACCGCATCATGGCTATGCAGGCTTTCTTGATGGCTAGCGATCACGCGGAAATCGGCCACGCGCGGATCGGCATGCAACTGTTCGGCGAAAAGCCGTGCCGCATCCTCGACGAAAATCGGATTTGCGGCATTCAGCTCGGCGAAGGCCTGCTCATCTTCGCGCTTGACCATGACTTGCGTCTCGGTGGGCACGGCGGCGCGCGCCATCTCGATCAGATCCTCGAACCACAAGCAGCCCGCAGCCTCAGACAATTCGACCGAGATCCGCGCGACCGAGCGCTGCGAATGCGGCGTCGCCAGCTGGTTGCGCGTGGCGCGTGCATGTTCCGACAATTCCAACGAGCAGGGGCAGGTCGAGGAATAGACGTAATCGAGATGCACAAGCTTTTGGCGCAGGCCATTGCGCTCGACCAGTTCCAGCGCGATGTCGTAATACTGGTAGCCCGACAGGCCCGAGCGCAGGCTTTTGACCTTGGCCGGGAAGGACAGGCGCATCTGGATGCGGGCATCGAAGCTTTCGAGATCGGATTTGTAATCATCCAGCGCCGCCTCGATCACCTCGAAGCTGAAGGTCTTTTCGGCATGGGCATAAAACGAGCGCATGATGCGGCTCATGTTGATGCCCTTTTTATCGGCCTCGAGGCTGACAGTGCCGGTGACGCTTGTCTCGAGCGTGAGATTGCCATTGTCGCGGGTATGGTAAGGGATCGGCAGGCGAAAATTGGAGATGCCGACATGCTGGATCTGCCGGTTGGCCCCCTTGATGAGCGAGGAAGGGCCGTTCTGCAGATCGGGCAGGCTGGCCTTATAGGCGGCATCGACCTTGAAATCCGTGGGGTAGCGGCGTTGGAATTCCGGGTAGGCACCGCCCAGCATGCAGGCAAGTGCCGGGTCGAGCGCCGAGATCTCTTCGGCGCTGGCGCTTTCGGCCCAAGCCCTCAGGCGGGCCAATAGAGCCTCGGCCTCATCGCGGCTTGGCACCTCGGATATCTTGGTGACATGAATATTCATGCTGTCGTTCCCTTTCCAGCCGGTCACGCCTGCGCAACATAGGTCAACAGCGCCGTCTTCCCAATCCCGCATCGCAAAAGAATTACGCACGGGCCCCCGATCCGGATCACAATGCGCGCCCACAACGGACGGGCCTGTGGGCCGCGCGCGGCTGGGTGGCGAGGGGCTTTCTGCCCCTCCCGCGCGTGGTCCGTGCTGAGAGCGAAGAGCGAGGGCTGTCTGCCCCACCCGCGCGCGACCCGCGCGGAGAGCGAAGAGCGAGGGGGCTGTCTGCCCCCTCGCGCTCCCCCGAGGATATTTACGAAACGAAGAAGCGTCAGGCGTCGCTGGGGTTGCGCGCCGTTGCGCGCGCGGCCAGTCTGGGCAGGATATCAGGAGGAAAAGATGCCCCAACCCGATCATGTTGCGATCTATGATTTGCCCGATCCCGCCGATCTGGACGAAGATATGCGCCGCTATTTCGCGGTCTGTGAAGAAAAGCTGGGGATGGTGCCCAATGTGCTGCGCAGCTATTCACGCCACCAAGACAAGCTGCGGAATTTCATTCAATATTACAACACGTTGATGTTGGCCCCTTCGGGGTTGAGCAAGCTTGAGCGCGAGATGGTCGCGGTGGTGGTATCCTCGGCCAATCGCTGTTTTTACTGTCTCGTCGCCCATGGCCAAGCGGTGCGCGCGCTGTCGGGCGATCCGCAACTGGGCGAAATGTTGGTGATGAATTACCGCGTGGCCCCCTTGTCGGCGCGCCAGCGCGCGATGCTGGATTTCGCATGGGCGCTGACCACCGCCCCTTGGGAGGTGGATGCGCCCCATCGCGCGGCGCTGGTCGCGGCCGGGTTGAGCGAGGGCGAGATTTTTGACCTTGCCGATGTGATCGGCTTTTTCAACATGTCCAACCGCTTTGCCATCGCCTCCGACATGATGCCCAATCCCGAATACCACGCGCGCGACCGCTAAGGCGCAGTGATCGGAGAGGCTTGTCACCTGTTGGATTAACCAAGTGTTAACGATTGCCCGTAACTCTTTGTACCAGAGGGGTTTGCCGGCATGGCATGAGAATCGTACGGCTTGAGGGTCGCGCGGCATGCACAGGGGCGGGCCCGATCGCGTATGGGGAACGGGTTCGCAGATGGCAGGGCATTCAGCATATGAAGAACGCAGCATGCGCACCGATGGGCAAGGTGCCCAACAAGGCGATGCCGTCACGCCCGACAGGCTCCAAGCAGCGATGCGGGACCATCTGAGGGGTGGTGCGCTGGAACATGCACGCGCAGCCGCAGATCTTTTTGCCCCCCATAACGGACACTCCAGCGGCTTGTCCCTTTTGGTCGAGGCAGCCCTTGAGATGGGATATCTCCAGATGGCCCGGCTTGCCCGAGCAGACGACGCGGGCAAGACGCCACCCGACGAGGTCGCGCTGATCCGCGCGCGCATCGCGCAAGCGCAAGGTGATCTCGTGGCTGCGCGCGCGATCTTGGTGGCCGCCATCGAAGCTGCGCCCAATCACGCCGCTGCGCGTCGCGCCTTGGCCGAAGTGATGGTGGCCATGGGCACGGCTGCAGATGCGCGCAGTGTTCTGGCGCATTTGGGCGCGCCACCGGGAGCAACCGCCGCCGAGTGACGGGCCAGAGCTAGGGGCGATATTTCGCGATGAAGGTGTCGATCGGCAGGTTCCGGAAATCATCGAGGCCCGCGCGCAGGCGGGCATGATCCCAATCCCACCATGCCATCGCCAAAAGCGCCGCTTGCTGGGCCTCGGTAAAGCGGGCACGGATCGGCGTCGCGGGCACACCCGCCACGATCATGAAGGGCGAGACATCCTTGGTCACAACGGCACCTGCGGCAACAACGGCACCGATGCCCACCGACACCTCGGGCTTGATGATCGCGCCATGCCCGATCCAGCAATCCGCCCCGAGGCTGGTGCGGCGGCTGGCGCGATGGGCAAAGAACGCCGCGTCATCCGCGGCGTCATCCCAGTAATAGCTGGAGCGATAGAGGAAATGGTGCTGGGCGGGCTGGGCCATTGGGTGATCGGTCGGCCCGATGCGGGTCATGGCGGCGATATTGGCGAATTTGCCGACGCTGGTGTTGGCGATATCGGCGAAGCGGTCGCAATAGGCGTAATCATCGAAGCTGGAATTGGCGATGCGCGCCCCCTGCCCCACTTCGCAATACGCGCCGAAGGTGGTGTTCACGATCTCAGCGTTTGGGTGGATGACGGGCGCTGCGGCGGAAAGCTTGGGCAAGATATGCCTTTCTCGGTGTTGCATCGGATTGGAAAAGCGCGCGGCCGATGCCGCGCGCCCGTGTCAGCGGAAAATTGGCCGTGTCACTCGCCCTTGATCAACTTGCGCCGCAGCCAGCCCGACAGCGCATCCATCGCGATCACCAGCAGCACGATCAAGATCATGTAATAGGTGACTTTTTCCCAATCCTGCGTGGTCTGGATGGCTTGCGTCAGCATCAAGCCGATGCCGCCGCCCACGATGGCCCCGATGATCGTGGCCGAACGGGTATTGGACTCGAGGAAATAGAGGACTTGGCTGAGCAAGACCGGCATCACCTGTGGAATGACGCCAAAGCGGTAGCGCTGCACGGCATTGGCGCCGGTCGATTGCACCCCTTCGACCTGTTTCGTGTCAGTGTTTTCCAGCGCTTCGGAAAAGAGTTTCCCGAAGCCACCGGTATCGGTGATCAAGATCGCCAAAGCGCCTGTCATCGGCCCCGGCCCGAAGGCGCGGCTGAGGATGATGGTGAAGATCAGCGCATCCACCCCGCGCACGAAATCAAAGACACGGCGCACGGCGAAGCGGATGGTTTGCGAAGGCGCGAAATTCTGCGCCGCGAGAAAGGCCAGGGGCAGCGCGATGGCGGCCGCGCCGAATGTCCCCAAGAAGGCCATCAGCGCGGTCTCGCCAATCGCCCAGACCACATCGCCATGCCGCCAGACGGAATTGTACCACACGTCGCGCACCACAGATTGCCAATTGGGCAGTTCGGGATAAAGCCGCTCGCCGCCAAAGACCGCGGCCATGACCGCGCCGGGGCTCATGCCGCTGTATTGGCTGCTGAGGTCGAAAAAGAACAGCTCCCAACCAAAGAAGTAGCGGAAGGTATCAGCACGCGAGCGCGTCACGGTCAAACGGCCCTCGGGCGTGGTAACGGCCACCCGGCTATCCGAGGCGTTGATGAAATCGGGGACCGGCCCGTCTTGCGGCAGGTCCAGCGCCAATGTCTCGCCCACCGTTACACGGATCGGCCCATAGCCGGGCAGGTCATAAGTGATCACAGGCCCTTCATAGGTGACGATATGGCCAGCGGTCAGATCGACGGTTACGCGCTCATCACTGATTGCGACCCAATCGGGGATCTGTTCGGGGCTGAAGGTTGCGCGCCTGCTACCTTCGACAGAGACACTCACCTGATTGCGGCGGTTGTCTTGGGTGACATGGATCTTGTGGCTGACGGCATCCGACAGCAAGATCACGGCATTATCCATATTGGCCCGCTGCGCCAAACCCGGCACATCGAAGGCCACGAAGATATAGCCCAGGTACAGCATCAAGATGGCGGGCACGGCCAGCGCGATGGTGCGCTTGCGGGTAAAGCCCTTGATGGTGCTTTCGCGCAGATCGGCGGTTGCGACGTGGTCAAGCGCGGCCATCACGCGGCCCTCCCCTTGGTCAGGCTGTTGCGCATCCAGCTCGAGATTTGATCGACGATCACGATGGTGGCAAAAAGCATCAGGAAAATGGCCGCCGCCTGGTCGAACTTGCCTTGGCCAAAGGTCATCGCGTTGCGCAGCTCATAGCCGATACCGCCCGCACCCACGAAGCCAAGAATGGCCGAGGCGCGGATATTCACCTCGAGCCGCAAGAGCGAATAGCTCAGGTAATTGGGCAGTACTTGCGGGAACACACCCAGCCAAGTGCGCTGCCACCATGTGGCACCGACCGAGGCCAGACCATCCAGCGGCTTGAGATCGACGTTTTCGTTCACTTCGGAAAACAGCTTGCCCTGCGCGCCCGCGGTATGAATGGCGATGGCGATCACGGCGGGCACCGGGCCACCGCCCATGATAAAGATCAGCACAAGCGCGATGACGATCTCGGGCACGGCGCGGAACACATCGGATGTTCGGCGCGCCACGGGAATGAAGCGCGGCCAATAGGCCAGACCGCGTGTGCCGGCCAATGAAAGCCCGGTCCCGATGATGCAGCCCAGAATGGTCGAGACCATGGCGATATTCACCGTCTCGATCAGGGCGGGGAATGCGTTGGCGGCATGGGCGGGCATGTTGGCGGCATTGCCCCATGCTTCGCTGATCAAATCATAGGGAAAATCGAAGATCCGCGAGATGCCTTCGGAAAACGAACCGGCATTGCGGTCTTCGGCGATCTGAAACCCGGCGACGAAGGTCACGACAAAGGCCAGCAATAGCAGGCCGCCATACATGCGCTTGCGGCGCGTCAGGGCAAGATAATCATCGCGAATTTCGCGCATCTGGTCTGAAGCCGGCACGACAGTGGCCATGTCACGTCCTTTGAAAGAAAGCACCGGATGCCGCGGGTTGCGGCATCCGGCTGAATGGAGTCGATCGCGATCAGTTCATCTGCGAACGGCGGACCGCGATGATGGTCTCATAGGCTTCGTGACCGATGGGCATGAACCCTGCGGTCTCGCCTGCGGCCACGCCATAGGCGCACTCGGGATCAGCTTCATGCAGGTTGGCCAAAAGTTCGATGATGGTGTCCTTGACATCCTGCGGCAGCGCGTTGCGCAGCGTGATCGGGCCTTCCGGGATGGGCTTGGAGCGCCAGATTTCCACCAGATCGTTCATATCGACGATGCCGCTGTCGGCAGCACGGCGGAATGCGCCCGAGTTATAGCCATCGGCCCAGTCGCCCTGACCGTCAGCCCATGCAACGGCCGCGTCGAAATCGCCGTTCGAGACGCCGATGATCGACTGCTCATGGCCGCCCGAGAACACGACACGGCCAAAGAACTCGCCTTCGGTCATCGGGTAACCTTCGGCGGGCAGCTCGACCAGCGGCACGAGGTAGCCGGAGGTTGAGTTCACATCGGCGAAGGCAAAGGTCTTGCCCTGCATGTCGTTGAGCGAGGTGATGCCGCTATCGGCGCGGGCAAAACCGATCGAATGATAGTTGAACGTGCCGTCGAGGTTGGTCTTGACCAGAACCGGCGAGGCCGCATCGGGATCTGCGATATGGATCGCTGCATAGGCCGAAGCACCCAACCAAGCCAGATCGATTGTGCCGCCCAGCATGCCCTGGATCACGCCGTTATAATCGGCGGGGGTGAACAGGCGAACAGGCACGCCCAGCGCTTCTTCGGCATAGGCGCGGAAGCATTCGTTCGACGCCAAACGGTCTTGTGCGTTCTCACCGCCCAAAAGGCCGATGTTGAACTGGGTGATTTCTTGGGCGGCAACAGGGCTTGCGATGGCCGTGGTCAGAGCAAGCAGGGTGGCAAGTTTCTTCATCGGATCTCTCCATTGGGTTTTGCCCCGATCCGGGGCACGGTCGGAACTCAGGGTCAGGCGAGGCTTGCGGCCTCGCGCAGGGCGACAACGGCCGCGCTGTCTTCGGGCCGGTTTATGGCGGTCGAGGTGGCAGCCTCGTTGAAGCTGTCATCAGCGCCATAAATCTCGCGCGCCACATCGGTGGTCAGTTGCGCAGGCGTGCCATCGAAAACCATGCGCCCATCGCGCATGCCGATGACGCGGTCGCAATATTGGCGCGCCGTATCGAGGGTGTGCAGATTGGCCACGACCATGCGCCCATCCTCGACATTGATGCGCTTGAGCGTGTCCATCACGATCTGCGCATTCATCGGGTCAAGGCTGGCGATGGGCTCATCGGCCAGAATGATTTGGGGGTCTTGCATCAAGGCGCGCGCAATGGCGACGCGTTGCTGCTGCCCGCCCGAAAGTGCCTCGGCGCGCTTGGGGGCTTGCTCGGCAATGCCCAGACGGTCGAGGATATCGAGCGCGCGCAGAATATCTTCGCGGCTCCACAGGTTGAAGATGGTCTGCAGCGTCGAGCGGCGGTTCAAAATGCCATGCAACACGTTGGAGGCCACATCCAGACGCGGCACCAAATTGAACTGTTGAAAGATCATCGCACATTGGCTTTGCCATCCGCGCGCCTCGGCCCCTTTCAGCGCAAGGATATCGCGCCCATCGACCAAAATCCGGCCCTCGGTCGCGTCGGTCAGGCGGTTCATCATGCGCAGAAAGGTGGATTTCCCCGCGCCCGAACGCCCGATGATGCCCACGAATTGCGGCCCCTCAACGGTGAACGACAGGCGATCGACCGCGCGCTTTTGACCAAACACCCGTGTGACGTTTTCAACTTGCAGCATGCGACCCCCAGCCGTTGTTGAGGGGCTTCTTGCAGCCACAGGTGACGCGAAAGTGACAGATTGATTAATGTTTTGTGACGGGACAAGGGCCCCAGCCGCGCCAAATCCGGCGCGCGCGCACTGCTTATAAGGGCCGGAGTCCACGCAAGAACCCGCAGCTAAGGCCTTGGCATCATGACGTGATCCGCGGTTAGGCGGCGCTGACCATTTCCATCGCAATCGGCGCATCGACAAAGGCATCGCCAGCTGCGCCGTAGATGTCATAAAGCTGCGCGCGCCCCAAAGCGTCGGGTGCGCCGTCAAAGACGATACGCCCCTCGCGCAGGCCGATGATGCGGTCACAGCTTGCAATGGCAATCTGTGGATCGCCCAGCGCGCAGATCACGGTCACACCATCTTGGCGGTTGATCGCGCGCAATACGGCCATCACATCGGCGGTTTGTTGCGGGTCAAGCTGGGCGGCGGGATCGTCTGCCAAAAGGAACTTGGGCTGCTGTGCCAAGGCCCGCGCGATGGCCACACGCTTTTGGCCTGCTTGCGACAAGACCGCGACCCGCTGCTGGGCGGCATGTGCCATGCCCACGCGCGCCAGAGCTTGCATCGCTTGGGCACGCTCGCGCGGGGTAAAGATGCGCGCCTTGGTGCGCCAATGCGGCATGCCCGCCAAGAGACCCGACAGCACATTGGTCATCGCGCTTACCTGACCGACCAGATTGAACTGCGCGGCCATCATGGCACAATCCGACCGCCATTCCCGAAGATCGCGGCCCGTGAGTTGGGCGATATCGACATCCGCGCGCAAGATGCGCCCCTCGGTCGGGTCGATCAACCGGCTGATCATGCGCAGCAGCGTGGACTTGCCCGCGCCGGTCGGGCCGATCACGCCCAGCATCTGGCCATCTGGGATTTCGACACAGGCGGCGTTCATGACCATGTTCTGCCCAAAGCGGCGGCTCAGCTTGTCGATTTTCAACATGGATTTGGTCCCTTATCCGCCGCGACGGGACGCGTGAATACCACCAGCCCCGGCCAAAGCGCCCTGCACGTCGCAGGGTTGTGGCAGTTTTGTAAGATCGCCATGACGCAAGGATGAAGAATTCATGACAAAGCGCTGAAGCAACCGCCGCAAAGCCGTGGCCGATCTCACAGGCCAAGAGGTTGCAAGCGCCCAACCAGCCCCGCCCCCATGGCTCGGAAAGACGCCGCCACGGGCTGTCATAAAACAATCACCTCCCCGATATTTTATTGTTACCTGCGCACCCTCCTGAGTGCGGCAGCCAAAGGAGTGCGCGATGCTCGACACCAACCCTGCCCCGACCCTTACGCTTAGCGATGCGCGCATCGTCACCCCGCGCGGTATCGTCGAGGGCGCGCTGCGCATCGAGGATGGCGTCATCGCAGGCATCGGTTCGGCGCGCGACGGGACCGGGCTTGGTGGTGCCTTCTTGATCCCCGGCATCATTGATCTGCACACCGATCATGTCGAGCGTCACACCCACCCGCGGCTTGGCGTGATCTGGCCGCTTTTGGCGGCGCTGATGGCCCATGATGCGGTGGTCATCTCGGGCGGCACCACGACGGTTTTCGACAGCCTTTCGGTCGGTGCCTCGATGAAACGGCCCGAGCGGCGCGAGATCCTCGAACCGCTGGTGGCCGCCTTGGCCGAGGGTCAAGCCGCAGGCGTGTTTCGTGCCGATCACCTGTTGCATCTGCGCTGCGAGATTTCCGATCCGGAAACAATGGCGCTGCTCGATGCGACCATCGCCCATCCGTTGACCCGGCTTGTTTCAGTCATGGATCACACGCCGGGCGACCGCCAAAGCCCCGATGTGACGAAATGGTTCGACCACATGATCCACGAGATGGAGGTGGACGCACCCACCGGCCAGCTGATGATGGATGATCTGCTCGACCGCTCGCGCAACATGGGTGCAAAGGTGCGCGCCCATGTCGTGGCACAAAGCCGCGCGGCCTCGCTCCCCTTGATGAGCCATGATGACCGCAGCGAAGATCACGCCGATCAAGCCGCGGCCGAGGGGATGGCGATCTCGGAGTTTCCCACGACGCTGGCCGCCGCCAAGCGCGCCCGCGAAAAGGGCATGTCCATCGTGATGGGTGCGCCCAACTACCTGCGCGGCGGCTCGCAATCGGGCAATATCGCGGTGGCCGAGCTGCTTTCGCATGGGCTGGTCGATGCGCTGGCCTCCGACTATGTGCCGCGCTCGCTGTTGGATGCGGCCTTTCGGCTGGCCGCCGATCCGGCCACGCCGCATGATCTGCCGGCCGCCATCGCGCTGGTCAGTGATGCGCCCGCGCGCATGACCGGCCTTGGCGATCGCGGCCGGATCGCGCAAGGTTTGCGTGCCGATCTGGTCGCAGTCCGCGTGGTCGCGGGCCAGCCGGTCGTCCAAGCCGTGTGGCGCCAAGGGAAACAGGTGTATTGATGCAACCCATCCAAATCGGGGCGGCCTTGATGGTCGCGGATCTTCCCCGCTACCGCGATTGGCTGATCGCGGGCCAACGCGATCTGGAGATTCAGGATTTCTTGCTGCCCGGCGTGCTGACCGGCGATTGGCAGGGCCGCGTCGCTGCGGCCAAGGACCAGCTTGATGGTTTTTCCGGGCGTTTGGGCATTCATGGCCCGTTTTATGATCTTGTCCTCGACATGGAAGATATCGAGATCGCCCCCATCGTCGCGCGCCGGTTCGAGACCGGCGTCGCCGCCGCAGCCGCCCTTGGGGCTGCGCAGATGGTGATCCATTCGCCCTTCACCACATGGGATTGGTTCAATTTTGGAAACAATCCCCGCACAGGCAACAGCCCGTCGGATTTCGAAGCCAAGATCGCGCGGGTCGCAGCCCTGCTGGCCCCCGCCATCGCGCGGGCCGAGGCCGAGGGTATCACGCTGGTCATCGAGAATATCGAGGATATCGACCCCGCCCAGCGCCGATTGCTTGCGCAGCATCTGGCCTCGGACGCGGTGCGTCTGTCGATCGACACGGGACATGCCCATTACGCCCATCACGCCACGGGTGCGCCGCCGGTCGATTACTTCATCCATGACGCGGGCGCGATGCTGGCGCATATCCATCTGCAAGACGCCGATGGCTTTGCCGACCGCCATTGGCCACCCGGTCGCGGCACGATCAATTGGCATGCGGTCTTTGCCGCCATCGCCGCCCTGCCCCAGCGCCCGCATCTGGTGCTGGAGTTGCGCGATAGCGCCGATATCCCCGCCGCGATGGCTTGGTTGGAGCGTGAAGGCCTTGCTTGCTGAGCAAGGCCCGCGCCGCCATCTTTGCAACAACACGCAAACCCGCCTTGGGCAACCCGCGCAGTGGCACACCCCACTTGCGCGCAAGCGCGCCTTAGGCCACCCGCGCGCCTGCCGACCAGACACCGCGCAAGGCAGGCACGCCTTCGGCCAGCTTGAAGCGGATCACATCGGCGCGCATCCCCTCGGCCAGACGCCCGCGATCGACCAACCCCGCCGCATAGGCGGGGGCCGCGGTCACCGTCGCCATGGCGCGCGCCAGATCGCCCCAGATCTCGCCCAACATCACCGCGCCATAAAGCAGGGCCGAGGGGACGTAATCGGACGACAAGATATCCAACAGCCCCGCTGCCGCCAGATCGGCCGCCGCCACATTGCCCGAATGCGACCCGCCGCGCACCAGATTGGGCGCGCCCATCATCACCGCGATTCCATTGTCGCGGCAGGCCTGCGCGGCTGCGCGCGTGGTGGGAAACTCGGCCAGTGCCACACCGAACCGCGCCGAGCAGGCGACATGTTCGACCAGCGTGTCGTCATGGCTGGCCAAGACTGCGCCCAAACGCTGGGCCGCGGCCACAGCTGCCGCCTCATGGGGGGCGCGCACCTTTTCACCCAAGGCTTGGCGCGTTGTGACATGTTCGTTGAACACCGCCTCCGAAAGGCCATGCTTGCCCATCATATAAGTGCGATATTGCCCGATATCGGCGAATTGGCGCTGGCCGGGCGTATGGTCCATCAAGCTCATGATGCCCACACGGTCATCGGGGCCGAACTGATCCAACTCCGCGATCAGCGTCTCCGAGCAAATCTCGGCGCGCAGATGGATATGGTGGCTGATCTTCAGCGCACCCGCCGCCCGCATGACCAAAAGCACATCGGCCAGATCGCGCGCATAGCGCGACCAGCCCACCCCACCTGCCCCTTCGATGGAGCCGACACGGATCGCGTCATAGACCGTGGTGATGCCACAGGCCGCAAGCTCGGCGTCATGGGCCGCGATCGCGGGCTTTGTCGGCCAATGCGCCGAGGGGCGCGGCCGCAGATGCCGCTCCAGATTATCGGTATGCAGCTCGACCAAGCCCGGCGCGACGATATCGCCGCCGCAATCCACCGCCCCCGCAGGTACCGAAGAACCGCCCGCAATCTCGACGATTTCACCGCCCGTGATGGTCATGCGTCCCAGCATCTCACCCTCGGGCAAGATGAGCCGGGCATTGGCAAGGGTCAGCGTCTCGGGCATCAGGGCAGTGTCTTTGGGCATTGGCGCCTCTTGAAGGACAAGAAAAGATGAACGGATTTGCACGCTACGCGCTGTACATGGTGCCCGAAGGGGAATTCTACCGCAAAGGCGCCGATTGGCTGGGCTGGGACAGTGCCCTTGGACAGCCGGCCGTGCAACCCGCGCTTGGCGGTTTGCCACAAGCGGCCAGCACCATAACCGCCACGCCGCGCAAATACGGGCTGCATGCCACGATCAAACCGCCCTTTCGGCTGGCGCCGGGCCGCGATGCCGAAAACCTCGATGCCGCCGCGCGCAGCTTTTGCGCGGGTCTGGCCCCGGTCATCATTCCGCGCTTGAACATAAGGCGCTTGGGCGGGTTTATCGCCGCCGTGCCTGCCCAGCCACAGGCCGCGCTGCAACAGCTTGCCGCCGAAACCGTCGCAACGCTCGACCCGTTTCGCGCGGCCTTGACCGAGGCCGAGCTTGCCCGGCGACGCAAATCGCGCCTCACCCCCCGGCAAGAGGCGCTTTTGACCCAATGGGGCTATCCTTACGTGATGGAAGAGTTCCGCTTTCACATCACCCTGAGCGGCGCGCTGTCCCAGCCCGAGGCCGACAGCACATGCGAAATTTTGGCCGCGCATTTCGCCCCGGTGTTGCCAGAGCCCTTCGTCATCGACAGCCTGTGCCTGATGGGCGAGGATGCCGACGGGGTGTTCCACCTGATCCATCGCTACCGGTTTTCGGGGTAAAGCGCCGCCAAGGCCGCACCTACTGCGCGGTCAAGTTGGCCGGAATTGTCGATCTCGACCATTGGCAAATCTTGCGGGAAATCGGGGGCGGGCCGGGCCAGCCTGCGGGCGATCTCGGCCCGGCCTTCACGCCCACGCACGGCTAGCCTTTGAGCCAGAACATCGGGGGTGGCGGTGACATGCAACACAGTGAGTGTGCCGAAAACCTGTGCCGCGCGGCTCAGCATGGCGCGCGACAGATTGGCAAGCGCGTCTTGCCCCCGGTCCAAGATGTCATGCGTGCTGCGCGGGATCGCGTAGCTCAGCCCATGGGCCTGCCAATGCAGCGCGAAATCGCCACCTGCCGCGCGCGCGGCAAAGAGTGCGGGGCTCACCGCCTCGTAATCCTCGCCACCCGCATCGGGCGTGCGCGTAATCACGCGGCGCACCCTGACCAGATCTGGCCGCGCATCACAAAGCCCCGCCATCACGCTGTCCTTGCCCACACCCGATGGGCCGACCACGGCGATGAAACGTCCCCCCATCAGCCGCGCCCTGGCGTGAAACGGGTGACATCGATCTCACGATCGGCCACCCGCACACGCGCATCGAGATCATGGAAAATGCCCACGATGGCAGCCCCCCCCGCCTTGGCCTCTTCGATCAGCGACAAGACGGTTTCGCGATTGGTGGCATCTAGGCTGGCGGTCGGCTCGTCGAGCAAAAGCGCAGGGTAGCTATGGGCAAAGCCGCGCGCGATATTCACGCGCTGCTGCTCACCGCCTGAGAATGTCGTGGGCGAAAGCGACCAAAGCCGCTCGGGGATACGCAGCCGCGTCAGCAGATCGCGCGCGCGCGCCAGCGCCTCATCCTCGGTCCGGCCCAGCGCCAGCAGCGGCTCGGCCACGACCTCGAGCGTGGGCACACGCGGCACCACGCGCAAGAACTGGCTGACATATCCCAAGGTCTCGCGCCTGAGCGCCAAGATTTCGCGCGGGGCCGCGCGGGTGATATCCACCCCCCCGATGCTGACCGATCCACCTTGGGCCAAGTAATTGCCGTACAGAATACGCATGACGGTCGATTTGCCCGCCCCGCTTTCGCCCACCAAGGCCACGCATTCGCCAGCCGCCACCGAGAACGAGGCACCCGCCAGCACCGGGATCGCCACGCTGCCTTGGTTGTGCAGCACGAAATTCTTGGCAAGGTTCTCAACATGGATCATCGGATCACACCTGCAAAACTGAGCTGACAAGCAGTTGGGTATAGGGGGCTTGCGGATCGTCGAGCACCTGGTCGGTCAGGCCCGTCTCGATCACATGACCATCCTTCATCACCATCAGCCGATCGGCCAAAAGCCGCACCACCGCCAGATCATGGGTGACCACGATGGCCGATAGCCCCATCCGCCGCACCAGCCCCCGGATCAGGTCCAAAAGCCGCGCCTGCACGCTGACATCAAGGCCGCCTGTCGGCTCATCCATGAACACCAGACGCGGGCCGGTGACCAGATTGCGCGCGATCTGCAAGCGTTGCTGCATGCCACCCGAAAATGCGCTGGGGCGGTCGTCGATGCGCGCCTCGCTGATCTCGACCCGGCCCAGCCAATCGGTGGCTTGCTCGCGGATCGCGCCGTAGTGCTGCGCACCCACCGCCATCAGGCGCTCACCCACATTGCCACCCGCCGAAATCCGCATGCGCAAGCCGTCGCGCGGGTTTTGATGGACAAAGGCCCAATCGGTGCGCCCCAGCATCCGCCGCTCAGGCTCGGACATGGACAGCACATCGCGTGGGCCATCGCTGCGCGTGTCGAAAATCACCTGTCCGGTATCGGGGGCCAGATGGCCGGCCAGACAATTGAGCAAGGTCGATTTGCCCGACCCGCTTTCGCCGACGATCCCCAAAACCTCGCCGGGATAAAGCTGGAAGGATACCTCCGCACAGCCGATCCTGCCGCCGTAGCGCTTGCTCAACCCTTGCACATCCAAAAGCGGTGTCATGCGGCATCCTCCCGCCGACTGGCGCAATAATCGGTGTCCGAGCAGACGAACATCCGGCTGCCCGCATCATCGGTGATTACCTCGTCCAGATAGCTGTCCGCGGCCCCGCAGAGCGCGCAAGGATGGGCAGGCTTTGACGGATCGAAGGGGTAATCCTCGAAATCAAGGCTGACGACCTGCGTATAGGGCGGCACAGCATAGATGCGCTGTTCGCGGCCTGCGCCGAAAAGCTGCAAGGCCGCAGATTCCAGCTTGGGATTGTCGAATTTCGGAATGGGCGAAGGGTCCATCACATAGCGCCCCTCGACCTTGACGGGATAGGCATAAGCCGTCGCGATCTCGCCATGGCGGGCGATATCCTCGTACAGCTTCACATGCATCAGCCCGTAATCTTCCAGCGCATGCATCTTGCGCGTCTCGACCTCGGAGGGTTCCAAGAAGCGCAAGGGTTCGGGGATTGGCACTTGGTAAACGAGGATCTGTTCCTCGCCCAAGGCCTGTTCGGGGATGCGGTGGCGCGTCTGGATGATCGTGGCTTCACCCGTCTTTTCGGTCACCGCAACGTCGGCCGTCTTTTGAAAAAACTTGCGGATCGACACCGCATTGGTCGTGTCATCGGCCCCTTGGTCGATCACTTTGAGCGTATCTTCCGGCGTCAGACAGGCGGCCGTGACCTGCACCCCGCCCGTGCCCCAGCCATAAGGCATCGGCATCTCGCGCGAGGCGAAAGGCACCTGATAACCCGGCACGGCCACCCCTTTCAGGATCGCGCGGCGGATCATCCGCTTGGTCTGTTCGTCGAGATAGGCGAAGTTGTAATCGGTGTCGCTCATGTCATCCCCGCGAAATCGCCATGATGATGCCGGATTGATCGGTCAGGATCGCACCACGACCCACAGAACCGAACTGGCCGCGATGTTTGCACTCGTCTTTTGTATCCTCTGGACCCTTGTCAGCACGGCGCTGATCCTCGGCAACCTCGATGGTCTGTCCGGTTGGGAACGCATGGTCGCGCTGCTGTTTCCGCTCGGCGGGCTTTTCGCGACCTATAGCGCCTGGCTGGCCTGGCGCAGATGCAAAAGCCTCAGCATCGAGACCGTTGATGGCGCGACCTGG
>Ga0209137_1001257_pt1 | contig 24490 bp, 28 predicted proteins | sample SaaInl5LU_22_DNA_FD_184642 | JGI IMG/M metagenome (GOLD analysis project Ga0209137, IMG submission 184642) | Marine microbial communities from expanding oxygen minimum zones in the Saanich Inlet - ESP_105LU_22_DNA (SPAdes) (version 2) | ecosystem: Environmental > Aquatic > Marine > Intertidal...
TCTATATGCCTGAAGTAAGGCTGCTGGACCCAAAAACTTATCAGGGTTCCACCAAAAAGATGGGCAGCTTGTAGAACAACATGCACATAAAATACATTCATACAAACCATCTAATTTGTCTCTATCTTCTGGTGACTGAAGTCTTTCTTGTTCAGGAGCAGTAGTGCTATTTTGTAAAAAAGGTTTAATTTTTTCATATTGAGCATAAAATTCTGTCATATCAACCACTAAATCTCTAATTACAGGCAATCCAGGTAGTGGTCTAAGTTCTATTTTATTATTTTTTAGGATAGATGATATTGGTGTAATGCATGCGAGACCATTTTTACCATTGATATTCATGCCGTCTGATCCACAAACTCCTTCTCTGCATGACCTTCTGTATGATATTGATTCATCTTGCTCTTTTAGCAAATGAAGTAAATCCAGCACCATGATATCTTTTGCAGGCCTCTCTATGCTGTAGTTCTTAATGTATGGAAATTTATCCTGCTCTGGATTGTATCTATACATATTAATTTCAAGTATGTCTTTTGCCATTTAATAGGTCCTTACAATTGGTGGAAATGCTTCAACTTCAGAAGGACTAAAATTTACGTCTCTTTTTGAAATTGATTTTGATTGTGGGTCATAAAGTGAGTGACATAACCAGTTTTCATCATCTCTTTCTGGGTAATCATCTCTCGCATGAGCTCCTCTACTCTCATCTCTACTGTAAGCAGCAATCGCAGTCGCTTCTGCAACTTCAAATAAATTTTGAAGTTCAATCGCCTCTACTCTGCTTGTATTGAAAGCATTACTTTTATCCTTTAAATGAAGATTACTGACTTTATCGCTTATCTCTTTGAGTTCATTTAAGCCTTTTTGCATAAATTCACCGCGCCTGAAAACTCCGAAGTAATTTTGCATACATTCTTGAAGCTGTTTCTTAACATCCGCTGTGTCATATCCACTATTAGATTCATTTAATTTATTTAGCCTTTCTAAAGCTGCATCTATATCATCAGAACCTGCAGACTTTACCCCTCCTCCAGATTTTATTTCTTCCTGAATAAACATTCCTGTTGCTCTTCCAAATACGACTAAATCAAGCAATGAATTGCCTCCAAGTCTATTTGCTCCATGAACTGATACACATGCGGCCTCTCCTGCAGCAAATAATCCAGGAACTATGGAATCAATTTCATTGACTCTATTAAATGCCTGTCCATTAATATTAGTAGGTGTGCCGCCCATCATATAGTGACATGTAGGAACTACAGGTATGGGTTCAAATATTGGATCAACATGAGCAAAAGTTCTAGATAGTTCACATATCCCTGGAAGCTTTGCATTCAATACATCTGCTCCAAGGTGATCTAGTTTAAGATAAATATGATCTTGGTTGTCTCCGCATCCTCTTCCTTCAAGAATCTCCAAGACCATAGACCTAGCAACCACATCTCTTCCAGCTAAATCTTTTACGTTAGGCGCATACCTTTCCATAAACCTTTCGCCATCTTTATTTATTAGATAGCCGCCTTCTCCCCTACAACCTTCGGTTACAAGAGACCCTGCACCATAAATGCCTGTTGGATGAAATTGCCACATTTCCATGTCTTGAGCAGGAAACCCAGCTCTTAGAGCCATCGCTAAACCATCACCAGTATTTATTAAAGCATTAGTTGTAGAAGCATATATTCTGCCAGCTCCTCCAGTAGCCATTACTGTTGACTGAGCCTTAAGGTATGCAACTTCGCCGTATTCGATAGAAAAAGCAATAACTCCTGTAACCTCGTTTTTATCATTTTTGACAATATCAACAGCAAACCATTCATTTAAAAAATTTGTTCCTTCTTTAATATTATTTTGATAGAGGGTGTGAAGCAGTGCGTGACCTGTTCTGTCGGCAGCTGCACAGGTTCTAGCAGCCTGCCCACCTTTACCAAAATCCTTTGACTGACCTCCAAATGGTCTTTGGTATATTCTTCCATTATCAAATCTAGAAAATGGTAATCCCATATGTTCCAGTTCAAAAACTGCTTTAGGCCCCTCCGAACATAAATATTCGATAGCGTCTTGATCACCAATGAAATCTGCCCCTTTCACAGTATCATACATATGCCATCTCCAATCATCATTAGGATCTGCGCTTTGAATTGCGCATGTTATACCTCCTTGAGCTGAAACTGTATGAGACCTTGTTGGAAATACTTTTGATACTACTGCTGTTTTTAAACCAGACTTGGCAAGCTCTAAAGATGTCCTCATCCCGGAACCACCTCCGCCGATGATTAGAGCATCAAATTCTATAGTTTTTATATTGGCAGAATTATAATTTGTCATATTTTTAAAACCAGATAATTGAGAAGCACATTAATATAATAATCAGACCTAAAAGAATGAAAGAAATTTCATATATTTTTCTTATAATGTCTGCGTTATTGCTTAAACTAGTTGAAATAAATCCCAAAGTTCTTTTAGTTAGATAGTCCGTTCCTACTGTCCAAAGTCCAATAAATGCATGCAGACATACTAAAAGAATAAATATTGATAATGAAACCTTGAACCATGAACAAGTAGTTATTAGTTCAAATGATAGACTGTTAGTCCAAAATAAGTACTCTAAATATCCCAAAAATATAAGGAAGTAAAAAGCACTGTAACGCTGAAGATACCATGACAATCTTCCAATGTTCATAGCATTATCCAAATAGTTGCAATTGCATTCAATAAAAATAAAAGCAAAGTTATAACTGCTGATCTAAACGATGAAGAAAGAGATTCTGTCAAAAGATGAAAATCTATCATTAAATGTCTAATACCTGTAAAAATATGATACTGAAATATTAAGACTAGGCTAATAAAAATTAATTTAATAAATAAATTTGTTGAATAAAAATTTATAAAATTATCATACGATTCTTGGCTTTCATACATAAAAGATAGGGCTATTATAGTAACTGGAAGAACTATAAAAAATATTAGTATTCCACTAATTCTATGAGTTATAGAAAGTAAGGCAGATAAAGGCAACTGTATCTTAAAAAGGTTTATATTTACTGGTCTTTTATGTGTCATTAAGAAAGTGACAAATGTCATTTTTTAGTGTGTTTTTATGCTCAGATTATAACTGATTATAAGAGAATTAAATAATTGAAATGTTAAAAAAATAATAATTTACTTACTTTTCTTCCTAACATGCTTCATCATTCTTTGTCTTTTTTTGACCTGCCTATCAGTAAGTTTATTAATTTTAGATTTGAAAGGATTCTCTGATTTTCTAAAAATTAACTTAAGTTGGATACTTTGAAGTTTTAAAGCTTCTCTTAAAGAATTTTCTAAATACTTTCGGTAGTTTTGAGGGATTTTTTTATCTTGATTTGAGTGGATAATTAATGTTGTTGGATTTATGCCACCAAAATGAATATGTTTAAGTTTTAACTGCCTTCCGCCAACTGAAGGAGGAGCACTTTGGAGAACAAATTTATTCAATAATTTATTGAGAGCAGCTGTTGTATATTTTTTTTGAGCTATATCGATCACATTGTTGGTAATTCTAAAAAGTCTCTTGAATCCAGTTCCGTTGATACTAGAAATTTCTAATTTTATGAAGTCATCAACAAAGCTAGATTGTGCTCTTTTGGACTCATATAATTTATCTTTTTCTTTTTTTGAAAGTAAATCCATCTTGTTAAAAGCTATAACAACTGGTTTCCCCATCTCGCAAATCATATTAATAATCTTTAGATCCTGATCTACCAAACCCTCTGTGGCATCACAAATAAATATAACCACATCGCATTCTTCTACTGAATGCATTGCCCTTACATAAGAAAAATATTCTACTTTATGAGCATAACGATAGCCTTTTCTAATACCTGCAGTATCAATAAAAATAAAGTCGTCATCATTTACAGTAAATGGGATACTAATGGCATCGATAGTTGTACCGGCTATTTCTGAAACGATAAGTCTATCTTGTTTAATAAATTTATTAATGAAAGTAGATTTACCAGCATTAGGTCTTCCTAAAATAGCAATTTTTTTACCTTCGGGTGCTTGCAGTTTTTCTTTTGGTAATGATGTCTTAATAAAAGTCCTAAGATCAATCAAATTTTTTGAATGCTCAGCACTGATTTCAAAAAAATTATCTAAGCCTTTCTTGACTAAATCTTCTTTAATTAAGGACTGGGATTTTTTATCGATTTTATTTAGTACGGTAATAAAATTTTTATTTAATTTCCTGAGTCTTGTCAAAATATCTAAATCTTCTTTATTTAGATTTTGTGACCCATCTAGAAGAAAGATTATGAGATTTGATTCCTCAGCAGCAATCCAAGCTTGTTCAGCTATATCTTCTTTTAAAATAGAATCATCTTGTGCAATCCCACCGGTATCAATAATTAAGCTTTTTTGGTCACCAAAAGAGATATAACCATAGTTTCTATCTTTTGTTAAACCAGAAAAGTCAGAAACTATAGCTTGTCTAGATTTTGTTAATTTATTGAATAAGGTAGATTTTCCAACATTTGGTCTACCTATAATTGCTATTGAAGTAAACATTATTAATTAACATCTTATATGCTTAATGAAAATAAATTAAAGTCTTCATCAATAGCATAGAAATTATTACTCCTACTTATCAATTTCATTATTGGCTTTTTCGATATCTTCTTTCTTGCAACGGTTTGGCCATTTAATGGGTCAATTATATGAATATACCCTTCAAAATCTCCGACTAATAAAAAACCATTAAAACTAGATGGATTTGAAAGACTTCTATTGAGGTATTCGTTTGAGCTCCAAGATTTCTCTAAATTTTTACTAAAAAAAGTTTTAAGGTTTGAGTTAGCTTCTACTAGAATTATCAGTCCCCTAAGTAATAATGGCGAATAAAATGAGGATGATTCAGACTGCCATACAGATCTTTTTTGAGCAATATCAAATATATTTATATTTCCTTGATAACTGGTTGTAAAGACTAAACCACCTTCAATAACAGGACTAGAATCAGAGTCAATAAGATTTTCTAACTCAGACGATCCGCTTACATAAGAGATTGCTCCATCCCAAACAGGGTAGCCTGAGTCTAATTCAAAAACGCCCAGTCTTCCATTATCAAATGTTGCATAAACCATATTGTTATCTATGACTGGGCTACTACTTCCTCTAATAGTGAGAGCTGGGAGTTTTGATCTGTATGACCATTCTATTTCTCCGCTATCTTTATTTAGTGCAATGAGCTCACCTGAACCAGTCTTAACAATAATAAATTTAGCATCAACTGCAGCTGGAGCCAAAACCTCGCCTTTTACATTTGAAGTCCACAATTCAGTACCATTATTTTGGTCTAAAGCAATTACGTTTCCATCAATATCTGCAACAATAAGTATTCCAAAGCCAGCAGATATCCCAGTTGATAATAAACTAACTTCCTTTTTCCAATTAATGCTACCCGATATAGAGTTTATTGATTTAATGTTTCCAGATGAATCAGCAAAATATATAGAATCACCCGCAAATGATGGTATGAAATTACCTAATGAATTTTCACCTGCAAATGAGATATCCCAATTAGTGATGATTTTTTTATTATTGGAAATATTTTCTAATTTTCTAGGCTCATCTAGCTCGTATTCGTCTTTTTCACTTTGCCAAAATTGAAGAGAACTTAGTGATGAGCATGATGATAAAAGTGAAGCCGTAAATATAACCATAAAAAAATTAAGAATTTTAGGTTTTTTAAATTGCTGATACATTTTTTTACAAAGATAAATTAGATATTTTCATTGTGACTATTGAGATAGATGTTTCATCAGAATATTGTTCTTTAGCAAGTAAATACTGTTCTTTTGCTAATTGAATCTTTTGTTGTTTTCGCAGAATATCGCCTGTAAGTTCATGAATCATTGGGCTTGAAGAAGAGGAGTATTTTTCAAGCATTTGAATAGCAGAGTCATAATTTTCTTCAGCATATAGTAATCTGGCGGCATTCACCCTAGCAATCTTATTAAACAAATCATTCCCGCCAAATCCATCAGTAATTTCTATAAGTAATTTAAAATTTTCTAAAGACTTTGAATACTCACCAAGCCTTGCAAATGAAGAAGCTTGGTTTAATAATGCCACCTTGGTATATCCACTTCTCTTAAAGGAATTTACTAATTTATCAAATAGTTGGTCAGATATAATTTGACCTTCTTTTGTTTCTATTTCTTGAGAAATCCAATCATTATATATTTTTGCAGCTTTTTCGTTATTGCTTTTTGATATCTGATTTATAGTAAAAACACTAGATATAGATAAAATTAATATTGTTGCAATAATTACAATGTAATTACGATATTTATCGTAAAAATTTCTTACTGATGCCACTCCAGCATTGTGTTCATATACTTCATTCATAAATATTCCTATTTTTAAATACTTTTATAGAAACTGTACAACTCATCAAGTGTGACAGTTTGCTGTTCTCTAAGTTCATCTTTTAAATACTTAATAACAGCAGTATTATTTTTTAACTCATCCTCACCAATAATGATTGCATAATCCGCATTATCTTTGTTGCTTCTTCTCAGTTTAGATTTAAGGCTTCCATCTGATAAATGCACATCTAAAATAATTTCTTTATTCAAAGCTCTGAGTTGGTGGGCTATTTTATATGCTTTTGGTTCTAAATTACTAGTAACTATAAGAAATGAGGCAGTTTTAGTTGATGAAGTATCTGTATTTATTAATTCGGCAAATCTCTCAATCCCTAAGGCCATTCCAATTGATGGTAAATCCTTACCTCCTAATTTTTTACACAGATGATCGTACCTGCCGCCTCCCAAAAAGGAATCTTGAGCACCTAGCTCAGATGAAATAGCTTCAAATACAAAGCCGGAATAATAGTCTAGACCTCTAACCAAAGAATAATCTATCTCTATATCACATAAATCTGAAAACTGATCTTTAATTGACTTTAAGAACTCTATTGATGTTTGATCAATATAATCTTTAATTGAAGGAGCATTTTTAAGAAGTGCCTGTGTCTTTTCACTCTTAGTGTCAAGAATTCTTAAAGGATTTTTGTTTAGCCTTTCAACATCCTTATCATCTAGAGAATCCTTAAATGGCAAAAGATATTGAACAAGAGCATCACAAAATGTTTGTTTATTTTCTTTTGTTCCAAGATGATTAATTTTGATAGAACAATTTTTTAAATTAAATCCATTAATTATTGAGCACACTAAAGATATCATCTCAAATTCAGGGAATCCCTCCTTTATTCCAAGTATCTCAACACCAGCTTGATTAAATTGCCTATATCTGCCTTTTTGTGGTCTTTCATATCTCCACATGGGCCCCATATACCAGAGTTTATGAGTTGTTTGATCTAATTTTTTTTCTATGATCGACCTTATTACACTTGCGGTGCCTTCTGGTCTAAGGGCTATTGTTTTATTGTTTCTATCATTAAATGCATAAATTTCTTTATTCACAATATCTGATGAGTTTCCAACCGATCTATTGAAAAGATTTGCATCTTCTAGAGCAGGTGTTCTTATCTCTTCAAGTTTATAATTAATAAAAATCTCTTTAATCTTTTGCTCTACTTGAAAAAATTTTGAGGATAAATTATCTTTGTCTCCATCATTGAAGTGGTCCTGCATTCCTGTCAATGATTTAATATTATCCAATTTAACTCCTTGCGATTATTTCTGTTGAATTTCTAAGTAAAAGTTTTTCTCTAACTTTCTCTTCTATCTCTTCAACAAGGTTTTCACTAGTTATTTTTTTATCAGGAACTCCATCAACATATAGTAAATTGCTGGGGCTTGCACCAGTAAGCCCTATTTCTGCTGCTTTACTTTCACCAGGGCCGTTCACATAACAGCCAATAATGGCAACTTCAATATCATCTGAGATATCTTCTAGCCTTTCTTCTAATTCATTAACAACCTCAATTACATTAAAATTCTGCCTTGAACAACTTGGACAAGCAATAATCTTAACTCCCCGACTTCTAATATTAAGGCTCTTTAAAATATCCCAGCCAACCTTGATTTCATCTACAGGATCTGAAGCAAGAGATATTCTAATAGTATCTCCAATGCCTTCTGATAAAAGCATACCAACACCAATAGAAGACTTTACAGTTCCAGCTCTATAGCTTCCAGCTTCTGTAATGCCTAGATGAAGGGGTTGATTAATTAAATTAGATATTTTTCTATATGCCTCAACAGTCATTTCTATATTAGATGCTTTTAGGCTCATCTTATAGTTATCAAAATTAAATCTATCTAGAATATCAACATGTCGAAGAGCAGATTCAACTAATGCATCAGCATTAGGTTCTCCATATTTTTTTTGAAGATCTTTTTCAAGCGATCCTGCATTAACTCCAACGCGTATAGGGACATTATTGTATAAGGCAGCAGAAATAACTTCTTTAATTTTTGATTCTTTTCCAATGTTTCCAGGGTTAATTCGCAAACAATCGGCAGAGTCAGCAACTTCAAGAGCTATTTTGTAATCAAAATGAATATCTGCAACTAGCGGGATGTTTACTCCATTTTTTATTTCTTTAAAGGCCTTTGCTTCATCAAAACCTGGTACTGAAACTCTAACTATATCTGCTCCAGCTGCTTGCAAGTCATTGATCTGCTTTACAGTTGATACGACGTCACAGGTATTGGTATTTGTCATGGACTGAATAGCGATTGGGTTGGACCCTCCAACTGGAACATCTCCAACATTAACAACCTTCGTATCTTTTCTAGTTATCCAATTACTCATCATTAAATATAATAGTATTTACCCTCAGTCTATTAGCATTAGTAATAAAATCAATGGTATTACCATTATATGTTCCCACTACACTATCCGCATTTCCAACAACAACTTTAAATGGTTTTTCGATTTTTAATGTATAAGTATCGCCTGATTGAAAAAGTTTATTTATGATCAATTTATTATCTAGATAAACCTCAATCCAACATTCATCTGTAAAAGTTAATATTAATTTTTTTTCTGTAAGTGAAATATTTTTTGATCGAATTTCATCATTATCAGCATGTATTTCTATACTCTCAATTGGTTTTTCTGAATCTATTTGATTATTAATTATCTCTGTTTCTTTGGGTTGGTTTTGAATATTTTTAATTTCATCGCGTGAAATATCCCCTTCATTAAAAATTTGATCAATTAGAAAGATCTTTAATGCAACAACTAATGTGAAAAATACAAATAATACTACTATCGATTTTTTTAAAGGAGGTATAAATGAGTAATTAAATTTTGTTATTGATTTTTCAATAATTTCAGACTTTCTATTGTCTTCATAATATATGGATGGAAAATCAGAATTAAGAGATAAAAATTCTTGATATTTTATAAAATATGCTCTTGCAAAGCCCTCACTTGGAAAAATAGAATAGTCACCAGATTCAATAGCTTCAATATATTTTATGTTCATTACAGAAGCCTTCGCGACTTCAACTTTACTTAAAGCAATTTCTTCCCTAGCTTCTGTGAAGATTTTTCCAATTTTTACTGAATTTGCTGACTTAAGTTCTGTTGTCATGATATAGATTGATGAGATATCAGTTTTTTTCCTTTAATTGATTTGGTTAATCTTCCAACCAATTGCCCGCAAGCTCCATCCACTGCATCACCTCTAGTTACCCTTAATGTTGTAATAAAACCTTTTTTAATTAGAACATTTTTGAAAGTTTCTATATTCCTATTGCTCGACCTTTTATAGCTTGAGCCATCAAATGGATTAAATGGAATTAAATTAATTTTACATGAAATTTTTGATAATAACTTTGCTAGCTTTATTGCCAGCTCTTCAGAATCATTAACTCCATCAATAAGAACATACTCTATAGTAATACTTCTCTTACCAGCATAAAAATTTAGATAATTGTAACAAGACTTCATTAGTTCGCTAATGGGATATTTTTTATTAATTGGAACTATTTCATCCCTAAGCTCATTTGTTGGAGCATGAAGAGATATTGCAAGGGATACATCAACCTCATTGTGAAGTTGGTCTATTTGAGGTGTTATCCCTGAGGTGCTAATTGTGATTCTTTTTCTAGATAATCCATATGCAAGCTGTTCTTTCATAATTTTTGCTGATTCAATCACAGGTATAAAATTAAGTAAGGGTTCACCCATTCCCATAAAAACAACATTTGTAATTAAAGAATCATTTTTATTGTTAAAGTTTGCAAGCCAAAGCTGTCCTATTATTTCGTCAGAAGTTAGATTTTTTTCAAAACCCTGAGCTCCAGTAGCACAAAATGTGCATTGAAGTGCACAACCAGCTTGAGATGATATGCATAATGTAACTCTTTTTTTCTCTGGTATCCTTACCATCTCCACCATTGAACCAGAATTCAGTTTAATTAAATACTTTACTGTTCCCTCAGGAGACTTATGGATTTCTTCAATTTTTGGTGTTGCTAAGGTTGCTATAGAGTTAAGTTTTGATCTAAGGTCTTTATTGAAATCAGACATTTCACTAAAGTCAAGAATGCCTTTTTGATGAACCCATTTAATAAGCTGCTTTGCTCTAAATTTAGGTTCACCAATTTCTGCAAAGAAATCTTCAAGAGATTGAAGTGAATACCCTAAAAGATTTATCTTTTGTTCAGACAAAATTTACTTAGATACTATTTCTTCATTGTTGAAAAAATAATTAATCTCTCTTAGTGCGCTTGTTTCTGAATCAGAACCGTGAACAGCATTTGCATCTATGCTGTTTGCAAAATCTGCTCTTATAGTTCCAGGAGAAGCTTCTTTGGGATTAGTATTACCCATTAATTCTCTATTTTTTAAGATAGCTCCCTCACCTTCAAGGACCTGAACAAATACCGGGCCTGAAGTCATGAATTTCTTTAAGTCATCAAAAAAAGGTCTGCCTTCATGCTCAGCATAAAAGCCTGATGCTGTTTCATCATCGAGCTGAATTAATTTGCCAGCTACTAGGTGTAAACCGTTTTCTTCAAATCTTGAGATTATCTTCCCAATGATATTCTTAGATACTGCATCAGGTTTGATAATAGATAATGTTTGTTCGATTGCCATATTTAAATCCCTTATTAAAATTTTTGGGTATTATATGAGACTTAAAGAGATTCTTCTATCCATAGCATCTGAATAGCTTCAAGAATTTTCTCATTTGAGCCCTGAGGATTACCGATAAAATTATCTAGTCCACAAATTTTATTGTGAAGATCGGGGAAACTAATCCACTGAGGATCAATATCAGGGTATTTTTCACATAACTCTATTGCTATGTCATTTGTATCAAGCCAGTTTAAAGTATTCATTAATGATTTTCTGACACCATATTTATATTATATTTTGGAACTTCAATCACAATATCTTGATCTTTTGGTATAGCCTGACAACTTAATCTTGATGTTTGTTCCAAACCCCATGCCTTATCTAACAAGTCCTCTTCTATATCACTTGCTTCATCGAGGCTTTCAAAGCCTTTTCTTAAAATACAATGGCATGTCGTGCACGCTGCAGACATTTCGCATGCATGCTCTATATTGATTCCGTTTCTTAATGCTGCTTCACATATAGTTTCATCCGGTAAACTTTCAATCGTAATACCTTCAGGACATAATTCCTCATGGGGTAAAATTTTAATTCTAGTCATTAACTAAATTGTAAAACTTTCACCGCATCCACATACAGCTTTAGCATTTGGATTTATGAATTTGATGCCTTGATTTAAGCCATCTTTTTTGTAATCTACCAGACTTCCTTTTAAAAAATTAAGGCTGTCATTATCTACAAATATCTTACAACCATTTTTATTAAAAATTACGCCATTATCATCAAAGTTATCTACATAATCAAAATAGTATTCGTAGCCAGAGCAGCCAGCTTTTCTCACTCCAATTTTAATACCTTCTCCCCTGCCTCTACTCTTAAGGCTTGTTACAAAGTGGGCCAAAGCCTCTTCTGAGAATTTTAAATCTGATGGATTAAAAACTTCCATAATATTTTTTATTGTTTAGATTCGTAGTCTTCGATGGCTTGTTTTATTGAATCCTCTGCAAGCACTGAACAATGAATCTTAATAGGAGGTAACTCCAAAGCATCAACAATTTCTTTATTCTTTATCTCTTTAGCTTCCTCTAAAGTCTTACCAATTAACATCTCAACAAGTTCGCTAGATGACGCAATAGCTGAACCACAACCATAAGTTTTAAATTTAACATCCTTAATAACATGAGTATTACCTGAAGGCTCACACTTTATTTGTAACTTCATTACATCGCCACATGCAGGTGCTCCAACCATACCAGTACCAATATTACCTTCAGCAGGATCAAACCTTCCAACATTAAAAGCCTCTGGATTTTTAAGGGTATTTTCAAATTTATCTACTACTTTTTTACTATAAGCCATAATTTGTCTCCATTTTTAGTGTGTGTCCCATTTAACTGTATCCAAATCAATTCCATCTAAATGCATTTCCCATAGCGGAGATAACTCTCGCAATCTATCTACAACATTATGTAAAATTGATAATGTTTTTTCGATCTCTTCATTATTGGTAAATCTACCAAATGAAAACCTAATAGAGCTGTGCGCTAATTCATCTTTTCTACCTAAAGCTCTTAATACATAAGATGGCTCTAAACTTGCAGATGTGCATGCTGAACCTGATGAGACTGCAATATCCTTAAGCCCCATAATTAGAGACTCTCCTTCAACAAAATTAAAGCTTATATTGAGTATATTAGGTACTTTATTATTTAAATCGCCATTGACATATGCATGCTCAATTTTCATAGCCTCATCAAGAAATTTTTTATGAAAGGCTTTAACTTTTGCATGGTCATCTTTCATTTCTTCTTTAGCAATCCTAAATGCCTCACCCATTCCAGCAATCTGATGGGGGGCTAATGTTCCTGATCTCATTCCTCTTTCATGACCGCCTCCATGAATTAATGCTTCGATTCTTACTCGTGGCTTTCTTCTAACAAACAATGCACCAATACCCTTTGGACCATATGTCTTATGAGCTGAAAATGACATCAAATCAACAGGTAATGTTGATAGGTCAATTTCTACTTTACCAGTGCTTTGCGCAGCATCAACATGAAAAAAAGCACCTGCCTCTCTTGTTATTTCTCCAATTGCATTTAAATCATTTAAAGTGCCTAATTCATTATTGATATGCATAAGTGAAACTAAAATTGTATTTTTTTTGATAGCTTCTTTTACTTGCTTGGGATGAATGATTCCACCCTCGTCTGGCTCTAAATATGTAACCTCAAACCCTTCTCTTTCAAGCTGTCTGCATGGATCAAGAACTGCCTTATGTTCTATTTTTGAAGTGATTATGTGATTGCCTTTAGATTTATAAAATCTTGCAACACCCTTAACAGCAAGATTATCAGCTTCAGTAGCTCCTGATGTCCAAACAATCTCTCTTGGATCACAATTAACCAAGTTTGCAACATGCGATCTAGCTTCTTCAACAGCATCATCAGCTTTCCAGCCATACCTGTGCGAACGCGATGCTGGATTTCCAAACTCTCCATCAGGAGTTAAATATTGCATCATCTTAGAGGCAACCCTAGGGTCAACAGGGGTTGTAGATGCATAATCTAAATATATTGTTGGTTTGTTAGTCATATTATTTCTCTTAACTCTATATATGGGGTTTTGTTTGATTCTACAAGGTTACTTATTGTTATTTTACTCAAGTAATTGTCCACAACCTGATTTAATTCATGCCAAAGATTATGGGTGTTGCATTTTTTTCCATCTTTACATGTATTTAACCCGTTGCAATTTGTTGCATCTAAGTCTTCCTCAACAGCATTCATGATTTCTCGTATCGAGACAGAAGATGGATCTCTTGCAAAAGTATATCCACCATTTCTTCCTCTAGAGCTTTGAACTATTCCAGATATTCTTAACTTTCTGAATATCTGTTCGAGATAGTTAATTTCAATATTTTGACTACTTGATATATCTGTTAGTGCGACTGGACCAGAGGTTTCGAGAAGATGAAGCTCAGCTAGTGCGCTAACAGCGTACTTACTTTTTGTTGTTAATTTCACGCATGAATTATAAATACCTGACTAATTTAGTCAACTATTATATTCATACCTAGTCTATCTGCAACCTGATGGTAAGACTCAACAACATCTCCAAGCCCTTGCCTAAATCTATCTTTATCCATTTTTTTAAGAGTCTCTGAATCCCAGAGCCTGCAACCATCTGGCGTGAATTCATCAGCTAATAAAATTTTTCCTTCACTGCACACACCAAACTCAACCTTGAAATCAACTAAAATTAAACCTGAATTAATAAATAGTTCAGAAAGTATTGCGTTTACTTTATAAGTAAGCACTTTCATTTCATCTATTTGATCTTTTGTTGCCCAACCAAATGAAATTATATGTTCATCATTAATAAGAGGGTCACCTAGGTCGTCATCTTTTAGAAAAAATTCAAATAAAGGGCTCTCAAGGATCAGACCATCTTCAGTTCCAAGTCTTCTACAAATTGAACCAGAAGCTCTATTTCTAATAACACATTCAATTGGAAACATTTTTAAGTTCTTAACCAGTGAATCATTCTTATTAAGAGCTTCAATATGGTGCGTTCCAACACCATTATTCTCTAAATGCTCCATAATAAATGCATTAAACTGATTGTTTACAGCACCTTTTCCTAGCAAAGCTTCTTTCTTTTTACCATCAAATGCAGATGTATCATCACTAAAATGCATTACTAATTTTTCTTCATCAGATGTTGTAAAAAGTGATTTTGCTTTGCCCTTGGTTAATTCTTTAATTTTTTCCATTTTATATCCTAGCTTAGTGATTCATTTATTAACGAAATTAGCTTTTCAGCCTCCTCAATTTTATCACCTTTTGAATAAGCCTTTACATAGGTTTTATTATTTTTTGATGTAATTTTTACCGTAAATTGAGATTCATTAAAAATAATATTTTCTTTAGCACTTTTTCTAAAATTTAAGAAAGATAAAAATCCACTATCTTCTTCATTAGAATAACTAACATAAAAAATACCGTTACTTCTATCCCTATCATTGGTATCGATATTTGATGCATCCATGGCTTTTGATACTGAGGACCATGCTCTATCAAAATTTAAATCAAGCTCAATAACTGTTTGTCCATTTTCTACAAAAATTTTAGCTTTTTTCATTTCGTTAAGGTTTTGCGCAGCCAGTGATGTGCCGGAAAATTGACTGACTGACTCAGCAAAATAACTAACTAAATTACTTAGCTCTGTCTGAACAAGTTCCGGATTACTAAGTATTTCATCAGATTCTATATTTATCTGAGCTAGAAAGATTTCTGTTGATGCTTCTTTTATTCCATGCTCTATTTTCATTTTTAAAATACTTGTTTCATCATAAGCAATATCTATTTCGCCATTGATTGGATTGGATTCAATAACTTCATAAGAAGACGTTTCCCAGAAGCTTTTTGATATTGGCCATGATGTTGATGGAAGAGTTTCAACATAAATCCACATTAACCCACCAAGCCTTCTCAGCTGCACAGAGCTATTTCCTGATGAAGAAAATATCTGCCTTGGCTTCGGTACATCTTGGTTATCAAGCAATTCTGATGATTTATCAACAGGATAATGGTTTTCAACAACAAATAAATCCAAATCTATTGGAAGCTGAATATCAGCCTCAACTTTTTCTTCAAGAAAGTCATCTTTTGTTGGAGGAAAAAATCCCTCAGGACCAGAGATGTATGAACATGAAGTTAGAAAAAGAAGAGATATTGTTAATATTCTAATTTTCATATTAGTTTATGTTTATTTAATTCAGACATTACTTCCTCATGAAAAGTTTCATTAAGTTCTATTAAAGGTAATCTAATTGATTGTTTGATAAATCTCATCTTATATAGCATCCATTTTACAGGTATTGGATTAGATTCAACAAATAATAACCTATATAAATTAGCGTTTAGATCGTTAAGAGTCCTTGCTGTCTCTTTATCGTTTTTGCGAATATGGTGACAAATCTTAGAAATTGATTTTGGTATTACATTTGCAGCAACAGAAATAACTCCATGCGCTCCAATATCTAATGAATTCATAAAAGTTGGATCATCGCCTGAATATATTGAAAAATTACTACTACTATTGTTTGAAATTGATATTAATTCTTTTATTCTTTGGCTATCATCAATAGCTTCTTTTATTCCAACTATGTTTGAATGCCTTGATAACACTTCAACGCTTTCTGGTAGAAGGTCGCAAGCAGTTCTCATGGGGACATTGTATAAAATCTGTTTTATATCAACTGTATTAGCTATTTTTTCATAATGAGCTATGAGACCATTTTGATTTGGCTTGTTATAATAAGGAGTAACTAAAAGAGCATAATCTGCACCTTTTAGTCTGGCCTCTTTGGTGAGATCAATTGCTTCTTCAGTTGAGTTTGCCCCTGTTCCAGCTATAACAGGTAATCGTCCATTAATATGTTTTACCGTAAATTCAACTACCTCTATATGCTCTTTAATATTTAAAGTAGCCGACTCTCCAGTTGTGCCCACAGAGACTATTCCATCTGTACCTTCGTTCAAATGCCAATCTAATAATTTTTGCAATGCAGCATAATCTACCTCTCCATTTTCGGATAGAGGCGTAACTAAAGCTACTAAACTTCCTTGTAATGCTTGCATCAATAAATATTTCAGTAAAAAATAGGACTATACACTATTTTATTAAAAAAACTCATAAGGTAAAAAATATGTCAAAAAAATTAGAAGGGAAGAAATGTCCAAAATTTAAAGGAGAATGTACAAGCAATAATACATACTCAAATAAAGACTTTGATGGAAAAAATCTTGTAATATTCTTTTATCCAAAAGACAGTACTCCAGGCTGCACCACTGAAGGTCAAGATTTTAGAGATAATTATAAGGAATTTAAAAAAAATAATACCGAGATACTCGGAGTATCAAGAGACTCGATAAAGTCTCATGAAAATTTTAAGGACAAACAATCATTTCCGTTTGAACTATTATCTGATCCTGATGAGAAAGTATGTAGTGCTTTTGATGTAATGAAATTAAAGTCAATGTACGGAAGAGAGTACATTGGAGTCGATAGAAGTACTTTCTTAGTAAATAAAAAAGGTGTAATCATTAAAGAATGGCGTTCAGTGAAAGTCAAAGGTCATGTTGATGAGGTTCTTGAAATGGCAAAAAGTCTGCTTTAATGCCCGGCCGATGAAGGCCAAGCATTCCAGACTGCTTTTATAAAAGTTGCTATTGGAATTGAAAAAAAGACTCCCCAAAAACCAAACATACTTCCAAAAATAAAAACAGCAAGTATTATTATGACAGGATGGAGTTTAACTGTTTCAGAAAATATTAAAGGCACAAGAAGATTTCCATCTAAAGCTTGAAGCAAAAGATAGAGGCCAATTAATATATAAAATTGAGTTTCCAAGCCAAATTGCAACAATCCAACGATAACAACTGGTATTGTTACCAAGAAAGCTCCTACATAAGGAATAATAACTGACAAACCAACCAAAACTGATAACAATGCAGAGTATTTTAAGCCTAGTGATGAAAAAATAATTGCAGCCACTACTCCAACTATAAATATTTCTATAGTCTTACCTCGAACATAATTACTAAGCTGCACATCCATCTCAGCCCATATATCTGTAAACATTTCTCTTTTGCCAGGAATAATTTTAAGAAATCCATCAATAATATTTTTTCTATCAAATAGAAAAAAGAAGACTAAAATTGGAAATAAAATTATATATAGAAGTATTGTTATTGTACTTTGAATGCCAGAAATTGAGGATTTAACAATATTTTGCGCAATAAAAGCTATCTCCTCTGATACAGCTTGAAAAAAAATGGCTATTTGATCAGATGAAACTAAATCAGGAAACTTAGCTGGAAGATCTGATATAAAGTCTAGAAAATTATTAAAAAGATTTGGCACATCTAAAATGAAGGCCTGAAGCTGAATATATAGCAATGGAACCAGCCAAATCACTAAAGCCGCACCTGTAACTATAAAAAAGGTAAAAGTAATAATTAATGCTAAATTCTCATTCACATTATACGATTGAATTTTCTTCTGGAGACCTACAAGCAAGTAAGCAACAACAATACTTACCATAAAGGGTGTTAATACTGATCCAAAAAAAGAAATAACTATAAAAAATGCTAAAATAGCAAAAGAAAATATTATAGTTTCTTCATTACTAAATATCTTTTTAAAAAATGTATTTAATTGCTCTAACATTTAAGCCTCGATTTTGTATTGTTAAAAACTGAACTATTCATTATTAAAAATAGTCAAAATCAGTAAATAAATAATAACTTCATCTTTAACATGGGATATATTAATCTAAAAAGCTTATTTATGTTAGTTTTGATGAATAAGACGACTTAATAAAATAATAATGAATAAATATATTCTTTCTATAATTTCGATAATTTCTCTGCCATTTTTAGCTCAAGAGAAAACTGATTTACTATTACCTGAGCTCGGTGACAGAGTTTCAGGAGCTGTATCTTCTTCTCAGGAAAAAATGATTGGAAAAGAGTTTTTAAAACAAGTTTACTTTCAGGCTCCTTTAATTACAGACTCGTTAATCCAAGAATATACAGAATTATTAATTTATAGACTATCGGAATATAGCGAAGTTAAAGATAGAAATTTTACAGTTATTTTAATTGATGATGCTTCATTAAATGCTTTCGCAGCTCCAGGTGGAATTATTGGTGTTAATGGGGGATTGTTTCTAAATGCTGATAACGAAGGTCAATTTGCATCTGTCTTGTCACATGAATTAGCACATTTAAGTCAAAGACATTTCGCTAGGAATGTTTTGAATGCAAAAGATAGAAGCCTAACATCATCCTTGGCCATGATCTCGTCAATTGCACTAGCCTTAATAAGCAGCAACCCTCAGGCATTGGCAGTTGGCCAAGCTTTTTTACAAACTCAGGGCTTAAGATATAGTCGCTTGTTTGAAAAAGAGGCTGATAGAGTTGGTTTTGCAAATCTCATTAGAGCTGGCTACGACCCAAAATCTATGGGTGAAATGTTTGAAAATATGAATGATTTAAGAAAACTTGCAGGAGAAGCACCTCCTGAATTTCTTTTAACACACCCCCTCTCTTCATCTAGAATTAATGATGCCATGAATGCCGCTGAAGGTCTTTCTGATGAAGGAACAAAAAAGGATACTCTTGAATACTCTTTGATCAAATCAAGGTTAAGGGTTTTATATGAAAGCATACCAGCTCAATCGATTAGATATTTTAGTGCAAAGGTTGATGAAGAAGAGAGTGACTTAAATATTTATGGATTAGCTTTAGCTTATAGTGCTAATAATAATTTTATAGATTCATTAAACCTGATTAATTTTTTAATTAAAAAATACCCAAAAAATTTATTTTTAAATACTTCCAAAGTGGAAATTCTGATAAAAGCTAAAAAATATAATCAAGCTTTGAAATTGGTGAATGAATTTCTAGAAATTTCACCAAAAAATTATCCTCTTACAATTAATAAATCAAAAGTCTTATTAGAAATGAATAGATTTTTTGAATCTGAAGAGATTGTTAGAGATCTTCTGATTAGAAGAAATGAAGATCCTCAGCTTTGGTTGATGCTTTCAGAAATTCAAAGAAGTAGCAAAAATATTGTTGGCTATCATCAATCTAGAGCAGAATATTTTCTTTTGTTAGGTCAAAATGAAGAGGCTTTGGGTCAATTAGAATTTGCCTTAAATTTAACAAAAAATAATTTTCAAGTTTCTGAAAGAATCATGGATCAAATCATCTCAATTAAAAAAGAAATGAGTAAGGCTAGAGCTCTTTAGAATTATTTACAAAGTTCTTTGAAATTTTATATCCCGTTAAGGAGAATAAGGCAGCAAATGGTATGGCAATTATAGGCATAAAACTTATGCCAATAGAGGCTATTTTACCAATACCCATAAAAATGCTTCCTGAAAGGTCTCCAAATCTGGTGATAAAAGTATCTATAAATACTGTTGATTTATACCTGTCGCCCTTTTTGAGCTGACTGTAGATAATCTCTCTACTTGGCTTATTGAAGCCATATTCAAAAACTCTTAACAAAGCCTGAGCAAAAACTACTATGCCAACAGATGGTAGCAATCCATACAACAAAAAAACAATAATAAATAATAAACCATAGACCATTAATATTGAACTTATACCGAAGAAAGAAATAACAAAATAAGTTAGAAATAATTGAGTAAACAAAGTAAGTGGAGAAACTAGCTGCTCAATTCTTGCAAATAACTCTATCCTGTCAGGTGATAGATCTGAGTATGCTTCAATTATTGGTATAGCACTAATCCATTGAATGGTCATCAAGGAAGTAAATAGCCATGAATATATAGCAATAGACCTAACATCCTTCATGGTTATAATATTTGAGATTGCATCTGACCATCCTCCACCAACCCTTTCGACAAGAACAATGCTATTGTTTGTATTTACGATATATCGTGCCAAGAGTATTGCCAAAAATAATAAAATAGAAGAAGAAAAAGCAAATAACTCAAGACCAAAATTTGTGAAAGACTCTGATAGCCTAACTGAAATCTCAGACCCAAAAATGGCACCCAAAGATCCTCCTGCCATAATAAACCCATATAATTTTCTAGATTTTATATCTCTAAATATATTAATTACTAATACCCAAAATATTGAGACTACAAAGAAAGAATAAATGTTACACCACACATAAAAAATTCTACCTAACCAGATTGCTTGAAGACTATCATCATCCGCCAACGATCTTGAGTAAAAGATAAAAATAAATAGATTAAAAATTAAGAAAGAATAGCAATAAGTAACTATCTTCTTGAAGTTTCCTCTTGAAGCGATCCATGAGTATATTGGATTTATTAATAGCATTGTCAAAGCAGTTATTGACAACAGTATTAATAAAAAATCTTGACCATAATTTTCTACAGCCATTTCATTTCTGACAGCTCTTAAAACATACCAAGATGAAAGGACAAGAAAAAATAGGAGACTTGTAAGGATTGTTTTTTTAACTTTCATAAAAATATTATGCCTGATGAGTGGTGGGTCGCACAGGATTCGAACCTGTGACCAATTGGTTAAAAGCCAACTGCTCTACCAGCTGAGCTAGCGACCCATGGTAATGCATAATAAAAAAAGTGATTATTCCATATTTTTCAATAACTGCAAGGCCAAAGATGAAGCAGTGTCATTAGGGTATTCTCTAATTACGAAATTATACTTATCTCTTGCTTTATCAAGCTCATTATTTTTTAAAAAAATATCACCAATCTTCTTATGAGCTAAGGGCACCCTGTAATGATCTGGGTAAACAGTAATAAGTTCTAAGAAATATATATTTGATGATTTGTAGTCTGTTTGAATATATGCAATTTCTCCAAGCCAAAAATAAGATAATGGAAGCTTTTCTTGATCTGAAAAGGTTTCAACAAAATACTTAAATAATGAGGATGCCTTTACAAAATCCTGATCTCCTAAAGCTTTTATTGCTTGCTTATAAACCTCTTCTTTACTTTTTGTATCATCAACACCAGAAAATTTTATAGTATTACTTGAAGAAAAATCATCTAAATTTATATTATCCTTATTAGCATTTTCTGTTTCTTGAACTGATTCCTGTATTAATTTTTGGATTAAAAAATCTTGAGATTCAAGCCTATTTCTTAAGTCTGCGATCTCTATTTCAAGCTCTTGAATTTTTAAAAATAAAAGATCAACTACTATATTATCATCTTTTTCTTGTGAAAAAGAATGCAGTGAAATGACTAATATAGAAAAAATTAAAGAATTTCTTTTCATTAATTAATTAATCTCTGCTCTTCTATTTTTAGAATAGCTTGACTCGTTTGAGCCATTTGAGAGTGGCTTTTCTTCACCGTAACTTTTAACCTTTATTCTGTTATTACTAATGCCATTTACTGCAAAGTAATCTCTTACAGCCTCAGCTCTTCTCTGACCAAGTGCCAGATTATACTCTCTAGTACCTCTTTCATCAGCGTGACCAGAAATTGTAATTTTAATTGAAGGATTATCTTGCATCGCAGCAACCGCACTCTTTAAGGTTTGAAGCGATTTACTGTTTAAATTGAATTTATCAAATTCAAAATAAACTGTTGCATTTGTGAAAATTGCTTTTGTTTCATAATCTAGCTCAGAATCTTCTATCATTTTGGCTTCTACAGAACTAATACCACCATCATAAACAACTTCTTCTGTAACATTCATGCTCGAGCAAGATGAAATAAGAAAAATAATAATAAAAAGGTTAAGTATATTTTTGTTATCTGATATTTTTATATTAAACATTAGTTGTCTCCTGAGTTAAATTATCTTAAAAAACCGGACCATGATGGCTCTCTAACCTCACCCATTTTTATAGGTAGCCTAAACCTAGCTCCGCTTAAAGTAACTCCAGCAAGAAGCCCTGTTCCACTTTCCGATATTGCATAGACTATCACATTACCATTAGGAGAAATACTAGGTGACTCATCTAATTGTGAATTAGTTAATGGTCTTACAAAGTTTTCATTGAAATATTTAAGAGCAATCTGAAAGTTACTATTTTTTCTATGAACAAAAACAACGCCTTCACCATTCGGGAGGTATGACCCTTTTGCATTATAGTTTCCTTCAAATGTCAGTCTTTTGGGTTTTGCATTAAATTTTCTTAGATTAATTTCATACAATTGAGGTGACCCAGATCTTCCTGATGTGAACATAATTTTTGATCCATTAGGCGACCATGAAGATTCAGTATCTATAGAATAGTGATTTGTTAATCTTGTTAAATTTTTATTCTTCAAATTTAGTATATAAATTTCAGCATTGCCGTCTTGATACAAAGTTAAAGATAAAAATTTGCCATTTGGTGACCAGGAAGGTGAACTTATTTGGTATTTATTCTCTAAAACAATTTCTCTTTTACCTGAGGCAATATTTTGAGTAAAAACTTTTGCCATACCAGTCTCAAAAGAAACATATGCTACCTGTTTAGAATCTGGTGACCATGATGGGGAAATAATTGGCTCAGTGCTTTTAAGAAGTATTTGTTCATTTGCACCATCTGCATCTGCAACAATTAATTTAAAAAGTAGACTTCCTTTTAATAATTCTTCTGTAACATATAACAATCTAGTTGATGCAACGCCATTTAAACCGGTAATCTCCTCATAAACACCATCACTTATATAATGAGATAGTTGTCTTAATTTGTTTGGTACACCGAAAACTTTTGACGATCTAATTTGGGATTCTTTTTTCACATTAAATACTTTGTATGTTGCGGAGATATTGCTTTTATCCTCTTCTGTTACAGAACCCATAACAATAAAATCAATTCCCAGTACTTTAAAATCACTATAGTTTATATCTTCTACATTTTTTGGTATTGATAGTAGTTTATTATTTTCTAATATTTTAAATTCTCCTGTTCTATCTAAATCATTTTTCACAATATTTGTAATTACATTTGTAGCTGATTTACTACCTTCAAAATTAATTAATGCAACTGAATATGGATTATCAGAGCCCTTTGTAATTTCCAATACCAATTCAGAAATAATAGGTTGTGCTAGTAATAAGGTAAGTATTAAATATTTTTTCATACTGGATTAAAGGTAATGACTATATTTTTAAAACTAGTTTGATACATACTAAATGGAATTTTATTGAAAAAGGAAAAGGTTTCAACTCTTGAAATAGCTTTTATAGCTGAGTTATCAAACCTTATGTTTCCACTACTTTTTATTAAATCTATCTTGATAACTCTTCCATTTTTATTAATAGTCATCCTTAGATCACAAATAAGACCATCTTGAATGTTTTTAGGCTTTATCCATGCTGATTGAATAGCTTGAATAATAAGAGCGCTGAACTCACTAACCAATAAATCATCTGACTCTTGAAGAATTAACTCTTCTTCTTGTATTAATTGATTAATATTAATATCGGGAATTACAGGTGTTAACTCAATTTTATTATCAATCTGATATAACACCTCAGTGTTGGCTGCTTGCTCTACTTTTGCTTCTTGTTGATTTGATTGGATTTCTGCTTCCTCTTTAAATAAAAGATTTACATTCACAGGCTTACTTAGTACTGGCCTCTGTTGCTTTTCAAAATAAAAAAAATCAGTAAGGTATAAGATGATCGTTGCATGAATTACAAATGAAATAAATGAAGCTGAAAAATAGTCCGACTTAATCTGCATAACCAGTAGTAACTATTCCTATGTTTGAAATTCCAACACTTTGAACTGCAGCCATAGCTTTGGCAACACTATCAAAAATAACATCCTTATCACTCTGAAAAACTATTTCGATATCAGGATTTGCTTCAAAAATTATCATTGATTTTCTTTTTAGTTCATTGAGATCGATTGGTAAAGATTCATCACCAACATTAATATAGTAATTACCATTCTT
>Ga0209137_1001258_pt1 | contig 24488 bp, 24 predicted proteins | sample SaaInl5LU_22_DNA_FD_184642 | JGI IMG/M metagenome (GOLD analysis project Ga0209137, IMG submission 184642) | Marine microbial communities from expanding oxygen minimum zones in the Saanich Inlet - ESP_105LU_22_DNA (SPAdes) (version 2) | ecosystem: Environmental > Aquatic > Marine > Intertidal...
CCCCGCCGGAGGCCCACGACGCTGCCCACCCACGCCGGACCCGCCATGCAAGCTCTGATTGACGTCATCATTCCTGTCTTTTTGTTGGTCGGTTTTGGCTATGCCGCCTCATGGGGTGGGTTGTTTAAGGCAGAATATGTCGACGGGCTGATGAAGTTCGCCCAAGGATTTGCAATCCCGTGCTTGTTGTTTTCAGCCATCGCTAACCTCGATCTTGGCCAATCCTTCAACTGGCCCATCCTGCTTAGCTTTTATTCAGGCGCATTTGTGTGTTTCACCTTGGGGCTGATCGGTGCCAGAGTACTGTTCAAACGCGATTGGGAAGACGCAGTTGCCATCGGGTTTGTGGCGCTCTTTTCAAACTCCGTACTTCTTGGCCTGCCAATCACCGAGCGTGCTTTTGGGTCTGAGGCCCTAACCGGTAACTACGCCATCATCGCCATTCACGCACCACTTAACCTAAGCATTGGCATCATCGGGATGGAGCTTGCCAAAGCCCACGGCGCGCCTGCCCGTGACGTTGCGCGCACCATATTTACCTCCACGATCAAAAACTCACTGATCATCGGTATTTCGCTTGGCTTTATCGTGAACCTCACCGGATTGACCGTGCCGAGTGTGCTGCAAGACGCCATTGATTTGATGATCCGCGCCGCCCTGCCTGCCGCACTTTTCGGACTTGGCGGCGTGTTGCACCGCTATAAACCCGAAGGTGATATGACCACGGTGCTTTACGTTGTGGCGCTATCGCTAGTGGTGCATCCCGTGATCGTTTACAGCGTTGGTCAACTGGTTGATCTGTCTACCTTCGAGATGCGCTCGGCTATCATTACCGCCGCCTCCGCCCCCGGTATCAACGCCTACTTATTTGCAAACATGTACGGGCGCGCAAAACGTGTAGCCGCCACATCGGTCCTTTTGGGCACTGCAGCGAACATGGGGTCTATCTGGGTCTGGTTGTTGATCTTGTCGTGACGCCTAATCAAGCGGTTCAAGAACTTCGACGTTGAGATACCCCTGATCAGGCCCCGCCCATTGGCGCGATTGCCACGCAAGCCCTGTACGCTCATCTACAAAATAGAGGTTGCGGAATCCGGCCCCTCCGCCCTCGCAAGTTTCGATCATTTGACGGGTTGTATAATTCAGCTCAGCCACTGTGATGCGCACCATGTCACCCGCACTGTAGCTACATCTGACATTCCAAGACTGTCCGTCAGGCCCGCGACCGGGGGTGAAATATGTTCGGCTAATTGCCTCTGGCCACCTATTTGGCGGGAGTGGAAAAGCGATCGGGTCGTTGCTTTCGACCTGCATTGGCAGCAAGTCAAACCCAAAGCCCTGAGTTGCCACGACCAACCCACCTTTGAGGGTAATTTGGCGTTTAGACGGTGTGAGGTATGACACACGATTACCGCGTGCACGGTTGGCCAGCGCCAGCGTTCTCAGCTTTTGATCAGGTGCCTCGACGCGGATAATCGCAAGATCAAGCACGTCAATTTGCGCACGTGAAATCTCAGCTTTTGAGACCTGTTGGCTTGCCCCCGCACGGCCATCCCGAAGCTGCTCACTAGCCAGCTTCCAAAGCTGGCCGTTGCTGCCCCCTGATGAGCAAGCGGTAGATAACAGCAGACATGCTCCAACAATCGCGCGCATCATTTCCAGAACTCCCCCCAGCTGTCGTATACGCGCTGATCACCCGCATCACGCACCTTGGGATAAAGCCGGTCAGACACATTCAACCGCGCACCAGCATCTCCGGAAATACCGCCCAAGCGCAGAGTGCTTTTCTGTGCGGTCGTGGTCGGTGCGACCCAACCCAGCGGAATCGAAACCCGTAGGCCCAACTTGAGTTGTTCGTCTTTGTTGGCTTCCGTGAGTGTCGCACTCAGCGACGTGTCCCAGCCGTTTGCATGATAGCGTGACAGGGTCACTGTGCCGCCCCAGTCTCCCGCTAGGTATTTACCAACATCTAACTGCGCAGAAACGCCCTTATACCCTGTGTCCCAATAGACCGACCCATGGCCAGTTGTGGCCGTGTAATCCACAAATTCGAACGGGTCGTCATAGTCACGTTTCTTCACTTCGTTCACTTCAATACCGAATGCCAAATTGCTCGCGTTTGGGGTCCACAAGATTTCGGCACTCGCACCGCCGTAACCACGCTCTAGAAGGCCAAACGAAAACCGCGAGTAAACCGTATCGGAAAGTTTGCGCTGATAAACAGCCGCAAGTTGCGTGAGTTGCACCGAACTGCGGTCATACGAGCTGTTGTCGCTGCGCGCCGTTGGCAACGCGGGTGCGGGGTCTTGATTTTTGTCCCCCGCCAACAAGTAATCAAGCACGCCCACAAAACTCAGGGATGGCGACACGGTGTATTTAACGAACGCATTTAGAACCGCCACTGGATCAAACTCATTGTCGGAAGTCACATCAAGCTGGATGCGCGGTGCGACAGACCAATAAAACCCTGGCTGCTGTTGTTGCTGCCAGTCCCATGTCTGGGCCCTATCAGACGCGCCTGTGATCCCTGTGTTGGCCAACACTTGCGATCCGCCCCGTGGCTGATCGACCAATTGATGGATGTCGTTACGCCGGATCGTAAAGGTTTTCGTGGGTAGATCGTTCAGGGTTAGCGAAATATCAAATACGTTGACGCTTTGCGGTGAGGTCGCCGCCAAGACACGCGCCGTGCGTCCAATCACTTTGGGCACTGCTGCATTGCTCCAAGACACAACACGGACCGCCGCAACGTCCCCGTCTAACTTTGCCTTTTGCAATTGAATGCCTTGTTCGGACAGCAACCCCGCCAAGCGGTCAAAATCAGGTGACGCCGCACTACCCCATGTTTGCGCCGCACCACTGCGCGCGCCAACAAATACAGGCGGAGCCCCAACAGGCTGTGCAACGCGTGGCCGGTTTGGGTTGCCAGAAAGGGTCAGCGTCACACCAACCGTATCGCCACCGCGCTGATAGGCCCCAAGTGTCAGTCCTTCACTGACCTCGTAACGCGCACCGAAATTGAACCGGCTATCTGGCATCAGTGCTTCGTTGGCAAAAGTATCGCTGCTGTATTCAGCGGCCAGTGAAAGCCCGTCTACTGGCGTGTGCCACAACAGGCCGGCAAAAACGCCAGCGTCTCCTTTGAACAGATGATCGAAACTGGCGCGCTTTGCGGTGTCAAACGCGGGACGCTGACCAAATGGTGCGGAAACATCTGCCGTCCCCCCGTAGCGCCCCCAGCCCAGACCGACGCTGGCCTCAACGGTCTGTGCCAGTGTTTTGCTCGCCACAATATACTCTGCCGCATCACGATCGTTTCCAAACAGCCCGTTAATGCCCACGCTGATCGCAGGCAAAACCCGACCTTCATCTGTCAGCGCATATTTCAGATTGAGCGAGGTATTCTCGGACGAAACCCCTGCTCCAATATCGTCGTACGTCGCGAAGCTAAGCGAGGTTTGAAGCCTTGGCAGCGCTTGGAACGTGAAGTTAAGCGTAGAAAGGTGTTTGTCACGCGCAATGCTTAACGCGCTTTCAGCATCCGGCAACATGAACGCATCAGGCATATCAATAAGCCCCGAAACACCCCGTGGCGTAAGGTTCAAGTCCGCGGCCCCCAGAACCGATGGGACCAAAATAAACACCAATGTTGTTGATAACCGCTTCACCCGCGCACCCCTTACATCACCCCGCCGTCAAGCGTATACTACAGCTGTAACGTAGCCGATGGATTGCAAACACGCAATTCAGACTTAACGAGTACGCAAAAATGTCGCCCACTTCTCCATTGGATATTTTTTTCGCTATCGAGGCCGGTGAAACCGCAAAAGATATCGAAACAACATTGCGCCATTTTGGGGCTGCTCTGGAAGGCTGCAGCGGACGGGCACACCTGATGGTGCTCATCAGTGAAGGTACATCACAGGCGAAGGTTCAGGCGGAAACAGTCGTCAATAATATCAACTGCGCGCAGATCGAGATTGTCAGCATAGCTGCGTCCGATTGGCACGAAACATATCGCACGGCGCGCGCACATTTTAGCCAGAGTGGCCGCGAGTGGTTTGCATTCTTTGGGTTCGGTTTAACGCCGGATCCCGACTGGCTTGCTGAAATACAAAGAGCGGCAAGCCTTTGGCCTGACAGAGCCGCGTTTTTTGGTCCCGTAGATAACGACTGCAAGCAAACATCTGGGATTTACGATGGCATTTCCTACGGCGAGGAAGCCACTGTGCTGTGGCAAGCAAATCACGTCATAAAAGCCCCACTGCTTCAGCTGTGGCCGCTTGGCGCAGATCACGCCACTTTCGTCCCGTTCGCACACGTTAGGGATCACACCTCGACCAAAACCATACGGCACCTTCAACACCTGTCGGTTCATGATCCACAAATTGAACAAAACTCAAAACGCCTAAGAAACGAACCTCTCAAAATATGGATAAGCGCTGCGTCGAAAGGCCTTAACTTCGGCTGGAAACTACTTGAAGAAACAGGATTTTATATTGTGCGGGGTCGCTTGAGAACGGCCCATGTAGCCCGTGAAAGACTGAGATTGACCCGCGCATGGACAGCAGGTCTAGCCACTCTTTCGCCGCAACTTCAACTGCGAAAACTGCCCTCAGCAGACCTTCCTGTCGCAGCGCACGCCTGTCGCCCATCAAAAAAACGTGGCAAAATCAGCATTGTGATGTGCACCCACAACCGCCCAGAGCTTTTCAAGCGTGCAATGCGCTCACTTTCGATGATGATCCCGTGCAGAGATCACGACGTGGATGTCATCGTGGTTGAGAACGAACAACACCCAAAAGTTCAGCAGTGGCTCGTCGCGCAAGCGTGGCCCTGGCCGGTCATTCATGTTTTGGAGACCAAGCAAGGGTTAGCACACGCACGCAACAGGAGCTTGGACGTGGCGGATGCCCGAGGCAGCCAATGGGTCGCCAGTTTCGATGATGACCAAGAAGCTGATCCTGCTTGGCTGCTCGAGTATGAGCGCGCAATCGCGTCATATCCAACCGCACGCGCATTTACGGGCCCGTATGTGTTCCGATACCCAAAGGGCCTATCGGCATTTCGGCACAGAACAGAAATGTCTGGCTACCGGCTTGGCCAGCCAATGACGATTGCCGCAACTGGAAACGCGCTCTTCCACCGCGATCTGTTTGGGGCGGAGGCCGCGGGGCTTCGATTTGATAACCGCTTCAACAAAACAGGCGGTGAAGATACCGCGTTTTCCAAGTCAGTACTCAAAATGGGACAGAAGATACGTTGGGTGCCATCTGCAAAAATATCCGAGGACGTGGACAGAGATCGGACAACGCTGCAGTATCTCGCGCGCCGAACAACTCGCAACGCCCTAAACGCAAGTGTTATTCAGAGAAGCAACTATGGAACTGCCCAAGGATTGCTGCGCGACATAATACAAATCTACCGATCTATAATCCTGACCCTACTCGCCGTTTTATGTGCGCTCATGTTTTTGCCCTTTTACCCCAGACGGGCAAAAGCGCATTTGGGCGACGTAGTGATCTGGCTCTCGCGCACTAAAGGCATCGTGCTAAGTTACTTTGGCAAATCAATTGAAGCCTACGGCACAACCACCGACAAAAATTAAAACTTGGCAAAAAAGGCCTATCTGATAAGGTTAATCAGGTATTAACGAGTTGGTGAGCAAGATGAAAAAACTACTAATAGTCACTGTTGGATTGGGAATTGCAGGTTTTGCAGCATATGCAGGCGGGCTCGCGGAAGGCCTTGTCGATCCAGAAGTGTTGGAACCAGAAGACGATGGTATCGGTTGGCTCTTGCCAACGTTGCTGTTGATCGGGGTAGCTGCACTAGTAGCGTCGAACGACGACGGCACCTAAGGCCGTCATCACAATACAATCCATTACTTTGGCCCTGACGTTAAGTTGTTGGGGCCTTTTTGATGGGAAACTGCTTTGGAAATCTACAATGGTGCGGTCGGGGGGACTCGAACCCCCACGAGTGTTACCTCACAGCGACCTCAACGCTGCGCGTCTACCAATTCCGCCACGACCGCATGTTCATGTGCTTGGTATGGGCGCGGCTTAGACAAACTGCGGCGGCCTTACAAGTCAAAAAATGCACGTCACTCATGACAATCTCAACATGGCCTGATATTGCCTTGCAAAATTGCCGCTGCGCCATCGGATTGTCAGTAGGCAGGGATACCCAAGCTAGGAAATTCTAAATGGTCGAATGGATTACCTCCACGTCTTTGGTCTCATATGACGCGGCTTGCGCTGAGATGGAGCGACGTGTCGCAGGGATCATCGACGGTTCGATGAACGAGGCGATCTGGCTGCTTGAACACCCTCCTCTTTACACTGCAGGCACATCGGCGGACCCAAGTGATTTGACCGACCCGAACCGTTTTGACGTGTTTGAGAGTAAGCGTGGCGGACAGTATACATATCACGGGCCGGGACAGCGGGTCATTTACACTATGCTTGATGTGAACAAACGGGGCCGTGATGTGCGAGCATTTGTACAATCTCTGGAAGCTTGGGTGATTGACGCATTAGGCGAGTTCAATGTGACCGGTCATATTCGTGACGGTAGGGTTGGCGTTTGGGTAGAGCGGCCTGAAAAGCCGCTTGGCCCCAATGGTGACATGGTTGAGGATAAAGTGGCCGCGATTGGAATTCGCCTGCGCAAGTGGGTCAGCTTTCATGGCATTTCAATCAATGTTGAACCGGATTTGTCGCATTTTGACGGTATTGTGCCCTGCGGAATTACAGAGCACGGTGTCACATCACTAGTGGATTTGGGCCTTCCTGTTACGATGGATGACCTCGACGTCGCCCTACGCAAAACGTTTGAGACGCATTTTCCCGCGATTATTTAAATAACAAAGCACTGAAATACCAAAAACAAGCCGCTGCTACTGGTCAGATTTCCAACGTATACAATTGTTTACAATTCTAAACTGGCGGTAAAATCAGATGTTTAGATCGTTCCAGCTTGAATGACCTGCGCCATTTTAGCCCACATTTTACGGCGTATTAACATTGCTCTGATAGCGGCTGTGCCTTAGTAACGGGTCAGAATACCCTCCACGAGTCGCTTCGTGGGGTGATATACATTGGGAACCAACAAAAACGGAGGCACCGGACATGGCAGACGCCGCCATTCACGGCCACGACGCTGAGCACGAAGACAATCGCGGGTTCTTTACCCGTTGGTTTATGTCTACAAACCACAAAGATATCGGCATTCTTTACCTATTTGCAGCAGGTATCGTCGGTTTCATTTCCGTAGCATTCACAGTTTACATGCGCCTCGAGCTCATGGAACCTGGCGTGCAATACATGTGTCTTGAAGGCGCACGTTTCCTCGCATCTGAGGCAACTTGTACGCCAAACGGTCACCTGTGGAACGTCATGATCACCTACCACGGTGTTTTGATGATGTTCTTTGTTGTTATCCCCGCCTTGTTTGGTGGTTTTGGTAACTACTTCATGCCATTGCAAATTGGCGCGCCAGACATGGCCTTCCCACGTTTGAACAACTTGTCATTCTGGTTGTTCATCGCAGGTACGTCACTGGGTGTCGCATCAATGTTGGCGCCAGGCGGCAACGGCCAATTGGGCTCAGGCGTTGGTTGGGTTTTGTATCCACCGCTTTCAACGTCAGAAGCCGGCATGTCGATGGACTTGGCAATCTTTGCTGTACACGTTTCCGGTGCGTCATCGATCCTAGGTGCGATCAACATCATCACCACGTTCTTGAACATGCGTGCACCGGGTATGACGCTGCACAAAGTACCACTTTTTGCATGGTCGATTTTTGTAACTGCATGGTTGATCCTTCTGGCACTGCCCGTGCTTGCAGGTGCGATCACAATGTTGCTGACAGACCGCAACTTTGGCACGTCCTTCTTCCAGCCTGATGGTGGTGGCGACCCTGTCCTCTACCAACACATTTTGTGGTTCTTCGGACACCCGGAAGTGTACATCATCATTCTGCCGGGCTTTGGTATCATCAGCCACATCATCGCAACATTCTCGCGCAAGCCGATCTTTGGTTACCTGCCAATGGTCTACGCGATGGTCGCAATTGGTGTCTTGGGCTTCGTTGTCTGGGCGCACCACATGTACACAGTCGGCATGTCACTGACGCAACAGTCATACTTCATGATGGCGACGATGGTGATTGCGGTACCGACCGGCGTGAAGATCTTTAGCTGGATCGCAACGATGTGGGGCGGCTCTGTTGAGTTCAAAACACCTATGCTTTGGGCGTTCGGCTTCTTGTTCCTCTTCACCGTCGGTGGTGTAACAGGCATCGTATTGTCACAAGCCGGTGTAGACCGCGCCTACCATGACACATACTATGTGGTTGCTCACTTCCACTACGTGATGAGCCTTGGTGCGGTGTTCTGCATCTTCGCAGGTATCTACTTCTACCTGCCGAAAATGTCTGGCCGCATGTACCCCGAGTGGGCTGGTAAACTGCACTTCTGGGCAATGTTCATTGGCGCGAACCTGACATTCTTCCCGCAGCACTTCCTGGGCCGTCAGGGTATGCCGCGTCGCTACATCGACTACCCCGAAGCGTTCGCGACTTGGAACTATGTCTCATCGATCGGTGCATTCCTGTCGTTTGGTTCGTTCCTCTTCTTCATCGTGGTTCTGTTCTACACCTTGCTTGCTGGACGCCGCGTGACAGAAGCGAACCCATGGAACGAGTATGCAGATACGCTGGAGTGGACACTTCCATCACCACCCCCAGAGCATACGTTTGAAATTCTTCCAAAGCAGGAAGACTGGGACAAAGGCCACGCGCACTAGGCATTGTAGCCCACGACGAAACAAGAAAGCCCCCGCCCTTATCGGCGGGGGCTTTTTCTTTTTGAGCCGATGGAAGTCATCCATTCTGACCTGCGGCAAAACATACAGTGGAAAAGCGGTGGTCAGCATTGCTAACTCGCAAGAGCAGCCTAACTTCTGGGAGAGAATAGACACGCAAGCGACAGACGACATGCCCTATCAAATTACCAACCAGACCCCTTGCACCATAACACTTTGGCCTCACCAATCGATGACACCACAAGGCTTCGTCTGGTTCATCGGCATTACCAGCAGCCTGATTTTTCTGCCCGCAATCGCCATTCTGGGCAGCCCCGTTGTTTGGGGTCTGCTGCCATTCTTTATCATCGCACTTTGGGCAGTTTGGAGCGCGATCCGCCGCAACCAGAAAGATGCCGCGGTGCGCGAAACGCTTATAATTGATTGTGAAACAACTGCTTTGTCGCGGATCAACCCACGTGCACCGGCCCAAAACTGGCAAGCTAACACCTACTGGGTCAGCGCACACATGCACACCAAGGCCGGACCCGTAGAAAACTATGTTACGTTGAAAGGCGCCAACCGCGAGGTCGAGCTTGGCGCGTTTTTATCAGCTGATGAGCGCGTCACACTCTATGATGACGTGCAACGCCTACTCAAAGAGCACCGTGAAGCGACCCCTAGCTATTCAGCTGATCCTTGACCATCGGGCCAACACTGCCAAAGTCCATCTGGCCGGTGTAGGCAGCTTTCAACGCTGCCATCACTTTACCCATATCACGGATGCCCTCTGCCCCGGTCGTGCGAATGGCTTCTTGAACCGCTGCTGCGGTTTCGTCCGCATCAAGTTGCTTTGGCAAATAATCTTCGATGATCGAGATTTCCTGCAGTTCTTTTTCCGCAAGCTCCAGACGCCCGCCCTCTTCATAGGCTTTGGCACTTTCTTTGCGCTGCTTGACCATCTTGCCCAAAATAGACGTGATATCGGCATCGCTCACAGAGACCACCTCATCAGATCCACGCGCAGCAATCTCACGATCTTTGATCGCGGCGTTCACCAACCGCAGCGTTGACAAGCGGGCAGTATCTTTCGCCTTCATCGCCTCTTTCAGCGCGGCAGAAATCTGTTCTTTCATTGTCATGGCAGGACCTAATATGTCAGTTAAGTTAAAGGACTAAGGTATAGGCGCAACAGCGTTACAACTCAAGCCCGACGAGAAGTCCGCAAGTCATTGATAAATATATGTAATTATATATTCACCCAATGCACAGACCGCCTGTTGACGCCCTTACGCCAAGTGCCTATGTTCCGCCAAGTTTGACCTGATGAACCGGAATCTGCGCCATGACTGACACGTCTCACCCCACAGCTTGCCTCGCCCTTGCGGATGGAACGTTGTTCTACGGATTTGGCTTCGGTGCGGAAGGCATCGTCGAAGCTGAACTTTGCTTCAACACGGCAATGACTGGCTACCAAGAAATCATGACAGACCCGTCATACGCCGGCCAGATTGTTACTTTTACGTTCCCACACATTGGCAACACAGGCATCACACCAGAAGATGATGAGCACGCAGACCCAATCGCGGCCGGCATGGTTGTGAAGTGGGACCCCACAGACGCATCGAACTGGCGCTCGACACAAGAGCTTGGCGAGTGGCTTAGCGCACGCAACCGCATGGGGCTGGGCGGCGTTGATACACGCGCCCTCACCCGCGCTATACGCCACCAAGGCGCGCCACATGTGGCGATGGAATACCGCGCAGATGGAAAATTCGACATTGAAGCGCTTGTTGCGAAAGCCCGTGATTTCAAGGGCCTCGAAGGGCTTGACCTCGCAAAAGACGTCACATGTGCACAAAGCTACACTTGGGACGAAATGCGGTGGGCTTGGCCCGATGGCCACGCAAAACGCAGCGAAGCTGGCTTCAAAGTAGTCGCCCTAGATTTCGGCGCAAAACGTAACATATTGCGGTGCCTTGCGTCTGCGGGATGTGATGTAACTGTTCTACCCGCAACAGCGACAGCAGAAGAAGTGTTGGCACACAAACCCGACGGTGTGTTCTTGTCAAACGGTCCGGGCGATCCGGCAGCGACGGGTACTTACGCTGTACCAATGATCAAAGACGTTTTGGCGCAATCTAACATTCCGGTCTTTGGTATCTGTCTGGGTCACCAAATGTTGGCTCTCGCCCTTGGTGCACAAACTGTGAAAATGAACCACGGGCACCACGGCGCCAACCACCCTGTTAAGGATTTGGAGACAGGCAAAGTTGAGATCACCTCAATGAACCACGGCTTCACGGTTGATAGCCAGACACTACCCGACGGCGTGCTTGAAACGCATGTTTCTTTGTTTGACGGGTCTAACTGTGGCATCCGAATGGCTGATCGGCCCGTGTTCAGCGTGCAATACCACCCTGAGGCAAGCCCGGGCCCGATGGACAGTTATTACCTGTTTGAACGGTTTGTAGAGCACATGTCTGAGCAGGCAAAAACATCTGCTTGAACAGTTTGGGTTTAACGACTCTTTAAGGATCAGACGCCATCACTAACACGCAGCTTATTGCGGCTGTGCGTTAGTAAAGAGTTGTCATGTCATCCCATCCACTTGCCCTTGTTGAGGGGCAATCACGACATTCGTTTGGTTCGGTAAGAAGCGGCTCTCATGACGCAAGTAGCCCCTTGCTTGATGTGATGCTTGACCTCGGAACACTTGCACCAGCCGACGCGCAAGAAGTTGCTAACAATGCACGGCATGATTGGACGCCAACCTGCGAATATGTTCATTCTATGTTCATGCTTGACGAGGCGGATATCCTGCGCGCTCAAAGCCTTAAAAGCGGTGCACGTATCGTTGATCCCGCAACTCCGTTCCGCCAACCCGAGTTGCTTGAAGATGTAGACATCAGGAAATGCATTAAGAAAGCCATCATTCCACTACGTAACGTGGGCTCCGCTACTTTAGTCGTAACATCATCACCTACAAGCTTTGCTGCGGACACTGCACATTTACCCGATCACCTGCATCCGCTCAAAATGGCACTGGCAACGCGCCATCAGATCACAGATGTCATCGCCAATGATCACAAAACACGGCTGGCTGAACTGGCCGAAAGTCGTGTTCATTCCGAAGATAGTTGCCGGCATTTAAGTAAGCCCGCATCAAGAACCGCAAAAACTCTCTGGCTCTTGGGCTTTGGCAGCGTCGCTTTGTTTATGCCAAAGGTCCTATTTGCAGCGCTCATTGGCTGGGCCATTCTCAGCATGTTCGCAGTTCTTGCGCTCCGCGTTTGGGCCAGCATTGTTTACCTGTGCCAAAACCTCAAACCGCGGGAAGAGACCGCACTCTTTCAATTACCAACAGTATCAATTCTTGTTCCCCTTCTGAATGAGCGCAACATCGCCGGACAGCTGGTCAGACAGCTTAGCCGCCTCGATTATCCCCGTGAAAAGCTTGACGTGTGCTTGATCACCGAAGCCAGCGATAAGGTAACCCAAACCACATTGCGCGAGACGATTTTGCCCCATTGGATACGGGTTCACGAAGTTCCTAAGGGCAGCCTTAAAACCAAACCACGCGCGATGAATTACGCACTCGATTTTTGTCGTGGCAGCATCATCGGAATTTATGATGCCGAAGATGCGCCTGAACCAGATCAGCTGCTCAAGATTGTCCATGGCTTTGCCAACCGGCCTGCCGAGGTAGCATGCCTGCAAGGTGCTCTCGATTTCTATAACCCAAAACAAAACTGGATGTCGCGCTGCTTTACCCTCGAATACGCCACGTGGTTCAGACTAATCTTGCCAGGCTTCCAAGCCCTCGGACTGCCAATTCCACTGGGTGGCACAACAGTTTTCTTTCGCAGGCACGTCCTTGAGGAATTAGGCGGATGGGACGCGCACAACGTGACCGAAGACGCCGAACTCGGCATGCGTTTGGCCAAAGCAGGCTACAGAACCGAATTGATTGATACCACGACCTATGAGGAAGCGTGCTGCGCGCCGCGCGCTTGGATCCGTCAACGCTCAAGATGGCTAAAGGGATACGCCGCCACATATATGGTGCTAATGAAGGATCCAAAGGCACTTTTCATGCAATTAGGATGGCGTGGCTTTTTGGGCGTACAGCTGATCTTTTTGTGCACGCTTAGCCAATTCGCATTGGCACCCCTGATTTTGGGCTTGTGGCTCCTGCCCGTTCAAGAGGTGGCTTCAAGCACGGGTATCAGCTGGCTAACAAGTGCAATCGTGGCGATGTTCATCATGGCTGAGGTTGCCAACATCACCGTCACAGCACTTGCAACCCGAAGGGCGGAACATCGTCGGTTTTGGATATGGATACCCACACTACACGCCTATTTCTTCTTGGCGTCACTGGCCTGCTACAAAGCCCTGTGGGAGCTCATTCGCGATCCGTTCTACTGGGATAAAACAAGCCATGGCAAATCCCTCAGACGTGCCCAGCCATCGCCATCGGGCGCTAAACCCCCGTTGCCTCGACCGCTTCGGCGTCCGCACGTAAGCGCGTCTGAAACGCCACCGAAATATGTTCGCGCAGAGCCTGATAAGCACGGTCGCCGTCACCGGTTTCAATAGCCGAAACGATCGCATCGTGTTCTTCAAGGGCAAGCTTGTCGCGCCCCTCGATCGCAAGTGATGTGGTCGCCAACAGCGCCATAGAGCGGTGAACAAGATCAAGCTGACGCACCAAAAAGCGGTTATGACTGGCCAAGTGAATTTGCTTGTGGAACCTACGATTGGCCCGCGACAACGCAGACGGGTCGCCCATCAGCTTATGATCTTCGTCGACCATTTCACGCAGAACTTTCACTTCTTCAGGTGTGGCATGGCGTGCGGCCAACTGCGCAGCCAAACCCTCAAGTTCTGCCCGCACCACGTAAAGCTCTGCCAACTGATTGTGATCCAGCGACGCAACAATCAGACTTCGCCCATCACGGGTCAAAAGGCTTTGTGTCTCAAGGCGCTGTAACGCTTCGCGAATAGGTGTCCGAGATACGCCAAACCGGTCAGCCAACTCACTCTCAACCAAGCGCGATCCGGGCTTATAAACGCCTACATCAATCGCATCGAGGATCAGGTCATATGCATCTTTTTGATTTGGTTTCAACATTTTGGCGTCCGTTCTTCGTGCGTTCCCTGACCCTAGCCCGACAGTTCGCACGCTGGCAACCCGTTTGCCATTGACCCGCAGTGTGACACAAGTACGGTCCGCCCATGACACACAACCTTCGCGACACTTTCAGTGATACCCAGACTTGGGTGTTTGACCTCGACCACACGCTTTACCCGCCCGATGTTCCGCTGTTTGCCCAAATGGAAGTGCGCATGGTGGACTACATGTGCCGCATTTTGCATCTGGACCGTGACACAGCGAATGCCCTGCGCGCCGACTACTGGCGCGATCACGGGACCACATTAGCTGGCCTCATGGCAGAGCATCAGATTGATCCGGACCCGTTTCTTTGGGACGTACATCAGCTTGATTTCAGCGTTGTCCCCCAAAGCCCAACCCTACGCGATCTGATCACGCGGCTGGATAACCGCAAGATCATCTACACCAACGGAACCGCACCTTACGCCAAAGACGTTACCACAGCGCGCGGCATCGCGGGGCTGTTTGATGCAATCTACGGCGTCGAGCACGCGCATTACCATCCCAAGCCCAACCGCGCTGCTTTTGAAGCGGTTTTCTCACTCGACGGGTTCGACCGAGCGAAAGCGGTCATGTTCGAGGACGACCCCCGTAACCTTGAGGTCCCGAAGGAAATGGGGCTTACCACAGTACTGATAAGCCCAACGCCCAACCACAGCACCTTTATTGATTATCAGGCCGCTGACTTGGAAGAATTTTTGTCGCAGATCGCCTAAGGCACCTTTCCCTCACCGCATCGCGGGCCTACTTTACAAGTATGGAACGTACAAAAATCGACATTCTCATATCAGGCGGTGGCATCGCAGGCCTGACGGCAGCTGCTGCATTCGGCACGGCCGGATTTTCTGTAATTTGTGTCGATCCGACGGCCCCAGTGACCGAACGCAACACGGATGGAAGCGATCTGCGCAGTACCGCACTGTTGCAGCCCGCCCGTGACTTTTTGGAAACTGCGGGCATTTGGGCCAAACTCAACCCCCACGCCAGTCCCTTGCAAACGATGCGTATTGTGGATGCCGGCGGCGAAGTTGCAGAGCCCCGCCTCACCCGTGACTTTGACGCCTCCGATATTTCCGACAGGCCCTTTGGCTGGAACCTACCCAATTGGCTGCTGCGCCGTGAAATGTTGGCCCGCCTTGATGAATTGCCGAACGTCACGTTTCGGCCGGGCGTCGGCACCAAAACACTACTCACACGCCAAAGCGAAGCGCTTGTCAGCCTGAGAGATGACACTCAGGTATCTGCACGATTGGTGATTGGCGCAGATGGCCGCAACAGCCCTGTGCGCCGCGCCCACGGGATTGGGGCACGCACAACTCGATATGGTCAAAAAGCGCTGGCTTTTGCAGTCAACCATCCGATTCCGCATGAAGGTGTCAGTACAGAGGTGCATCGTACTGGGGGGCCGTTCACGTTGGTACCGCTGCCGGATTACAACGGGATGCCGTCTTCGGCGGTGGTTTGGATGGAACGCGGCGCGCGTGCCAAAGAGCTTTATGAGATGCCAGAAGATGCGTTCAACGACGCCATGTCAGAGCGGTCCTGCCACCTGTATGGCCCACTGACCCTTGCGACCCGGCGCACAATTTGGCCGATCATCAGCCAAATCAGCGATCGTTTTTATGCAGAACGCACCGCTCTTATTGCAGAAGCCGCCCATGTGGTGCCGCCGATCGGTGCACAGGGCTTGAACATGTCCATCGGGGATATGGCAGCGCTGTTAGAGTTGTCTCTGAAGGACCCATCCAAGCTGGGTGAGCCTGAGATGCTCGGGCAGTACGAGCGCAAACGCATGACTGAAGTCAAAGCGCGGGTAACAGGTGTCGACGCGCTTAACCGTGCCTCAATGATGGCAGCTCGGCCTTTGCGCGATGCGCGCGCCGCGGGGGTTGCCACGCTTTATTCGCTGGCGCCGGTTCGCAAAACGTTGATGCAGCTCGGTCTTGGGGCGCGCGGCTGATACAGCAGCCAAGCGACATATCACAACGGACCGGGCAAGCGCTCCTCTGACAGAAGCACGTTGGCCTCAACATCACCTGCACCGGGAAGGGTCATGATACGGCGCCGCAAAATACGCTCAAAATCCGCCAAATCCCGCGCAACCACCCTGAGCCGGTAGTCATAAAGCCCCAACATATGCTCAGCCGTTTGCACTTCGGGAATTGCGATAACAGCACGTTCAAAATCATCCAGGCTAACCCGCCCTTTGGTCGCCAGCTTAACGCCCAAAAACACCGTTACACCAAAGCCCAACTTTTCGGCATCAAGCTTTACGCGCCGTCCTTTGAAAACGCCTGCCGCCTGTAGCTTTTGCAATCTGCGCCACGTGGCTGGTTGGCTTAGCCCCAAATCACGGCCCAACGCACCCGCAGATTGCGTAGCGTCCCGCTGCATCGCCTTGACCAAAGCCATGTCGATCTCGTCCCAGCTCACAACGGCAACCTTTCATCTGATTTAAGCGTCGACACCAACATCAACGCCTCAATATCCGAGATATGCGGCAGTGTTAGGATGCGGTCCCGGTAAAGCATCTGATAGTGTGCCATATCCCGCGCGACCACGAAAAGCCGCACATCTACGCGCCCCAAAAACGTCTGAATTTCAGTGACTTCAGGCACATCACGGGCGGCGGCGTGAAATTCATCAAACGCACGCGCTTGGGTTTTATCAAGGGTGATGCGCAACGAAACGGACACCTCAAACCCAAGTGCCGCCCAATCGACCACAGCCTCTTGCCCGCGGTACAGCCCAGCATCACGCAACTTATCAAGTCTGCGCGTCACTTTGGCAGCCGTCAGACCACACCGGTCAGCAATTTCATGCATTGCAGCATCTGGCGTGTACTGCAATGTGCGCAGAATGCGTCTATCAAGGTCATCAAGCATGAATTTATCTATAAAGTAATTTCCGACGAATGAAACTGTCGACAATAGTCACAAAAATTATATTTCTAACATCGTAATTGTCTTGGGCAGGCCGTAGAAGGTACGCAGACATTCACAAAGCACTCAGACCAAAGGAATTTGATATGCGCGTTTATTACGATCGCGATTGCGATGTTAACCTGATCAAAGACAAAAAAGTAGCCATCCTCGGTTACGGCAGCCAAGGCCACGCTCACGCGCTTAACCTGCGCGATTCAGGTGCGAAAAACCTTGTTGTTGCTCTGCGCGAAGGCTCACCTTCCGCGAAGAAAGCCGAAGGCGAAGGCCTTAAAGTTATGGGCATCGCCGAAGCCGCAGCTTGGTGTGATGTGATCATGTTCACAATGCCCGACGAGCTTCAGGCAGAAACATACAAAAAATACGTCCATGACAACATCAAGCCAGGCTCCGCAATCGCGTTTGCCCACGGCCTGAACGTACACTTTGGTTTGATTGAGCCAAAAGAAGGCGTCGACGTGATCATGATGGCCCCCAAAGGCCCAGGTCACACAGTACGCGGCGAATACACCAAAGGCGGCGGCGTGCCATGCTTGGTAGCGGTACATGAAAATGCATCAGGCAAAGCCCTTGAAATCGGTCTGTCATACTGTTCCGCAATCGGTGGCGGCCGTTCAGGCATCATCGAAACCAACTTCCGTGAAGAGTGTGAAACTGACCTCTTTGGTGAGCAGGCAGTCCTTTGTGGTGGCCTTGTTGAGCTGATCCGCGCAGGCTTCGAAACACTTGTTGAAGCAGGCTATGCACCAGAAATGGCGTACTTTGAGTGCTTGCACGAAGTGAAGCTGATCGTTGATCTGATCTATGAAGGCGGCATCGCCAACATGAACTACTCTATCTCCAACACAGCTGAGTACGGCGAATACGTCAGCGGCCCACGCGTGCTGCCATACGACGAGACAAAAGCCCGCATGAAAGCGATCCTGACAGACATCCAAACAGGTAAGTTTGTGCGTGACTTCATGCAGGAAAACGCTGTTGGTCAGCCGTTCTTCAAAGGCACACGCCGTATCAACGACGAGCACATGATCGAAGAAACTGGTGCGAAACTGCGCGAAATGATGCCGTGGATTTCTGCTGGTAAAATGGTCGACAAAGAAAAGAACTAAGGTCTCTTACCTTGTTCACTTGGGCCTCCGCATCTGCGGGGGCCTTTTTCGTTTGTGTTTGCCCGCACAGGCGCATTTAACTCTCGCCACTGGACCAAAGCGCGCCTAGTGTCAGCCCATGAGTAACACCATCCCCACCCCCGAAAATCCCGGTGCATTTAACTGGTTCCTGATCTGCTTTCTGGGCGTAATTTGGGGTAGCGCATTCATGAGCATCAGCATGGCGTTACAAGAATACCCGCCATTTACTCTGGCAGCACTGCGCGTCTTTTTCGGCGCAATCGTTTTGTGCATCATGGGCGTCATCATGGGCCAGCCAATCACGCGTATCCATCAGACCGCGGGGTTATCTGGATGGGGCTACAGCGCGGTCATTGGTTTTATCACCGTTACCGCACCGTTTTTGCTGCTGTGTTGGGGTATTCAATACGTGCCATCCGCGTTCGCTGGTGTCGCGATGGGGGCCATTCCGCTCATTATCTTGCCGCTTGCCTATATCTTCTCACCTGAGGAAGGCATCGGCCCACGTCGCATTATCGGTGTGGTGCTGGGCTTTGCTGGATTGGCGCTGCTGTTGGGAAAAGGCGCGCTTGAGACCACATCTGCCCAGACGTTTTGGGGACAGCTTGCCTGTCTTGCAGCGGCTGCGTGTTATGCGGTCGGCTCAATTATTACCCGGCGTGCGCCGCGCATCCCGCCCGTGGCATTCGCCAGTGGCACGCTAGCAGTCGGTGCTGCGATGCTGATCCCATTTGCAATTATTGCCGAAGGTATGCCACGTTTCAGCTGGAGTTTTGAGACCTTAACGGTCTTTTATCTTGCTGCCCTGCCAACTGGCTTGGCCGCGGCAATCCGTGTGATTGTTGTGCAATCAGCGGGCTCCGTCTTTATGTCACTGACGTCTTATCAAGTGCCAATCTGGTCAGCCGTATTTGGGATCGTACTGCTTGGCGAGGCCCTATCAGCACAGCTCTTCATTGCCCTCGCGCTCATCCTTCTGGGTATCGGCATCAGCCAATGGCGCAGCTTGGTTCTGGTCGCGCAAAGTATCCGTTCAGAGAAGTGACAGCCTAGGACACTTGCGCTGCGATCTCATCGACAACACCCTGCACAACTGTTTCAAGAAGGGTCGCATCTTCGCATTCGGCCATGACGCGGATCAACGGCTCTGTCCCTGATTTACGGATAAGTAACCGCCCCTTGCCAACAAGCTCAGCCTCAGCCGCAGCAATCGCCTGCTGAACTGACGCGGCTTCAAGCGGCGCTGTTCTGCTTGGGTAGCGCACGTTCTTCAAAAGCTGTGGCACAGTCTCAAACGTACTCGACAAATCAGACGCACTGTGACCGGTGCGGATCATTTCACACATAAATTGCAGCCCCGCCAACAAGCCGTCGCCGGTTGTGGCATAGTCCGTCATCACAATGTGGCCCGATTGCTCACCGCCCAAATTAAACCCGCCTTTGCGCATCGCTTCAACCACATGCCGGTCACCAACCGCCGTACGCAACAAGGTCATCCCGCGATCCGCTAGGTACCGCTCAAGACCAAGGTTCGACATCACTGTGGCCACCAAAGTACGCGCATTCAGACGCCCTGCAGACGCCCATGAGCCTGCCAAAAGCGCCATCAACTGATCGCCGTCCGCGATGCGGCCCTTTTCATCGATGATCATCACGCGGTCTGCGTCGCCATCAAGACAAATGCCCAGATCCGCACCACTTTCAATCACAGCTTGCGCCGCCATATGCGGTGCAGTCGAGCCGCAGTTGTCGTTGATGTTGAACCCATTTGGCGATGTCCCAACGGGGATCACATCAGCGCCAAGTTCCCATAAAATCTCAGGCGCCGTTCGGTGCGCCGCACCATTCGCGCAATCAATCACAACTTTCAGCCCTTGCAACGAAATACCTGCAAGCGATGTTTTCAGGCGCTCACCATAGCGGAAACGACCCTCATCAATACGCTTGGCGCGGCCAATATTGTCAGGTTGCGCGGGGCTGGTGCCTTCGTGAACCAGTTGCTCAATCGCGGCCTCTGCCTCATCTGACAACTTAAACCCGTCAGGGCCAAAAAGCTTGATACCGTTATCCATATGCGGGTTATGGGAGGCGGAAATCATCACGCCCACATCCGCGCGCATGGATGTCGTTAGCATCCCCACCGCCGGCGTGGGCACCGGGCCTAGCAGGAAACAATCCATGCCTGTGCTGGTAAATCCAGCCGTCAAAGCGTTCTCAAACATGTAGCCCGACAGGCGGGTGTCTTTGCCGATCACGACGCGGTGACGTTTGTTGTCACGGCGAAAGTACCGCCCCGCCGCCGCGCCAAGGCGCAAAGCCATCTCAACGGTCATAGGATATTGGTTCGCCGTGCCGCGCACCCCGTCGGTGCCAAACAGTTTCGCAGTCATATTTAGTACCCGTTAGCTACAAATTGCGCCGGCCATATCAAAAGCTGCGCGTGTCGCCTCTATATCATGAACGCGGGTGATCTGAACCCCTTGCCGAAACCCTTCAAGCGCCACCGCGACAGAACCAATAACCCGCTGGTCTGCTTGGGGGGCATTTGTAATTGTGCCAATAAAACGTTTGCGCGACGCCCCAAGCAAGATCGGGCACCCAAGGCTGTGTAGCACGCTCAGCCGTTTCAACAGCGCCAGATTATGCTCAAGCGTTTTGCCAAAACCAATGCCAGGGTCAATCCAGATATCTGTGCGCGCAATCCCACACGCCACAGCCGCCTCAATGCGCTCAGACAAAAAGTCATACACATCAAGCACAACGTCGTCGTACTGCGGATCGTCCTGCATCGTCTCAGGATCCCCGCTTGCGTGCATCAAGCAGATAGGCGCACCGGACGACGCGGTGACTGCGCCCATAGCCGGATCGTGGGTCATCGCGTAGACATCATTGACCAAAGTTGCACCCGACGCCAAAGCCGCCTCGGCAACATCTGCTTTTCGTGTGTCGATGCTGATTGGCGTGTATGCTGTTGCGTCGTGATTTCGCAAAGCTGAAATCACGGGAACCGTGCGCCCGATCTCAACGTGGCTGGGGACATAGGCCGCACCGGGCCGCGTACTTTCTCCGCCGATATCCAGCATATCCGCGCCAGCTTTCTGCATCTCAATCGCGTGATTTACTGCTTCATCAAAACCTTCAAACTTACCGCCATCGGAAAAGCTGTCTGGCGTGACATTGAGAATACCCATGATATTGGCACGCGCCATATCAAGCCCCGCAACCTGCCCACGCGGGGACGTAAGACGCGATAGAACATGATCTGGCACGTCAGCCGCCGGGATGATGCGCGGTATCGCGTTGCGGCTCATAACTTCTACGGTGTCGAACCACGTCCACCCACCCGCCAAAACATAGGCGCCGTTCGGACGGGCGATATCAGTCTGAACGATTGGGCGAAAATAATCAGTCATGAGCCTTCGTGGCACTCAAAGCTGTGCCGGATCGGCGGCATGACGTGTGACACGAATATCGCCAACTGCGGCATCCGCGGGCAACTCAGCGCCGATAAGCATCAATTCAGACGCGCTCATGTGGCGGGCAAACCAGGCCGCCAACGAAGGGCCATCCGATGGGGCCGTCGCGGGTCCTTCAACAGCATCGAGCACAATTTTAGACGGCGCCCATACGGCGATTTGTCCGTTTTTCATTGACCAATCAAGCTCGGTCAACGTTCCAACCACCACGCATCGCGCATCACGGGCGGCCAGCACCCAAGCGTTTTGTTCAATTGCCAGCAAATCAATCCGGCGTTGCGGCGCGCCAAGTGATACGGCCGGCGCGGCAGTATCGCCCATGCCAACGCACAAGATCAAAGGCAATTCACGCTTTGCAAGTGTATCAATCCAGCCGCTTAGATGCGTCGAATGAAGGGCCTCGTTTGACAGATAAACAACACAAGGGTGAACCGTTTCCGGCGCGTCCTCAACAACACTCAGCGACCGCGAACGTACAATCTCAACCCCAAGGGCGAACGGCCCACGGTCCAGCTTTTGAATGCGTACAAAAGCACGCATCGCCTGTGGCTCAATCAAAATACGGTCCGCAATCCGCTCTGCCAACGTTTCAAGCAGGTTCAACCGCTCGGCGGCCAGCTCAATGGCAACGGCCTCGGTAATGCGATCATAGGACAAAATCCGGTCCACATCATCGCCGATGGGCCCCTCAAGCGGTTTCACTTCCACCACGATATCAAAACGAACACGCTGTGTTGTGCCACGCTCAAGCTGAAATGCGCCAATCTCAACATCCACAATATGGTCGCGCACAGAAATACGGTCGAGCGGCTGAACCACAGTGGTCGCCTCGGAACGCTCGGACGGATGGGCAAAAGCCAGATGGATGTCGTTTGTCATGGCCGTGGGCATATCGCGGATAACTGCGTAGAACCAGACAGATTGCGACATGGGGGCAACCGTATACGGTGTTTGCTGGCCCGCGACCCAGATGCTAAGCAACCCCATGACCCAAGCACCCCCCTCTTCCGCCGTGGCAACTGTGACCGTTGTTGTCATCGGCGTTCTGTGGGGGTTTTACTGGATGCCCGTCCGGTATTTACAAGACGCAGGCCTGCCCGGGGCTTGGGGTACATTTGGCATCGCCCTTGCGGCAACCTTTGTGTTGGGGATTTCAGTCCTGATTGCGCGCCCAAACGTTCCGCGTGATTGGCCCACTTACGGAGCATTGGCATTGGGCGGTGCAGCCTTCGCTATGTATTCAGTGGGCTTTGCCTATGGGCGTGTGGCAATCGTCATCCTGCTTTTCTTTTTGACCCCGGTCTGGAGCACATTGATTGCACGCTTCATTCTGGGTCGTACAACCAGCGTAACCCGCCTTGCAGCAATTGTGATCGGACTACTTGGGCTTTTTGTGATGCTCGGCGCGGATGGTGGGGTTCCGTTGCCACGCAGCATCGGGGACTGGCTGGCGCTGGCGTCTGGCATCTGCTGGTCCCTTTCGAGCACGATCATTCATGAGCGCGAACCGATCAAACCGCTGCTTGCCGCTTTCGCATTTGCCAGCGGTGCGGCAGTGCTTTCGGGTGTTTGTATCTTGGCCCTGCCAACGCAACCGCTTGACCTTAACGCGCTAACCCCGCCGACCCTTTTGATCACAGCTGTTACCGGCGCGCTTTGGTGGGGTGTCTCTATGGCAGGTCTGATGTGGGCAACGGCCCTGCTAGACCCTGCGCGCGTCGGCATCTTGCTGATGAGCGAAGTGCTTATAGGTGCGCTTTCTGCCGCTTTTTTAGTGGGAGAGCCATTGCTACCGTTCGAGCTGATCGGCGGCGCGCTGGTCTTAAGTGCTGCAATCCTCGAGGTCTGGCCTACAAAGGCCAAACAGCCCTAGCTGCTATAGCTTTGACGGTAAAAATGGTGAAAGCCAATTGTCGCGGTGCGCGGATAGACCCGTGCCCAATTGGGCCGCACGCTCTTGGTATGATAATGGGTCGCACCAGCCGTGAGCGCTGGAAGATTGCCTTGCAACGTTAGCTTGGCGATCTTGCCAACACGGGTCCATGCCCGTGGCTCGCCGATGATTTCTTTCTTGCCATCACAAGTATAGGTGAACTGACACGCAAACTTACGGCCTGTCCCTTGGTTAATAACGCCACACACTGTGTCGGGATATTTCGCAGACTTAACACGGTTCATAATAACCTCGGCCACTGCAAATTGGCCTTTCACGCTTTCGCCGCGCGCCTCAAAATAAAGCGCCTCTGAGAGACACTTCCAACTTTCACCCCCTGAAGCGGCAGGCAATTGCGCCAAATAACTGCGCTCGTACGCGACGCCGCGCAACCCGCTGGGCCGGCGCTTTGGCAGCAAAGACACCTGAGGGGCAGCAGTCAGCGTATCAAGCCGGTTTGACGGCACCATCTGAAAAGCCGCATTTTCAGTCTTTAGAAGACCAACAATATGCGCTGAAACCTTGAGCGCTGTGCCATCGGCCGCCTCAGCATCGCGGGTCTCAGCGATAACGCCAAAGCCAGCAACGAGGACCAAAGCACTGCAAACGCGCTGTGCGCGTGAGATCAAAGAAGTTCGGGGCATGCGCCATCCAGAGTTGTTTCATGGGCAGACAGCACAGCCAATACACCTATAAATAAGGCCTAAGTGCGCGTCTGAGGCGGGCTGTTAAGCCAATTCAGCATACAAATCTACCCCCCGTTCCTGACTAGGCGGTATGCACGGGATGCAAATCGTCGCAGTGCAGCAAAAGGTTTAGGAAAACCAATGTGTTCCAAACAAAAGCTGGAAAGTTAGCTTGGGCGGCCCAACGCCAATTGCGCCGCGATCAGCCGTGCAACAGGAACCCGAAACGGTGAGCAGGACACGTAATCGAATCCCTGCGCGCGCGCAAATGCCATGGCTGGCGCCGACCCACCGTGCTCGCCGCAGATGGACAATACAACGTCTTTTGCAGTCGCCCG
>Ga0209137_1001263_pt1 | contig 24391 bp, 24 predicted proteins | sample SaaInl5LU_22_DNA_FD_184642 | JGI IMG/M metagenome (GOLD analysis project Ga0209137, IMG submission 184642) | Marine microbial communities from expanding oxygen minimum zones in the Saanich Inlet - ESP_105LU_22_DNA (SPAdes) (version 2) | ecosystem: Environmental > Aquatic > Marine > Intertidal...
GTACTTAGTTGAAAAAGTAAAATTCGAGACTAAAATTTTAAGGAATAAAAAATGAACTTCCCCAATATTGATCCGGTTATTTTTGAGATTGGTCCGTTTGCGCTACGTTGGTACTCATTAGCATATCTCGCTGGGATTATGTTGGCTTGGCGTTACATGGTCCGCATTGTTGAGAATCAGAAGCTATGGCCAGAACCCCCTACCATCACCGCCGCTGATATTGATGATTTTATTATATGGATAACAATCGGCATTATTGTTGGTGGGCGTCTTGGCTACGTCGCCTTTTATAATTTTGACTATTACATTAATAATCCGCAAGATATTCTCGCGGTTTGGCAAGGTGGCATGTCTTTCCATGGTGGGTTTCTTGGCACGACTTTAGCGGCAATTTTATTCGCCTGGCGCCGCAATATATCGATGTTTCAGCTCGGAGATGTCATGGCGGTCGCCAGCCCGATCGGTTTGTTCTTGGGGCGGATAGCTAATTTCATTAATGATGAATTATGGGGGCGTACAACGGATGTGCCTTGGGGATTCGTTTTTCCAACTGGCGGCCCGTTGGCGCGCCACCCAAGCCAACTTTATGAGGCCATATTAGAAGGTCTGCTTTTACTCTGTGTTTTATCTTTTTTGGTTTATAGAAAGTCGATTCTAAGTCGTCCCGGAACGCTCATAGGCCTATTCTTTGCAGGCTATGGTATCTCGCGGTTCCTTGTTGAATTTGTTCGCGAGCCAGATGCACATATTGGAACGCTGTATCTTGGCCTAAGTATGGGGCAATATTTATCCATGCCGATGATTATCTGTGGCATTTGCTTTGTCTTTTTTGCACAACGACACCCAAAATAATGTCCACAACACCTCTCGCCCAAAAGATCATCGAGCAAATTAAAAAATCAGGGCCGATGCCACTGCCAGAGTTTATGCAGGCGGCTTTAAGCGACCCTGAATATGGCTATTATTTTCAACGCCAGCCCTTCGGACGCGAGAGCTCAACAGGCGGAGACTTTATAACCGCCCCCGAAATCAGCCAAATGTTTGGTGAACTAATTGCCATGTGGTGTGTTGATTTTTGGGAACGATCAGGCCAACCCGATCAAATACACTTTATTGAACTCGGCCCGGGGCGCGGCACGCTTATGCGCGACATTCATCGAAGTGTTCGCAACCACCCTTTTGCAAAAGCCATGCTTACACATTTTGTTGAGACTAGCCCACGCCTGCAACAGGTTCAAAAAGAAACGATAACAAGCCAAGCTGAACCGGCTTATCTGTCCGCAGCCAAGTGGCACGAAACCATCGAAACATTACCCAACTCAGGGATGAGAATTATATTAGCCAATGAGTTTTTTGACGCCCTACCCATTCGTCAGTTTAGGTTCACCGGTCATAATTGGAGCGAAGCGCATGCTTGCTTGGTTAGTGAAAGCCAACCAAATGAATTGGAGCTCACTTATCTCGATAGTGAAGCGCCGTTGTTGCGAAACCAAGCCATGAAAGCCCTAAAATTTGACACTGGAGATATCATCGAAACCTGCGAAATCGGGGAACAAATTATGTCCGAGCTAGCCGCTAGTTTAACGGCCAATGGCGGTGCCCTCTTAGCTATTGATTACGGCAGTGATTTCACCACGGATGGATCGGCTTTTGGCGATACGCTGCAAGCCATGCAGCGGCATAAATATACGTCTCCATTGGAGGCTATTGGTTTATCGGATATTACCGCACATGTTCAGTTTTCTGCCCTCGCCGAAGCCGCGTGTCAGGCCGGGGCCAAAAGCTATCCTGTGATCACGCAAGGCGACTTTTTACTAGCTCTCGGTTTAGACTTACGCAGCCAAAGCTTGATGAAAGCCCGCCCCGAAAAAGCGGCGCAAATTAAATCCGAGCGCGATCGTTTGGCGGCGCCGGATCAAATGGGACGCCTATTCAAAGTATTATGTGTGACCAATGACGGTGCACCAACGCCGGCAGGCTGGAGCCCATTATGAGCCGAACAAAATCCGACAACTTAGCGTCGAATTTAACGCCCGTGTCTCGGCCACAGCATCTGTCGGAGAAACACGGCTTTTTTACACGTCTAGGGGGCGTCTCCTCCGGCATCTATGATAGCCTGAACTTAGGTAAAGGGTCCGATGATCAAGCCAGCCTTGTTGCGGATAACCGAGATATCGTCCGAAACCATTTGGGCGCCAAACATTTGCTAACCCCGCATCAAATTCATAGCGCTATCTGCCACATCATCGATGGGCCGATAACGGACGACTTTAACATTGAGGCTGACGCACTCGTAACCAATCAGCAAGATATCGCCATTGGGGTTTTATCTGCGGATTGTGCGCCTGTTTTACTCGCAGATCCCACCGCCAGAATTATTGGCGCCGCGCATGCGGGTTGGCGTGGTGCAGCGTCGGGAATTATTGGCGCAACGATTGACGCGATGTGTCAATTGGGTGCGCAGAGAGACGCTATTCAAGCGGTAATAGGCCCTTGCATTAGCCAAACCGCCTATGAAGTAGGCGAAGACTTCAAACAAAACTTATTGCAACTCCATGCGCAAGATGGTGACTTATTCGCTATTATGAAGAGCTCTATTGTAGAGAGCAATATTATAGAGAGCCATATTTTAGAGGGCCATAGCAAACCGCATTTTGACCTGCCGCGATTCGTTAAGCGCCAAGCAGAACGTTCTGGCGTGCAAGCGCATTGGTCGGGGGATTGTACGTTTTCAGATCCTCTTCGGTTTTTCTCGTACCGGCGCAGTTGCCACGCTGGGGAACCCGATTATGGGCGCCAAGGTTCGTTTATCTGCCTCTAGCCCTAGGCCTTCAGGCATCAAAGTGTGGATAAATTAGTAAAGGCCAATTCTGATCAGCCTCGAGCCAAAGAATCGAATAGTTTGAGAGCAGGATAAAGATCAATTGGGTACCCTGAGGGAGATATAAAGAGATGAAACTTCTAGCTGGAAATAGCAATGCACCGCTTGCCGAGGCAATTGCTAAATATCTCGATCAACCCCTATCAAAATGCACCGTGAAACGATTTGCCGATATGGAAGTATTCGTGGAAATCCAAGAAAATATGCGCGGTGAAGACGTTTTTATTATCCAATCAACCTCCTACCCGACCAATGACCATTTGATGGAATTACTGATCCTGATTGATGCCTTACGCCGAGCGTCCGCGCGCCGCATCACAGCTGTCGTTCCTTATTTTGGTTACGCGCGTCAAGACCGCAAACCGGGCCCAAGAACCCCTATTTCAGCAAAACTCGTGGCTAATTTAATTGAAGCCGCAGGGGCCGACCGTGTCTTGACAGTTGATCTGCATGCCATGCAAATTCAAGGTTTTTTTGATATCCCAACGGATAACTTATTTGCCGCGCCCGTGTTCGTGGAAGACATTAACAAACGTTTCTCCAAAGACAATCTCATGGTCGTGTCGCCGGATGTTGGCGGCGTGGTTCGCACCCGCGCACTCGGCAATCGCATTGGCGCCGAGTTGGCGATTGTTGATAAACGCCGTGAACGCGCAGGAGAGAGCGAGGTCATGAATATCATTGGCGATGTCGCTGGACGCAATTGCTTACTTGTTGATGATATTGTCGATAGTGCAGGCACTCTATGCAAGGCAGCCGACGCGCTTATTGAAGCCGGCGCTACCTCCGTTTCAGCCTATGTTACGCATGGTGTATTATCTGGAGCCGCTGTAGAACGCGTTGATGCGTCAAAGCTTGACCGTCTTTTAATCACCGACACCATCCTACCTAGGCCGGAAATTTTGGCGTCTGATAAGTTTGAAATTATCCAGATTTCTGATTTGCTTGGAGAAGCCTTGAAACGTACGTCAGATGAAAACTCAGTATCGAGCTTATTCGACTAATTACATTACGCGGCTAAACGATTATCTAACTCCGCAATATTGCGAATAACACAGCGTTAATATCAATCATGCCCTGTTATTATTTGCTAAAACCATTGCAGTTTTGACCGCTGGGCGTTATAACCCGATCGCACATATTTGCACCCCTGGAGGCAGATATGGCTTTGGTAGGTCGCTTAAATTATTGAAAGTTAGTTTCGAGAGATTTTGGGTCCGCCAAAAAACTTATTTTGGAGAAGAAGATGGCAGAAAATTATGATATTACCGCTGAAAAGCGGGAACGGGCCGGTAAGGGGGTCGCTCGTGCATTGCGTCGTGAAGGTAGTGTGCCTGCGGTGCTGTACGGGGACAAAAAAGAACCTATTGGTCTAAGCGTCACCGGCGGTCAACTGAAGCGTCTGTATAATACAGGCCGTGCGATGAACACCCTTTTGAACATTGATATCGATGGGCAAACCCATCAGGCGATTACGCGCGATATTCAATTTCACCCCGTTAATGATGAAATCATTCACGCAGACTTTTTACGCCTTGGTAAAGGTGCTAAAATCTCCGTTGAAGTTCAAGTTAACTTCCTCAACGAAGAAACCTGCCCCGGTATTAAACGCGGTGGCGTGTTGAACGTTGTGCGTTACACGGTAGAACTTGATTGCCCGGCGATCTCTATCCCTGAGCAAATCGAGATCGACCTCAGCACTGTAGAGCTTGGCGACAGTATCCACATTTCATCCGTCGCCCTTCCAGACGGTGTTACGCCAACCATTAAAGACCGCGACTTCACCATTGCCACAATTGCAGCACCTGCTGGAATGAAAGGCGATGACGAAGAAGAAACAGCTGAAGGCGAAGTACAAGCCGAAGGCGAAGAGAAAGAAAGCAGCGAATAAGCATTCACAATCAGAATGCGATTGGGAGCTATTTTGGCTACAAATTCGATAGTTTTATTAGTAGGGCTCGGTAATCCGGGCCCTACGCATATCCGCCAAAGGCACAATATTGGCTTTATGGTGATAGATGAAATTGCGCGGCGCCTTAATTTCCCGAACTTTCGAGCCAAATTTAACGGTGAATTTAGCGAAGCCAACATAGACGGTCAAAAAGTTATGTTGCTCAAGCCGCAGACCTTCATGAACCGCAGCGGAATTAGCGTCTCTGAGCTGGTTAATTTTTATAAAATTCAGGGCCAGAACATCATCGTTTTCCATGACGAGTTGGATTTAGTGGCGGGTAAACTGCGGATGCAATTTGCTGGCGGTCTCGCCGGGCATAATGGCCTGAGATCAATGAAAGAGCACATGGGTGGAGACTTCCATCGGGCTCGGCTTGGCATCGGTCACCCGGGACAAAAAGAGTTGGTTACCGGCCATGTGTTGGGTAATTTTGCGCCGCAAGACGATTGGCTTCAACCGTTTCTTGAGACCACATCAAAGAACATTGAGCTATTGTTGCAAGGCGAGCACGCGAAGTATCAAAACCGTGTCGCGCTCGACATGCAACCTTGGCTATCGAAAGCTAAGCAAACAGACGAAGATACGAAAAATAAAACAGACCTTAAAACAAACTTAGCCAATACATTAAATAGTACAAAAGAGGACAAAGAATAATGGGATTTCGTTGCGGTATTGTAGGCCTACCAAATGTAGGCAAATCGACCCTTTTTAACGCCCTCACCCGGACGGCTGCTGCGCAGGCCGCTAACTTTCCGTTCTGTACGATCGAGCCAAATATTGGCGACGTTCCAGTCCCGGATGATCGCCTTGATAAACTGGCCGCGATTGCCGCGTCTGCTAAATTACTGCCGACACGCTTAAGTTTTGTCGACATTGCGGGCCTTGTTCGTGGCGCCTCTAAGGGCGAAGGATTGGGCAATCAGTTCCTTGCGAACATCCGTGAGGTTGACGCGATTGCGCATGTAGTTCGTTGCTTTGAAGATGACGACATCACCCATGTTGAGGGTAAAATTGACCCCGTGGCCGATGCAGAAACCGTTGATACGGAGCTTATGCTCGCAGACCTTGAGAGCTTAGAAAAAAGAGCCGTTTCCTTGCGTAAGCGAGCGGCTATCAAAGACAAAGCGGCGGCCGAAGATCTTGAGTTAATAGATGCCGCATTGAAAGTTCTTCAAGACGGCAAGCCAGCGCGTTATGCCGAGATCCCTAAAGGCCGCGAAAAAGACTTCCTCGGCTTGCAATTGTTAACCGCAAAGCCCGTTCTCTATGTTTGTAATGTGGAGGAAGCGGCAGCGCTAGAGGGCAATTCACAGACTGCCCGCGTCGCCGAGATGGCCGCGCAGCAAGGTGCGCAAATGGTTATAATTTCGGCTCAAATTGAAGAAGAGCTATCGCAGTTGAGTGACGATGAAAGGCTCGAATACCTGCAAACGCTAGGACTTGAAGAGCCAGGGTTAAACCGCCTAATCCGCAAAGGTTATGAGCTTTTAGAACTTGTCACCTACTTCACAGCTGGCCCTAAAGAAACCCGGGCCTGGACTATTCCGCGTGGCACAGCCGCGCCCCAAGCTGCCGCTGTTATCCATAGTGATTTTGAGCGCGGTTTCATTCGTGCCGAAACCATCGCCTATGACGACTATATTGAATTTAATGGGGAAAGTGGCGCCAAGGAAAATGGTAAGTTCCGCCAAGAAGGCAAAGAATATATTGTTAAGGATGGCGACGTATTGCATTTCCGCTTTAACGTTTAACAGCACTTTAATTAGCGACAGACAAACGTTACAAACAAAAAAAGCCGGCGTTACAAAGCGCCGGCTTTTTTATTATTCGATAAGCTGAACCTAGTGCTGGTCTGCCCAGACTTTTCGCATTGAGAAGTACAACAAGCCAGCAAAGATGAATAGATAAACTAGCACCATCACACCAGACCGTTTTCTAGCTTCAAGCTCTGGCTCAGCTGCCCAATTCAAGAAATGCACGACATCTGCCGACATTTGTTCAACGGAAGCTGGCGTTCCATCCATATACTCAACCTGATCTTCATATATAGGCTGTGGCATAGCAATCTTACTACCCGCCATATACGGATTGTAATAGAGACCTGCACGAAGCTCCACGCCTTCTGGTGGATCTTCGTATCCTGTTAGAAGCGCATAAATATAATCAGGCCCGCCCGAACGCGCCTTATTAATCAAGGATAGATCCGGCGGATACGCGCCACCATTTGCTGCGCGCGCGGCTTTTTCATTCGGATACGGAGATACAAAGCGGTCTTTCGGCAAGGCTTCCCGGTCGAACATATCGCCATAATCATCCGGACCGTCGACGACCATGTATTCACGAGCAATCGCTGCAACTTCAGCTTCACTAAACTCGGGCCCACCTTCTTGACTAAGGTTACGGTATGAAACTTGTTCCAAACCATGACAACTTGCACAGACTTCCTTGTAGACTTGCATTCCACGACGCAATACATTTCGGTCATACTTGCCTAATGGGCCAGAAAAGCTCCACTCTTGAGCGGCATAAGGCTTTGCATCTCCCGCCGCCATCGCCGTTTGTGCAACGAAGCTAGATGCAAAAAGCGACGCAACGAGCGAAATGACGACTGAAAATGTAGAAAAGGTTTTTTGAATATTCATTTTATTATTCCCAATCTATTCGGCAGGTGCAGAGCTGAGCACAGAAGATGAGATACTTTCCGGCACATTACTCGGTTTCTCGACAATACCGAGGACCGGAAGAATGATCAGGAAGTGTGCGAAGTAATACACAGTACCTATGCGAGCCAAGACGATGTAGACACCTTCGGCTGGCTGCGCGCCCAAATAACCCAGTACTAAGCAGTCAATTACAAAAAGAATAAAGAACTGACGAAATAAAGGACGGTAGCGACCAGAACGTATTTTCGAAGTATCGAGCCACGGTAGCAAGAACATAACAAAAATCGCACCAAACATTAGCAATACGCCGCCAAGCTTATCTGGAACCGCACGCAAAATTGCATAAAACGGTAAGAGATACCATTCAGGCACAATATGCGCTGGCGTCACCAACGGGTTGGCCGGAATATAGTTATCCGCATGGCCAAGCACATTAGGCGCAAAGAAAATGAAATAGGCGAATAAGATCATGAACAAGCAAAGCGCGAAGCCGTCTTTCACCGTGTAATATGGGTGGAAAGGAAGCGTGTCTTTTTTGCTTTGAACGGATATCCCAACTGGATTGTTGTTACCCGGAACATGAAGCGCCCAAATATGCAATATCACGACCCCGAAAATAATGAACGGGATAAGATAATGTAGGGAGAAAAAGCGGTTTAGCGTTGGATTTGCGACCGAATAACCGCCCCAAAGCCATGTTGCTACACTTTCACCAACGACGGGTATCGCGCCAAATAGATTAGTAATAACCGTTGCACCCCAAAGGCTCATTTGACCCCATGGCAAAACATATCCCATAAAAGCCGCAGCCATCATGAGAATATAAATCAACACGCCCAAAATCCATAAAACCTCGCGAGGGGCTTTATATGATCCGTAATATAGGCCACGGAAAATATGGATATACACCGCTAAGAAGAACATAGACGCGCCGTTGGCGTGAATATAGCGGATTAACCAACCATAATTCACATCGCGCATGATGTGTTCGACGGAATTAAAAGCAAAATCGACATGCGGTGTGTAATGCATGGCGAGAATGATGCCCGTGATGATTTGGGTTACAAGACAGAATGTAAGAATACCGCCAAACGTCCACCAATAATTCAGGTTTTTGGGAGTTGGGTAATCAACAAAACTATCATTTGCCAAACGCAAAATGGGTAAACGCTCATCCAACCATTTAGTTAGGCCACTGCCCGGCGTATAGGTGCTTTCGCCACTCATCTATTCTCTCCTTAACCGATTTTGATACGCGAGTCGGAAACGAACTCGTAATCTGGAATTTCAAGGTTCTTTGGTGCAGGCCCCTTACGAATACGTCCCGAAGTATCGTAATGCGACCCATGGCATGGACAGAACCAACCGTTAAAATCGCCCGCCTGCCCCAGTGGCACACAGCCAAGGTGGGTACAAATGCCGACCATGATCAACCATTCATCAAATTGAACGCGATCACTATCGGCTTCAGGGTCGATTAAATCCTGCATAATTACTTGTTTGGCCGCTGTAATTTCAGAGGCTGTACGACGACGGATAAACACTGGCTTACCTCGCCACGTTACGGTCAGGCTCTGGCCTATCTCGACTTCACCAAGATCAACCTCAATCGACGCGAGGGCCTTAACCGAAGCGTCAGGGTTCATCTGGTCAATTAACGGCCAAATAACGTTTGCGGCTCCAACGGCAGCGAAAGCTCCGGTAGCCAAATAAAGAAAATCTCGGCGGTTGGGTTGTTCCGTCTCTTGGACATCGCTCATAATTATCTCCGTTTTACCCTTGTTTTGTGTTTTAGCTCTGCCCGAAAGAAACCTAAAACCATGCGTAATTTCGCCAACTTATACAGCAATACGTTTTTACCGCAAACGCACTTGTTATACTACGCGAAAATCTGTGTCACCGTGACGCATAAGTTTATGATCAAGTTCGTATTTTACTCTATTCTTGTCACTCGATTCTTCGTTAAGATCGACCTAAATCAGTAGCCATCTCAAAATCATGTATTGATCCTAAGTGTATAGTGATTATTTAGTATATTGATCAAGAGGTTTCCTCAAAATAGCTACCAAAACTCAGAAAAAAGGTTAAGCAATATGCCTATAAGCGACGAACAGAAACAGCAGGCAAGCCAGTGGTTCGCTCAACTACGCGACGAGTTATGCCTTAAACTCGAGGCATTGGAGCCAAATGGCGCCAAATTCGAGAAAAGTGACTGGAAACGCGGTGATGGAGATGTTGAGCTTGGTGGCGGAACAATGGCGATGCTGCATGGTGAGGTTATTGAGAAAGCCGGCGTGCATATCTCTACGGTTCATGGTGAGTTTGCAGAAGATTTTCGTAAACAGGTAGACGGCGCCGAAGACGACCCGAGGTTTTGGGCGTCAGGCGTATCCGTGATTGTTCACCCCAAAAACCCATATGCTCCGACCGCACATATGAATACACGGATGGTTGTAACAACTAAAAATTGGTTCGGCGGCGGCGGCGATCTAACGCCAATGTTAGACCAAGCACGCCATAGTGAGCATATTGATACAGCAGACTTTCACGCCAGCTATAAGCAAGCCTGCGATAAGCATGATGCCGACTATTATCCTGATTTCAAAAAACGCTGCGACGAATATTTCTTCCTCCCGCACCGTAACGAAACACGCGGCACTGGTGGGATTTTCTATGATCACCTCAATTCTGGAGATTGGGAGGCTGATTTCGCCTTCACGAAAGACATTGGCAGAGCCTTCGTCGACGTCTATCCCGAGATTATTGCCCGCAACTGCAATACTGAATTTGGCGAGGCCGAACGCAATGAGCAATTGCGTCGTCGCGGGCGCTATGTAGAGTTTAATCTACTCTATGATCGGGGCACGATGTTTGGCCTTAAAACGGGGGGGAATGTTGACAGCATCCTGTCCTCCATGCCGCCTATGGTAGCTTGGCCTTAAACCATAAGATAACCATAAGATAACCATAAGATAACCATAAGAAGGTAACCATAAGGGAGACAAAACTGTCTATTTTATGCCTTTATGGAAGCTGCATAATGGAAGCTGCATAGGCCTGCAGATCGCTCAGACCTGGCTTAAAGTTAGCGTCACACCACCAGTTTTGCGTTTCCTTGAGGACATTTCCCATATTCGGCCCTGGTGCCAGCCCCATATCAATGAGCATAGCGCCAGTCAGAGGAAATACCGGTAATTCCAATTTGTGCAGGCAGTCGATCTGGCGTTTCCAAGCTGAACTGACCTGACATTCGCGATTAACTGGCGTCGCCCTCGGGTCTGCGGCCCAGGCTAGTAAAATTTGATCCAGCAAGGCAGATTTATCGCCGATTAAAAACAGCGCCTGGCGCAAACGATCAAAGGTCAAACTCAGGTCTAAATTCGGCATCCGACCCTTTGCCTCAAATGCCAGAACTTCGCATGCTAAAAATTGCTTGAGCCGATCTGCACTGCGTCGCGACAGGCGAAGAGCTTGGGCAATTTCACTCGCCAGAATTTGATTATTGTTAGCCTCATTTTCAGGGGCTGCCAAACACGTGGATAGACGCAAAATCGGATCCGCCGCATTAGGTATATGCCATGCATCGAAAATCTGAACCAGTTTCTCTAACCTTGCAAATTCACCCGCACTAGCTAGAACATGCTTTAGAACCCCGGCATCCTGCATGGCCCGCATCGCCAAAAAGGCAGACGGTAAGGCCAGAATTTGCAATAGTTCCGCACAAATACGCTCTCCCGATAGGCGCGGTATTTCATCTGCAGCCGAGCCACAAGCGGCAAGACTATTCGCATCCAGAGGCAAGCTCGGGGCTAATCTGAAGTGAAACCGAAAGAACCTCAATATACGAAGGTAATCTTCAGAAATTCGTGCCGCTGGCTCGCCAATAAACCGAACACGGTTAGCCTCAAGATCGATCAGGCCGCTGAAGCCCTCATCTGCCAGCCAATCATAAACTTGCCCATTACGGTCGGCATAAAGCGCATTGATCGTGAAATCGCGGCGGCGCGCATCCTCGACCCAATCATCTGTGATTTCAACTTGTGCATGACGGCCATCGGTAATCACGTCTTTTCGCAATGTCGTAATTTCGTAGATTGATTTATCGCCATTATTATTGCCATTATTATTGCCATTATTATTGGCATCACCTTTATTGCTGGCAACAATCACGCTGATTGTGCCGTGGGCGATACCCGTCGGAATGGTTTTAAGTCCGGCTGCAGAAAATATCTCAATCAGTCTATCTGGCGATAAGTTACAAGCCATATCTATATCAAACTCAACGCCGTCCCCGCCAGATGGGTCGCGCAAACTATCGCGGACACAGCCTCCAACCACGCGCAATTCACCGCCACCCGCTTCGACTAAATCAAAAAGCGTTTGTGTCTCAAACTTTGTAAGCCAATTTGGAGAGCCCAGATTTTGTTGTTTTGTCATGACGTATCTTACCGCGAAACGGAAAATAAACAAAAATTTTCGGGAGCTCGTTGCCAACCACGCCTAGAAAATACGGGGCCTGGTCTTACGACTTACTCAAAATGTCCCGGAACCACTTCACCGTCTTTATACTCAGGTGCGACATAGGTCTGACCGACCTCTTCGGCACCGATAAACCGCCAGCTTATGAGACTAGCGAGAACCAAAATAGCGCCAACTGTGCCGAGTGCAGCTAGACGCCTTAAACGTTTTTCGGGCGGATGGGCACGCTGAAGCCAACGCGACCACAATCCCGTCACGATAAATGGCAGAAGAAATAGAAACAGATTCCAAATAATCAGTCGGCCCATTTTTTCACCCTCTCACTTAAATTACGGATCATGCCCGCCGTTGCACCCCAAATAAAATAGTCTTTAAAGTATATGGCATAATATCGCCGATCATGCCCATTATAACGGGCCGTCTCAATAGTATGGTTTTTCTGGTCGAGTAAAAATGACAGAGGCACTTCAAACACATCCGCCACTTCATTGGTATCAACATTCAACTCAAAACTAGGCTTAACAAAGCCAACGACAGGAAGAACATTGAACGCAGTTCCTGTCTGATACATATCGAGGCAACCTACCACATCTACCAAATCACGACTAATACCAACTTCTTCCTCGGTCTCACGAAGCGCCGCGGCTACTGGTGAACCATCCGCTTTTTCTACCTTGCCACCCGGAAATGCAACTTGCCCAGAATGACTAGGTAAATGTGCCGAGCGCACTGTCAGCAAAACATGCGGATCCGTTTTATGCTCAATAACAGGCACCAACACAGCCGCTAAACGCAAATCGCGCTGAGGCGGAACAAAATCATTTAAGTCGTGATCACCAAAACGACCAGGCTGATGATACAGCATGTCGCCATCAGGTGCCTGTTCATCGACGACCGCCCGTATGACCTCACGATAACCGATCAAGCTAGGGCCTCAGCTGACATGATTGGAGAAAATACTCCGCCGCTCCAAATGCCAAAATACCCCTCATGCTCACAGCCCAATTCCACTAGCTCATAATACACAGCTCGGTTAATACGAGCTTCGAGGCGCGTGCGAATGTGGATATAGGGCGAAGGCTCTTGGGTTTCAGGGTTGATTTCAAAGCGCAAAGGGTGCTCGGCACCGGCCAGCGCAAAGTCGCCAACATTGGTGCGGAAGGTCAGGTTTTGGTTGGAGCCCGTACCCTCTACATCCATACCAATGGCGATAAATGGGACGTCCTCGACTTCAACGCGAATTTTTTCCGCAGGCGTAACAAGATAATATTCATCATCGGGGTCACGGCGCAGAATGGTTGAAAATAGCTCGACTAATTTAACGCGACCGATGGGCGAGCCAGCATAAGTCCATTGCCCATCGCGGGCGATTTTCATGCCGATATCACCGCAGTAATCTGGCTCCCATAAATGAACTGGGGGAAGCTTTCGTTGCTTGGCCTGACCATCGCCATCAGCTGACTTGGCCGCTTTATTTACAGCCGCAATGACATCGCCGAGACTATTTGCAGGTTTGGGTTTTCCGTCTTTGGATTTTGGGTCCATCGAGAGCTCCTAATTAAATGGCTTGATAAATGCCTTGCTACACTAGGCAGCACTATACCCCAATCCGCTAATTTTATAAGATGCCAACAGGGCCTTTGAGTGCGGCAATTCGCGAGGCCTCACCGCGCACGAGTAGGCGCCTCAAATCAACCGGTCCCGGCATGTAAATCCCCGATGGTGCAACCTCAAAACCCGATTTTTTATAATATGGCAAATCGCCAATCAATAAAACAATCAGGCCGCGGCTTTGATCTTTATCTATCTCATTCAAGGCGTGGTTCATCAGAGTTTGCCCGACACCCTGCCCCTGATAATTTGTGGTGACCGCCAGAGGGCCCAATAGCAAAGCCGGCTGCGAGCCGATTGAAATCGGCCAAAAGCTTATCGTTGCAAGCAGTTCATTTTCTGGCGATACCATAATAAATGCAAATTCAGAGATCTGCTGATTGCTCTCACGCAGCCGCTCTGCAACACGCGCACGCCGACCTGGCCCCATCGAAATATCCAGAAGAGCTTCAATGCGCTCGTCCCAGTCTGGGCTATATGGCAAAATATTCATAAATACGTTTTCCTGAACCCACTGCTTATGATTCCGAGTTATCATTTTTGTTATCTAGCGTCCAGCTAAACATCCCACGCCTAGCCCGAACACCAAATTCGCAAAAATTTCTGCGCCTATAGTCCTGCTGAATATAAATAGGCCGTGTAACTGCAATAGAGCACCAGACAGATAATACCCTCAGGCCGCGACATACGAATATTTGAGCGCATGAAGTATATGACCAGCGCCGACGAGCCAAGCATTATCCAAACATCGCGCGATGCAACCTCGCTCGGAAAACTAACAGGTGCAATCGATGCTGTGGCCCCCAAAATCATCAAGATGTTAAAGATATTGCTACCAATAACATTGCCGACGGCCATCGCCGCATGACCACGAAATGCTGCAATCATCGACACAACAAGTTCCGGCAGAGACGTTCCAATAGCAATCATGGTAAGACCAATAACCGCCTCACTTACGCCGATTATGCGGGCAATTTCCACAGCGCCGCTGATCAATATTTTAGCACCAATGACAACACCGATCAGAGTTCCAACCATCAGAATAAAGTTGACGAGTAACCCACCGGGCATTGCATTTTCGTCTGCAGCGTCGGCGATTTCACCGGCTTCGCCAGCCGCCTTTTGCATTCTAAACACCGTAATCGAATAAATAATTAGCAGCCCAAGCAAACTAAAACCAACCCAAACTGGGATAATATCTAATTGCGATAGCACAACAGCGAGCACTGACGCCGCAATCATGACAAAGCCATCTCGGCGCAGGCTTCCTAAGTCTGCCGCGAAGGGCGAGATTGCCGCCGCGGCACCGAGCACCAATAAAACATTCGCAATATTGCTGCCCACCACATTGCCAATTGCAATATCTGGTTGACCAGCCAAGCTCGCCTGGATCGAAACCATAAGCTCTGGTAGCGACGTGCCAAAAGCAACAATCGTCAGACCAATGATTAATTGAGGGATATTCAGTTTCTCGGCAACGGTGATCGCACTCCGTACAAAGTACTCGCCAGCTACGCCCAACAAAACCAAACCGCCAACTAGATATAAATATGGTAACAAAATAGTCTCCACGCCATCGGGCTAACTAGCCACATTATTATGGCCTCAAGCATGAAAAGCCCACTCGGATCTCTGTCTATCCGCACAACTTGATCTGATTTGCAAGAAAAATCATCTTATTTCCAGTCGCGACGATATTTCTTCAGCCTAACGAAAATGACCCATTGTTCATTTTTTCAAGAATTGGGATTGCATTTTACCTGAGATTTTGAGTTTATATTGGTGTCTAGGGGAGAGATAAATATGAAATGGAATTTTGGCGATATTCTCGATACGATCATTCCGGTGTTGCCCGAGGGGCACCCAGCTTTAATCCATGGTGACCGTATCATCACATGGCAAGAAATGGATAAGCGAACCAATAATCTAGCTCGAAATATGCTGGATCACGGCGCAAAATATGGCGATAAAGTTTGCTTCTATATGCGCAATCGCCCCGAATACATAGAAACATTAGCGGCTTGTTTTCGCGCTCGGCTCACGCATGTAAATGTGAATTATCGTTATGTGGCCGATGAAGTGCATTATATTTTTGACAACTCCGATGCGGCCATTGTCGTTTACGGAGCTGAATTTAGAGATAATATTTTGCTGCTTAGAGATCGGCTTCCCGGTGTAAAACTATGGATAGAAGTGGATGGTGATGCAGACCGCGCAGATGATATTGCCGATTATGAAGCTCTCGCAACACAAGGCGACGGAAGCAATTTAGACATTGAGCGCGATGGCGGCGACCTTCTCTTTTTATATACCGGCGGAACTACTGGCATGCCTAAGGGGGTTATGTGGGAGCATAATAGTTTGCGTGAGGCCCAAACCCTCGCACTTCGCGAGCTTGGAGACCTGCCGGAAACAATAGAGCAGCTCGAAACATGGTTTGTTAAAAATAGCGTTGGCGAGACCTTCATTCCAGCCTGTCCACTCATGCATGGAACTGGATTATTTACAGCCATGAATGCAATGATGATGGGGGGAACCATCGTCACGCTAACTGCACCATCCATGAACCCTGAGGAATTATGGGCGGCAGTAGAAAAACACAAAGTTAATAATATGGCGATTGTTGGTGATGCATTTGCCAAACCGCTACTTCGTGTTCTCGATGACGAACCGGGTAAGTATGACCTAAGTAGCGTCCGTGGCATGATTTCATCGGGCGTTATGTGGTCCATGGATAACAAGCAAGCACTATTAAAACATCTTCCAGAGGCAATTTTAACCGACAGCTTTGGGTCTTCTGAAGCAATCGGCTTTGGCTCATCGCAAACTCAAAAAGATATGCCCGTTAAAACTGCCGAATTCAAAACCAATGATTTCTGTAAAGTTTTTGACGAAAACGACGTTGAGATTTCTCGCGGGAGCGAAACGCCCGGCTTTATCGCCTTCGGTGGACCTATCCCGCTTGGGTATTATAAAGACGAAGAGAAAACCGCCAAGACCTTCAAGACAATCGATGGACATCGCTACTCTATTCCCGGCGACTACTGCTTAGTGTCTGAAGATGGTGTGTTGACGCTTCTCGGGCGCGGCTCCGTCTGCATCAACTCGGCAGGTGAGAAGATTTACCCTGAAGAGGTAGAAGAAGCGCTTAAGTTGCATGACAGCATTGAAGACGCGCTAGTGGTCGGTGTCGACGATGAAAAATGGGGCCAGGCGGTTACGGGTGTCGTCACGCTTATCGATGGCGCTGAACTGGATATTCAGGAGCTACGTAATTTCGTAAAAACAAAGCTTGCCGCTTATAAGGTGCCGAAGCATATTTTCACGGATGGCCCTCCATTTCGAGCTCCAAATGGCAAAGCCGACTATAAATCTGTAACCGAATATGCCAAACAATGTGTCGCGAGTTTATAGTCTAGAGTCTCAAGTTTTATAGTCGAGAGTCTAAAGTGGAGAATTTAAAGTGAAAACAGATAACCCAAAATGCGTCGCAGTTTTTGGTATTGCAGGGCAGAGCTTTCTACCCCAAATCAGCGATAAACTGCCGGGCTGGGAAGTTGTTGGCTGGACCAATGATCAACCAGAGGAAGATCGTGACGCAATTATCCAGCGATGTGAAGTTGCGGTTATTAGTGCTGACTTTATCCTCACCGAGGGCAATTTCGGAGCCTTATTATCTGCACCAAACCTGAAGCTCATGCTGCAGCCCTGGGTCGGAACGGACTGGGTAGATGCAAATGCGCTCCCCGAAGGGCTAAAATTTTGTAATGCCACGGGGCACGCTGCGCCTATGGCCGAATTTGTCTTTAACGCCATGCTGGAGCATAAAATCGGTCTATCTCGGCTCGATAAGGCAATACGTGCGGGCGATTGGTTCAGAGGCGGACGCAATCGCGACCCCAGCTCAGTTCGTGGTGACTTGATCGGATCACGTATCGGCATTCTCGGCTATGGAGAGATTGCACAAGCTGTAGCCCATAGGGCAGCGGCGTTCGGTATGGAGGTGTCGGCCGTTGCGCGGTCCAAGCGTGAGCAAACCCCGGCCCCTTTAAGCTGGATTGGCACACGAACAGACCTCGAAAGACTATGCCGAGAAAGTGACTTTCTGGTCATAACTTGCGACTTAAACGACGAAACCGAGAATATGATTAACGCAGATCTTTTCGATATCATGCAACCAAACTGCTTCCTCGTGAACGTTGCGCGCGGCGAGGTTATTGAAGAGCAGGCGTTATTCAACGCTCTAAAAGATAATAAAATCGCCGGTGCCTCAATAGACACATGGTACCGGTATCCTAAAGACATTCAGAACCCTGAGCCAGATCCAGACCGTGGAGGTCCGTTTTGCGGCTCAAAATACGATTTCTTTAGCTTAGATAATGTATTGCTAAGCCCGCATAGTGCCGCGCATACGCTTGGGGCCGACCGCGGCAGGTATAATTGCATTACCGATAGCATAGCCGACTATGCTGCCGATCGACCCATTAAGCGCCATGTAATTACTGGCGCGGGAACCAGCAGCGGACCCGTAACGCGTATTACTTGATAGGCTGATGCGTAGGCTCGGCTAAAGCGGATAGCTGTGCGACCTGATGCCGCTCATGGGCACAGAATCACGCTATCCAGCTTGCCCTTTGGTTGGAAACAGCTAAAATATGGTAAAGTTTCAAGAGTTCTGGCCTGCTGAGTTAGCTGGCCATAATTAGTTAGGCTCTCATCAGTGAGGGCTAAATTGGAGGAGATAAGCCATGGAAGCTCTAGATAAATTTCGCGAGGAAACACGCAGCTGGTTAGAGGAAAACTGCCCAGCATCCATGCGTACACCGATGCCAGACACGCAAATGCCTTGGGGCGGCCGCCAAGGTGAATTCCCGAACCCAGACACGAAAGTTTGGTTGGATCGTATGGGTGCCCGCGGTTGGACAGCTCCAGAATGGCCTGCAGAGTATGGCGGCGGCGGCCTAAGTAAAGCTGAAGCTCGCATACTTCAACAAGAGCTTTCGCGCATTAGCGCCCGCCCTGCACTAACCAGCTTCGGCGTTTGGATGCTTGGCCCGGCTCTATTAGAATTTGCGAGTGAAGAGCAGAAAAAGAAGTTCATCCCTCAAATCGTTCGCGGCGAAATTCGTTGGTGTCAGGGCTATTCAGAACCAGGTGCTGGATCTGACTTGGCTGGCCTTCAAACGCGCGCTGAAGACAAAGGTGATCACTATTTAGTCAACGGCCAAAAAGTATGGACATCTTATGCTGACAAATGTGATTGGATCTTCTGCCTCGTTCGTACCGACACAACGGTTAAACATGATGGCATTTCCTTCCTGCTAATCGATATGGATAATCCGGGTGTTGAAGCGCGCCCGATTAAGTTGATTTCAGGTGCCTCTCCATTTTGTGAGACCTTCCTTACGGATGTTCAAGTGCCGAAAGAAAACCTTGTCGGTGAGCTGAATAAAGGCTGGACGATTGCTAAGCGTCTGCTTGAGCACGAAAGAACAATGATCTCTGCAATGGGCATGGGATCTGGCGCGGCCTCTATGGGCGGAATGGAACAAGTAGCCAAAGAAAACTTCGGCGAAGACAGCGGTAAAATTGCCAACCCAACCATACGTTCGGCGATTACCAAGCATAAAATGGACCAGCACGCTTTCGGTTTAAGCCTGCGTCGCAGTGCAGAACAAAGCAAAGCCGGTCAAGGCCCTGGCGCAGCTTCTGCGATGTTCAAATATTATGGAACGGAGCTAAACAAGCGTAAGTTTGAGTTGCTGCTTGATGTTATGGGGTCACAAGCCCTTGGCTGGGAAGGCGACGGCTTTGAAGATAATGAACTTGCGGTCACGCGCTCATGGCTTCGCTCAAAAGGCAATTCAATCGAAGGCGGAACCTCGGAAGTTCAGCTTAACGTGATTGCTAAACGGGTTCTGGGCCTTCCGGATGTTGGTTAATCCAACCCGGAAGTTCCAATAAATACCCAAAGTATCGAAAATATCGAAGTCTCAGATTAAACAAAAAAAAGGCTTCGCAACCAAGAGATAATAAAGGAGATCCGCATGGCATTCGTCCTGAGTGAAGAGCAAACCATGTTGCAGGATATGGCTGCACAATTTTTTTCAGAACAAGCACCGGTCGCGAACTTGCGTAAATTGCGCGATAATGAAGATGCGCTGGGCTATGATGTAGACATATGGAGCCAAATCGTTGAGCTTGGCTTTGCAGGCATTCTCATTCCGGAAAACTATGGCGGAACTGGTTTTGGACCGCTTGGCATGGGCATTATTTTTGAACAAGCTGGGCGCACATTAGCCGCCTCCCCCCTATTCTCGACATCTTGTCTTGGCGCTAGCCTCCTTCTTGAGCTTGGCTCGGAAGAGCAAAAGCAAGCTTTACTGCCAAAAATTGCCGGTGGAGAGCTTTTACTAGCCTTAGCGCATGAAGAGACCGCTCACCATAATCCAAGTCACATAGCCACGACAGCAACTCGCGATGGCGAAGCATTTGTTCTATCCGGTGAGAAACGCATGGTGATAGACGGCCACATTGCTAATAAACTTATCGTCGTTGCGCGCTCTTCAGGCGCTACGAGTGATAAGGATGGCATCAGCCTATTTTTAATCGATGCCGACACAGCGGGCGTCACAATAACCCGCACGAATATGGTCGATAGCCGCAATTCGGCTCTGGTTTCACTTGATAATGTGCGTGTTTCGGCGGACCACCTTCTCGGCGACCTTAGCGCTGGCTTTATTAGTTTAGAAAAAACTTTGGATCTGGGCCGCGTCATGTTGGCTGCTGAAATGCTTGGCGGTATTGAAACAATTTTTGAAACGACGCTAAACTACCTAAAAGAGCGCAAACAGTTCGGTGCAATTATTGGTAGCTTCCAGGCTCTGAAGCACAGAGCGGCAACTATGTTTTGCGAATTGCAAATCTCGCAAACCGTCGTCCAAGATGCGTTATCTGCACTTGAAGACAACCGCAATGACATTGGCCAAGTTGCAAGCTTAACCAAAGCGAGACTTTGCGAATCAAGCCGTCTAATCACCAATGAGGGTCTGCAAATGCATGGTGGTATTGGCATGACGGACGCTGTCGATATTGGTTTGTTTATGAAGCGTGCGCGGGTTCAGTCGCAAATCATGGGTGACGTTAGCTTTCACTCCGATCGCTATGCTACCTTGGGCGACTACTAGGGTCTTGGCGGTCAAAATCGTGCCGTCCTTGCCTCGGTAAGTCTCGACAAAATGCTTTTATGCCTATAGTTTAGGGCGAATTCTTGCAAATGAGGTAATAAATGGACGACGAACAGAAGCTTCCTGAACGCATTACAGTTTTAGCTAGTGATTTCACGCCCGCAGCGATGGAATTTCACCGTAGAAATATGAGTTCTCGCGGATACCGCATGGAGGGCAAGATTACGTCTCGTAAATTCATGATGATCGAGGGTGTCACAGAGCCTACGGACCTATTTGAGGGCAATGAATTTTATGCTGTTACGTTCGTAAGAAAAGACGCATCTGAGGCTTAATGCGGCAAATCATCCCGATTGACCTTAAAAAAAGTCCAAAACATGTAATTTTCGGTTTCTTCGTGTTAGAACAGTATCAGTTTAGCGTTGCATAGTGCAGTGCTGCCGAAATTTTGAAACTAAATCTTTACAGAAAAAGTCGTGAGATCGAATAGAGATGAATAAAACCTACCAGCAATTTTTTGATGACGCGCTGGACGCTTTACACAGCGAAGGACGCTATCGTGTGTTCACGAAACTTGCGCGCAAAGCTGGTCAGTTTCCGCGGGCTAAAAATTATACCTCTGGAAAAGATCAAGACGTCATTGTTTGGTGTTCAAATGACTATCTCGGCATGGGACAAAATGCAGTCGTCATGGATGCCATGAAGGATGCCATTGACACAATGGGATCCGGCGCGGGCGGAACTAGAAACATCTCCGGAACTCACCATTTAATGGTTGAATTGGAAGACGAGCTAGCTAGTCTTCACAAAAAAGAGGCCGCGCTTACCTTTACATCCGGATATATTTCGAATGAAGCAACACTATCCACATTGAGCAAACTCATCCCAGATTGCCTGATATTGTCAGATGAGCTGAACCACGCGTCGATGATCGAGGGTATTCGTCATGGTTCCGCGCGCAAGCTTGTTTGGAGACATAACGATCTGGATCAGCTTGAAGCCTTGCTTCGTGAAGCGGGAACGGATCGTCCTAAAATAATTGCCTTCGAGTCCGTCTATTCTATGGATGGAGACATTGCGCCAATATCAGAAATTTGCGATTTGGCCGAAAAATATAACGCCCTCACCTATCTAGATGAAGTACATGCCGTCGGCATGTATGGATCGCAGGGTGGTGGTATAGCGGATCGTGACCACGTTATGGAGCGTGTTGACATAATCGAGGGCACATTAGCTAAAGCTTTTGGAATTATGGGTGGGTATATCACCGGCTCTAAAAGCTTGTGCGATGCCATTCGCTCCTATGCGCCGGGGTTTATTTTTACAACAGCTCTGCCACCGGGAATTGCTGCAGGCGCTATAGCTAGCGTCAAATATGTTCGCAACGCCCATGAGTTGCGCTCAATGCATCAAGAGCGTGCGGCAACATTAAAAGAAAAATTGCGGTTGGCAGGATTACCTGTGCTGGCGACAAAAACACATATCGTTCCGCTTATGGTTCATGATCCTGTCTTATGCAAAAAAGCATCGGACCGCCTTCTTAATGAACACGGCATTTATATTCAGCCGATTAATTACCCAACAGTTCCGCGCGGAACTGAGCGTCTAAGGATTACACCTACACCGTTGCATACGGATGAGATGATGGATGAGTTGGTAAGTGCTGCAAAAGAAGTATGGGAATATTTGAAAATATCAAAGCCAGAAGCTTCTCAAAATACCGCTGCGTCCTAGTAAATAAATATGACAAACCACCCTCCTGTAAAACTCGGAAAGACTGGTGTTCTGCTTATTAATTTGGGCACACCAGCTGCCCCAACGGCAAAAGCGATCAAACCTTATTTGCGTGAGTTTTTAAGTGACCGTAGGGTTATTGAAACATCACCCTTGATCTGGCAGCCAATTTTACGTGGCATTATTTTGAACACACGCCCGCGCAAATCAGCCAAGGCCTATGCAAAAATCTGGCGCAAAGAAAGCAACGAAAGCCCGCTTCGATATTATACGAGGCGCCAAGCAGAACTGCTCGACGAAAAAATACAAACCGCCGCCACAGCAAAAAATAAGTCAGCCGATAACATCGTTATCGAATGGGCGATGCGTTATGGACAGCCATCGATTATGAACAAGCTGGCTGAATTGCGCGAACAAGGTTGTGACAGAATTTTAGCGATCGCACTTTACCCACAGTATAGCGCGACTACGAGCGCTAGCGTTTATGATGAAGTTTTTTCATGCCTCAAAAAAATGCGCTGGCAGCCAGCCATCCGCACCGCTCCTCCGTGGCACGATAGTAAAGCTTATATTGATGCGCTTTCTAAAACAGTTCGCCAGCATTTAACTGAACTCGATTGGAAGCCAGACAGAATATTGGCCTCTTATCATGGCTTGCCACAAAAATATTTTGAGCAGGGCGATCCGTATCATTGTCATTGCTTAAAAACCACGCGGCTGTTGCGTGAGAAGATGAAGTTCGACGATAGCTATATGCAATCCGCGTTTCAGTCTCGGTTCGGACCCACCCAGTGGCTTCAACCCTATACCGATAAAACTGTCGAGAGTTGGGCGGAACAAGGTGTGAAAAACCTTGTTATTCTTACGCCTGGCTTCATTTCAGATTGCGTAGAGACACTTGAAGAAATTGCTATTGAGCTGAAACATAGTTTCTTGGAGGCTGGCGGCGAAGCGTTTTCAGTTATCCCATGTCTCAATGATACCCCCCAATCCATTGATCTACTCGGCTCTATCTATAAAACAGAAACTTCGGGTTGGACCTAGGCAGTTTTAAGTTTTGTACACTTGTTACTTGACCTTAGCGGTCGGGCGAGTTACCCATAATAAATAAAAGCTAAACTCTTAGGAGAAGACTTGGGATACTGGCAGGCCATAATAGGATTTCCACCAACAATGGTTGAGCTAGTTTCGATCATGGCGGCCTGTGCTATCTGTGTATATCCTGTTCGTCATTTCGGTCTTATCTCTGCAAGCATGTCAACGGTCATAGCCAGCGTCGTCATAATGGCGCTTTATCCGAGCCTTTCCTCTGATGGATTTTTCTCGTTTTTTGCCTTTTTTGAACTTGTTCTGACGGTTTCGCTTGGAAGACTTTTAGTGTTTTTTTTAATCGTCATTCTTATATTGACGATAGCTCGGCAGTTTTTCTTCCGTAACCATTCCAGAAAAATATTCACACGCTAGGCTAAACGCTTGGTATAGAGACGATATTGGTGGGTAAGCCGCCAGGTTCATGAACAACTGCGACCTATTTTAGTATTCAAACTGGCGAGACTATGAAAAACAGTTGCCACAAAATAAACACATATCTAGACCAGGCTCTCTGGATAGGGCAAACTAAATCGTTACGGGAATAATGAGAAAATGAGTATATTCAACATAAGCAATGGTCGTGTCTATGGGGCTCACATGTATGCGGCTCACATGTATGCGGCTCACAAAAACCTGACCCTCAAAAATACCTACGTTTTTGCCGGAAAGGCTATGCGCATGGGTACCTTGCGCTCGCTATTTATGTCGCGATGTAAGTCGCTATTCAAGTCGCTACCCATTTCGTTATTCACGACCTCAATCATTTCGCTGACAACCGCTTTCGCCATAG